>Ga0074195_1004090_pt1 | contig 12491 bp, 8 predicted proteins | sample EPASupsiteHSE623_FD_64525 | JGI IMG/M metagenome (GOLD analysis project Ga0074195, IMG submission 64525) | Bioremediated contaminated groundwater from EPA Superfund site, New Mexico - Sample HSE6-23 | ecosystem: Environmental > Aquatic > Deep subsurface > Groundwater > Contaminated ...
AGCTGGTTACTTCCTGTCCCTATTGCATCACTGCTCTTGAAGACAGCAGGGCAGTCCTGAATTGTGATGAGAAGATACAGGTTAAGGACATAACGGAGATTCTACAGGAAGTTATTTAGAGAACCTAAAGAAACCTGATGAGGACATAGATAAGTGGAAAAAGAACTAGTAGAAAAAGAACAAATTGATCAGCTTTACAAAAGCTTAGCAGAAAGCAACACTGGAGACGTAATGGTTGTCGGTGGAGGGATCAGCGGTATACAAGCTTCCCTTGACCTTGCCGCTGCCGGCTTTAAGGTTTACCTTGTTGAGAAGTCGCCGGCTATTGGTGGTCATATGGCCCAGCTTGACAAGACCTTTCCCACCAATGACTGCTCCATGTGTATTGAATCACCCAAATTTATTGAATGCAGCAGACATCCCAACATTGAAATTCTGACCTATACTGAAGTGGAAAGGGTTGAAGGGGAAGCAGGCGAGTACAAGGTGACTCTGATCAAAAAACCCAGATATATTGAAGAGGAAAAATGCACGGGTTGCGGTACTTGTGTGGAATACTGCCCGGCCAAAGTCGAAGATGAGTATAATCAAAACTTGTGTTTGAGTAAGGCAGTCCATATATATTTTTCGCAGGCAGTTCCCCTTGTCACTTATATAGACCGTGATAAATGCCATTTCCTTCAAGATGAAAAATGTACTATTTGCGCTGGAGTTTGTAAGAACAAGGCCATAAATCTTTTCCAAAAGCCGGAGAGGATGGAAGTGGAGGTGGGAGCGATAGTTTTGTCTCCCGGTTTCGAACCCTTTGATCCTGAATTAAGAAATGACTACGGTTATGGAATTATGGAGAATGTTGTAACAAGCCTTGACTATGAAAGATTATTATGTGCTACCGGTCCGTACGAAGGTGAAATACTGCGTACTTCCGACAGAAAACATCCTCATAAAATAGCATGGATTCAATGCGTCGGTTCAAGACAGGTTATTGAGGGAGGCAACAGCTACTGTTCGGCAGTATGTTGTGCCTACACACAGAAACAGGTTATTCTGACAAAGGATCATGATGCTGAGGCCGAGTGCACGATATTCCATAATGATATTCGTGCCTACGGAAAGGATTTCGAGCGATTCTATCAGAGAGCGGAAAATCTTCCCGGAATCAGGTTTATAAGGAGCTATGTATCAATAGGGAAAGAAATCCCGGGAAGCAAAAATGTAACTATAAGATATTCTACTACCGATGACGGAGTAAAAGAAGAAGAATTTGATATGGTGGTATTATCCATTGGATTGAATCCTCCTGCTGAGTTTAATAACCTGGCAAATAAATTCGGTATAGAACTTAGCAGCCAGGGATTTTGTAAAGTTAATCCTGTAAATCCTATGGAGACAACCCGCCCGGGAATTTTTGTGAGCGGAGCTTTCCAGGGACCCATAGATATCCCGGAGTCGGTTGTAACTGCCAGTGGGGCTGATGCCCTTTGCAGTCAACTTCTTGCACACCAGAGAGGATATCTGGCAAGAAAAAGAGAGTATCCACAGGAAAAAGACGTTTCAGGCGAGGAACCAAGGGTGGGTGTCTTTGTGTGTCACTGTGGAGCCAATATAGGAAGAGTAGTAGATGTTCCTTCGGTAGTTGAATATGCTTCCACTTTGGATAATGTTGTCCATGCCCAGGAAGCACTATTTGCGTGCTCTACTGATAATGCCCGGCAAATATCGGACACGATCCGGGAAAAAGGGCTGAACAGGGTAGTTGTGGCAGCATGCACACCAAGAACACATGAGCCTTTATTCAGGGATACCCTCCGTGAAGGTGGAATTAATCAATATTACTACGATATGGCTAATATTAGAGAGCATTGCTCATGGGTCCATTCAAGAGAAAAGGAAGTTGCAACAAAGAAGGCAAAGGATATCGTTCGTATGTCTGTAGCAAGATCGGCCCTTTTAAAGCCTTTGCAGGAATTTGAACTGCCTGTTGACAAAAGAGCTTTAGTAGCCGGCGGAGGTGTTGCAGGAATGACCAGTGCCTTAAGTCTCGGCAATCAGGGGTTTGAAGTATTTCTGCTGGAAAAGCAAGAGAAACTGGGAGGTATAGCTCGTAGAATTTATTACACACTGGAAGGGTTGGATGTTCAGGCGTATTTAAGTGACCTTATAAAAAAGGTTTATCAGCATCCCTCGGTTCATGTGTATACCGGTGCTGCAATCACTGAGGCTACAGGCTATGTAGGCAATTTTACAACAAAGGTAAAATTCGGAGAAATGATCAAAGAGATACATCACGGAATAGCCATTATAGCTACCGGCGCTGAAGAATATAAACCCACAGAATATCTGTATGGAAAAGATGACAGGGTTATGACCCAGCTTGAGTTAGAAGAGAAAATTAATAATGGTGAAGAAAAGGTAATCAACGCAGAAAGCCTTATAATGGTACAATGCGTAGGCTGCAGAAATAAAGACAGAAATTACTGCAGCAGGATATGTTGTAGTGAATCTGTAAAGAATGCATTAAAATTGAAAGAAAAAAATCCTGATGTGGATATCAGTATCCTATTCAGGGATATGAGAACTTATGGATTTAAAGAGGATTATTACAGGGAAGCAGCAAGTAAAGGTGTAAAGTTCATCCGCTATGAGCAGGGTGCAGAACCCCAGGTTGAACCAGGTAAGGCAGAGGACGGACGGTCAGTCTTGAAGGTCACTGCTATCGATTATGTCCTGGGTAAAAAACTTGAACTGGATGCCGATATCGTTGCCCTGGCTGCTGCTGTTATTCCTCCAGCTACAAATAATGAAATATCCCGTTTTTTCAAGGTCGCCGTGAATCCGGATGGTTTTTTCCAGGAAGCCCATGTAAAATTAAGACCCGTTGATTTTGCTGCTGATGGTGTTTTCCTGTGCGGTACGGCTCATTACCCCAAACACATGTCGGAAACAATCAGTCAGGCTTATGGAGCAGCCGGCCGGGCAGTAACTATTCTTTCAAAAGATTCGGTCACAGCATCAGGCGCTGTTTGCGAAGTGAATGAGAATGATTGCGTATCCTGCGGTGCATGCATTTCAGTTTGTAAATACGGCGCTATAGAATTCGTTGATACGCCCCAGGGAAAGAAAGCCAGAGTCAATCCGGTTATTTGTAAAGGGGATGGACTCTGCAACCCGAAGTGTCCGGCAAGCGCTATCTATCTGAAGCACTTTACCGATGATGAGATGTTAAGCCAAATAGATCAGGCAGTTCCAGCCCTTGCCAAAGCCGGTTCGGCGAAAGAACATGGGCTACAGAATTAGTAGGAGATAAAAATGGAAACAGGATTCGATTTTAGACCAAGAATTTTAGGTTTTATCTGCTTTTGGTGAGGATACGGCGCTGCTGACCTGGCTGGAGTTTCCAGACTGCAATATTCGCCGGATATAAGGCTTGTCCGTGTTATGTGTACCGGCAGGGTTGACCCTGCTTATATCATTCGTGCCTTCGCAAATGGAGCTGACGGAGTGTATGTCGGCGGCTGTTGGCCCGGAGAATGCCATTATGTTACTGAAGGGAATTACCATGCCCTTGGTATGATAAAACTGACCAGAAAGATGCTGAAACTGATAGGGATAAACCCGGAAAGGCTACGGCTTGAATGGTTAGGCGCTTCCGAAGGGATACGTTTTGCTGAGATTGTGAATGATGTTTCTGCAAAGATTAAGGAAATCGGTCCTCTTGGTAAGGCTGAAGGGATAGGGGAAGATGCTTTAAAGGCAAAGCTGGAGTCAGTCAGGAACCTACTTCCCTGGATTAAACTGGTGGAGAGGGAGAGACTGAGAGTTCCTGCTGATACAGTTGAAGAATATGACAGGTTCTACGAGAGTGATGAGGTCGAGTACATCTTTCGTGAACTGATTGCCGATAAGTTGTATACCAGCCAGATAATGGCGTTTTTGAAGGGGGGACCTCTTTCGAATGGTGAGATTTCCCAGGCCCTCGGTCTGGACGTAGGCGAAGTGGCAAGGCTGGTCGGTGTTTCTGTACGGCAGGGCTTGATAAAACTCGATGAGAAGCAGAAGGTTTTGCTCCTGCCGGGAGTAAGAGAGCAGGCAAGGGCCTAAAAGGTAAAAGAGCATAATGGAGGTTAGGATTTATGGACGGTAATGATAAAATAGACCTGATTATCGATAAATATGATGGTAAACCTGGGTCAGTAATCCAGGCACTGCTTGAGATTCAGCGTGAGCATCGTTGGCTTCCCAGGGAAGTATTGCTGAAGGTGAGTGAGAAACTCGACGTGCCTATGAGTCGGATACAGCACATAGTCACTTTTTATAAGGCTTTTAGTTTGGCGCCTAAAGGGCGCCATGAGGTTCATGTATGCATGGGCACCGCTTGCCACGTTCGTGGTGGGGCTCGTGTCCTCGACGCGGTCGAGAATAAAACCGGCATCAAACCCGGCCAAACGGACGCGGAGTTAAAGTTCAGCTTGAAGACAGTTAACTGCCTCGGCTGTTGTGCATTGGGGCCGGTTATGGAAATAGATGGGAAGACACACGGCAAGATGGCGCCGGCAAAGGCAGAAGAAGTGTTGAAAAACTATGAGTAAGGGATGATCATGACAAAGATAAATTCACAAGCTGAATTGGAAGAATATAGAAAGAACCTTCGGTCGAAGACAGACCCGAATAAGCGTTGGGTTTCACTCTGTTCAGGATCTGCCTGCAATGCCTCCAGCAGTGCAGAAGTAGCAACAGCTATTGAGAACGAACTTGAAAAACACGGCTTAAGCGGTTCGGTGGGCTTCAAGAGGACCGGCTGTCACGGTTTTTGTGAGAAGGGTCCCATTGTTGATATCCATCCGGAAAAGATATGTTATTTTAATGTGGCTGCTACGGACGTTCCTGAGATTATCTCCGAGACCATAAAGGAGAATAGGCTCATAGATCGTCTACTTTATACAGATCCCGCCACAGGCGAAAAGATAGCTCATGAATCCGACATCCCCTTTTATAAACACCAGGGGAGAATCGTTTTCAGTTCTAACAGCAAGGTCGATCCTAAGAACATAGACGACTATCTCGCTGTAGGTGGCTATTCTGCTTTGGCTAAAGCTCTTTGTGAGATGAAGCCGCAGCAGGTAATAGATACAGTTAAAGAAGCCGGCTTGAGGGGTAGAGGCGGCGCCGGATTTCCTACAGGCAGGAAGTGGGAGTTCGCTCGCAATAATCCCGGCGACACAAAGTACGTTATCGTCAATGCCGATGAAGGCGACCCTGGAGCTTATATGGATAGGAGCCTCCTCGAGGGTAACCCCCATGCGGTGCTCGAAGGGCTCTTAATCGGCGCTTATGCCATCGGAGCACATCAGGGTTATATATACGTTCGTCAGGAATACCCTTTGGCAGTAGAGAATGTGAATATTGCGATCAAACAGGCTGAAGAGGCCGGGTTTATCGGGAAAAACATCCTTGGTTCCGGTTTTGGCTTTACCGTTGAAGTGGCCCAGGGAGCAGGCGCTTTTGTATGTGGCGAAGAAACTGCACTTCTCAGGTCTCTTGAGGGTAAGCCCGGTGAGCCAAAGGCACGACCCCCGTTCCCCGCGGAGAGCGGTCTCTGGGGTATGCCGACAAACATAAACAACGTGGAGACGTGGGTTAATGTCCCCATGATTATCAACAATGGAGCAAATTTCTTTGCCGCAATAGGCACCGACGGAAGCAAAGGCACGAAGATATTCTCATTGGTCGGCAAGGTGAACAATACGGGTCTTGTGGAAGTCCCTATGGGTATAACCTTAAAAGACATTATCTATAAAGTGGGTGGTGGCGTACCCAAGGGCAAGAAGTTTAAGGCAGTACAGACAGGTGGTCCATCGGGAGGATGCATCCCTACCGAACATTTAGGTAGAGGGGTCGACTTTGACGAATTGGCAAAAGTCGGCGCTATCATGGGCTCAGGCGGTATGATCGTCATGGATGAAGATACATGTATGGTGGATATGGCCAGGTATTTTCTTGCCTTCCTTACCGAGGAGTCTTGTGGTAAATGCGTACCCTGCCGTGAAGGCATAAGGCAGATGCTTAAGATTCTTACGAACATCACTCAGGGAAAGGGAAAGATGAGCGATATAGATCGCTTAGAAAGGTTAGCCAAGACGACTGCATCAGCCTCTTTGTGCGCTCTGGGAAAAACAGCTCCCAGCCCGGTCCTGAGCACTTTACGTTACTTCAGACATGAGTATGAGGAGCATATAAAGAAGCACCACTGTCGGGCGGGGGTATGCAAAAAGCTGGTGAAGTCACCGTGTCAGAATGCTTGTCCGGCAGGTGTTGACGTTCCACGCTACGTTCGCGCAATCGGTGCGGGTAAATTCGGCGAAGCAGTTGCTGTGATTCGCGAAAAGATCCCCTTCCCTGCAGTCTGTGGTTATGTGTGCGTCCATTATTGCGAATCGAAGTGCCGCCGTGGAGAGTTGGAAGAAGCAATAGCCATCAGGGAACTGAAGCGGTTTGCCGCTGACCACGATGATGGATCATGGAAGCAGAACTTCAAGGCAACCCCTGCAACAGGCAAGAAAGTGGCGATTGTAGGCTCCGGCCCTGCCGGTCTTACAGCAGCATACTACGCCGCAAAATTGGGGCACGATACAACGGTTTTTGAGGCTTTACCAAAGACCGGCGGCATGATGCGCGTTGGAATACCATCGTATCGTCTACCCGATGAAATATTGGACAGAGAGATAAAGGACATAGAAGACATTGGAGTAAAGATAAAGACAAACAGCCCTGTAGAGTCATTGGATGAACTTTTCGCGCAGGGTTTCAATGCCATTTTCGTGGGTGTGGGTGCACACCGTGGCACGAGCATGGGGATGGAGGGGGAAACGACTCCCGGCATTGTCGATGGTATAGATCTTCTCAGGGAAGTCAACCTCGGCAAAGAGGTGAAGGTAGGAGGCAAGGTATTGGTCGTAGGCGGCGGTAACGTAGCTATAGATGCGGCACGTACAGCCCGTCGTCTCGGAGCGAGTGAAGTTACCATTGTCTACCGTCGGACCCGCAGTGAGATGCCTGCCAGTGAGGAGGAGATAGAAGAGGCTCTTGAGGAAGGGATTGAGATCGTTTATCTGGCTACGCCGACCAAGGCGAAGAAGATGGATGGCAAGGTAAAAGTGAAGTTTATACGTATGGAGTTGGGCGACGTGGATACAAGCGGCAGACGTACACCTGTACCGATAGAGGACAGTGAATTTGTGAAAGAGTACGATCTGGTGGTAAAAGCCATCGGTCAGGAGTCTTTAGTCCCTGATAAGTTCGGGTTGGTTGTCGAAAGGGGCGGAAGGATCAAGGTTGACTCCGATACTTTAGCAACGCCACGAGATGGAGTATTTGCCGGAGGCGATGTGGTAATCGGGCCGGCATCGGTGATAGAAGCAATCGCTTTGGGTCGAGAAGCAGCCATAGCTATGGATAAATATCTCGGTGGTGAAGGAAAGATAGATGAAGTCTTGGCGCCACCCGAAGGTGAGCCCGCAGCATTTAACCTGGAAGAGGCTGAAGGAGAGAAGCATCGGCCACTGGTAGATATGCTGCCTATTGATGAAAGGGTCAAGGGTTATGCCCAGGTAGTTCTTGGCTGGGACATAGAAAGAGCCAAGATGGAAACATTACGTTGTCTGAGATGTGATTTAGAGAAACACTAAGGCGGACGACAAGTACTAGGTACTGCTAATATAATTAATTAGAGCCACTCGGAGGATTTATATATGAGTATGGGTAAGATTACCTTAACCATTGATGACCGGCAGGTTGAAACAAAGGAAGGAACGACAATTCTGGAGGCAGCTAAAACTGTCGGCATAGTTATTCCAACGCTTTGCTGTCACGAAGGATTAGAGCCTTATGGTGCTTGCCGGCTTTGCACTGTAGAAGCAGAAGCTCAAGGCAGAACAAATCTGGTTGCTTCCTGTGTTTACCCGGTAGAACAGAATCTGGTAGTAAGAACCAGATCAGAAAATATAGATGAAATACGCAAGACGATTTTGGAAATGCTGTTGGCTCATGCACCTGGTGCGCCGGTGCTGGAAGAGTATGCGCGGGAGTATGGCGCAGATGCGGCGAGCTTCGACAAGGAGCCTTCATTTTGCATCCTTTGCGGTCTCTGCGTAAGATACTGTGATGAAGTGAAAAAGAAAAATGCTGTTGCTTTCGCAGATCAGGGACCAACCCGGCAGATAAATTTTATTCCGGAAATAGCGTCGAAAGAGTGCTGGAAGTGCAAGGAATGTTTCCCTCTTTGTCCTACATCATATTTGCAGGCAGCTTACTTTTTAACTGAAGGACTCTCTTTTCCCCCTCATACACATTCAGCCTCAGAGAAATAAATAACTCATAATACTTTTAAGGGCAGTGTTAAATACTGCCCTTAAAAGTATCCGCATAGCCTCCTTGAACCTGTTGTAAAATTTATGGTTTTTCAAGAATCATGTTTTTTCTTAAATAGAAGTGCGGCAATCTTTGTAGCCCATCAAAATCATCCCCACATAAGAAAATTGCTTTCAAACTATTTTGCAGAAGATTATGTATGTGAAATTTTCAACACATTTCGAAGTAGTGAATCTGTATACAACAGGAAAGTCTCCTTAAGGACGGTAAAATTATCACAAAAACGGTATAAATATTCCATTATGCATCCTATTTCACAAATAGAATAGGGATTTATGAACTATTTAATTTTCATTGTGAAATTTTTCTTTTTTTTATTGACAATAGTTTTTGCTTTCTGATAGATTAATCTTGTTTAGGAAATGATCAAATATAGGGGTAAAAAATGAGGTACGGAGAGACAGGATTTAATTTAGAAATTGATTTATCGCGTGGAAACATTGAAAGGGTTGAAACTGACCCGAAATTAACCGAACTTCATCTTGGAGGACTCGGAACGAACGCCAAGATATTATGGGATAGGGTTCCCCCTGAAACTGAACCCTTTTCTCCTGATAACCTACTGATATTCAGCGCCGGCCTTTTGGGCGGCACACCTGCACCTGGCGCTAATCGCACAATTATTACCACCTATTCACCTCAGACTTTGTTGATGGGGTATTCAATGATGGGAGGATTTTTTGCGCCGGAATTGAAGTATGCCGGTTATGACAAAATCATCCTTCGCGGCAAGTCCACGGACTTGGTTTACATCTGGATCAACAACGACAAAGTGGAAATACGCGATGCATCTCACTTGAAAGGCAAAGGCGCTATTGAAACAGCAGAACTTATTAAAAAGGAGCTGAATCAGCCGAACGCCCAGGTGGCTGCCATCGGTCTTGCCGGTGAAAACAGGGTTTTTACAGCTTCCATCGAGCAGGGTAGGTCCAGTTCCAGCCGACTTGGAATGGGCGCTGTGATGGGGGATAAAAAAGTAAAGGCGATAGTTGTTCGTGGAACAAAGGACATCAATCTCGCCCAACCGGAAAAATATATCGAGCTTTGTAATGACGTGTTGAAATATATACAATTCCGGAATGAACATCCGGTTCCAAATGTAATGACTATTTTACAGGGACTCGGGTCACCGCAGGAGATGTTGCACGTTGATGAGCAGTGGCATACCGAGAATTTTTCCTGGGGAAATGCCCGTTCCCGGAGAAAGGAATTTTGGAGCAAGGAAGTGGAAGCGAGATGGAAAGAGGTTCAGGAAAGTGTGCGGACCCGGTTAATAAGCTGCTATAACTGTCCGATGAAATGCGGCGCAATAATTTCAGTCCCGGGAATATCAACCTATATGATGAAATGCTTTTCGAAACTTACCTATACAATGGCGGCTTTTGTAGACGACATAGATTTTGGTTTTAAAATCGCTCAACGTGCCACAGAGTATGGAGTGGATGGATTCTCGACCCCGCAAATAATGGCCTTCGGCTTTGAGTTAAGAGAAGCCGGTATTTTAACCGACGCTGACTTTGAAGGATGTCCAACCGATAACGAAGGGAAATTTTATTGGATGCTTGACAAAATTGTCCGGCGTGAAGGGATCGGCGATATTCTGGCTGATGGTGTTTACTGGGCAGCCCGTAAGATCGGCAAAGGCGCTGAAGCGTTTGACCATAACACCATTAAGAAACATGAACAGTTGCCTCTTAAACTTGGCATGCTGAACCCTGTTTATTTCCTGATGTACGCAACCGGCGAGAAGATAAACATTACACAGATTGAAGGGCAGTTCCCCCAGGCGCCTTTTGCGACCATGGAGGAGAGAGAAGAATTTATAAGTGATTGGATCCAATGTCCTGATGACAAGTTCAAGCAAATTGTTCTGGACTGGGAGTTCCGTGGAGAACATTCGAACCCGTATTACCCGACTATTGACATGTCTGTTGACATTGTTGACTGGCAGGAGAAGATGCACTACATTGATGACGCCCTTGGGGTGTGCGCAGGTTTGTCATCATTTCCTCTGAAGCCTCCATATCATATGCACAATTACCCGAAATTTATCTCGGCAGCAACGGGGATCGATATTGATGAAGACGGGCTTACGGAAGTATATAACAGGAATCGAAATCTGCTCAGAGCTGTTAATGTAAGAAGAGGTCTGAGGAGAGTCGATGAGAAGCCGCCTGAGGACCACTGGAAGAAAAGATTTCCCGAGCTTGAAGAAAAGCTTTTGGACGCTTATTACAAGTTTAAGGGATGGGACAATGACGGTATCCCTACAAAAGAGACTTTGCAAAAATTAGGTATGGATTACGTTGCCGAAGACTTAGAACAGAGAGGTATTATAAAAAATGAGTAAAGTTATGAAGAAAGTCAAGACAATCAAGGTCGATCTTGATAAATGCAATGGTTGCCGGGCATGCGAGGTAATCTGCTCAGCCTTTCACGCTAACCCGAAATACAGCAGTAATAATCCTGCACGGTCTCGTATCCGGATGATTCGTGAACCGATAAATGACATATATGTTCCTGTATATGCGGGTGAGAATGCGAAAGCCGAATGCATGGGCAGAGACAATTACATTATCGACGGAAAAGAATATGGAGAATGTTCATTTTGCAGAGCTTCCTGTCCATCAAGGGATGCATTTAAAGAGCCTGACTCAGGTCTTCCGCTTAAGTGCGATATGTGTGAAGGTGAAGATGAGCCTTTGTGTGTTAAATGGTGCTTAAATGATGCACTGATTTACGAAGAAAGGGAAGAGGAAGCTGAAGAAGAACTGAAGCCGGAGGATGTAGAGATTGGTGTGTCGTCATTGATAGATAAATACGGATTGCAGACGATAACTGATACTGTTGCCCGGATGGCACAGAAGGAATAAACCATTAACGCAAAATACGAGGATTAGGAAAGACGATGGAAACAGTAGCCCCTTTCAAAGAGGTAATTGATGAAATAAAACAGGGCGGTGGAGAAGCCGTCAAATTCTGCTATCAATGCGGAAAATGCGATACTGTATGTCCCTGGAACAGGGTGAGAAACTTCAGTATGCGCAAACTCATACGTGAGGCTACATTCGGTATTACCGAGGTAGAACGCGAGGAGATCTGGCGCTGCACTACCTGCGGAAAGTGCCCTCAGCGCTGCCCCAGGGATGTAAAGCAGATAGACGATATGATATCTATCCGCAGAATGGCCACAGGATACGGTATTTTTCCCGCTTCCGTGAAACCTTACCGCGCCATAAGCACAGCCCTTACCACTCAAGGCAACCCCTTCAATGAAGACAGGAAAACCAGAGCGGACTGGGCAGAAGGTCTCTCTGTAAAACCCTTTGCCGAAGGAATGGAAGTTTTATATTTCCCTTGCTGTTACTGCAGCTATGATCCCAGATTAAAGAAGGTAGCAAAAGCCACTGTCAATATTCTTAAGAAGGCAGGAGTGGATTTCGGTATACTGGGCTCCAAGGAAAACTGCTGCGGAGAAAGTATCCGTAAGACAGGTAATGAAGATTTATTCAAAAAACTTGCTAAAGAAAACATAAAGACTTTTATCGAAAACGGAGTGAAGAAGATACTTGTTTCTTCTCCTCACTGCTACCACACTTTCAAAAATGAATATACCGAATTCAAGGTGAATTTCGAAGTAGTTCATATCTCCCAGTATTTATCCGAGCTTATTAATAATGGAAGACTTGAGATCACCAAAGAATACGGAAAGAAAATTACTTACCATGACCCTTGTTATCTGGGCAGACATAACGGTGTTTATAATGAACCCCGTGAGGCATTAAAGAAGATACCGGGTTTGGAACTGAATGAGCTGCCGGAGTCAAAGGTAGACAGCCTCTGTTGCGGTATGGGAGGAGGCAGGATTTGGGCGGAAACGGAAAAACATGAAAGATTCTCCAATCTCAGAGTAGAACAGGCAATTGAGCTTGGGGCTACTGAGCTGGTTACTTCCTGTCCCTATTGCATCACTGCTCTTGAAGACAGCAGGGCAGTCCTGAATTGTGATGAGAAGATACAGGTTAAGGACATAACGGAGATTCTACAGGAAGTTATTTAGAGAA
>Ga0074195_1004091_pt1 | contig 12488 bp, 11 predicted proteins | sample EPASupsiteHSE623_FD_64525 | JGI IMG/M metagenome (GOLD analysis project Ga0074195, IMG submission 64525) | Bioremediated contaminated groundwater from EPA Superfund site, New Mexico - Sample HSE6-23 | ecosystem: Environmental > Aquatic > Deep subsurface > Groundwater > Contaminated ...
CAGAATTCTCGATTATTTAAAAAGCTGATTGGAGGTTCATGAAAAAAATATTTACAAAAAAGACAAAAATAGGATTTATCTCCACATACATTCCGCGTGAGTGCGGCATAGGTACATTTACAAATGACATTGTAAAAAATATTTCCAAAATTCAAAAAATGAATGAAGCGGAGACTCCGAATATTCTTGTAGTTGCAATATCGGATAAAGATAATTTTTATGCATATCCGGGTGAAGTCAAATTTGAAATCAATCAGCAAAACAGAAAAAACTACATAAATGCCGCAAACTTTTTAAACAACAGTGATATTGATGTGGTCAATATTCAGCATGAATTCGGAATTTTCGGCGGAAATGACGGAAATTTCATTCTTGATTCCGTAAATAAATTGAGAAAACCGATAGTGACTACATTTCACACAGTTCTTGAGGATCCTTCTCAGGGGCAGAAGACCGTAATTGAACAGCTTGCTTCAAATTCGGTTTATGTCATTGTTCTCGCAAGAAAGGCAATCAACATACTTAAAAGGGTCTATAAGATTCCGGAAAAGAAAATTGTATTCATAGAGCATGGAGCCCCCAATGTGTCATTCATGGACAGCTCATATTATAAGAGCGATTTCAATGCATCCGGAAGAAAAATAATCCTCACATTCGGCCTGATAAATCCGAATAAGGGTATAGAGTACGGAATCAGAGCAATAGCCAAAATAGTAAAAAAGCATCCCAACATTCTCTATATAATTCTTGGAACGACTCATCCTGAAGTAAAAAAACACTCAGGAGAGGAATACAGAATGTCTCTTGAACTCCTTGTGAAAAAATACGGAATTGAAGAGAATGTGGAATTTTTCAATTATTTCGTCACAAAAAAAGAACTGATAAAATTTCTTATTGCAAGCGACATATATCTTACGCCGTACCTTTCACAACAGCAGATAGTTTCAGGCACTCTTGCGTATGCTCTTTCATGCGGAAAGGCGCTTGTATCAACTCCGTACTGGTATGCCGAAGAGCTTCTTGCAGACGAGAGGGGGATTTTGGTTCCCTTCAGAGACGAAGACGCGATAGCGGATGCAGTGATGACTCTTCTTGAAGATGAGAAGGTGTTCACGCAGTACAGAAAAAACGCCTATGATTACGGAAGGGATTTTGTGTGGGATGCTGTTGCGGAAAAATTCGAAAACATATTCGGCAAAGCCGTAGAGAACTATTCGGACTCAATGAAGAAGAGAGATTCTGTAAAGAGGACTATACTTCCGGAGATAAATCTCAATCACTTTAAAATATTGACTGACGACACCGGAATCTTACAGCACTGTACAATGAATATTCCCAACCGCGAATTCGGCTACACCACAGATGATAATGCAAGGGCTTTGATTGTGGCGATAAAGAATTGGAACATATCCAGAAATGATGAAAACATAGAATCCATAACGAGATACCTCTCTTTTCTTCTTCATGCTTATGACGACAATGCCGAAGTGGTGAAAAATTTCATGAACTATCAAAGAGTCTGGATCGACACCAAAATATCTGAGGACACTGCAGGCAGAATGGTGTGGGCTCTCGGATACTGCCTGAAGCACGCCCCGAACAATTCGATTCACATGATCTCCATAAATATCTTCAAAAAAATAATATCCGGCGTCACTCATTTTACATCACCGAGGGCGTGGTCTTTCGTTGTGATAGGATCAATTTTTTATCTTTCTGTCTATCCGGGCGACCTTGAGGTAAAGAATATCTCCACAGTGCTCATAAAAAGAATGCTTGACCAGCTTAACAGCAACAGAGACAAGGACTGGGTATGGCTTGAAGATATTCTTTCTTATGAAAATGCCAGAATTCCTCAGGCATTCTTTTCATACGGCGGATTCTTTGACGAAAAGAAGATACTGCTTTCTGCGAAAAACACATTCAAGTGGATAATGGATATACAAACAGACAAAGCAAATAACAGATTATCTCTGATAGGAAACAATGGCTGGATGAAGAGAGGCGGAGAAAAAGCAAGGTTTGACCAGCAGCCTGTGGAGATCGCGGCTATAATAGATGCCGCATATGAAGGATACAAATATACAAAAGACGTGTACTACGAAGAGGTCATTGAACTCGGAATAGACTGGTTTTTGGGAAACAATGACGTGGGGGGCAATGTTTATGATTTTAACAGCGGAGGTTCGCGAGACGGAATACATTCTCTCGGAGTGAATCTCAATGAAGGAGCCGAGTCGACTCTTTCCTGGCTCTTGTCTCTCCATCGGCTTTACGACCTCCACCAACTCAAGTTAAAGAGCGGAGAAAAGTACATGGAAAACAAATCATGAAATTTTTAAATAAACAGCAGGTTGTTTAACGGCAATTATTATTTAAAATAAAATCAGCGGATTATTTCCAGTTTGTCAGAATCTTCGAGCGGGAGAATACTGAGACTGCAGATTTGAGAAGAAGATAATCAATAAGAATCAATACTGCAATATATCCTAAAATAGTTAATGCATTAAGAGGGATTATTCCGGTGAACTGCAATCCAATGAGTCCGAAAATCGGAAATATTATAAAGAGAGAGAAATTCTGTGCCTGTTTTACGTCAGTGTGTTTTGCAGATGTCATCACTCCGAGAAGAAATGCAAGGAGTCCGAGAAGGGGAGATAAGAATATCACACCCATAAGCCATATATACGAGAGTAGAATCCTTGTGTGCTGAAAACCGAATATAAAACCCACTGCGGAAACAGTGATGACATAACAGATAAGAGTCATTGCATATGCTGGTATGAGTGCGGATAGTCCTTTGGCGAGGAGTATGTCTTCTGTGGAGGCGGGTGTGGCGAGGAGCGGTTCGAGAGTCCTCTGCGTCTTCTCCTCAATTATTGAGAATGTGGCAAAGTAAATGCCTATCATGACAGGAATTAAAAGCATATACAGAGGCATCTGCATTATCATCAGAGACAAAAGCTGTTCTCTTAAAGGAAGCTGTGAAATAAACGGGAAAGTCTTTGCCGCGACATCTATGCTGTTTAGAATAAGTCCGATTGAAATTTCGCTGAGATTTGTGAATCTGAAGACTAAAAATATCACGAGTATCATCTGTCCTATAACCAAAAGCGGTAGCACAGTGATGAGCATTGAAGAATTCATGTCATGAAGAGTCAGGTACCATTCTTTTATTATAATATTTTTAACTACTCTTTTATTCATTTTTCTTTTTCCTCTGACATTACTTTCATATATGCATCTTCCAGAGTGTTCTCTTTTTCATAAAATTCCTGCACATCGATACCGCCGTTAATTAAAAGCTTTACAATGTCGCCCTTTACATTCTCTGATTCGCTGTTTATTGCTATATTGAAACATCTGTCTTTTACTTCCGCATCAACAGACAAGAGCTTTTTGACTTTCTCAAGGTTTCCGGCATTTGCGTCAGAGCTCTTTACGACGAGTATTCTCTTGAAATATTTCTTTTTTAGTTCCTCAGGTGTCTGAATTTCAAGCAGCTTACCCCTTATTATTGCTATTCTGTCGGAGAGTTCGTCTGCCTCTGTCAGATTGTGTGTGCACAAGAGAATAGTCCTTCCCTCTTCCTTCAGTTTTTTTATTATCTTCTTTATGCTTAGAGCTGATTCCGGATCAAGCCCTGATGTGGGTTCGTCAAAAAACAGTATCTTCGGTTCGTGAATCATTGCTCTGCATATCGCCAGTCTCTGCTTCAGTCCCTTTGAGAGAGTCGAAACAAACTCTTTTCTTCTGTCAGTGAGTTCGAAAATTCCGAGATATTTATCTATTTGTTTCTCATAGTCGAGATTTTCATAAAATTGTGCGAAGAATCTCAAATTCATTTCCAGTGTCATCTTTTCATAAAATCCGGGTGTTTCAGTCAGAAGCCCGACGAGACTGTGAATCTCTATCGAATCTTTTACTATGTTTTTTCCGAATATTTCCGCAGTGCCCGATGTGGGGAGTATCATTCCGGAAAGCATTCGCACTGTAGTCGTCTTTCCAGCTCCGTTTACTCCGAGAAGAGAAACAACCTCTCCCTCATTTATCTGTATTGAGAGGTCTTTGATTCCCCTTCCGTTTGGAAAGAGCTTTGTAAGATTGGATGTTGTGATTGCAAACATGTGAAGGATTATACGAAAACAATGATAGATGTCAACAGTGAAAATTGCTAATGCTGTGACTGTGTTCTGCAGGGCGCTCTAAGAACTGACAATGCAAAGCCAAAGAATTTATCCTCTTGTTGACAATTCACTGTTATTAGGTAAAATATATGCCGTATGAGAGGAAAATTTTTAAAAGACAGATTCTCTGATTTTGAATCAAACAGTTTTTTGATATTTTATTTGCTCAGCAGATACAGGTTCAAACATTTCACTGAAAAGCAGATAAAAGATTATCAAAAATCAAAATTGAATATAGTGACTGATTATGCTTTCAGGCATTCGAAATTTTTTAATGCTCTCTATTCCGGATGCGACATCAATGCTTTTGAATCGCTTCCAATTATATCGAAAAAAACAATGATGGAGAATCTGACTGATTACAATACTCTCGGTCTCACAAAGGAGAAGATTCTTGATTTCTGCCTTGAAATAGAAAAATCCCGCGACTATTCCAAAAGACTCGACGGAATAAACATAGGCATGTCATCCGGGACAAGCGGCAACAAAGGCGTTGAGATTGTGACTCCGCGGGAAGAGATGTATATGAAGGCTGCTCTTTTGGCGAGGTTTGACATTCCAAAGGGCGAGAAAATGAATGTCGCGTTTATTCTGAGAGTGAGCGCCCCTGCATTCAGTTTGGGAATATTAGGTCACCGCCTTACTTATGTGAGCCAGCTGAATTCAATCGAAAACATTTCCAGCCGTCTACAGGATATAAATCCGAATATACTCTCCGCTCCTCCTTCAATGCTGAAGCTGATTGCTAAGGAGGTTGAGGCAAAACGACTGAATATAAAACCGAAGCGTTTAATCACATATGCTGAGATAATTTACCCTGATGTGAGAAATTATTTGAAAGAGGTTTTCAATTGCCCCCTGCATGAAATATACAAATGCACAGAAGGACCGATTGCAATGACATGCAAACATGAGAGACTGCACATAAATGAGGATTTGGTCTTTGTGGAAACATTCAACAAAGACGGGTCAAAGACAATTCCGGGAAATCCGTGCGAAAAACTTGTAATCACTGACCTGCACAAGAGAGCACAGCCGATTATCAGGTATCACTTGAACGACATAATTACTGTAAGTCCGAAAAAATGCGAATGCGGTTCGAATTTCAGGGTGATTGAAAATATTCAGGGGAGATCTGACGATTTATTGTGGGGAAGGAAGATAAACCGTGATTCAATGCAGTTCATTTTTCCGGATTATATCACAAGGGCGATAATCACATCATCAGAGAATATTGACGAGTATCAGGTTGTTCAAACTTCGCCGCAGGATATGACAATTAAGATAGATTTGAAAGACAAGGCGCAGGAAAAGAATTTTGAAAGAGATGTTTTAATAAAGAATATGGAGAATCTGTTTGTCGAGTATAAATGCGAGAAACCGAGAATAGAGATAAAATTTGAAAAGCCCGAAGCAAATAAGAATTCAAACAAACTGGCGAGGATACAAAGAAATTTTGAAATAAAGGAGCAGAATTGATGAAAAAAGACAGAATAGAATCTCTTGACCTTGTGAGGGGAATTGCGCTCATCTTTATAATATTCTTTCACTCTTCAATTTATAATTTCGCCAACATACACAAGATTGATTTTTCCAATCCGCCGATATTCATTGTATTGATGAGCTTCATGGCTCTCTGGGGAGGGATATTCATTTTGTACTCAATGGCTGTGAATTCATATATGATTGCAAAGCGAAGCGAAGAAGAAGTTTTAAAAAAGACGTTTTTGATGCTCACATACGCGGCGCTGTTCTATATAGCAGTTCATTATGCGCTTAATCTCGCTCTTGGAAGATGGAATGTCGACTTTGTAAACAACATGCCTCACATGACAATGGTTGCGGCGACAATCAGAAACGGATGCATCACTCTTCCAAGCAGATTGAAATTCTTTGACGGCTCTTCGATTTCAACGATTCTTTCAAACATTCTGATTGTGGGATGGCTTCTCTATTTTCTTTTGAAAAGAAAGACATCATTGGAAACTATATACTCGATGCTGGCAATTTCAGGAACTGCGGTAATAATGTTTTCTTTTGTGAGAGTCTTTCTTTTCAAATACTGTGACAATGCGGCATCATCCGGAAACTGGATTTTGGGAACAATATACAGTTTTATTCTTGCAAATCCGTATCCGATTATAACGTATGTTTCATACGGACTATTCGGAGCGCTTCTTGGTCTTTTGATTTATAATGACAGAAGAGACCTCATGAAGAAAATTCTGCTTCCGATAGGAGGAATGCTGTTTTTGTTTGGAATATCAGGCATGGCGATGTTTGACAAAACAATTTCCAAGCCGGATTTTTTTTGGTATTTCAAGACAAATTTTGAGCTGGGATTTTTTCTTTTCTCAATCACACTTATTTATCTGTTTTTTGAAGGCAGAAAAAAACTTCTTTCAAAACTCTCTTTTATCTCCAATTTCAGCAGAATAAGCCTCACAGTATATCTTCTTGAAGTGACTCTCTCTGAAATACTCGGAAAGGGCGCCGGAATGATGTTTCCGGACTGGAATCAGACGATAAACGGGGCTCTTCTCTTCGGTTTTGTAAATGTCTGTGTCTGGCTTGCGATTGTTGCTCTGTGGAGCAGAGCGAAATTCAAATACAGTTTGGAGTATTTTTGGGTGAAATTGTTTAAAAGACTCGGCAAAGATTCAACAAAGATAATGAATTGATTTTACCCTGCGCATTAAAGGCGCGTAAACAATCTCTTATGCAAAAAAAATATTTACTCGTCTCTTGTCATTAAACCGATGATGATTTTTGCAGTGCGGTAAAGGTCTTCAATCATTATATATTCATTTACGGAGTGAACATCCTTCATTCCGCTTCCTATGATGACAGTTCTTATTCCGTGCTCATTGAAAATGTTGGCATCCGACCCGCCGCCTCCGGTCAGTATTCTGAATGGAATCTGCGCTTTTTTATAAACATCGATTGCTCTCTTCAAAACAGGCTCGTCCTCTTTTACGTGCATCGACGAATATGCTTTTGTAATTGTGATATTGCAATTGGCTGTTTTAACTGACCCGTCAGGAAGAGTCATTCTGTTCTTTGATACTGCATCATAAACAGCTTCTCTTATTTTGTTTGAGTAATAATCCAGCCTGCTTTCGTCATGGCTTCTCACCTCACCTCTCGCCATAGCGCGCTTCGCCACAATGTTTGTCGCTATTCCGCCTTCAATCACTCCGATGTTTGCTGTTGTGATTGAGTCAATCCTTCCGAGCTGCATGTTTGAAATGGCGTCCGCAAGAACTTTTATCGCTGATATTCCCTTTTCAGGAGACATTCCCGCATGGCTCTCTATTCCTTCAATCTCTATTGTCACTGAATTCTGCGAAGGAGCGCGGTTGAATATTCCTTCAACGTCTTCGGAGTCTATTGCATAGCCCTCTTTTGCGTGTATCATTGAAAAATCAAGATTCTTCGCCCCCTTAAGCCCTATCTCTTCCGCAACAGTGAGCACTATTTCAATGTCAGGCACGTCAAGCTCATTCTCTTTTATGTATCTCAATGCTTCAAAGAGGGCGGCGATTCCGGATTTGTCATCAGCTCCGAGAATTGTATTTCCGTCGCTCTTCACTTTATCATTTTCAATAACTGGTTTAACGCCGATTCCCGGCTTTACAGTGTCAAGATGACAGCAGAAGAGGAGAGATTTTTTTCTGTTGTTTCCGCGGTATTTTGCTATTATGTTTGACTGATTAGAATTTATCTTCTCTCCGGCTTTGTCTTCATAAACTTCAAGGCCCATATCTTCGCGCAGGAATTTTACGCAGTATTCCCCCATCTTCTTTTCATCAAGGGATTCCGAATCAATCTGCACCATTGCGAGAAAGTCCTTTAAGAGCCGTTCTTTGCTGATATTGTACATCTTCTCTCCTTTGTTTCTTTAGTTATAAAATATAACCCGCCTTTTGTCAATAGCTTAATGAACATATTGACAAAATCACACATGAATGCATATAATTACACAGGAGGTATCTATGAATTATCAGAAAAAAATTCCGCGCACTCTTCTATATTCTTTGATAGCATTTTCATTCAGCTGGCTTGTTTTTTCAGTGATACTTTTTTCCGGGATTCCATTTGATTCTGTCTTGACAGGCATTCTTATGATTATCTATATGTTCGGGCCTTTTATAGCTTCATGGTTTGTGACATCAGTCGTGCACAAAGAATCATTGAAAGAAAATTTAGGAATATCATTCAAAATAAACCGCTGGTTTTTTGTCTCATGGCTTATAATGATACTTGCGGCTCTTCTCACAATAACAGTCTCCGTTGCTCTTCCCAATGTGTCATTCTCTCTTGGAATGGAGGGATTTTTTGCAAAGTATGCAGACCTCATCAAAGGAGATCAGGCGCAACAGATGAAAGAGCAGATGGAGAACAACAAATTATTGTTCTTCTTTTTGGGATTTGCGCAGATTCTCTTTGCAGGAGCCACAATAAATGCTTTGGCGGCATTCGGCGAAGAGGCCGGCTGGAGAGGGTTTTTGATGCATGAGTACAGAGAAAAGAAGTTTTTGGATGCGACACTACGAATAGGGCTTTTATGGGGAGCATGGCACGCTCCTATAATTGCAATGGGGCATAATTATCCCGAGCATCCGATAATAGGAATCTTCATGATGATAGCATGGTGCGTTCTCCTATCTTTCATATTCTGTTATCTGAGAATCAAATCGAAATCAGTGATATCATCCGCAATACTCCACGGCACTTTAAATGCAGGGGCAGGGCTTGCCCTTTTATACATCATCGGAGGCAATGACCTCACTGTAGGAATGACAGGTCTTTCAGGATTCATTGCCCTTCTCATAATAATAGGAATAATATTTGTTTATGATATTTTTATTTCAAAAGAAAGGATAGTTTTGTCATCAATTTCAAAAAAAACTGTAAAGAATGAAATATAAAATATTTTTTGTTATTTCAATTGTTTCATTTATCCTCTTATGCGGGCAGGATTTTGCAGACTCACAGAAAATCTCAATACATGAGCTTCAGGCAAAGTCATACGCTGATTCTTCAGTAAAGGAATCTCCTGCGCAAAAAACCCCCGGAAGAACCTCTTACATGCCTATAGCTGTCGGAGCTGTCTTCATAGTGCTCTACGCGGCTGTTAAAAAGAAGAGAAAAAAATGAAAAATTTTTTCTTTGTTTTTCTGCTCTTGTCTCTTTTCGTCAATGCTTCAATACATGAAACAGAATATTATGACAATCTCGCAGGCGCCAAATTCGGGTATCCCGAAAAAACCTCTGTTGAGCTGAATGAAAAGTCGTCAAAGGGAATGCTCTTCAATTATTACGGATACCTTCCTTACTGGACAGACACTCTCGCATATGCAAATTTCGACTATGAACTTTTAACACACGTGGCTTATTTTTCAATAGAACTCAACACGGACGGATCAATCGGCTCAGTGCCGAATCCTTCAAGATTCACAAAAATATATTCAGAGTGCCACAAACGGGGCGTGAGAGTGCACATGACATTCACTCTCTTCGGCTCGACAAGCGTATCAAATCTTTTAAACAGCAGGACTTCGAGAAACAACGCGGTCTCAAACATAATCGATTTTGTGGATGCATACTCAATAGAGGGGGCGAACATTGACTTTGAGTATGTGACAGCATCAGTGAAGGATTCATTCTCTCTATTCATTCAAAATCTCGCAGACTCGCTCCATCTCAGTTCTTCAGGAAGAAAAGAACTTTATATAGCGATGCCCGCAGTCCCCGCATGGTATCCGGGGTATGATTATGCATCTCTGTCGGATGATGCAGACGGACTCTTCATAATGGGATACGATTACCACTATTCCGGTTCAAGTGAAGCGGGACCCGTAGCTCCGACATTCAATTCGTCATACTGGGGATACTATGCAGTCAATACGACAGTGGGAGACTATTTCGATTACGGAGCGAAGAGGGAAAAGGTGATTCTCGGAGTGCCGTACTACGGATATGACTGGCCCACTCTCTCGGATGCTTTAAAATCATCAACAACAGGGAGCGGAACTGCCGTCTTATTCAAAAATGCAAAGACGAATGCAGTTTCATACGGGTATGAATTCGATGCAAACTCCCAAACTCCCTATTACAATTATTTTTCAACATCATGGCATCAGTGCTGGTATGATGATTCTGTTTCAATAAAAGACAAGCTTGAAATAGCTGTTGACTCTTCTCTTCAGGGCGCAGGATGCTGGGCATTGGGCTATGACGACGGAGCGGATGATTTGTGGAATGCAATAAGAAGGTCAATGCAGAGAGTCCCCGCAGAGAACCATTTTGTTGTGAGAGTTGTAAACCCCACCCTTAATGTGAGAGAGGGTCCGTCGACAGCATACAGAGTTTTGAACACCGCCTATGCAGGAGATGAATTTGTAGCATTCGATTTTGACGGATATTGGTATAAAATTTATTATCCCGCTTTGTCATTTCCATACTATGCTTACATTTACGGAGGAGACGGAGTTAGTGTAAAATACATGGATGGAGACAATTTCGCTCCAGTTGTGAAAGTGACAGCGTCTCTTTTAAATGTCAGGAGCGGACCGTCAACATCCTATCCGATTTTAACGCAGACGGCAGAGGGACAGTGCTTTGCAGTGGAGTCATTGTCAGGCGACTGGGCTAAGATAATGCTTCCGGATTCAAATTCGCGCGGATGGATTTCATACGCATCCTATGCTGAATATTTCAGCGATGTAGCATCATTGAACACTTGCGGGTTTCTGATTGATTCAATAACTCATCCCGATACTGTTAGCGCAAATGACACATTCAGCATCTCGCTTTTCATAAACAACACGGGTTTTGTCTCTGCTGATTCTCTGACAAAACTTGCATTCACAAAGAATTCTTTTTTCTATGACATTGAAACATGGGATGACAGCATAAGAGTGAAGACCGCAGGATTCAATTCTCTTCCCGGTCAAAAGGGGGAGAGAAAAACATTTTTCAGAGCAATGGTTGTGTCAAAAGACACTCTTGTTTCATGCAGTGTGTATCTTGAAAGAAACGGAACTGCCGTATCGGATACTGCAGACATAACAATATATGTAAAATACGCTGAAAGCGGAAAAGAAGAAAGTGAAATCAAAATAAACCAAAAAGAAGAAAAGTATGAAAAGTATGCACTCTTTGACATTCTTGGCAGGAAAGTCTTTGAAAATAGCGGAAAATTCAAAGCATCTGAAGTGGATCTGAAGTCGGGAGTGTATTTTTTAGTATCTGCGATTGACAACAGACTAACAAAGAAGAAGATCTTTCTTTTCAGGTGAAATGCTTTTAAAGAAATAAAATCCTTCTATTGACTTTATTTGAACTATAATTATAATATTATGCGTTTTGTGAAAAAAGTAACAAGCAATAAGTTGCTTTTTTATGATTGAGATAGCCTGAATCCCCGAATTCTTTTGTTCCAGATTGAGGCATATGCAATCAAAATTGTCATAAATGGAGAAACGATGAATTTATCTGAACTTAAGACTCTTTTAAACTGTCCATTCTGCAGTCAGCAGACGAGCGGAAAGGAAGTAAAATCAATATGCGCCTCTGATCTGATGAGCGAAGTCCTGCTTCTCGCCGACAGGGATTCCGTTATAATAACAAATCTTGTCAATCTTCAGGCAATAAGGACTGCTGAGATGGTCGAGTCAGTTTGCATTATTTTTGTCAGGGGAAAAAGTCCCACTAAAGATATGGTTGCTCTTGCAGAGAAAAACGGAATAACACTCCTTGTTACGGAGTATGACATGTTCGAAACATGCGGAATACTCTACGGCAAGGGATTAAAACACAAAAAGGTGGCCCATGACAACCATTGAGCTTGATTTTGACATTAAGCACAATGATTTTGACAGAGCAGGCTCTGCATCGAGCGCTCTGAAGAACACCCTTAAACAGATAGGATATCCGCCTGATATTATAAAGCGGATAGTAGTCTCAAGCTATGAGGCGGAGATGAATGTGGTTGTGCACGCATCGGACGGACATTTGCGGGCTGTAATCACTCCGGATGAAGTGCATGTGATTGTCAAAGACAACGGTCCCGGAATAGAAAATGTTGAGATGGCAATGAAGGAGGGCTATTCTACGGCTCCGGAGAGAATACGCGAACTAGGGTTCGGCGCCGGAATGGGGCTCCCGAACATAAAAAAGAATACTGACGAACTAAAAGTCAACAGCACTGTTCCCGAAGGAACTACTGTTGATTTCATAGTCAGGAGAAAGAATGGATAGACTTATAAAGTATTTCCATTCAGTTCGACTGAAAGA
>Ga0074195_1004092_pt1 | contig 12488 bp, 10 predicted proteins | sample EPASupsiteHSE623_FD_64525 | JGI IMG/M metagenome (GOLD analysis project Ga0074195, IMG submission 64525) | Bioremediated contaminated groundwater from EPA Superfund site, New Mexico - Sample HSE6-23 | ecosystem: Environmental > Aquatic > Deep subsurface > Groundwater > Contaminated ...
CAGCAAGGAGGACGCCTGCTCTCGCCAGGGATGACAGCGGCCGGGAAAAGGGTCAGGGCGCGGTCATGGCCGCCAGCATGGCGGGCAGGGCCTGGGCGCTCGGTTCCTGGACAAAAAAGCCTCGGCCGCTTTGTTCGGCCAGTTGGGCAAAGGGGTTGGTCTCGATGTTGACGTCGATGATCACCCCGCCCCGCTGATGGACCTCGCGGGCTACCTGGTTGGGCAGATTGGTGGCCCCGGCGGTGCCGACCACGATCAGGAGCGCGGTCTGCCCTGCCGCCTTGAGCGAGCTGTAGAAATGGTAGTGATGTTCGTTGTAGCTCTCGTCGAACAGAAGGATATGCGGCCGGGACAGTGCTCCGCACAGCGGACAGCGGAGATGGTTGCGGTCGCTCTCGGTCAGGTGCTCGTCCTTGGTCTTGGGCCTGACCGCCTCCGGAATGGGGTACACCGCCTCGCTGCACTCCAGGGAGCAGCGCATAAAAAAAACATTGCCGTGGATCTGGTAGGTGCGGGCCAGGGTGTTGCCGGCGCGCAGGTGGAGGCCGTCGACGTTCTGGGTGATCAGGGTGAAGCGGTCGCCGAAATGGCGCTCCATCGCCACCAGGGCCATATGGCCGGGATTGGGCTGGGCCGCGCCGCAGACACCCATGCGGTACAGATACCATTTCCAGACCTCGTCCGGCTGTTGGGTGAACATCGAGAAGGTGGCCATCTCCTGCGGCTGGTAGACCGTGGAGCCGACCGTCCAATACCCTTCCGGACCACGGAAGGTGGGGATACCGCTTTCCGCCGAGATTCCGGCCCCGGTCAGCACCGTGATCCTGCCAGTTCCTCCGGCGATCTCCCGCAACACTGTCCGCACTGTCTCTTGCATGACGTTCTCTCCTTTGTGATCAGGGTCTTCGTTTGGGATGTCCTCCTGCCGCTTTTTGCGAAACCATCTGAATTAAGTCCAGAAAAACGACTTTTTCAAGCGGATTCTTCCGCTGGTGGCCTCGCCCGGCCTATACGGAATAGGCAAGAAAATAGACCGGTGACCTTTGGGGGATACCTGTGGTATATTACAACTGTTTATTCTAGAAACGGCGGTTGAGGAGACCTGCATTCGTGCATTTTCCTTTCAGATCGATAGAGCCGCGCTTCTTTGTTTGTCGAGGCCTTCACCAATGGGTGGGCACTGATGACCGTCATTCCGGCGCAAGCCGGAATCCAGAACGTGCTGTTCTCTCGTGTCAAATGTTCTGGACCCCGGCATGCGCCGGGGTGACGGAACTGCCGATTTTAGGTGTATAATTGCTGTCCCTTGAACGGACGCAAGGAAGGTGCGACGATGAACCATCGTTTTCTCGCCGTGGCATTAGTGCTGCTGCTCTGTGGCGGTTGCGTAGGCTACTATTACCGGGATCCCTACTCTCCATATTATTCCTACTACAACTATCCCTATTATCCCTCTACCTATGGGCCCTATTATTATCCATACTACCGCCCGCCCGCGTTCTATTATTCTCCCGGCTGGATGTTCTGGTATCCCAGCTTTATCTTTGGCTACAGCTATCGGGGATATCACGGGTACCGTGGATCGTATCACCATGGCGGCAGGCATTGACCGGGAAGGCTGGTTAAGACACCCTTACCGGCAAAGGTAAGCCGGTTGTTTGGCTCCCGGTTCGTCGTGGAAGCTGCGCCGCGCCCTCTTGTACCTGTCTTTGTCTCTTCTTTCCGTTCGTTTCAATGTAACTGGCCATGCTCACCAACGAATCGTCGCTGCGGCTCAAGCTTCTCCGTTTTCCTCCGATCATTGGTGTTGTCTATATCCATGCCTACAACACGGTTATCGGCTACTCGGGCGGCACCCTCGGGACCTCGCAACTGAACGATCTCACCAACGTCATCCGCATCCTGATCTCGGAAGGGATCGCCCGGACCGCGGTCCCGCTGTTTTTCCTGATGTCGGGCTATCTCTTTTTCGCCACCTTTCACTGGTCTGAGAAGACCTACCTGTACAAGGTGGCGACCCGCCTGCGCAGCCTGCTCATCCCCTTTTTGTTCTGGAACATCCTGGGGCTCATTTTTCTGGCCGTGGTCCAGGCGATACCGGCGACCCAGCCCTATTTCACCGGCACGGGCAAAAAGATCGCCGACTACAGTGCCTATGAGTACCTCAACGCCCTGTTTGGACTGAGGGGGTATCCCATTGCCTACCATTTCTGGTTCATCCGCGATCTCATGCTCCTGGTGGTGCTGGCGCCCTTGCTCGCGGTCATTGTCCGCTTCCTTCCCATCCCCTTTTTTCTGGCGGTGTACGTCTGCTGGGTGACCGACACCTGGCCGATCTATGCGCCGGCAGCCGTGGGCGTGCTCTTTTTTTCCGCCGGTGCCCTGTGCGGCATCAAGGGCCAGAGCCTGTTCGCCTTTGACCGGTTCGGCACGGCCATTGTCCTGCTCTATTTGCCGATGCTGATTGCCGATGTCATTTGGTACGAGGCCTGGTTCAACGTCTATCTCCACCGGACCGGGCTGATAGCCGGTGTCCTGGCGGCCCTGTATGCCACCAAGCTGGTGTTGCGCACCGAATGGCTGCGCAATGCGCTGTTCGCCCTCGGCGGCGCCAGTTTTTTTGTCTATGCGGCCCACGAACCCCTGCTGGGCATTGTCCGCATGCTGGCGTTCAAATATGTGCCGCTCGACGGGCCCTATACCATGCTCGCCCTCTATCTGGGCATTCCGGTGCTGGTGATGGCCCTGTTGGTCGGCTGTCACCGGGTGCTGACCGTTGTGTGTCCCAGGACGCTCAGTTTGGTGACCGGCGGGCGGTAAGTTTTCACCTGTTTTTTTTAGGTAACCCTTACTTGATTCTTGCTCTCTAATGGCTTAAGATGTGCGCCACACGAGAGAGGCCCCGCTTTTCGCGGAGAGCAGGGGCAGCGGGAAACCATCTACTTTGCAAGGTATGACAAACAATGCACATTCATTCACTCGACACGTGGCGGCATTCGCATAATTTTCTGGCGGATACCGGGCAGGCGGAAAAAAACACGGTCCGGGTCATGCTGTTGACCGGGGCCATGATGGGTGTCGAGATCGTGGCGGGCATGGTGTTTGGTTCCATGGCGCTGCTGGCGGACGGCTGGCACATGGCAACCCACGTCGCCGCCTTCGGCATTACCCTCTTTGTCTACCGGTATGCCCGCCGCCAGGCCGACAACCCGCAATTTACCTTCGGCACCGGCAAGGTGAGCGTGCTGGGCGGCTTCGCCAGCGCCGTGGCCCTGGCGGTGGTGGCGCTGGTAATGGCGTTGGAATCGATGCTGCGCATGCTCCAGCCGGAAGCCATTCACTTCAACGAGGCCATCGGCGTCGCGGTGGCCGGTCTGCTGGTGAATCTGGTCAGCGGATATCTGCTCCATGAACATCCCCACCATGACGAACATGACCATGGGCTCCATGACCACGCCCACCACCACGACCACAACCTGCGCGCCGCCTACCTCCATGTCCTGGCGGATGCGCTGACCTCGGTGCTGGCGATCGGCGCGCTGACGGTCGGAAAATACTGGGGATGGATCTGGCTCGATCCGGTGATGGGGCTGGTGGGAGCGGGGGTGATCGGCCGCTGGGCTTACGGGCTGTTGCGGGATTCCGGAAAAATCCTCCTCGACGGCGGCGTCGACGAGCAGACCACGGCCGCCATCCGGCAGGCCATCGAGGAAGACGCCGATAACCGGCTCGCCGATCTGCATGTCTGGCATGTCGCGCCGGACGCCTATGCCGCCGGATTGGCGATTGTGACCCATTATCCCAAGGATCCGGAGCACTATAAACACCTGCTCCGGCACATCCCGCATCTTGACCACGTCCTGGTCGAGGTCAATCCCTGCCAAGGGGAATCCTGCGTGCGTCCCCTGCCTTGACCGGCGGGCAATCGTTGACAAATGGGGCGAGATCGTGCCGGTGGAGACTGGTTTCGGAATTGAACCAAACAGCCCCCCTTGCACGGGAAGCTCAACGGGATTGAAGCCCGCGGCCGGCACCAGCCAACTCAACCAGTCGCATCGTTTGTATCGTCCGCCCTGATCGGGGAACGCCAGGGAAAGATGGCGCCAGCGAGCCAGAGGCGCGCGGACGCCATCCCAGGCGAGGCCAGACTTCAGGACAAACGGCCGGTGCCGGAGGCGTCGTCCTCCTGGCTGATTTCATCGTAGATCTGGTGCAGGTGCACTGGAGTGGCCTTGCGGCGCAGGCGCAGGTTGAGCATCTCCACGATAAAGGAAAAGGCCATGGCAAAATAGAGATATCCCTTGGGCATCTCGTGGCCGGTCCCCTCGGCCACCAGGGCCACGCCCACCAGCACGAGAAAGGCCAGGGCCAGCATCTTGACGGTTGGGTGCTCCTCGACAAACTCGCCGATCGGTTTGGCGGCGAACATCATCACCCCGATGGCGATGACGATGGCGGTGATCATCACCCAGAGGTGGTCGGCCAGGCCGACGGCGGTAATCACCGAATCGAGGGAAAAAATAATGTCGATGATGGCGATCTGGGCAATAACCAGCGGCAATTGCGAAGCCAGGTGCTTGGGGCCGTGGATCTCGTCGCCGCCCTCGAGGCTGCCGTGGATTTCGGTCACCGCCTTGTAAATGAGGAACAGGCCGCCAAGCAACAGGACCAGGTCCCGGCCGGACACCGCATGGCCCATCACCTCGAACAGCGGCGCCACCAGTTTGGCCAGCCAGGCCACTGACATCAAGAGGACTATACGGGTGCCCATGGCGGCCAGCAGGCCGAATTGACGTGCAAAAGCGCGTTTGCTGGCCGGCACCTTGCCCACCAGCAGGGTCAGGAAAACGATATTGTCAATGCCCAGCACAATTTCCAGTATGGTCAGCGTCAGGAGCGAACTCCATATGCTGATATCGAACAGCCATTCCATAGTGTCTTGTTTTTTTCCTTTTCTTTAGTTGAAGATATCGACTGGAGCCGTCCCCATCGCCAACCGGGGAGCAGCCGCAGCGGTCTGTTATGTGTTGTCGGGCGGGGTTTCGATCAGATCATGTTCGTCCTTCTTCTTGAAACGGATGGCGTGGCCGAAGATATAGGTGCAGATCGGCACGCCGAGAATGAGTCCCCAGAAGTTGAACAGCTTGCCGCCGATGGTGAGGATGATGAGGATGATCACCGAGTTGATCCGCATGTAGGATCCGTAAATCCTCGGATTGAGGATGTAGCCCTCGATCAGGTGGATGACGGTGATCAGCAGGATGGCCAGGAACATGGTCTGCAAGCCGTCGGCCTGGAGGGCGATCAGGCAGATGGGGATGGAGCTGATGAACACGCCAATCACCGGGAAAAAGCTGCAAAAAAAGACGATCACCGAGAGAAAGGCCACGTGCTCGCCCAACCCGAGCAGGCTGATGCCGATGGCGGTCAGAAAAGAGTTGATGATGGCGATGATCAACTGGGCCTCCAGCGCCTTGCCCAGCACCAGGGAAAAGTCGCGGATATTGCCGGCCACGCTCCGGTAAATGAAGCGGAGCGTGGTCGCTTCCAGTTCCCGGACGCTGGCCCCCAGATTGGCCAGGTCAAGCACAATCAAAAAAGAAAAGAGCAGGGAAAGGAGGAAGGCCGAAGTCACGGAGGCAATTTTGCCGCCAATATTGCCGAGGGTGCCGAACACATGGCTGACGTTCTGCCCTCCGCCGGCGGTTTCCCCCAGACGAAGAAACTGCTGGAGCATGGAAGCAGTGGGCGAGTGTTTCAACCCCTTTTTCTCTCCCCCCTCCCCGGCGATCTGTTCCTGCTTGGCAACGATTTCCGGGAGAAGTTCCACCAGCAGCGGATAGCGCTTGCCCAAGGCGAACAATTCCTGGTCCACCCTGTTGAGATAGGTGGTGAACTGGCTGACAAAGACCTCGGTCTGCTTTTTTACCTTGGGCACCAGGAAAATGCCGGCCGCGGTCAGCACACTGAGGAACACCAGGGCCACGAGCACCACCCGCACCACCCTGTTCCTGATGCGGGATTCGAGGCGGGTGACGCTCTGCGCCTGGATGTAGGAAAAAACAAACGTGAGGAAAAGCAGCAGAAAAAAGGAGCGCAGCAGGTAGATCCCCCCCAGGAGCATCCCCCAGACCATGATGGTGGCGACATGGGGCAGGATCCGGTTCCAGGGCTGGGGCAGGGAGTGAAACAGGTTGTCGTCGTGGTTCATGCGTGCGGACGGGCGTCAGGGGTGGATCCCGGGAGTGGGCGCGGAAGGTAATGCAAACGCAATAAAAAAAAGACTGTTACGGTTGTGTTCTTTGGGGATGGTCGCGCCCAGGCCCACGCTTCCGCACCTTCACCTGTGAGCGGAAAACCGGCAAATTTGCCTGTTTCCAAGTGAGAACGGAATTGCTCAGATTTTTTCCAAAATCCTCTGCCCGGTGTGGGGAAAATGTATCTTTCCGAATTTATAGAGCATTTTGTAATAAACCGTATCCGGGACATATTCACGGACCACCTGCTCCCAGTCATCTGATCCCACCAGCCCCTTGATCAGGCTGGAACTGACCTCGACCAGATTCCGGGGCGACATCATGAACAGGGTCTGGATGGTGTCGGTCATGTTGCCGTTGACGTACCGCATGCCGCGTTCGTAGGTGTAGTCTTTTTCGTTGCGGATGCCGCGGAGGATGTAATCGACCCCGATTGATTCGGCGTATTTCACCAGGAATTTGTTTTCGAAGTGCACCACCTCAACATTGTCATAGCCGGCGCACAGTTCTTCGAGCATCTCCATCCGTTCGTCCAAGCTGAAGCAGTATTCCTTTTGCGAATTCTGTCCGATGGCAACGTAAAACTTGGTGAACAGGCGAGCGCCTTGCTCGATTATCCACAGATGGCCGTTGGTCGGCGGATCGTAACTTCCAGCGTAGATACCTTTCATGAAAAATCCTGTAGCATACGTTGCCGATGATTGGCGGTTGCTCCCCCCGGGGATGAACGGCCAGAACCTACGCTTCTTACATCGCTGTTTTCCGTCCGGAACGCTCTTGCGCCAGGGGCGGAAAACCGTTGTTGCCATCAAGTGTTGCTCAGCTATAGCAAACAGGCCAGTTCTCCGTCAATAATATTCCTGCGGTCATCCGGATGAGCCTGATGCTGGACACCGGGTGTTTTTTTTCAGTACAAGACCGGCCAGCCGCCCAGGCTTCCTGCCCGCGGTGTCTGTTTCATCCCGGCGAGAGCCATTGTTGCCCGCCATCCGTGAATGGGCCGGGTCCGGTTTGGCGCCAAGGACAGCCTGTGTTTTTTGTTTCCACTTGTGCAAAAACAGCAGGGTGAGTAGTGTTTTTTGCCAGGTTGGGCGGTGAGCGGTCTGCCGGGGCCTCTGATGCGCGGAGTCCTCCGGAGCACGGCTTGGCCCAGCCCACAGGCAATCGTGGTCGATACCCTCAATCACAACAAGGTCAAGGAGGAACACCGATGGTCCGGAAAAATGTGCACGTTTTTGTTGCTGTTCTGTTTGCGGCGCTGCTGTCGCTCACCGTGTCCTGCACCACTCCCGCGGGAAGAAGCGCTGGCACTGTGGTCGACGATGCGACCATCACCACGGAGGTGAAAACCGCCCTGTTTGCGGACAAGCAGGTCAGCGGCGTGGCAATCTCGGTGCAAACCTTCAAGGGCGAAGTCGTGCTCACGGGCGCGGTCGACTCGCAGGCCCAGATCCAAAAGGCCGAGAGCATCGCCCGGTCGGTCAATGGCGTGACCAGGGTGAAGAACCTGCTTAAACTCAAATAAAGGAAACAGCCGCCGGGTCTTGCCAGACTGGGTTGTTTGGCTGAAAAAATTGATTGAAAAAAAGGGGGTTGCGAAAGCAGCCCCTATTTTTTTGGGGTGGTGCCGGCAGGGAAGCCTTTTCCGCTGCCTCCGGAAGGGGCAAAGTGAACAAGAGGCTCCTGTTTTGCCAGGATGCGCGCTCCCGCTATTCGTCGTGTTCCGGAGAGTCGTCCTCAACCGTGACGGTTCCGATTCCGGGCAGCTCCAGGGGGGTAGGGGGCGGCTTCTTCGCGGCGCCGGTGATGTTGCTGACCCGGCGGACCGTACGGTTGGCAAGCCGTTTGCCCTTGGCGCTGACGCCCTTGATCAAGACCTCGTCAAGATCGATTTCCACCGCATTGTGCTTGGCCCGGGCCGATGGCGCCAGGCTTGCTCGCACCCGCAGGCCCTCCTTGCCCAGCAGCAGCAGCAGGATGGCGGAGCGCTTGTCCTCCTCGAACAGATGGTATTCGCGGTTGAGGATGAATTTGGGCATGGCGAACCGCTTGACATAGGCCAGATTTTCCGGGCCATGACGGTAGATCAGGTTAAAGACCAGATCGTTCTTTACCACTCCCAGCCAGTACAGATCCGGGCCGACAAAGAGCTTGTCCGGTACGGGAATCACCTTGTAGAGCCCGTCCTTGAAGATGAGTAGCAGCCGGTCGTACTCGGAGCAGCAGCACTCCAGGTCGCTGGCCGTGTTTTCGGCCTTGATCTTGTGGCCGATAAATCCTGTCTCCCGATGGTAGCCGACCGTGAGGTTGGAGAGCGCCGCGGCCCGGGCATCGACCTCGTCGAAGGCGCGCAGCTCGCTCTTGCGGGGAAACACCGGGCCGTACCGGACGATCAGCTCCTCGATGTAGCCGATGGTGAATCCGATCAAATCGGTCAGATGCTGCTTGATCTTGGCGATACCCTTTTCGATTTCCCGCAGTTCCTTTTCCTGGCGGTTGATGTCGTAGCGCGAGATGCGGCGGATCTTGATTTCCAGGAGCCGTTCGACATCCTCGGTGGTGATCTTGCGCTGCAACTCCTCGGCATAGGGAACCAGCGACTGGCGGATGGTGGAAATGACCGCCTTATAGTTGATCTTCTCCTCGATTTCCTTATAGAGCCGATCTTCGATGAAGATCTGCTCCAGCTTGCGGGCATGCCATTTTTCTTCCAGCCGGTCCAGCTCAATGCGGAGCTCGCGCTCCAGATTGCGGACCAGGAGGTCGGTGTTGCGGCGCAAAACCTCTTCAACCGCCAACTGCCGCGGCATATTTTCCTCGATGGTCACCAGGCTGGGCGAGACGCTCAGCTCGCAATCGGTGAAGGCGTAGAGGGCGTCGATGGTCTCCTCGGCGAGAACGCCGCGCGCCAGCTTGATTTCAACCTCGACCTTCTCGGCGGTGTAGTCGTTGATCGAGGCGATCTTGAGTTTGTTCGCCTTGGCCGCCTTTTCGATGGATTCGATCAGGGTCTGGGTGGTGAGGTTATAGGGCAGCTCGGTGATGACAATGGTTTTCGAATCCGGCTGCTCCAACTTCACCCGGCAGCGGAGGCGGCCGTTGCCGTGGTTGTAGTCGGCAACGTCGATGATCCCGCCCCGGGGAAAGTCAGGGTAGAGAACAAATTCCTGGTCGCGCAGGTAGGCAATCTGGGCTTGCAGCAGTTCAGAGAAATTGTGCGGCATGATCTTGGTGGCCATGCCCACGGCGATTCCTTCGGCGCCCAGCAGCAGCAGCAGCGGGATCTTGGCCGGCAGCCGCACCGGTTCCTGCATGCGGCCGTCGTAGGAATCGACGAACTCGGTCAGGTCCTTGTTGAACAGGGTCTCCCTTGCCAACGGTGACAGGCGGCATTCGATGTAGCGGGGGGCCGAGGCCTGATCGCCGGTGAAGATGTTGCCGAAGTTGCCCTGGCGGTCGATGAGGTAACCCTTGTTGGCCAGGTTGACCAGAGCGTCGAAGATCGACTGGTCGCCGTGCGGATGCAGCTTCATGGTATCGCCGACCACGTTGGCCACCTTGTGGAAGCGGCCGTCGTCCATGTTGGCGAGCGTCTGGAGAATGCGCCGCTGCACCGGCTTGAGGCCGTCGTCGACGTCGGGGATGGCCCGCTCGCGGATGACGTAGGAGGTGTAGTCGAGGAAATTGGCGTCGAACAATTGGTGCAGTTTGCCGCGCGGTTGCTCGGTGCTCTCGCTCATACCGGCCTCACGACTAGGTGGTCCATGATGTACTGCTTGCGCTCCGGCGTGTTCTTGCCCATGTAGAATTTGAGCACCCGGCTGACCTCGCTCAAGGAATCCAGCCGCACCTGCTTGATCCGCATGTCCGCGCCGATGAACTGCTTGAACTCCGGCGGCGAGATCTCACCCAGCCCCTTGAAGCGGGTGGTCTCGATGGCCCGGTCCGCCTTGCTCTTGGCTTTGAGGGCAATGATTGCCTCGTCCATGTCCCGGTCGGAGTAGCAGTAGAAGGTCTTTTCCTTGTTGCGCACCCGGAAAATCGGTGTTTCCAGAATATAAAACCGCTCCTGCTTGATCAACAGTTCGAAGTAGTGAAGAAAGAAGGTGAGCATCAGGTTGCGGATGTGGAGGCCATCGACGTCGGCGTCGGTGGCGAGGATCACCTTGTCGTAACGGAGGTCGTTGATGGATTCCTCGATATTGAGGGCCTGCATCAGGGAGTACATCTCCTCGTTCTTGTAGAGCACGTCGAGCCGCTGGCCGAGGACATTCATCGGCTTGCCCTTGAGCGAGAACACCGCCTGGGTCATGGGATCGCGGGCGGAAACGATCGAGCCGGCGGCGGATTGGCCCTCGGTGATGAACAACATGTTCTCCCGGCCGGGCTTGGACGCGTTGCCCCGAGAGGGGTGATACTTGCAATCCTTGAGCTGGGGAATCTTGAAGGCGATTTTTTTCGCTTTCGCCTTGGCGTCGCGGCGCACCGACTGCAACTCGCGCCGCACCCGCTCGTTGCGCTGCACCTTGTCGACCAGGACTTCGGCGGTCTCCGGAAATTTATAAAGGTGCGTGGCCACCGCGTCCTTGACCGCATTAACTATCCCGGCGCGGATGTCGGTGTTGCCCAGCTTGTTTTTGGTCTGCGATTCGAACACCGGTTCCTGCACCTTGACCGCCAGGATGCCGACAATGCCGTCGCGGACGTCGAGGCCGTTGAATTTCTTGCCGGTGAACTCGTTGACCCCCTTGAGGATGCCCTCGCGGAAGGCGGAAAGGTGGGTGCCGCCCTCGCTGGTGTAGGTGCCGTTGACGAACGAAAAATAGGATTCGCCGTAGTCGTCGGTGTGGGTGAAGGCGAATTCCAGCCCCTTGTCGGCGTAATGGATCGGCGGGTAGATACGCTCGCTGTTGACCTCGCGGTCAAGCAGATCGAGCAGGCCGTTTTTAGACAGGTAGAGATCGCCATCGAGATAAAGGCTCAGGCCGGCGTTGAGGTAGGCGTAGCGCCACAGCCGCTGTTCGACATATTGGGAATCGTACCGGTAGCCGGGAAAACAGTCGCTGTCGGGGAGGAACTCGACCAGGGTGCCGTTCTTCTCGGTGCTCGCGCCCTCCTCTTCGTGCTGGAGCAGCCCCTGGGCGAAGACCGCAGTCTTAAACTGGCCGTCGCGGAAGGCGGTGACCGTGAACCGGCTGGAGAGGGCGTTGACCGCCTTGGTGCCGACGCCGTTCAATCCCACCGAGAATTGAAACACCTCGGTGTTGTACTTGGCGCCGGTGTTGATCACCGACACGCATTCCACCACCTTGCCGAGCGGGATGCCACGGCCGTAATCGCGCACCCGGCAGAGGCCATCCTCGCCGATATGGATGTCGATCCGTTTACCGTGCCCCATGATGAACTCGTCGATCGCGTTGTCCAGGATTTCCTTCAAGAGGATGTAGATGCCGTCGTCCGGATGGGAGCCGTCGCCGAGGCGGCCGATGTACATCCCCGGCCGCTTGCGGATGTGCTCCAGCGAACTCAGCGTCTTGATCTTGGATTCGTCGTATTGGTGTTCGGTCATGAGTGATTGCGGGGATGAGATGAACAGGTGGTAGGTGAATAGCAGGTTCTTGGCGAAAGGTAAACGGTTGAGTGATGCCCTGGGCAGATGACCGCGGAGATTTGGGCAATGGCGGATGCGTTCAGGCGCACTCACATCTCGGCGAGCCACCAGCTGTCGCGCGGCACAGCCGTTGACAATCCGCCGGATGCGCCAGCGTATCACCGCGGCATCAGCGCGAACACACCCCAGCCCAGGTATTCACGCGTGTAAGCGGCGTAGCGCTCCGGTTCCGAGGTCAGTTGGGCTCGAACATCTTTCGCGAACTCGTCATCGGGATTGGCTTCAAGCCATCGGCGCATGGTGAGCCACTTGGCCGCCTCGTATCTGTCCCAGCCGTCTTGGTCAGTCAGAACCATTTCCACGACGTCGTAGCCAAGGTGGCCGAAAGACGCGAGCAGTTCTGGAAGCATGAGAAAATCAGAGATGGAGTTGGCAAGACACCCCTTGGCAACATCTTCCGTCGGCGGTACCTGCCGCCAGTAGGGCTCGCCGATGAGGATGATCCCTCCCGTCCGCAGGCTCCGGGCCAGAAGCTCGACGGTGCCGGCGACTCCCCCGCCGATCCATGTGGCGCCGACACAGGCTGCCACGCCGGCCTTGTCGTCCGAGACGTAGCCGGC
>Ga0074195_1004094_pt1 | contig 12480 bp, 9 predicted proteins | sample EPASupsiteHSE623_FD_64525 | JGI IMG/M metagenome (GOLD analysis project Ga0074195, IMG submission 64525) | Bioremediated contaminated groundwater from EPA Superfund site, New Mexico - Sample HSE6-23 | ecosystem: Environmental > Aquatic > Deep subsurface > Groundwater > Contaminated ...
TTTTCTTGGTTTTGGGATTGTTTATCGTCTACAACGAGGTGGGCACGCTGAATTTCCGCGAAATGGTGGAACTGGCACCTGCTCACTTTGCAGATGGTAACAACATGCTGATGTGGGCAACCCTGATGCTGCTGGGCGGTGCGGTGGGTAAATCCGCGCAGCTGCCGTTGCAGACATGGCTTGCTGACGCGATGGCAGGTCCGACGCCTGTCTCCGCGCTGATCCACGCCGCGACGATGGTTACCGCCGGTGTTTACCTGATTGCACGTACTCACGGCTTGTTCCTGATGACGCCGGAAATCCTGCATCTGGTGGGGATTATCGGGGCTATCACTCTGGTACTGGCTGGTTTCGCCGCGCTGGTACAGACCGACATTAAACGCGTTCTCGCATACTCCACCATGAGCCAGATTGGTTATATGTTCCTGGCTCTCGGGGTTCAGGCGTGGGACGCGGCGATTTTCCACCTGATGACGCACGCGTTCTTTAAAGCGCTGCTGTTCCTGGCATCCGGCTCGGTTATCCTGGCCTGTCACCACGAACAGAACATCTTCAAGATGGGCGGCCTGCGTAAGTCCATTCCGCTGGTGTATCTCTGCTTCCTGATCGGTGGCGCGGCGCTGTCGGCTCTGCCGCTGATTACCGCAGGCTTCTTCAGTAAGGATGAGATTCTGGCCGGTGCGATGGCGAACGGTCATATTAATCTGATGGTTGCAGGTCTGGTCGGTGCGTTCATGACCTCTCTGTACACCTTCCGTATGATTTTCATCGTGTTCCACGGTAAAGAGCAAATTCACGCTCACGCAGGGAAGGGGGTTACACATCATCTGCCGCTGATTGTGCTGATGATCCTGTCCACCTTCGTTGGCGCACTGATTGTGCCACCGCTGCAGGGTGTACTGCCTGCGACGACCGAGCTTGAGCATGGTCGCGTGATGACCCTGGAAATTACCTCCGGTATCGTCGCGATTGCAGGCATTCTGATCGCTGCATGGCTGTGGCTGGGTAAACGTACTCTGGTGACGTCGATTGCCAACAGTGCGCCAGGCCGTCTGCTGGGTACCTGGTGGTATAACGCCTGGGGCTTCGACTGGCTGTACGACAAAGTGTTCGTCAAGCCGTTCCTGGGCGTTGCATGGCTGCTGAAACGCGATCCGCTGAACGCAATGATGAACATTCCGGCGATCCTTTCCCGCTTTGCAGGTAAAGGCCTGTTGTTAAGCGAGAACGGCTATCTGCGTTGGTATGTAGCATCAATGAGCATCGGTGCCGTCGTTGTGCTGGCTCTGTTGATGGTACTGCGTTGATCGTAAAGTGAATTTTATCCAAATTCGTTGAAAATCAGGCCTCTATTAGGGGCCTTAAAAAGGAATAAAAATCGCCATGTTACTACCCTGGCTAATATTGATTCCCTTTATCGGTGGCTTCCTGTGCTGGCAGACCGAACGCTTTGGCGTGAAGGTGCCGCGTTGGATCGCGCTGATTACCATGGGACTGACGCTGGCGCTTGGCCTGCAACTTTGGTTGCAGGGCGGCTATTCACTGACGCAATCCACTGGCATTCCGCAGTGGCAGTCTGAGTTTGTCCTGCCGTGGATCCCACGCTTTGGCATCTCGATTCATCTTGCTATCGACGGTCTGTCGCTGCTGATGGTGGTGCTGACCGGCCTGCTCGGTGTTCTGGCGGTACTTTGCTCCTGGAATGAAATCGAAAAATACCAGGGCTTTTTCCACCTGAACCTGATGTGGATCTTAGGCGGCGTAATCGGCGTGTTCCTTGCCATCGACATGTTCCTGTTCTTCTTCTTCTGGGAAATGATGCTGGTGCCGATGTACTTCCTGATCGCGCTATGGGGGCATAAAGCCTCTGACGGTAAAACGCGTATCACGGCAGCAACCAAGTTCTTCATTTATACCCAGGCGAGTGGTCTGGTGATGTTGATTGCCATCCTGGCGCTGGTGTTTGTGCACTACAAAGCGACCGGCGTGTGGACTTTCAACTATGAAGAATTGCTGAATACTCCGATGTCCCACGGCGTGGAATACCTGCTGATGCTGGGCTTCTTCATCGCTTTCGCGGTGAAAATGCCGGTGGTTCCGCTGCACGGATGGTTGCCGGATGCTCACTCCCAGGCACCGACCGCAGGTTCCGTTGACCTGGCAGGTATCTTGCTGAAAACCGCAGCCTACGGTCTGCTGCGCTTCTCCCTGCCGCTGTTCCCGAATGCGTCAGCGGAGTTTGCACCTATCGCAATGTGGCTTGGCGTCATCGGCATCTTCTACGGCGCGTGGATGGCCTTTAATCAGTACGACATCAAACGTCTGATTGCTTACACCTCCGTATCCCACATGGGCTTCGTACTGATTGCTATCTACACCGGCAGCCAGCTGGCATACCAGGGTGCGGTGATTCAGATGATCGCGCACGGCCTGTCCGCAGCCGGTCTGTTCATCCTGTGTGGTCAACTGTACGAACGTCTGCACACGCGTGATATGCGTATGATGGGCGGCCTGTGGGGCAAAATGAAATGGTTGCCTGCGCTGTCAATGTTCTTCGCAGTGTGTACGCTGGGTATGCCGGGTACAGGTAACTTCGTTGGCGAATTTATGATTTTGTTCGGCAGCTACCAGGTGGTTCCGGTTATTACCGTGATCTCGACATTTGGTCTGGTGTTTGCTTCTGTTTACTCGCTGGCGATGCTGCATCGCGCTTACTTTGGTAAGGCGAAGAGCCAGATTGCCAGTGTTGAACTGCCAGGGATGTCGCTGCGTGAGCTGTTTATCATCCTGTTGCTGGTCGTGCTTCTGGTACTGCTTGGCTTCTATCCGCAGCCGATTCTGGATACCTCGCATTCTGCGATGAGCAACATCCAGCAGTGGTTTGTTAATTCCGTTACTACTACAAGGCCGTAAATCGCCATGACAATAACTCCACAACACCTGATTGCGCTGCTACCGCTGCTGATCGTCGGCTTGACGGTGGTGGTTGTGATGCTCTCCATTGCGTGGCGACGCAATCACTTCCTCAATGCCACGCTGTCGGTCATTGGGCTTAACGCCGCACTGGTTTCGCTCTGGTTTGTTGGCCAGGCGGGCGCTATGGACGTCACCCCGCTGATGCGGGTTGACGGTTTCGCCATGCTCTACACCGGGCTGGTGCTGCTGGCGAGTCTTGCCACCTGTACCTTCGCTTACCCGTGGCTGGAAGGCTACGACGACAACCGGGAAGAGTTCTATCTGCTGGTGCTGATTGCCGCGCTCGGCGGTATTCTGCTGGCTAACGCTAACCATCTGGCGGCGCTGTTCCTTGGTATTGAGCTTATCTCTCTGCCGCTGTTTGGTCTGGTTGGCTATGCGTTCCGTCAGAAACGTTCGCTGGAAGCCAGTATCAAATACACCATTCTGTCTGCCGCAGCGTCTTCCTTCCTGCTGTTTGGTATGGCGCTGGTGTACGCGCAGTCTGGCAACCTGTCGTTTGTCGCGCTCGGTAAGAGCCTCGGCGACGGTATGCTGCAAGAACCGCTGCTGCTGGCGGGCTTCGGTCTGATGATTGTTGGCCTCGGCTTTAAACTCTCACTGGTTCCATTCCACCTGTGGACGCCAGACGTATACCAGGGCGCTCCGGCTCCGGTTTCCACCTTCCTGGCGACGGCGAGCAAAATCGCTATCTTCGGCGTGGTGATGCGTCTGTTCCTGTACGCACCGGTAGGTGATAGCGAAGCGGTACGTATCGTGCTGGGTGTGATTGCCTTTGCTTCTATTATCTTCGGTAACCTGATGGCGCTGAGCCAGACCAACATCAAACGTCTGCTTGGTTACTCTTCTATCTCTCACCTCGGTTACCTGCTGGTGGCGCTGATTGCCCTGCAGAGCGGCGAGATGTCGATGGAAGCGGTTGGCGTTTACCTGGCCGGTTATCTGTTCAGCAGCCTCGGTGCTTTCGGTGTGGTCAGCCTGATGTCCAGCCCGTACCGCGGTCCGGATGCAGACTCTCTGTTCTCCTACCGTGGTCTGTTCTGGCATCGTCCAATCCTCGCGGCGGTGATGACGGTGATGATGCTGTCTCTGGCGGGTATTCCGATGACGCTGGGCTTTATCGGTAAGTTCTACGTACTGGCGGTGGGTGTGCAGGCTAATCTGTGGTGGCTGGTTGCCGCCGTGGTGGTGGGTTCCGCGATTGGTTTGTACTACTACCTGCGCGTTGCCGTGAGCCTGTACCTGAGCGCACCGCAGCAGCTGAATCGCGATGCGCCGTCCAACTGGCAGTACAGCGCGGGCGGTATCGTGGTGCTGATTTCTGCCCTGCTGGTACTGGTGCTGGGTATCTACCCGCAACCGTTGATCAGCATCGTGCAGTTAGCGGCTCCGCTGATGTAATTCGTCATGCTGTGATCGAAAAAGAGTCTGGACAATGTCCAGACTCTTTTTTTTACCTGTCTATACTCGTCATACTTCAAGTTGCTGGGGTGTCAGGCCGAAAGTTGACGGCTCACCAGCGGGCCGCTGATGCCTTTCGCTGTGCGATCCATCACTTCCTGAATGACTGAAGACAGCTCATTGACTTCGAATTTGGCCACGTAACCATCTGCTTTCACTCGGCGTACGTGATCTTCATTAGCGCTACCGGAAAGTGAGGAGTGGATAACGACCGGGATCTTCTTCAGGCGTTCGTCGGTTTTTATCTTACGGGTAAGCGTAAAACCGTCCATCTCCGGCATTTCCAGATCGGTGAGCACCAGCGCAATCTTCTCGCTGATTGGTTTACCTTCCGCTTCTGCTTCTTCAGATAGCTGTTGTATCTTTTCCCACGCATCCTGGCCCGTCACATGCATCAAGTGTGGGATCTCCATGGCGTTAAGCCCTTTTTCCAGCATCGCGCGAGCCACTTTGGAATCATCAGCCACAATCGCCACCGCACCCGGCGTAATGTTGAACTTATTGGTTTTCAGCTCTGTTGCGCGCAGGTCGTGGTTCGACGGTACGATGTCGTACAGGATCTGTTCGACATCGAGCACCAGCGCCAGATTGTTAGTCTCTTTGTTGTCGTCCAGACAGGCGATACTGGTAATGTAGCGACCATTGACGGCCTTTTCGGCGGTATGCACCTGTTGCCAGTCCAGACGCATAATGTTTTCTACCGACTCCACCGCAAACGCCTGAACGCTGCGGGCATATTCCGTGATCAACAGGATGTTGAGTCCGGTCTCTGGCTTACAGCCCGCGACGGCAGGCAGATCAATCACCGGGATCACCTGATCGCGAATGTTAACCATACCCAACAACGGGGCTTTCATACCTGCGGGACGCGTAAAGGTCGGCATCGGTACGATTTCACGCAGTTTGAATACGTTGATGCCAAACAGTTCTGATTTCTGCTCCTCGACGGATTTGCCAAGGCGAAACAGCAGCAGTTCAAAACGGTTAGACAGGGTTAGGTTTGTCCTGTCATCAATATCTTTCTGGAAATTGTTCATCCTGTCCTCAGTGTGAAAGCCAGCCTTTCCACTGTTATCGGCACTGAGGCGGAAAAATGGAGCATTAAACGGTGAAAATGGCGAAATCGTGAGCCAGTTCAGTGTCTGGAAATATCGCTTTGCACTCTTCGAGTAATCGCTGACAGCCTTTTTCATCGTAGCGTGAGCTAACGTGGGTCATGATCAGGCGTCCCACTCCGGCCTCAAGCGCCAAATGGGCGGCTTGTCGGGTCGAGCTGTGACCGCGGCTGTTGGCTTTTTCCTCCATTGAGGAGTCCAGTGTGGTTTCATGTACCATCACATCCACACCGCGTGCCAGTTCAATGGCGGACGCGCAAGGTCCTGTGTCGCCGAAAATAGCCACAGATTTTCCTCTGGTGGCAGGGCCGAGAAAATCGGCACCGTTAATCGCTCGACCATCCTCCAGCACGATGGTTTTCCCGGCTTTCAAATCCTGGAACCACGGGCCCGCTTTAACACCAGCCGCCTTCAAGGCGCTGGCGTCAAGTGCCCCCGGTTTGTCGTGCTCTTCAACACGAAAACCGTAGCACTCCAGCGGATGCTCCAGCGGGTACGCCGTTACTTTACGCAGGCCGTCATCAACAATTTCACCCGCGGTGATTTCGACAATATCCAGCGGATAATCGGTCCAGGAGCCGCTCAGACGCAAAGCCGTTTCGGTAAACTCTCGCAATCCCTTTGGTCCGTAAAGCGTCAGTGGCTGGACGTTCCCGGCCATTGAGCGACTGCACAGCAGCCCCGGTAAACCAAACAGGTGATCGCCGTGTAGATGGCTGATAAAAATACGTTCGAGTTTTCCAGGGTTAAATGGCGTGGTCAGCATCTGATGCTGCGTTCCTTCACCACAATCGAAAAGCCACAGCCCCGCCTGAGTCGGGTGTTGCAGATTCAGTAAAATTGCCGTTACATTGCGTGAGCGCGTGGGGACTCCCGCAGACGTGCCTAAAAATAGTAATTCCATCTTCGCGTTACACTTTTCGCCATCAATAAGGCAGGGTGTTCAGGTTATCACAACAAAGGGGCAGACTATGATTCACTGGCAAGATCTCCACCATGCAAAGCTCAATACACAGCAGCTGTACGCCATTCTTGAGCTTCGCTGTGCGGTATTTGTTGTTGAGCAACGGTGTCCGTATCAGGATGTGGATGGTGATGACCTGAGTGGTGAAAATCGGCACATTCTGGGTTGGCATAACGATGAACTGGTGGCGTATGCGAGGATTCTGAAAAGCGATGATGAGCTTGAGCCGGTCGTCATAGGGCGGGTGATCGTAAGCGAAGCGCTGCGGGGTGAAAAATTGGGGCAACAGCTAATGACTCAGACGCTGGCCTCCTGTACGCAGCATTGGCCGCACAAGGCGCTGTATCTGGGGGCGCAGGCACATTTGCAATCATTCTATGCGCGCTTTGGCTTTGTGCCGGTCACGGATATCTATGACGAAGACGGTATTCCACACGTCGGAATGGCGCGGGAAGCACATCAGGCGTAAACAGGCGCAAACACGCCTGATTGTCTATAGTTAGCGGGTACGTCAATAGAAAGGGAGAATAAAATGTCTTTTCATTCTTATGAATCACGCATCGATGACGATCTGGAATTATTGAGTGAAACGCTGGAGGAGGTGCTGCGTTCTTCCGGCGATCCAGCCGATCAAAAATACCTTGAGTTAAAAGCGCGGGCAGAGCTGGCGTTAGAAGAGGTGAGAAATCGCGTCAGCCACGCCTCTGACAGCTACTATTACCGCGCGAAGAAAGCCGTTTGCCGGGCGGATGATTATGTGCATGAAAAACCCTGGCGCGGAATCGGCGTTGGCGCCACGGTCGGTTTAGTGATGGGATTATTGTTAGCACGGCGATAAATTCCATTCCGTCAGCGCATTTGTACGTACTCCCTAACTGGGGGTACTGCTTTTTCTGCTCAGTACCCCGTATAATGTGAGGTTTTTAACAGGGAGAGGTCCGCGTGCATTCAATCATTACTGCGCTGGAAAGTCTGATGCGTCATTTGTCGCAAGAGATACCAGCAGCACCTGGAATTCGTATTTACGATATCCCTTTCCCACTGAATGATGCGTTTGACGCTTTAGGATGGCTGGCCAGTCAACCTGTCTGGCCCCAGTTTTACTGGCAACAGCGTAATGGCGATGAAGAAGCCGCCGTACTGGGCGCTGTTGCTACATTTTCCTCGCTCGAATTAGCCCAGCATTTTTTACATCAGCATAATGATAATCCTGACCTGCGTATCTGGGGCCTGAATGCCTTTGAGCCTCAGCGCGGCCATTTGTTATTGCCACGGCTGGAGTGGCGACGTTGCGCGGGGGTGGCGAGCTTACGCTTACATCTTTTTAGCGACGTGTCGCTGCGTGAAGACGCCGCGCAGGCGGTGGCGTTTATCTCATCGCTCGCCAACGTAAAGCCGCTGCCCGCATTGCGTCTGCGTTTGACGGGAGAACAGAACTGGCCGGATAAAACTGGCTGGACAGACCTGATAAAGCTCGCCACGCAAACGATCAATGGGGAACAGCTCGATAAGGTCGTGCTGGCGCGGGCGACCGATTTACAGTTTTCTCAGTCGGTTAACGCCGCGGCCGTGATGGCTTCCAGTCGTCGTCTAAACCTGAACTGCTACCATTTCTTTATGGCGTTCTCCGCAAAGTGTGCGTTTCTTGGTTCTTCCCCTGAACGTCTGTATCGGCGGCGTGACACGGCGTTGCGCACCGAGGCGCTGGCGGGAACCGTTGCCAACCACCCTGAGGATCATCGGGCCTGGCAGTTGGGGGAATGGCTAATGAAAGATGATAAAAACCAGCGCGAGAATATGCTGGTGGTCGAAGATATTTGCCAGCGTCTGCAAGGCTGTACGCAAACTCTTGATGTGCTGCCGCCGCAGGTGCTTAGACTGCGCAAAGTGCAGCACCTGCGCCGCTGTATCTGGACGGAACTGAATCAGGCTGATGATACGCTTTGTCTGATGCAGCTCCAGCCCACGGCGGCAGTCGCAGGTATTCCACGTGAGCTGGCGCGTGAATTTATCCAACATAATGAACCGTTTGAACGCGAGTGGTATGCCGGTTCTGCGGGTTACCTTTCTCTGCGCCAAAGCGAGTTTTGCGTGTCATTACGGTCGGCGAAAATTAGTGAAAATGTGATACGCCTGTATGCCGGGGCAGGGATCGTGCGTGGTTCAGATCCTGAACAGGAATGGCAAGAAATAGACAATAAAGCGGCAGGACTGCGCACTTTATTACAGATGGAAGGGTAATGAGTTGTATATTACCGACTCATATCAAAAATCCATTTATTCGATTCTTTATACTGTGTCGCAATATTGATACCGGACAATCTCATGTCAGTAAGCGCATTTAACCGACGCTGGGCGGCGGTCATTCTGGAAGCACTCACTCGCCACGGCGTCAGGCATGTCTGCATTGCCCCTGGCTCTCGTTCTACACCGTTGACTCTGGCGGCTGCGGAAAACCCCGCTTTTATTCACCATACTCATTTTGATGAGCGTGGCCTTGGGCATCTGGCCTTAGGTCTGGCAAAAGTCAGCCGGCAGCCTGTCGCTGTGATTGTGACGTCCGGTACGGCGGTGGCAAATTTGTATCCCGCGTTGATTGAAGCGGGCCTGACCGGTGAAAAGCTGATTCTACTCACGGCTGACAGACCTCCTGAGCTTATCGACTGCGGCGCTAACCAGGCGATTCGTCAGGCCGGAATGTTTGCCTCGCATCCATCGCAAACGCTCTCTTTACCGCGCCCGACCCAGAACATTCCGGCTAGTTGGCTGGTATCCACCATTGATAACGCCTTAGCTGCGCTGCATAGCGGGGCGGTTCATATCAATTGCCCATTTGCGGAACCGCTGTATGGCGACATGGACGAAACGGGGATTGACTGGCAGCAGCGCCTTGGCGACTGGTGGCAGGATGATAAACCCTGGCTGCGTGAGTCGCGTCGGCTGGAAAGCGACAAACAGCGTGACTGGTTTTTCTGGCGACAAAAACGCGGCGTTGTTGTTGCAGGCCGCATGAGCGCGGAAGAGGGCAAAAAGGTTGCGCAGTGGGCGCAGATGCTAGGCTGGCCGCTGATTGGCGATGTTTTGTCACAAACCGGACAACCTTTGCCGTGCGCCGACCTATGGCTGGGGAATGCGAAAGCGGTCACTGAATTACAGCAGGCGCAGATTGTGGTGCAGCTTGGCAGTAGCCTGACCGGAAAACGGCTCCTGCAATGGCAGGCCAGCTGTGATCCGCAGGAATACTGGATTGTCGATAATATTGAAGGCCGCCTCGATCCGGCTCACCATCGTGGGCGCAGACTGGTAGCGACGGTTGGCGACTGGCTGGAGTTGCATCCGGCGGAGAAACGTCAGCCCTGGTGCGTGGAGATCCCACGCCTGGCGCAACTGGCCTGGCATGCGGTAGAAGCCCGTCGCGACGCGTTTGGTGAAGCGCAATTAGCCCACCGTATCCGCGAATACTTGCCGGAGCAGGGGCAACTGTTCGTGGGCAACAGTCTGGTGGTGCGCCTGATTGATGCGCTGTCGCAGCTTCCGGCGGGTTACCCGGTCTATAGCAACCGTGGCGCGAGCGGCATTGGCGGCCTGCTGTCAACGGCAGCCGGCGTACAGCGCGCCAGCGCGAAATCGACGCTGGCTATCGTCGGCGATTTATCTGCGCTGTATGACCTCAATGCGCTGGCGTTATTGCGCCAGGTTTCCGCGCCGTTTGTCCTGATAGTGGTCAATAATAACGGCGGGCAAATTTTTTCCCTGTTGCCGACGCCAGCAAGCGAACGCGAACGGTTCTACCTGATGCCGCAGAACGTGCATTTTGAGCATGCTGCCGCCATGTTTAACCTTAAATACCAGCGCCCGGAAAACTGGGAGCAACTGGAGAGCGCGCTGACTAACGCCTGGCGTACTCCGGTGGCAACGGTGATTGAGCTGGTGGTAAACGAAACTGATGGGGCGCAAACCCTGCAGCAACTGCTGGCGCAGGTAAGCCATCTATGATCCTGCACGCGCAGGCGAAAGTGGGCCAGACGGGATTTCCCTGGCTGGTTTTCCTGCACGGTTTTTCCGGTGATTGTCGGGAATGGCAGAGGGTTGGCGAAGCGTTTAAGAATTATTCGCGGCTGTATATCGACCTGCCGGGACACGGTGGCTCCGCTGACATCAGCGTGAGCGGATTCGACGACGTAAGCGCTTTGCTGCGTAACACGTTGCTTAGTTACAACATACTTAAATACTGGCTAGTAGGCTACTCTCTTGGCGGCAGAGTCGCGATGATGGCGGCTTGTCAGGAGATGCCAGGACTGTGCGGTCTGGTGGTTGAAGGTGGACATCCAGGCTTGCAAAGTGAGGAGGCGCGCGTTCAGCGTCGCCTCTCTGATGGTCGCTGGGCTGCGCGTTTTCGCGCTGAGCCGTTGTGCGAGGTGTTTATTGACTGGTATCAACAGCCGGTTTTTTCCTCGCTGAATGCGGCGCAAAGAGAAGCGCTGGTCGCACTGCGTAGCCAGAATAACGGGCATACGCTGGCGGCGATGCTGGAGGCCACCTCGCTAGCCGTACAACCTGATTTACGTGCGCAACTCACTACGCGCACATTTCCGTTTTATTATTTATGTGGTGAACGTGACGATAAATTCCGCGCTCTGGCGGCGGAAATATCCGTACCAAGCCATGTGATTCGTAATGCCGGACACAACGCGCATCGGGACAATCCCGCTGGCGTGGTGGACTGTCTGGCTCAGATTCTGCATCGCTGACTATAGGACATTTTATGATCTATCCTGATGAAACAATGCTTTACGCACCGGTAGAATGGCACGATTGCTCTGAAGGCTACACCGACATTCTCTACGAGAAATCCACCGACGGTATCGCAAAAATCACCATTAATCGTCCGCAAGTACGCAATGCCTTCCGTCCGGTCACCGTGAAAGAGATGATCCAGGCGCTGGCGGATGCTCGCTACGATGACAACATTGGCGTGATTATTTTGACCGGTGCTGGCGACAAAGCGTTCTGCGCAGGTGGCGATCAGAAAGTGCGCGGTGACTACGGCGGATACCAGGATGATTCCGGTGTGCATCACCTGAACGTACTGGACTTCCAGCGCCAGATTCGTACCTGTCCGAAGCCGGTAGTGGCGATGGTTGCAGGCTTTTCCATCGGCGGCGGCCATGTGCTGCACATGATGTGTGACCTGACCATTGCGGCTGAAAACGCCATCTTCGGCCAGACCGGTCCGAAAGTCGGTTCCTTCGATGGCGGCTGGGGTGCCTCTTACATGGCGCGTATTGTCGGTCAGAAAAAAGCGCGTGAAATCTGGTTCCTGTGCCGTCAGTACGATGCGAAGCAAGCGCTGGATATGGGCCTGGTAAACACCGTGGTTCCGCTGGCCGATCTGGAAAAAGAGACCGTACGTTGGTGTCGTGAAATGCTGCAAAACAGCCCGATGGCGTTGCGCTGCCTGAAAGCTGCACTGAACGCCGACTGCGATGGTCAGGCTGGTCTGCAAGAGCTGGCGGGTAATGCCACCATGCTGTTCTACATGACGGAAGAAGGTCAGGAAGGCCGTAACGCCTTTAACCAAAAACGTCAGCCGGATTTCAGCAAATTTAAACGGAATCCGTAATGCGTAGCGCGCAGGTATACCGCTGGCAGATCCCCATGGACGCGGGGGTGATTCTGCGCGACAGGCGGTTAAAAACGCGTGACGGGCTGTACGTTCGCCTTTGTGACGGCGAGCGCGAAGGGTGGGGAGAGATCTCCCCGCTGCCGGGCTTCAGTCAGGAGAGCTGGGAAGAGGCGCAAACCGAGCTGCTGGCCTGGGTCAACGGCTGGCTACAGGGGGATTCTTCCTTACCGCAGTTGCCTTCGGTCGCCTTTGGCGCAAGCTGTGCGCTGGCCGAACTGGCTGGCGTATTGCCAGAGGACGCAGACTACCGTGCAGCGCCGCTGTGTACGGGCGATCCT
>Ga0074195_1004095_pt1 | contig 12477 bp, 14 predicted proteins | sample EPASupsiteHSE623_FD_64525 | JGI IMG/M metagenome (GOLD analysis project Ga0074195, IMG submission 64525) | Bioremediated contaminated groundwater from EPA Superfund site, New Mexico - Sample HSE6-23 | ecosystem: Environmental > Aquatic > Deep subsurface > Groundwater > Contaminated ...
ATTGTTGAGGGTCTTGCAAAACAGATAGTTGATATGAATGTTCCTATTCAATTAATGGGAAAAACTATTATTGAGATAAGCCCATCTGAATTTAATGATCAGCTAACAGCAACTGACAAGCTAAATCATTTAATATCAACATGTAAGTCAAATGATGATATTATAATATTTATGGATGAATTTCATGTTCTTGCCCCTGCCGATTTTTCAATGGGTCGAGCAACCCCACTTGATATACTTAAACCATCTCTGGCACGTGGTGAAGTTACCTTAATTGCGGCAACAACAGATACTGAATATCGCCGTATAGAAAAAGATAAAGCAATGGCAAGAAGGCTTCATCCTATTCATGTTGATGAACCATCAACAGATGAAAACAAGATTATTCTTGATAGAACAACTGCAATATATTCAAAGCATCATCAGATCATGATTGATAAAGAAACACAAGACTTAATCTTGAAAACAGCAGATCTACTTCCCGGGTTTAACCCTGATAAAAGTATTACCGTTATGGACAATATTATGTCCATGATAAAGACAGAAAACTATGGGTTTCCATCAAGACCTGATTCTAAAAAATGGATAGACGCTATATGCAAAAAATATAATATCAGAAAGGAATTTCTTACACTAAACAATACCGTGGATGGCTATGTTAGTAAATTTAAACAGCTTGTTCCTATAATGGAAGATATAGCCCAAGATATGTTTACAACCATGTTTGAAATAAGAAAGACCAATCGAAAGCATGGTCTTGCTTCTCTTACCATTGTAAATGGAACTAGAGAATCATCAATGAAAATAGCAGAAGGTATTGCTAAATCACTTGATAGAGATGAGAAATACATCACTATAAATGGTCCTGATTTTGCAGAATACCATCAAATCTCAAGAATTAAAGGATCGCCTCCTGGATATGTTGGATGGAGTAAGGAAACTCTTATGAGTCCAATCAGACACAGATCACAACCTCTAATAATTGACAGATGGGATGATATTCATCCACTTACTCTTGAGTTGTTTCTTTCCATTATAAAAAGTGGTAAATTCACAACTAATGATTATGAAGATATAAAATTTAAGAATATTGACATAATTATTACTCGTGATTGTACATCGTCAACAGTTGATGCATTTACTACTGACTTTACTGAGGATCATGATGAGCTTGGCTTACTTGCTGATATTCATATTACTGCAAGATCAACTGATATGACAAAAGTAAATGAAGTACTTAAGAAACATTCAAAGAGTGAAAAAGACTTCTCAAAGCAAATCGCAACAGGTGTAACTGCGGACGAATTGGAAAAAATAATAATGGAGGTTCATAATGAGTCCAGATCATATAAATAGTGACGCAATTCAAAGAACGCAAAATTGGTTTAAATCAAACCATCCAGATATTCTTGAGAATATTGCAAGCGAATCAGCAGAAATGGTAAGACAGCTGTCAGATAACACAACAAGAGGATTGCAATTAAACGAAGCAGCAGTTATTGAAGGAATTAGCAATATTGCAAATAATGCATTGGCTAAATTCACAGATAGATTCGAAATCGTAATTGGTAATAATATGTCTCCGGATGAACTATTCAAGAAAGAGACAGCAACGATGATGATAGCATCATTGAGAAAAAATACATCAAGAGAAGTCAACATGACAAAGGAAGAAGCAATCAAGGTTATTCAGACAATATTTGATGATCTTATCAAAATAGCAAAAGGAGAAACCAGTGAAGCTACTGAGGCATGGGGAATATCCGACCTGTTTAAATAATCTTATAAATCTACATAGAAAGGTTGCTGGAAACGGAAGAGATGACATAATAAAAGACATGAAAATTAAAGTATATTATGTTGAAAGTCAAAGTGAGGTAGATAAAGTAAAGCTGAATTTTGATCTTGAAACAAATGTACTTAAAGATGTTGATCACTCAATAAAACATATTCAAAGACATTATTATGTTGCATATGGACGAGCATCAAAAGAAAGAGTTGACCAGAACAATTATGTTCATGTTGATCAGGATAACTACTATATTATTGTGTTTACGGAGCTTAAATGAGAGACTATGGTCTTGAAAAACGAGTATTAACACTATTGAAAGTTAATGACAAAACCGCCCATTATGTCATGGGAAGTGGTTCTGTTCATAATAGTGAAGATGTGGTTAGTAAGTATTTTCTGATTCAATGTAAAGATACAAAGGAAGATGTTACATATGTTCAGTATGAAGATGTAGATAGACTATACGAAAATAGTAAGAAGCTTAATAAGTTTCCCCTATTCATTATAAGAATGGGGGTTGCTTCTGATGCTTCAAAATATAGAATATATACAATTAATGAAAAGAAAATAACAAATCTTCCATCTCATAAAACAGAAGAAATGTTCGTAGAAAAAAGGTACAATATGAAATGTATTTCAACAAATATTAACATGTTGGATGAGGAGTATAATGTCTTGGTACACATCGCGACAAATGGCGGAAAGAAAGAGAATACCTCTACATAAAATATATAATATTGATGAACAAATGTGTCCGTTAACCGGAAGCATAACTCATATATATGGTACCAATAATTCCGGAAGAACAACCCTTGCTATTAATTTATCAAGGGCAATGTCAATGGAAAATCCGGAATATGGAACCATATATTTTCCAGCAAAAATAGAATTTTCGCATCATCAGGTTGCAGATATTCCCAGATTCTTTATTGTAACAACATCAAATATTGATCAGTGTTTTATAACTATAGATCAGGTATTATCTAAGCACGGTAAATTTCTATTTGTTATTGATGATTTATCACTAATGCACGCAGCATTTGAGACAGATTATAGAGAAACAACAGTTGGAAAATATCTCGAGCACATTAAAAATTTAATAAGACTTAACATTAATAATATTGCGTTAAGTGAATCTATTCTTATACTTACATCACAAATGAGAGTACAGATTAATCAAGGTAGACTTGCGGCCCAGATGCGATTCATTAATGAACTATCTGATTTCATATATGAAATGAGAACAATAGAACATAATGAAAATGAAAGAATGATTGGTATTACCGCAACTAATAAAATAGAATATCAAAGAAAAGTATTTTATATTGGAATTTAACTGGTGGACACTTATGAAGATAAGTAGATAAAGAAGAATGAAGCATTCATTCCTGCCCATAATGCCGCAATAATGCAGCATTAAAATACACTGTGTGTGAACACCTTCGGTGAAATCAAACACAAAATGGGCCCATTCATAATTAAAAATTGAAAACATAATCAAACTAGTTCACCAGTTTGAAAATAGGTGGAGAAAATGTGGTAAGAGGTTACCATAAATAGGTTTAACCTAACAACATGAATGTAGTTAAATTCATGATTGTGAGATGCATTATAATAATATCATGTTCTCCACCATGATTGAATAAATGGGGCAAGCATGAAGATGCTGGAAAAGGATATACAATAGCTATTATATTCTCTGGTGAATTTTACGTGGCAATTGCAAGATAAGAATCTTTCAAACTGCCAACGTTAACCTCACCCAACAAATATAATTAAAAAATCAAAAGCCCCATTTTGAATACTTACGGGACAGTATTAGGATGAAGATCTTATAGGCAGCAAGAATCAAATCTATTGTGTCTTTCCCAAAGCCGGAGAGCACGTTGCATAAGAATCCAACGACGCACACCGGCCATGGGAGCCGACCAATAAAATATATCAATTGTCCCGTATTGAATTTTATCGGGAGATTTAAATGATTATTTACATTAAACATCATTTCATCGAGTAGGAAATGATAAATCAACTTCTCCCGAGTTGATAATATCACAAGAACTGTATTATTTTATATGAAGATATAATATAACAGTATAAAGATACAATATAATGCCTAGATTGGTTCGCTGAACCAATCCATTGCTTTCATATTAATCAGTTTCTTGTGACTGAATATAACATAATAGCAATATCTGCAGAGATAGTTTGAGTCCTTATGTAAGTAGGACTCTGCTATTATGTTAATAAAAATAAGAAAAGGCAGGGAATCGGCGGTAACATCGCGAGGGTTAGTCGCAGACGTACGCTGATAAATACGTAATTGATAATACGAGTAATATCAATTACATTAAAAATCAAGAAACCTGCCTTTCTTGAATATAAATAAAAGGAGAATATGCTATTAAACACTCTCGAAAACATTAGAAATTGCACAGCTTGTTCACTAAGATCTGGAGCTAAACAGGTAGTATTAGGAATAGGATCAATATCCGCCGAAATACTTATTCTTGGCGAAGCACCAGGAGTAACAGAAGATGAAACAGGAATACCATTTAGTGGTAAATCCGGAATAATTCTTACCCAAACAATGGCAGAAGTAGGTCTTGATATTAATAATGTTTTTATATCCAATATTGTAAAATGTAGACCTCCTCAGAATAGAAAACCAAGAAAGAACGAGATTACCGCATGTTCTGGAAATACCGAAGATCTTATTAATACTATAAATCCAAAATTAATTGTTGCTGTTGGTAAAAGCGCAATTGAATACTTTATTCCAGTGGATGAACAAGCATCTAATTATTTTGGGAATGTTATTGTATCAAAAACAAGGATTAATAATACAACTTATAAGCATAGACATGTTTATTGTATTATTCATCCAGCTGCAGGATTACATAATCCAGACCCAATACTTATTGAAAACATAAAGAAATATATACGAAGAATACCAGTTGCATTAGAAAAAGTAAAAAACCAGCAAGCAGAAAAGAGCAGTCTTTTTTAAAGAAAACAGAATAGCAAATATGCTATTCAGCCACCAAAGTTGAAGTGCTTATAGTTTAATTTCATTCGCAACAATATGCAGCAAATGGAAATAAAACTAACAGACTTCAACTTTGAGAGCTCCATATCATATTTAAAAATCCAATTGCTGGTTTGGAACTGGCGAGTAATTACTTACTAAATATCAAGACATATACTCTTCACGAGGTCCAAGATCATACTTCGTTTTGATCTGGACCATAGAAAGAGTATTATAATCTTAGTAAAAAATCAGTATACTCGCCACTGAATGAAATATAAAAATGGAGAAATATATGAGTAATTTAACCTATACCATTGATCTTGATCAAATAATACGAGCAAAGATAGATATCTTTAATGATTATTCGGTTTTATATGCAAAATTGATCAATCTTAAAGGGGAATTTGCGGATATTGATAAGAAATATCAAGAAGAAAGATTTATTCTCCTACTCAACGCAAAGGATACTAAATTTCAGAGAAAGGATGATGTTGAAGCTGTTGTATATAAAGACATCCCAAAAGAACTATTTGATCAATATAAAAAGCTGGAAAAAGAAATTAAAATAACAGAACTCCAGCTTGAACGAGCCCATAATCAGGGAAAACAATTGCAAGATATTATCGTTGCTATGGGAATCCAACAAAAAACAAGAGGTGCGCTTGGTTGATATAAACCCGGTTATTAAAATAAGCAAGTATGATAAAGCTTGCACAAGATCAAGAAAAACAGAGATTGAACAACTGATATGTTTGGATTGTAAGACAATGCAAGTTATTGAAAATCCAAAGGATGGCGAGAAATATGGTAGAAGTGTTGCACCAAGATTAGTCATTCTAAAGATAGTAAGATGGGAAGAAGATCCTAACTTAATTGCAATATATTGGTCATGTCCAACATGTGCAACAACAAAAGTAATTGAGACATATGAGAGTTGGAAAGAAATAGCAGATCATTTGACTTTTCTTGCCAATAATAAAATGTTAGCGAAACGAAATATTACAATATTACAAAGGATTCAAAATGGCCAATTCCAACTTGTGCCTGGCTATACAAACTCACTTGCAAAAATTGCTAATAACAGGTAACGGAAAATGTAAATTAATAGATCCGGAAATACCAGTTCTTGTTCAGTCAAAAGTAGGAACTCCTGTTATTGATTTAGCAACAAAGGGAATGAGATATGTCAGTGAACATAAAGTAAATGTATCAAAAATACGAGAATTTCTATCTGTTCATGAGAACAGTATATTGTATTATCCAAGGCCAGATACACTTCCATTGTTAAGTGAATACAATTATTTAATGGATGGATATCATCAGACAAAACCACTTAAAACAATGACTCTTGATATTGAAGTTGGTTCATACTCAGCTAGTCCCTATAAACCACTTGATTACCCAATAATATCAATAGGAGTTAAAAGAGACGATAAGCCATCAATTGCGATACATCAATATGACAGAACCAGAGATGATTATTATATTTTAAAAGCATTTGCTGAAGTAATGCACGACACAGATCCGGATATCATGATGTGTTTTAATGGACATTTTGATATTCCATTTATACTTATCCGAATGATGCTGTTTAAGCAGGCAATTGACTTTGGAAGAAAATTTCAGGGATGTGGTAGACAAATACCTATTGCCGACAGATCAAGAGATGCGTTTGATCTATTCAGACAATTTGAAGGAATGAACACGAAATCAATACGCGATATTATTCCAGGAAGAGTAATATATGATATAATGCTTGATGCAAAAGCTGATCAAAGTCTTAGTGGAAAAGTAAAGAATAGAAAATTAAAAACAGTTTCAAAATATTATGGTCTTGATCCAAAAGAGCTAGATCCTTCAGATTATAAAGACATGAGAAAACTTATAGGATCTGAAAGAATGATAGAATATAATAAGTCTGATGTTGACATAACATATCATCTTGGCAAAAAAGTATATCTTCCAGTTTCAAATGCAATATCTGAAATGAATAATATACCAATTGGCAATTGTATAAATCCAATGCCATCTTATGTTTCTACAATCATAAGTATGAGAGCACTTACTGCTCAGAATATTTTTCCATTTGATTCAAATAAAGAAAGATATTCCAGATATAGTACTCTTGAAAATATGACCGATAATGATGAAATTCTTATAACAGATAATCCAGATGAAATAGAGATAATAGATCCAGACGATGATGATCTTATCAAAGCTAAGATAGAAGCAGCAATTGTATATCAATCTGAAAAACTGGCAGGATATCATGAAAAGGTTGAGAAATATGACTTTACCGGTTATTATCCATCTACAATTATAACACTTAATCTTGGACCAGATACAACAAGAATGGTCGGAGTACGAGATATTAAGCCAGACGATCCACTTGTTAATGTAGAGAAAACACCAGGAAATCTTAGGTTATATGTAAAGGATAAAAATTGGAATAAAATAGTAATAATTGATGTTGATCAAACAAAAGATTCATTCTATAAAAAGATGCTTTTATCTCTCAGGGAAATGAGAAAAAAGATAAAAGCTAAAATGAAAATAGAAACCAACGATGGAATCAAAGAAGCACTGAACGCACAACAGACGGCAATTAAAGTAATAATGAATGTTTTCTATGGTCAGTGTGCACTTAAATTCTCTAAATATGGTGACATGCCAGTTGCCATTGCAATTGTTGGATTTTGTCGAGATCTTACAACATATGTATGTGATAATATATTAACCTATGACCATATTATCGAAATTGATACTGATGGAATGTATGTCAATAAGAAATTTGATGTTGACGATATAAACAAAAGAATCGCAGAATATGTTGAGTCAAAGTTTGGAACAAAGTCATTTTTATCAATTGAACATGAATCATTTGGTAGAGGATACTTCCTTAAGAAGAAAATATATATAATTGAAGATCCTTCAAAAAATAATGAAATTGTTATTAAAGGAAGTTCATTAAAAGGATCAAACAGGCCCCCATTATTTGATAAAGCAATAAAACATATTAGTCATAGTCTAATACAAGGAAATACAGATTTATATTCGCTTGCAATGGATACAATTAACTTTGATAAATATAAGTGGCCGGAAGACTTCGTAATATCACAAAAATTCAAGAGAGAAAAAGATGCATATGTTAAGACAAATGCGATTTATAAACTAATTGTGCAATTAGAATCCAAGATTGATATTCGTCCTGGAGACGTTATTGAATATCTACAAACACAGCATGGTCCAATACCAGTTCAATTTCTTACTGATGCAATGAGATATAATTATTCATATTACTATAATAGTTATATAAAAGGAATACTCGCCACTTTTGATCTTGATACTGCTATGTCAGGGCAAGGTAAACTATTTTAATAAGGAGACAACATGTTACAAATTGAGAAAAATAAGAGTTTCTTCGAAAAAGCAAGAACCATATATATTACAGGAGTTATAGAAGCTGGTCTTGTCGAGGAGGTAATAAAAGGAATTAACTATTTTATGGAGTTGGATAATAAAAAACCAATTCATTTACAAATAGCAAGTCCTGGCGGAAGTGTCCCAGATGGGTTAGCTCTAATTGATTACATACGAAATGTTAAGACACCTATACATACCCGCGCTATTGGCGGTGTAGCAAGTATGGGAAGCCTTATATTTATATCAGGACATAAAAGAGTAATGACGGAAATGTCAACTCTTATGTTACATGATATGTCCGTTGGAACTGATCGTAGACAATATCATCAGATGAAATCAATGAATGATTATCATGAACTTCTTGAGAACAACATCATAAAAGTTATAAAGAAATATACTGAATTATCTGATGAATTAATTAAAGAAGTAATGACAAATGAAAGATGGTTTACTTCAAAGGAATGTATCCAGTATAAAATGTGTGATACAATATTAGGAGAAAGTAATAATGAGACTGTATAGTATTCTTGAATCAATATACTCAATACCTTCCAAGTTAATTAGCACAAGAGCTTTTAGAATTAACTTTCCGGATTTAATAAGTGCAAGAAATGAATGTTATACTTTCCAAAAACAAAACGCAAGTAAAGCTGGCAAGATTCTATATTCATTTTTTGATCCAGGTTATGAAAAATTGACCGAGGAACTTGAAAAACAAAGTGATAGTGAAATTCCATTCTATTGTCTTATTGTTTCACCAAAATCAGCAACAAGCGACGCAGGTCTAATCTCACTTATAACAAATACAGATGATAAACCAAAAAATACAATATATATTTATATAACATCCGATCCAATAATTGATCCGGCATATTCGTCATTATTTGAAGAATATGATTATGATCCATATCCTTCAATGAACACTGAAAAGGTTCTAAATGGTCTATCAACTGCAACAAAAAAAGATTATATGTTGAATGATGAAATTGTTTCATTATTGAGTTCACTTGAAAGAATAATACACCCATCTAAAATTGTAAATAGACTTGGTGTGTTTATTAAAGATGCGTATGAACGTAGAATTGATAACTTTGAAGTTGCATTGATTGATTATCTTAAAGATCTTAGAATGACTATGATAAATAAGATACCAAGTATGCACATAGAAGAACCTGTTAAAGCGGACGATGTTATTGGTATTGATGATCTTAAACATTGGATTACACAGCGATTTAATAATCCAATACAGGGGCAACATCCAAAAGGAATACTAATCGTTGGTGTTCCAGGATGCGGAAAATCAATGACAGCAAAAGCAACTGGTTCTATTATCAATGTTCCAGTGATAAGATATAATCCTGTTGCTTCATTTTCAGGTATTTTAGGATCTACTGAGCAAAATATTCGCAGAGATCTTGATATCATTAACTCACTTGGGCGATGTGTTGTTTTCATTGATGAAATAGAAAAGCAACTGGCCGGAAGCAGCTCATCTGATAAAAGTGATGCTGGTTCAACATCCAGAAGTATTCAGCAAATTATAAGTTGGATGCAAGATAGGAAGAGTGAAGCATTTCTTGTTGCTACTGCAAATTCATTTGAAACACTACCAAAAGAACTATTAAGAACAGATAGAATTGATGAAATTTTCTTTATGGATCTTCCATCAAAAGCAACCAGAGCAAGGCTTCTTAGACATTACATATATAAGTTAAATTCACCATTGACAAATTCAATAAATGATGATATAATTAACACTATGGCTGTTGCTATGGAAGGTTACAATGGTTCTGATATTAAAGCTATTATCACTGAGTTCTACTACAAATATTTAGACAGTGCTGATATATCAAAACCATGGAATATATTAGACGATATGATAAGAAGACAGACATTTCTACCTTTCTCTGTTAAGTTTCCAGAGAGAGTAAAAGAAGTACAATCTGTCAAAAATAGATACAAAATAATCTCATAAGGAGGCTCAATGAGCAGAATGATGACCGTCGATGCTGAGAACTTCACTGATTTGGATTGCATTAAGAATGCAGTTAAAAAGGGTGGTTACAGATCGTCAACAAAGAATGATATTGTGAACGTTGTTGTTAATAATGCAACAATATCTATCAACACCAAGACTGGCAAAATGACATATGATAATATGTATGGAAACCAGGTAAACGAGTTCAAGCTTGCATACAATACGGCATATGCAAGGAAGATAGCCAAGAAGGCCGGATTGGCAGTACTTAAAGAGAAAACAACAGTTATCAATGGTGTAGAAACTGTTTCACTTAGCTGTGAAGGCTAAGAATAATCAGGAGCGTGCCATGACTACACATATCGATATCAACGTTACAGCGGATAAAGTAACCTACAAAGTAAATGGTGAGACAGATACAGTCTGTGCAAAAACCGCAGAAAAGATTCAATCACTGTTGAAAGGAAAGGTTAAAACCGATGTCATATCAAGGGATGTTGACGTTAACGTAAACTAATATGAAAAAGAATCTTATAATTACACCAGATGGTATAAGATTCGTCCATAGTTCTAAGATGGATTCGCTCTTCCAAGGAAAGAAAAAGGTGGAGCGAATCTCTCTTGTTGAGTTTAACAACAAGAAAGGAACATGGGAAATTCTTACAACACGCAAAAAAGTAATAATAGATCATGCAGATAGGGACTATCTTCTTTATATTGAAGATATGGCTGCTAATCTGGTCAATGTCAGACCACTTAAAAAGACAGATGCCCCTCTTCTGTTAAGATTAATGCAAGAGAATCCAATTGAAAAATTTAAGGAGAAATAATGATCACTGAAGTTGAAAAAGACACAAAACCTGAAGTCACAGGAACTGAAGAAGTCAAAAATACCGTAGACCAAGAAGAAGTCAAGAAAGAACAGCCAAATCAAGTTATTGCTGTTGTACTATATCAGCTTCCATCCGGAATGATAGGATCACTTCCTTACAATGTATTTACAGAAGAGATAAAGAACAAAGGATATATTCCTATTGACATGAGTGGCGCTGAAGCAGAACAAATAGCACTAAATATTGCAGAAACTTTGAAAGTTGCAATAGATAGAAAACTTATGGCAAGAGAAGTGGCCGCAGAAATGATAAAGATGAGTGCAGAAATGCAAAAGCAAAATACAAGAGGCCCACTCTCATGAAAAAGAACAAGGCTTCTGATCAAGTAGAAGAAGCAAAAAGTAATGATAAATTGAGTCATGAAGACAAGGTAATGTCTGCATTAAAAGATATTAATAAGAAATATGGAGATAAACTTGGCTTTACCAAAGGAACTGATCTTGTAAGATCATTTGTACCAACCGGCATTGAATCACTTGATGTGACAATAGGTGGACTTCCTGAGGGTGGTGTTGTCCTTTACTATGGCCCATATAGCGTAGGAAAGACAACACTTGCGGCCATAAATGTTGCCCAGTTTCAGAAAAAAGGAGCATATGCTCTTTGGATTGATGCAGAAGGCAGTCTTGATAAAGCATGGCTTGAAAAGCTCGGTGTTGATCTCAATAAACTGTATGTTGTGCGTGGAGACACGGTTGAGAGAAACATTGAAGTTGTTCAGAAATTAATGAATGAGAAATTAATATCTATTATCGTTTATGACTCAATTGCCGCTGTTGCTGCTGAAGGAGAAAAGTACGATAAAGATGGAAAAGAAAAGACAGCACAGCAAGAGACAATGGCTTTAATTGCCAGAGTTATGTCAAGATTTAATAGACAAATATCAACAGATCTTGCTAGAACAAACACTACTCTTATTTTCCTTTCACAGGTAAGAGCAAATGTTGGTGGATTTATGAGTGGTGGAGAGATACCACAGGGTGGAAATGCAGTATTACACCATGCTCAAGTTATTATAAAGTTCAGAAGAGTTTACAAGAAAGATGAGCTTGTAATAACAGATGAAGGTGTTGAAGAATGGCCTGTTGAACTTACAATTGAAAAGAATAAGATCAACGGAGTTGAAGGAAAGAAAATAATGACCATGTGGAAAAGAGGAATGGGTCCGAACAATAAACTTACAACAGTTCATAATGCTATTGCCGCAGGAGTAATTGTTCAAAAGGGAGCATGGTTCTACTTTGATGACATAAAAACACAGGGTATGCAGGAAATTGTTGATATGGTCATGAAAGATGAAGCATTATATACAAAAATGTTAGACTACTTAAAAGGAGAAATACGTGGAAAAGGATCAGTTTCT
>Ga0074195_1004096_pt1 | contig 12474 bp, 14 predicted proteins | sample EPASupsiteHSE623_FD_64525 | JGI IMG/M metagenome (GOLD analysis project Ga0074195, IMG submission 64525) | Bioremediated contaminated groundwater from EPA Superfund site, New Mexico - Sample HSE6-23 | ecosystem: Environmental > Aquatic > Deep subsurface > Groundwater > Contaminated ...
ATTTGACCATAACAAAGCAAAACGTTTTAATAGATTAATTTGTTTGGGCTAAGAATTAATTTTAGTTGTGAAAGAAAATATCTCTATAAATATAAGTCTAAGAAAAAGTTGGAGAGTACAGTACATAAAGTAACAATTGATAATTGAGAAGATATAGATATCTTTGGTGATTGTATGACCGTTATAGATCCCGTCTGCGAGATGGAGCTGGATGAAAGGGAAGCCAAGTTTAAAACTATTTACAGGGATAAAACATACTACTTCTGCAACCTCTCAGATAAGAAGCTCTTTGAGGCTAATCCTGAGAAGTATCTGGAGGCCTGAACGCCGGATGAAAGTAGTCGTAGCCGATCCCATTTACTTGTCCGATGAATATAAGCACAGACTTGAAGCCTTAGGAGACCTTGATGTCTATAATAGCGTACCATCTTCCCCAAAAGGATTTGCAGAACGAGTAAAGGATGCTGATGTGGTTATTGTTGGAAGGCATGGCTTTAAGGCGGAAGATTTTGAGAATGCTCCTAACCTGAAGATGATATCTCTGTGGCAGACGGGCTACGATAACGTGGATCTGAAGGAAGCTACAGAGCGTAGAGTAATCGTTTCCAATGTGCCCAACTACGCCTTCGATTCAGTCGCAGAGTTTGTCTTTGCCCTGGCCCTCGGCCTCCTCAGAAAGGCATGTGTAGCTGATTCCATGCTGAGGCAAGGCCTCTTCGATTGGAGATATTACGTGGGCAATGAGCTTATGAGCAAGACCATAGGCGTCCTAGGCACGGGCAACATAGGGAAGAGAGTAATACAGATAGCCCATGGCTTTAACATGAGAGTCCTCTCAACCACTGCCCATCCCAATCCCGAGAAGGAGAAGAAGCTGGGGCTGAAGTTTGTCGATCTGGACACATTGCTCTCTGAATCGGACATATTGACCCTTCACTTGCCTCTCACCCCTGAGACCAATCATATGATAGGTGCTCCTCAGCTAGCTAAGATGAAGCCCACGGCGATTTTAATTAACACTGCTAGAGGCAAAATAGTGAATGAAAAGGCCCTCGTCGATGCCCTCACAGAGGGAAGGATAGCAGGTGCGGGGTTAGATGTATTTGAGGTAGAACCGCTGCCCAAAGATAGCCCCTTGCTAAAGCTGGATAACGTCCTTTTAACCCCCCACATTGCATTCTTGTCCCGGGAGTCAATAGATGAATGCACCTATATCTGCGTCGAGAACGTCGAGATGTTCGCTAGAGGAAGCCCACTGAACGTGGTGAACCCATCTGTGCTGGCTAAATTGAAAGGGAACATCCATGGTTAAGCAGTCAAAGCTCCTGACTTTGAACGCTGCTATTTTTATTTTGCTGGTTCTCCAGGTTATCACAGGCATAAGGCTCTGGTTAGTTGACCTTAAAGGCTGGGAGGATTCAACGGCATGGATGAATGTGCATATCATCATAGGTTTCAGCCTCGTTGCCCTCATAGCGCGTCAAGGTTTAGAAAAGCTGGTCCATAGGCACAATACGAGTCAGCAAAAGGCCCTCCGAGGCAAAATTATTCTTTTGGCTGCAGCAGGCAAAAGCAATAGTGAAATCGTAATCAGTACCGATGAAATGACCGGTGTTTAAGCGATCGAACGCAAGCATCCAGGGTTGCCGATGGCACCTGGTAATGTGGAACGAATAGAGTTTGATTATATTCGGCATGGAACTTTATCGTTTATCGTTAATTTTTAAGGTGGATAACGGCAAAATCACAACTATATCTTATGGCAGTACACGCAATGAGAAAGACTTTGCGGAGCATATTCGACTAACCGTTGAACGTTACCCTACTGTAAGCAAGTGGCACTTTATCGTTGATAACCTCAAAATACTTCAATCAGACTATGGCAAAGCCTTATAAATGGACATATCTGGGTAAACCGCTTACAGCATAAATGCATGGTTGTTTAAGCCTAGGTGCACTAGGGAGATCAGGTAGTCTGTGGAGTTCTGGACTCCGCGGTTTAAATGAGCATGTCTATGATGCTTATGGCATAGACGGATGCGTGCCCAGTGCTGATAAAGCGTCGATCCACAGTCATTATGGGCTCAGATCCGAGTAATATCTTGCGCATTATTATAAATCTGCCACAGGCACGGATGCATCAAATGCAACCTTCAGGCAAGATATTTAATCGCATAGGTCAGAGAGCAGGGCATGATGAAGCCTCGTGAGTTGACCAAGGAAGAATGCGAGAATTTTCTGGCCAGGACAAGGTTTGGCAGGCTCGGCCTGAGTGCAGGGGATGCACCCTATGTCATACCCATCTCCTATGTCTATAGCGAGGGAAAGATATTCCTCCATTCCAGGCCTGGCGGAAAGAAAGTCCAGATGGCAGGGGAGAACCCCAGAGTATGCTTTGAGGTGGACGCCATGGAGAAGGATCGATGGACCTCAGTCATAGCCTATGGCACGGCACGCCTCTCCTCAGATATCGAGGCCAAGATGAAGATGTTTGATTCCTTCACCAAGATGGAGATGAAAGGCCATGGGGGCAAGCCCTTCAAGAGAGAGGATCTCGAAAAGATGCCAATGCTCATATGGGAGATAGAGGTTGGAGAGATGACAGGAAGGGAAGGCATCTGGTAGCTGGCATAAAGAATATCCATTGCCTGTGCATGTCATTGCTTGTGCACTGGCAAATAGATCAGCAGATGAAGCAAAGGTGATTCCAAGTGGTTCTGGTCAAGTGGACTGAAAAGTACAGGCCAAGCGCCCTAGAGGACATACTGGGAAACAACAAGGCGGTAACTGAGCTCCGGTCCTGGGCCCAGTCATGGGAGAATGGCATTCCAGTGACCCGTGCGGCCATCCTCTACGGCCCGGCAGGCACAGGAAAGACCTCGGCAGCAATAGCCCTTGCCGAAGAGTTCGACTGGGACTACATAGAGATGAACGCAAGCGACATCCGGACCGCAACCATGATAGAGAAGATCACCGGCCCCGCATCCAGGCAGGCCACATTCTCTGGCAAGAAGAGGCTCATAGTCCTTGATGAGGCAGACAACCTCCATGGCACAGCCGATCGCGGAGGAGCCTCTGCAATGCTGAAGCTCGTCAGGCAGACAGGTCAGCCAGTGCTTCTCATCGCCAATGAGTACTATGAGATGGACAAGCAGCTCAGAGATGCAGCCAAAGGAATCCAGTTTAGATCCCTCCGGGCAACGACCGTTGCCTCATCCCTGAGGTCAATATGCAATGCCGAGGGCATAAGCTGCGATCCGGAGGCCTTAGAGAAGTTGGCTGAGCTTGCAGGCGGAGACATGCGGTCTGCAGTAAACGATCTCCAGGCAGCAGCCCTGGGGGAGACAGAGCTTCGTGCACAGGACGTGGCCACTGCCGAGAGGGATGTCAAGTCGTCAATATTCAAGGTCCTGGAGATCATATTCAAGGGCAGCGATGTAAAGGCGGCGCAGGAGGCATCTTACACTCTGGATGAAAGCCCTGAAGATCTCATCCACTGGATAGATGAGAACCTGCCTCTCGCCTACGAGGGAGAGGACCTGGAAAGGGGCTTTGATGCCTTATCCAGGTCAGATGTCTTCCTCGGCCGTGTCAGGAACAGGCAGAACTACGGTTTGTGGAGGTACGCCAGCTTCCTCATGACCGGCGGGGTTCAGGCTGCCAAGTCCAGGCGCAGGTCCAGGTATGTGGCCTTCAGGCCGCCTGGGATCTGGCGCAGGATGGGCCAGAGCCGCAGGGCCAGGAACATCCGAGATTCCGCTGCATCAAAGATCGCAAAGCGGCTGCACGTGGGCCTGGGATATGCCAGGTCGGAGCTCATGGATTTCATAGGCCTGCTCCTCAAGTCAAAGAAGCTGGCCCCAAAAGTGGCTGCAGAGCTCAATTTCAGCCCTGACGAGATCGCCCTCCTCATAGGCAGCACCACCTCTACCAAGAAGGTCCAGTCCATATTCGAGGAAGCCCAGAAGATCAGGGAGGCCGAGGAGATAGAGGATATTGAGCTTGGGTGGCATAGGCCTGACCAGCAAATGCCTGACCTGCTGAGGCCTGTTCTGCATAGCCCTGATAAACAGGATGATCAGCAAAAACCTGATGAGCAAATCCCTCTCCGACAGAAGCACGTACAGAAGAAGCCTGTTCAAAAGAAGTCTTCCTCGAAGGGATCATCTCAGATAAAGGAAGATCCTGCGCCTGAGCAGGCCAATGGATCAAAAGATGATATGATACAGCCTGATCAGGACGATCAGGCTGCTAAAAGACAGAAATCTCTCTTCGATTTTTGAGGGAAGGCTCAGTATGTGCTGAGCTCTCCCTTGAAGAGCATTTCCTGGATCTTGGTTATATTTTCAAGCCAGTCATTGGCTATCTCCCAGGCCTGGGGCTGGATGCTTGAGATGTTGGCACCATCTTTTGGCACTATCTGGATGCTTGCCACATGAGGCTGGTCTATGGGCTGTCCTATCTGGGACAGAAGCCTTATGTAGACCTCCTGGATGCCATCCACATTTGAGGCTATGTCCTTTGAGAGGACCATAGACAGGAGGTTGTAAATCTTGCCCACATGGTTGATGGGGTTCTTTCCAGAGGTGGCCTCAAGGCTCATGGGCCGGTTTGGAGTGATCAGGCCGTTGGTCCTGTTGCCCCTGCCAACAGCGCCATCGTCTCCCATCTCTGCAGAGGTTCCTGTAACTGTGATATATACAGAGCCCTGCTCTACGTTGTCTGCCACGTTTAATTGTGCGTTCACCTTTCTGGCAGTGAACTCTTTGGCGTACTCGTTGATGTGCTGGACTATCTCATTCTTCGTCTGGACGTAGTGTTTCAGATCATCCACATACCTGTCCACCATGGCGCAGGCGATGGTCAGGTTGATATTATCGCCCTCACGCATTCCCATAACCTTTATGTCCTCGCCAATGGCCGGTATCTCCTTCTTGAGCCTCATGAGCTCCCTCTCAGTGTTGTAGACTATCGACTCAGTCTCAGAGAGAGGGCCATAGCCCACTCCAAAGGAGGTATCATTCGCGCTTGGCACTTTTCTTCCAAAGACGTCCCTCAGGTCTGAAGACCCCATGCCAATCTTTGCATCGAGGATTGTATGGTTGGCGACGTCCAAGTTGGACAACGCCTCATGCAGGCACTTTCTTGCGGCCTTTATGGCTATGGTGTCTACAGGTATCTCCTGGTCTTTGAAGCTCCTTGTGGCCCTTCCTGTCAGCAGTATATATAGTGGGCAGATGACCTCGCCGCCGCCAAATGCCGGGTTGGACCTGCCTGCCACTATCTGGGTCTTGTCTGTATTGTGATGAAGCACTGCGCCAAACCTCTCCAGGTACTCCTGGCAAAGCGCACGGCTTATAGATTCAGCCAGGCCGTCGGCCACGCTATCAGGATGCCCAACGCCCTTTCTCTCTACCAGTTCAATCTCTTGCTGCTCTATTGGCTTCTGATTGAGGCGTTCTACTTTGATATTTCTCTTCATGGACCTTCCTCGATTAGGACCTTGATAAATGGGATTCTTGTAACTGGATCATCCACAGCCATATTAACTCTTTGGATGCAGGCCTCGCCTGGGCAAAGCTTAGATGGACCTTGATGATTGCAGGCGCAAAAAGTAAATCTCTGCGGGCCAAATATTGTCTGTGAGACTCATATATGTTGCAGGCAAAGGCGGCGTGGGCAAGAGCGTTTGCTCGGCCTCGACCGCTCTATGGACCTCAGGAAAGGGCTTAGAGACACTGGCCTTCTCCATGGACCCGGCCCACTCTCTCTCTGATATTCTTGAAGTATCCATTGGAAAGCAGCCGACAAAGATTGGTGAAAAGCTTTATGCATTTGAGCCCGATATCCAGGAGGAGTCAAGGCAGTTCTACCAGAGGTACAGGCACATGCTCACTGCGCTCTTCGGCCTCTTTGAACTTGAGGTGAAGCCTGAGGACTTTGGACACTTCCCGGGACTCAGCGATTTCATATTCATGGATAAGCTCTACGACATATTCACATCAGGCAAGTTCGATGTTGTGGTCATAGACTCCGCGCCTACAGCCATGGTCCTGCCTCTTTTAAACCTGCCCTCAGTCACCACCGGGTTCATAACCAGGGTCATGGGCATGAAATCCAAGTGGATGGGGATGCTAAACGTCCTCGAGTCTGGATTTGGCGATGCTATACTAGGAGAGATCAGGAGCCTTCGCGTCAAGTCAGAGACTATGAGAAACGCGCTCCTGGACAAGAAGACATCTACAATCACTGTTGTGACCATACCAGAGAAGGCGGCAGTGCTTGAGAGCCAGAGGCTCATAGACACAGTCGAATCTCATGGCGTATACGTGAGCTCGATTATAATCAACCACGTCATGGAAGGGTGCGACTGCGATTACTGCCGCCGCAAGAAGGCATCCCAGGTCAGCTACATAGACGACCTGAAGAGCAGGTATGCAAGCAAGCGCGTGGCAATCTTGCCTGACTATGGCGGCGAGGTTAAGGGGCCAAGCTTGAGTCAGGTCGCAGACGATCTTTACGGCAAAGGCCAGCTGGTCATCTGATCCTGGCCAAGCCCGTTAATATTGAGGAGCTCAGCAGGCTAGCAATAAACAAGCGCCTAGCAGTCCCAAAAAGTGATATCCCAAAATCAAGTGAGGCATAGATAAGCATCTGGATTTTAACCCAGATCCCCTTTTACAGGGATTCCCTTCCCCGAAGGGAACGGGTTACTTATCTATACCTCATACTATACATAGTATTCTTGAGCATATATATTTTGTGGTTGATGAATCTCTCAGCGGTAGTTCATTGAGCTCAATTAGAGACAGAGGATAAAAGGCAGGTCCAGCCGCAGCTGATCTCGAAGGGATTTCAGATCAAATAAAAAGCCATATGGCCCCTGAACGGGGCCTGTGATTTAAGCTCTAGAAGAGCACTGAGCTTGAGGGATAAGTTCTGGCAGGATATTTCACAATCACCGGCCGCTCCAGAGTCTGAGCCAGCATCCAGGGGTTATCCACGAAGTTAGACGAGTAGAAGTCCGGCGACATATAATTGTTATTCCAAGAGGTCGTTCCATTCACCACCAGGGGTGTTGTGTTGCTCATGAAAGATGGATAGTACACCTGAGAAGGTGCCAGGACCGGCTGTACTGTGCTGCCCACGCGCTCATATCCCTTTGGGGCACCGCCCCAGTTCCAGAGATTGTTTTTGGTGTCTGATGTAGGAAACTTGTTCGAATGCATGCCAAGCCAGGACTTTCCGAAGTCCCCACCAACTACCTGTATCTGGGACGCGGCAAGGCCGCAGCTCAGAACGGCCAGAATCACGGTTAAAGGTATGATCACTGATCTCATAATCTCCCTCCTAGCCAGGGATTATGGGACCACCGATAAGAATTTTGTGCTCTAAGCGACATCATTCTTTCTTGATGAGCTTCTCCATCTCAAGGCCGATCTCCATCCAGGCCCAGGCCCAGACCACCGACTCAAAGGCTCGTATCAGATCGCCATTATCTAGAAAATAATGGGAGTCGGAGATATACGCAGATATATTCTCTAGGAACCTCTCGTCTCCCTGGTGAGATATATGGCCAAAGAGATCCTCTGCCTTCAAGAGCCACTTGATGGTCTCTGATCTGATGTCATCCTCCAGGCTTTCGCTCATCTATAGTTCTTCTCAATGACTTTAGTCACCCTGGACTCATCGACCTCGACTTCGACCATGGTCTTCACTTTGAGTCCAAGACCTCTCAGCTTTTCTGCTCCAGAGCCCCTCTGGATCACAACTACAATATCACACACCAGGGCGCCCGCAGCCTTAAGCCCGCCCAGTGTGGCCAGAAGGGTGCCGCCGGTGCTGATAACATCATCTACGACTATTACCCTCTCCCCTGCATTCACGCCGTTTAGAAAGAGCTGAGACTTTGAGTAACCTGTGATTTGGCTGACCTCAATCTCCCCGGGCAGGCCATACTTGCGCTTGCGGATTATGACCAATGGTATGTCCGTGATCATGGAGAGGGCAATGCCTATTGGAATTCCCATGGCCTCGACTGTCACTATCTTATCCACATCCAGGTCGGCGATCCTCACGATATGGCCGACTACTTCCCTTATAAGCTCAGGCCTGACCTCGGGCACGCCGTCGGTTATTGGGTGAATGAAATAGTTATAATCGCCACGCTTGAAGACTGGAGCATCCAGCAGTGATTTCTTGAGCTTTTCGAGCAGACTCTTGCCTCCCAACCACGTCCTTGCCTCCTCATGACCTTAAATATGTTGGCCAGGACCGACCTGTTAAGCCACTGGGCCAGGAAGAGATCAGTCTAAATGCGAGGCACACGAAGCGCTATTAAGCAATAGCCTTTTGTCATCAGCTCCTATGCTACAGGGTATTCCAGTGATGAAGAGGAAGCTGAAGATGAAAAGCACTGACTCAATGGTGATCGCAGCAATCATAGCTCTGATGGCAACTGCAGCAGCTGCAGGCCCAGCGGATACAGTAGATGTGAGAGGACAGGTTGCACAAGGCAACCTCACCTGGACCCCTCAGAACTTTCCCGGGTTTTATTACGACCTAAAAGAGGGCCTTGGAACCGAAACGCTCACCACCAACCTGACTGCAGGCAACCAGCTCAGTGGAGATGAGCCGTACGGCATCATCTACCATACCACAGCCCAGATCAAAGATTTCGAATTCAAGGACTGGGGCTCCTACTATGTCATGGGATTTCTATCCAAGAAGTATTTCGCATCTTACATAGAGAGCGATAATCAGAGCCCCATGGCAGATGAGAGCACTGATAAGAATATGCTCTCTGACGGACAGCTCCTCGAGATCCTATTGGACGATGATGTAGATGAGACATTCACCTCATCCACACCGCTCAAGCTGGAGGACGGCTACCGTCTGGCCATACGCTCAGTAGACGAAAACGGCAAGAAGGCATTTCTAGAGCTCACAAAGGAGGGGCAAATCGTCGATGATACGGTCCTGTCTCCTTCTGCAGAAGGCTCCACTATATCAGGCATAACCTACTGCTATAAGCGGGATGTAGGAGATTCCAAAGATGTGGTCGTCTTAGCCCTCCACTTCAAGGATGCCCTCCATGGTGCTGATGAAGATATAGCCACAGTCGATGGCCAGTGGCAGCTCTCAGATAAGCCGGCCTCAGTCAAGACAGATGACTCCTACGGCAGGATGAATGTGATTGATGTTGATGCCGATGCCATGAAGGTAACAATGAGCAACAAAGATAATGCCATCACCCTCAGCAGGAATAAGGATATCTCCCTGATGCCAGGAATTGGGATCAAGACTGCTGATAGTGATCTGCTCAGGTATTACATATACGAGCCCATAAAAGTCTGGATCATCAACCTGCCAGGCACCATGGCGCCGTATGAAGGTGATTCCAGCAGCTTTGGCGATGATCGCATCATACAGTACTGATGGCCAGTGAAAATTTTGCATGCAAGAACCGGATCAATGCTGATTGCTATCTTACGTGACGCTGAGGTGTTTGGCTAAGGATGCATCAAAGATGAGATATGGAGGCGCTGAGGCTGGCGGCACTACTGCATGACGTTGACCAGCCATATGACCGCAAGGAAGAGCATGTTGACCTCAGCACCAGAGCGCGGCCAATGTGCTCAATGAGGTGGGATACCCCGCTCAAAAGGCAAAGAAAGCGCAGAAAATATACAGTAAAAGTGATTCAGGCAAGGCCATGATTTGAGGCCCTGCTTCAGGCATTTTGCCGTACTTGACTGACTGGCAGATCAGTATCTTCTAGATGTTCCGGCAGGCTTGTGCTTCTGGTAGCAATCGCTGCAGTACACTGGCCTGGCGCCATTTGGCTTGAATGGGACCTTGCACTGCTTTCCGCAGTCCGCGCAGGTCGCATCATGCATCTCTCTTGGGCCTGTGCCTCTTGAGAATGAATCTCTGCTGTTAGAGTCTTTTGGGGCAGGCTTAAAGTTCTCTTTGAGTCCAAAGCTTCTCATTTAATTCACTTACCTTTGTTTATCTATTCATAGAATAGACTAGGCCACAGAAACATCCCCACAAATAAAATTGAAGCGACGCAATGCAGCTTATATATATTATAAAGGCAGACCTTCTTTATATACCTTTCGTAATCCAGACAGCATAAATCGACTGTGGCTACTTAAGTTAGGACCTGATAGCTGTGTCTGGATCAGGGGCTGCGTCCTTTGCAGCATGGACCCATCTCCTGGCCAATAATGTCAACTATGGCCGGATACGGCCCAATTATAATATAAATCCATTCTCTGTCGACCTTTGCATCAGGAAAACAATTTGATCAGCTAGGTTCTTATGCTACCTTAACATATTCCCACTATGACTCCTAATCTGACCGGCACAGGGGGATCTATCACTGATGAAAAGACATCTGTAAACATAGGAGAGTGGGAGATCACCCGGTATACGAGCCTGGCTGGCTTTGCAGGCTGGAGAGGCAGGGCACTCCTGAAGAGAGAGAGCTGCCTTACAGGATCTGCCGAAGCTGTGTTTGAGACGGACGGCAAGACCTATCATGGCAGTGTCATTGTCAACCATACGCCTCATCACTGGTCCAGATGTGCAGTCACAGAACGGGCAATTATCACATTCAGAGGAGATGGAGAGCTCTTCGAAGCCTAAGATCTGATTAGCCTTGGAGTGAACCATTTTAGTGATCCAGCCTGTGCCACAAAAATATCATCTTCGCGGTCTATGACTAAATCAAACTCTCCAGCCAAGATGAGCGATGATGGCTTGAGGTCTCAAAGATATGGCCTTTGCCAAATTATTCCAAAGACCATCTGCATGTGCCCTGATAGGGTGTAATTGCGGCTTAAGGAGCGCACTATAGGATGCAGGTCAACTACCACGGCCTGAAGGACGTGGTCTTCTGCCCCTGTGCGCACCCAGCGTGGATAAAGATATATGTCCCAAATCAGGCAGGCTATTTCAGATCAGGCTCTTGTGTAGGCATCATTAAATATTCTATCGATGAATTGGAAAAAGGGCCAACAATATTATGAGGTGATGATGTAATTTATTATTCTACATGCTCTAAATATGCCCTGGATGACGAGTCAGGAACTGAGCTGTGAGATTGTGACCGATTTCTTTGATCTCCTCACTAATCATCTGCACCAACCATAACACTCTAAGCCTTGAAGAAAAAAGGAGGGCCACTCTGCCGAACTCATGGCCCCTTTGAGGTAATGCATTGTAATATTAGCAATGATTAGATTTAAACATTTTCTAACAGTTTGCCTGGGTGCTTTGATTTGCGGGCCTAAAGAACTCATCTTTAGAGCGCAACTTTAGGCGTCTACAGGCACCCACCAGCCGATGAATAAATGGATCTAGAGCATCTTTGCAACCAGCAGGGCATTAACTGCCAGAAGATCGCATCCTGCGATCAGGAAGGCAATTAATCCCATTTCAGGACAATCTTCGCAATATAGAAGTATGCCAGCAAGAGAGGCTGTGAGCCCTACGGCCCAAATAAAAAATATTATAATTGAGTTCATAATATATAATCCCTGGAGCAGCATATATAAGGAGGGTCAAAAGCGTTCTATGGGATGGATGAGCCTTTGATCCCTCCATAATACTATTAGCCCTGATAAGATTTAAAGATTTTCTAACAGTTGGTGGCATGTAAATCTTCTCATGGCTGCAATCTCTTGTTTGAAGTGCGCTTTATTAAGTCAGCCACATACGTGATAGACCTGGCAAAAAGCTATGTACCAGCGCAAGCTATGTACCAGCGCAATCCCCTGGGCTGAGACGGCTTGAGAGCAACCCGGCAGGTGCGCAGTCTTGACCTCAGCATCTATATTCACCCGAGTCTCGGACTGCGTGCGCACAAGCTCAATTGGATGATCATTGCTCTTCAAGCTTTGTTCAGATCATCACCGCTCTTGAATCCCATCAATGGGTGGTAGTCAAAGCGCACTGCTCCAACTGCTGCTCTCTTTCCCACTGCTCTAGCGACTTCGGCCACCCCTAAGTTGCCAAAACCGCCGAACAGCTCAATCGCCTTGACTCCCTGATCTGCCAGCTCACTGGCAACCTTTGCAGCCTGCTGGTAATCTTTGACCCCAACCACTGTTAGGTCAAGGACCTCTGGAGTCGTTATCGTTGCCCTTTGTTTGCTCGGATCAGAATCTGGCGTCACAAAGATGAATGCTGCCTTGATTTTTGCCATGTTTTCCTCCTAGATCTGGCCAGCCTTTTATATGGGTTTCAAAGCTTTAAAGGTGACGAATCTATAGATAGACCTGGACATCTGCGCTTTTAACTTGCAGGAACGGAAAGGACGGAGCGGGAAGTCCCCTGGCCCGGGGGGATGAAAGCGGAGTCCTCCCTGCCGCATGAAGCTTATCATTAACTATTTAATTCAAAACAACCTTTTTTCCTCAATGCTTAAAACGCATCGCTATAGGCTCTTTCCAACGAAGTCTCAAG
>Ga0074195_1004099_pt1 | contig 12468 bp, 16 predicted proteins | sample EPASupsiteHSE623_FD_64525 | JGI IMG/M metagenome (GOLD analysis project Ga0074195, IMG submission 64525) | Bioremediated contaminated groundwater from EPA Superfund site, New Mexico - Sample HSE6-23 | ecosystem: Environmental > Aquatic > Deep subsurface > Groundwater > Contaminated ...
TAAGTAACTAGCACTCACAAATTGAGTGTTTTTTTAATGCCCAAAAGGTGGTGAGATCATGGCAATAGAAGAAATAGGCACTTTAGTCGTAAGAATAGAGGCCAATTTATCAAACCTAACAAAAGGCTTAGATCAAGCCACAAACAGCATCCGGACCAAAATGACAAATGCGGCAGAAGGCTCCAAGGTACTCTTGGGTGGTCTTGCCGCTGTCGGTGCTGGCGTTGCCGCATTCGCGGTAAAGGCTATAACAATGGCCGGCGCTATGGAGCAAAGCCAGGTTGCGTTTACCACCATGTTGGGCAGTGCAGAAAGAGCCACCGCTCTAATGAAGGAACTGCAGAAGTTTGGGGCCGAAACACCTTTTGAGTTTCCCGAGATTCAGAAAGCGGCTAAATCCCTGCTGGCCTTTGGCGTTGGGGCCGAAGACGTAACGGAAACCTTGCGGCGGATTGGCGACATAGCTTCCGGCGTTGGCGCGCCACTCGGAGAAATTGCCGAGCTTTACGGCAAGGCGAAAACGCAGGGACGGCTGTTTGCCGAAGATATCAACCAGCTCACCGGGCGCGGCATCCCGATCATCAAGGAACTAGCAAGCCAATTCGGAGTGTCTGAAAGCGAAATACGCAAGTTAGTCGAAAGTGGCGAAGTAGGTTTCCCCCAACTGGAACTTGCATTCAAAAATATGACCGCACAGGGGAGTCAATTCGGCGGCATGATGGCCGCCCAATCACAAACCCTGCCGGGCATGTGGTCAAATTTGATGGATAATATCGGCCAGTCTGCGGTCATATTAGGGCAGACACTTATAACTACATTTGATTTAAAAACGAAACTGGCCGGCGCGATAGAATTTTTAGGGGAGATATCCAAGGCACTGCAAGCGGAGGGTCTGCAGGGCGCATTTGAGAAAATATTCCCCCCTGAAACCCATGCTAAAATTGTAATTATAGCCGGTGCGATCATGGGGGCATTGGTGCCAGCTTTAATTGCCCTGGCCGCCGGTGTTTGGGCGGCGGTTGCACCGCTTATTCCATTTATGGTGGCGGGGGCGGCACTGGCTGCGCTGGCATATGGGATATATAAAGCATGGGATCCGGTTACAATATTTTTCAAGAATGCGTGGAAATCAACCATAGATTTTATAACCAATCTCTGGAATGCTTTTCTCAGTTTTACATTGAATTTTTGGAAGGGGCTTGCAGATAAAATCATCGCGGCCTTTCAATGGCTCTACGATCACAACTATTTTTTCCAATGGCTTGTAGATGTAATCACTCTGGCATGGCAGACAATAAGCAATGTCACGAATGAAGTCTGGACGGCTATATCTAATTGGTTAAGCGATCTATGGAATGGCATATTTGTACAGGCTCAGGCGACTTGGAACAAAATAAAAGGCTTTATAAACACCGTAACAGATGGTATTAAAAATATATTTAACGACCTAGTACAAAGTGCATTTAATTGGGGCCGTAATCTGCTCACCAATTTTATTGACGGCATTAAGGCCTTATGGTCCAGCCTCGAAGAAACTGTTTCAGGTGTGGCTGATACGGTAGCGGGTTATCTCGGCTTCCATAGCCCGACCAAACTAGGGCCAGGGGCCGAAGCTGACGAGTGGGCTCCGAATCTTGTTAAAATGTTTGCCGAGGGAATAAGTAATACACTGCCCAGGCTACAGGCAAGTTTGGGAGAAATGGCCTTAAATCTTTCACCTATTGCCGCTTCGTGGTTGCCAGGCCAGGCCGCCGGTGCCACGACTACAAATTACTACGGCGGGATAAATTTTAATATTCAAGGCAATGATCCAGAGCGGATTATGGAATATATCGACCGCGAATTACACAAACGTGGGGTGAGATTCTAATGTCCCGACATTTGTATATCGGCGGATATGGATCCGCGTATGACCGCTGGAAAGACTACGAGAGGGACAGTCTGCAAATTGAGGCTGTCCTTACTTATCAGATTGACACTGCCGGTTTCAGGATTCGTGGCACCAAGCCGACCGAGGGGCAGGAAGTTATCATCAAGGATACTGACCCACTTTTGTATGATGATGGCCATTTTTATGATACCGGCCTATATTATCTGGAATCCGAGCCGAGTTCTTATAAAAAATTTGCCGGCATTATCTCAAAAGTAACGCTGGCCTGGACTTCATCGGATAAACGGATCAATGTCTGGCAGGTGGAATGTGACGATTATACACCCATGCTTGACAGGCGACTGGTGGTTGAGGTTTATGAAAATTATACCGCCGATGAAATTATCAGCGACATAATCACTAAATACTGCTCCGGCTTTACTGTTGTCAACGTAATGACCGGATCCCCGCTGATTGAAACAACCGGCGCAGATTTCAACTACAAGCCTCCGTCTGAATGCTTCAAATGGCTCTGTGATTACACCGGTTGGCAGTGGTACGTTGATTACAGCAAGGATATTCACTTCTTTGACCCGTCTATTCTGCTGGAAACCGCACCGATGACATTGACGACAGGAGGCAGGTTTAGAAACTTAAAACACTCAATAGATCAGCAGGGGCTTCGTAATCGTGTCTATGTGCGCGGCGGGACAATGCTCTCCGATTTTCAGACTATCGAATGGAAAGCTGATGGAGTTGCGCGTTCGTGGGTGCTTCCTTTTGGCCCGCACGATGTTACTTTCTCGGTTGGTGGAGTTGCTAAAACCGTGGGTATTGAAAACGTGGATGAAGAGGCAAGTTATGATTATATGCTTAACTTTCAGGAAAAGTATATCCGCTGTTCAACTGGAACATCCGCGCCCGCAGACGGAACTACAATGTCGCTTGTCGCCAAGCAAGACATTGATGTAATAACCTACAGCGAGGACACGGCCTCACAGGCCGCCCTTGCCGCTGTACAAAGTGGGGATGGCACCTATGAACACGTAATAGTTGACGACAGCATAGTTACACTTGAGGCAGCGGTAGCGATGGCAGACGCTGATTTAAGAGAACATGCAGATCCGCGCGTGAAAGGCAGTTTTGAAACCGAAACAGGTGGTTGGGCGACCGGGCAACTGGTGACAATCAACCTGACGGACAGGGGAATAAATAATACCTATGTCGTGCAGAAAGTAACGACAACAACAGCCACCCCCACTATATGGACATATAAAATAGAATATGCTGGACGGCTATTGGGAGTTGCAGACTTTTTGAAGGCCCTTGTATCAGCACAGCAAAAGAAGAAGCTGGGCAGTACCGAGATCATTCACAAGGTAAAAATATTCACCGAGGATACAGTTGACTTGACTGATACGCTAGCCACAACACCGAGAACACCACCGTGGATTTGCGGCGAAGCGGATGCCATATGCGGATTTGTTGAATGCTCCAGTTAGGAGATGGTAATTTGAAGACAGAAGAAAAACTCAATCTTATCGGTTGGAAATGGCGGTGGATTTATGAAGACGGCACCGTCATAGAAGAAGAAAATTATCTCCCCAACAGCGGCCTGGCTATCCTGGCCGCTTTAATTTGCGGCGAACAGACTAATTCCTGCTCCTGGCACATTGCCTGGGGCACCGGCACAACTGCGGCGGTAGCGGCTGATGCTACACTTGAAGTCGAATCCGGCCGCAAAGCAAAAACCTCCCTTTGGCGGGAATCGTACACTGTCAAGGTACGGGTATTCCTGCTTACCACCGAGGGAAATGGCACTTGGACGGAATGGGGTTTGTTTATCGCCGGAACCGATGCGGCAGATTCAGGGGAGCTTGTAAGCAGGGTCCTCCCGGCTGGCGGCGTGACTAAAACCAATAGTCAAGTGCTTACCGTGGAAATTGATATAACACTGGCAAGGGGTTGATGCTATGTGGGCATTTGAGGACAATGTAACTATTTTAGATGAAGATCATATGAACGAACCCCTGTCACAACAGAGCTTTACGATGATTTACGAGGGCACTCAGTTTGACGGGGCAACGGCAGCCGGCACGACTGAAAACACGCTGGCTGACTATTATTATGTGTCGTCGGTAACCGCCACAGGTGCTTCCACTTTTTCCCGCGTTGAATTGGAGCTGATCAGGCATGGGTCCGGGGCCGATTTAACGCTTTATCTTTTGGATACTACTTTCAGTGCAGACGGGTCCGCAGAAGGCGTTGTTCTAGAAACGGTTGTGGTGCCTAAAGAATTTATAGTGACCGCCGTAGGCACTTATTTGAGTATAGCCTTGAATACAACCGTAACAGGGGCCGCTACTTACTGGCTAAAGACAGCCAAGGCAGGAGATGCCACCAATCATTTAAGTCTAATCGGGCTGGCAACGGATGACAGTACCTGCTTTCACCGTGTTAGCGCCTCGGGGTCATGGACGGCGAATAATACCCTGCACTTCAAGGCGTTCCATCTAAATACCGGCGATATTATTCACTGCGTCGAGGGTACCAATAAATATGAAACCTATCTATATACAGGCGACTATATTTCAACAATTTACCGTTATCTGCCGTCATCTGCCAGCACAACGGCAGGTGTACGGGATATCCTGACGATAGCTTTTGACGGCGACTATATTACCACAGGGACGGTGACGTAAGATGTTAGGACCTTTTCAGGCGGTACTTAAAAGGGTGATTGGCAACAGTACAGATACGGCAAGTTCAACGGGGAGCGTCCATGCAAAACTTGAATACCTTGAGGATCAGTTTGAAAGTTACCCGGCGTTCAGGGAAGTAGTCGCATCCGGTAACTTAAAATATTCACTAGACACTCAAAGGGATGAGGTTTTTACTTCTGCATCATCAACTTATATTATGCAGAAAGCGGTATCCGTAACCGGCATAACCGGTACCGTCAGAGTATCTTTTGACAATTATAAAACCGCAGCGGTAACCGCTGATCACCTTCTAGAGATCAACGGAGAATATGTCGCGGGCGAACCAAAGGCCTGTCTTACGGCGTGGACTACGCACTCCCAAGACATCCAATTGGCCTCTGGTGATATATTAGGGCTTTACGCAACATCTGGCGGCGCTATTACGGCACACTGTAGAAACTTCCGATTATACTGGGATACAACCAGCACTTTTTCAGGAGTAGTTACTAAATATGATGCATGATAGAGGGGAGTGATAGTCGCCTACGGGTGGCTTTTGCTTTAAGAATACAAAAAAAGGAGGTTAATAACATGGCAACAGCATTAGTAACAATAAGCGGAGAGATTTTATACACACCACTGAATGATAATTTTAGTTATTTAAATGAAAGAAAAAACGATCTCGGGTACTACGTCAAAGATTACGGAACAACCGTAAATACCGCGTCAATATTGGCGGCTATAAGCGCCGCCGGCGCAGCAGGCGGCGGTAGAGTGTTTTTGCCCGCTGGCGACATTACAATTACAGCTAGTATAACGCTAGGAGACGGGACAGTAACTTCGCAAAGTACTTATCACGGCATTAAACTTATTGGCTGCGGCAGCGGTGTGGCAGACGGCATAAGCAATAACTGGCACGGCGCAACAAGGTTAATATGGAACGGGGTTGCCGGTGGGATAATGTGTACGGTAAATGGACCTGTACACGATATAGAAATAAAGGGCATCCAATTTGACTGTGCTGATATAGCCGCTTCTGGGCTGAAGGTAATCCACGGGGCATACTCTCAATTTGAAGACCTGTTTGTAGCCAACTATGCCGGAACGGCTTATATTGTGACCACTGAAGGGACGACAATTCCTTCCGGAGTTGCCTACGGCGCAGCAAGTAACGTTTGGACAAAAATAGGATGTGCAGGGCCTTATTCGTCAACGGATTCCAATGGGCTTCTGTTAGATGGCAACACAACATCAACGCTGGATGCATGCAGAAACACTTTTAAAGGCCTGGAATTGAGTTATGGAGGCGGCACAGGTTCATACGGCGTAAAGCTTGCATATACCGACAACAACACGTTTATTGAGGGAATGCTATACCCTGATGTTAATTCTGCCGGTAGCAGTGTTTATTTTGAGCAACAAACTGGTGCCGCAACATTTCCAAAGGAAAATATTTTTATTAATATTGCTGCGTTACAAGGAGTGGGTGGGACTTCTGGAACGGGCGGTAACTGGTTTACCGCTTATGGCACAGAAGACGCAGAACCAACTCCAACACAGGATAATATTTATTATACTCTTTATAACGGGAAAACGTTTGAAGGCTCAAAGCAAATGCGTAGTATCAGGCAAATTGAATCAGCCATTGCTTCAGATACTCTTACAACAAATAACACCGCCAGTTATACGGCTATGACGGCAAGCGCAACTGTTACCATGACAACCAAGGCATCTAAACTTAAAATAACATTTGCTGGTTCCTTTCTAAAGGCCAATGCTGGCAGTGGTTACATTTATCTCTTTTCAGACAGTGCGGCGCTAACTGGTACTTTTAGGGAAACTACCGCAGGCAGGTATGATTCTATTTCGATGAGTACACTAATTGACGTAACATCTGGATCGCATACCGTTGATGTACGCTGGCTATCATCGGATGCAAATAATGTTCAAGTAACACACAGGAGTCTAATAGTGGAGGAATTGTACTAATATGAAATATTTAGTTAGCGTAGCGGAACAACCTGAAATAGAGGTGGACGCAGAAGACACAAGAAGAGCAGCTATTGATTATATTAAAAAACTGGATTTAAAGGACGCAGTGGTTACAGTTAAGGGCATGGGAATACCAGTTAAATGGTATGTCAACGAATATTCAGAGGGGAACTCATTTACCTAACAAAAAAGCCATGATTTCAAAGCGGCTACCTTGTATCATTTTAATTTTAGCCGTGTGCTCACATTGCTCAAGATCGGTAGCTATAAGTTCCGATGGACATCTTTCGATTAAATTATAACCATCAATAACCCTAATATATCTGTCGTCAATATTTATTTCTAATTTCCCATAAACAGGATCGCTTTCAGTGTGATATGAAATGCCCAACGATGTGCCAGTAAATCTAAATTCCATTGAACTATCAGGGGCAGAAGAAACAAATCCGTTGCCCTTGAAATAGTAAGGGTTACACCATCGGATAAACCCGTTGTTGTCAACAACTTCGGCGGCTGAATCGCCATATTGAAATACTTCGGTGTTCAAAAAGTCACTTCGTTCCGTGACGGATTCAGGGATGCTAAATTGATAACGATTCGGGAGTTCGAGGTGAATGCTTTTAAAAATGTAATCGTACAATAAATAGTCAATCAGCCTATGGCCGTTGTTGTTTGGGTGAACATAATCGGCGGCAATATCATTCCATTTCAATGTACCGTTTTCAACTAAAGGGTAATAAGCGTCACGGTAAGAAATGGCGGGTATATTATAGTTTTTGCAGATTAATTCTTCATAAGCCTGTTTATTCCACCCTTTGTCGGTCATTGTAAAAAGTGCAATAATGGGAATGTTGCGAAAGATTGCTTTTTGAATTAGGTTTTCGTATGCAACCATAGAGTAGATTTCCCAATCATTGACGGCGTACTCAACTATTAAAAGGTCGGGGTTTCGGGGTAATACTTCTTCGTCGAACCTAAATACGCCAAGGCAGGATGATGTCGAACCCCAAGATATATTTATTTCCTCAATAGGCACACCGAATGTTAGCGATAAATCGGCACATAGTTTAGTTGAGAACTTTTCTGAAACAGGTACCGCTATTGCACCAGCGGTAATTGAGCCTCCCATAAAGGCTATTTTGATTGGTTCTCTGTTTTTAATTTTCTGCTTGATATTAGATAAAACAATAGGGTTATCATTGACCATCGATCTGCGTATTATCTCTTTGGTTGGGTAATTTGGGTTGCCTGAAAGTATATTATTGTATTCTACATGGGAGTATGAAGCACCCGCCAGTATTAATGCAATAAATATCAATGCTAATATTTTAAGTTTTTTCATTTGATCGCCTCACATAAATCATACTACCAAACAATGTAAATATAAAGTCCCAAATCTACACACGGCAAAAGCCCCCACGGAGGGGCTTTAATTTTACTGGTGAGCAGGTGCCCCTCCCCAAGGGGTGGCAGAGGGGCTACGGTGTGTCCGCACCGTCCTGCATAAAAATCATACCACAAAACGCTGTCAAATTGATCAGCGAAAATTGACAAATCGTAACCAGGGGGTGGGAAGTTTGAGTTTACAAGAAGGAGAATGCTGCTCTGACATTAAGCTGGTCAAGGACCGTACCGACAAGTTCCAGGAGGAGTTTAAGGACGTATGGAGTACAATCAACGGTATCCGCAATAGGTTGCCCAACTGGGCAACTTTTGTTTTTAGCTTCCTTATGTTCCTTTTAGGGATACTTGTTACCGTCGTTACGTTTGTATTCAAAACGGGGTGATTGCTTGTACTCAGCATCTAACAGCACAATCCTATACGCCATAATCACCCTCGTTTTCATTGGCGGCTTAATCGAAGCTATGCTGTGGGCGATAGAGGCGAAGATGAAGAACATATCGTGGATGCCCGATGTGATTGAAAAGCCGCTGGCGTATCTATTTGTATGCGTTGTTGGCTTCGGCGTGTGTTCGCGGATGCACTTCTCGTTTTTCCCTTTCTTGGGGTGTGTTTATTTCGACCACGAATGGGAGGGGTGGCTTGCCACAAGTGCGCTTTTCTGCGCCGGGAGCAAATATGTCCGCGAACGCTTTGACATACTTAACGCCCTGCCGTATGTCCTGGGCAACTCTTACGGGGCGTTTAGAAGCGGCGTGTCAGCGGTCACAACCAAGACCCCGGCGAACACTTCTACCGAAACAGAAATGAAAGAAGGGCAGGAGGATCAAGTATGAACATCATCGAGGAAACTTATCAATGGGCAAATGGACTTAATCCCCGCACGGAAACAAATTACATAGTATTGCATCATGCCGATGCGGTTGGGATAGGCCCGCAGGATGTCCACCGTTGGCACTTAAACAACGGCTGGGCAGGCATTGGATATAACTTCTTCGTCGCGCAGGACGGTACGGTTTATCGCGGCAGACCCGTTGAGGTGGCAGGGGCACACTGTTACGGCTTTAATTCTCAGAGCGTAGGTATCTGCGCCGAGGGCGATTATGAGGCATCCGGGCCCATGCCTGACCCGCAGAAGGTGGCCATAGTGGAATTAATCCGCGAACTGCTAGTCATGTACCCACAGGCGCAGATTGTCGGACACCGGGACTTAAGCGCAACCGCCTGTCCGGGGGCGAATTACCCCTTTGATGAGATTGTGTCTCTTGCTATGGGAACAGGGCAGACAGATACCCTTGCCGAGGCTGTGACAAAACTCCAGCAGGCGGGAATCATTGTAAGCCCTGACTATTGGCTGCAAAACGCCAGACCTGAGATGATGGTCAAAGGGGAGTATGTGGCGCGGCTGATAGAGACTTTCGCAAAACGGCTATAAGGGAGAGTGATGGCTATGCGTCCCCGAAGTAAAAGTGTGGCTGTTAAAAAAATATATCGAACAGAAGAAGGAGGAATCACCTATGCGTACATTTCTTGAACGGTTTACATCCCGTAAGTTTATCATGGCACTTCTGGCGGCTGTAGTGTCCTTTATCAAGGCTTACTATCCGGACTTTCCCGACACCGCCCTATGCGCTGTTGTAGGCTCTCTTATGGGCTACGTGGCAGTAGAAGGTGCGATAGATGCCGTTGGGGTGCTGGCGAAGTGGCTGGCTGAGAAGAAGGCGAGTGAATGACCTGCCCCAGCTGCGGAACAGACTGCACAGATTGCGACATCAAACGCATATACGAAAAGCTAGTTGAGCAACTAGCGGAATATGAGCGCGATATAGGGAAAATTTTAGTAATCCTGAAAAAGCATGAAGCATAACATCCAAGCCACTCCTCCGGGGGTGGCTTTTTTATTTTGCGGAAAAATACTTTAAAATACTTGTTGACATAGCGAATACGCCATGATAAGATATAAGCATAGGAAGGCGAATACGCCACGAAAGGGAGAGATAAGATGAAAATAACTTGCAAAGACTGCGGGAAAACATGGGATGACGGAATGGGAGAATTATTAGAGGGAACAGGACTTGAGTTTATAGCCGAATTACCAAGTGATACAAACCTTTGCCCCACTTGCCTCGAGAAAAGAGACGCAGAACCCATAATAACACTAGGCAACGGAATGGAAGTAAAAATTGCGAGAGTTGACTGGATAGAAGATGGCTATAAACATCCGATAATATTTGGGAAATCGTGGGATTATAGGTCTATCGAGATAATGGACATAGAAATAAAAGACATGATACCAGGGCTTGCTAAAACAGCAGCGGAAGGCGCGCTTTGTTTAATAAAAGAAGCATATCGCAAGGCAAATAAATAAGAAGGGATGGGGCGAAAGCCCCTTTTGCCATGAAAGCATTTTTAGAACTTGAGCTTATAGGCGATAATGTGGTACAGGAATATAAGTTTTTCAGAAACATGACCAATGGCATGGTTCCCGGTTTGGGCACCTTAACCTTTGGCAGCATGCCTCCATCTGCGTGGACTGCCGAAATAACCGGCTTTGATGACAAATATAAATATGCCCGACATTTTTTGAGATTTAAAAAAGACTATTCGCGTTCAAACTCAAAGGGCTCCAGGGGTGTTTACGCTGAATATATCCTAGAGTCAGACAGAATTTATGATGTCAGAAACAACAAAAATCGCTTTTTTTGCACGGTCGACAATGACGGAAATATTAAAAAACTAACAGAAGATGAGGTGATTACATGGCTAAAAAGCCGCTTGGAATTGACGTCCACGCAGCGGCCCTCCATCGGATAGCTTGGACGTTTGATAACTTCCCGCGAATATATATAAGTTTTTCAGGCGGCAAAGACTCCTCCGTTATGTTACACCTAGTTATGGATGAGGCTATCAAGCGAGGACGCAGGGTTGGTGTTCTGTTTGTTGATCTGGAGGCACAGTATAAAATCACTATTGATCATATCGAGCAAATGTATAAACTTTACGCTGACCACATTGAACCCTATTGGGTATCCCTGCCTATTGCACTGCGTAATGCTGTTAGCCAGTATGAGCCGAAATGGACTTGTTGGGGGGATAGTGTTGGGTGGGTGCGCCAGCCGCCTGATATGGCGATAACAGATCGCGACTACTTTCCCTTTTACCGCTATGATATGGAGTTTGAGGAGCTTGTTCCGGCCTTTGGTGAGTGGTACGGAGCAGGGAAGCTAACCGCCTGCTTTGTCGGCATCCGCGCCGATGAGAGCCTGAACCGATACAGGACCATAGTGCGCGACAAAAACAAGTTTGAGGATAAGGGATACACTACCTGGTGCGGTAAGGGTGTTTATAATGTGTACCCAATTTACGATTGGCGCACGTCTGACATATGGGCTTACAATGCCAAATTTAATAAACCTTACAACCGCCTGTACGACTTGATGCACCAGGCCGGACTATCAGTCCACCAGATGCGGATATGCCAGCCCTATGGCGACGATCAGCGCAAGGGGTTGTGGTTATTCCAGATCATTGAGCCTGAGACATGGGGCAAGATAGTCGCCAGGGTAAACGGGGCGAACCAGGGCGCTTTATATGCCCAGGAGTCCGGTGATATATTGGGGCGGCTGAAAATTACGAAACCAGCCGGCCACACATGGGAGTCATTTGCCCGGTTATTATTATCAAGTATGCCCGATAAATCAAGAGAACATTTTGAGAATAAGATTGCTGTGTTTATTCATTGGTGGGAACAGCGAGGCTATGACAGGTCTGGTATACCGGATGAGGCCGGCGTTAATGATGAGGCCGGGAAAAAGGTGCCGTCCTGGCGGCGAATCTGTAAAGCCTTGCTCCGTAATGACTACTGGTGCAAGGGGCTTTCGTTTACGCAAACAAAAAGCGAAGCTTACGAAAAATACATGAAGCTAATGAAAAGGAGGCGGCAAAAGTGGGGATTATGGGGTTTATAAAATCATTGGAGTCCTTGCCCCTTGAGCAAAAGGTTGACCAGATAAATAAGATAAAAATTGCGCTGCACGAAATCAGTCCATTTAAAGACGAGCCCACTGATTGCGTCCTCTGGGTCCCGGCAGAGCAGGTACAGGCCAACGACTACAACCCTAACGCCGTGGCCCCGCCCGAGATGAAACTGCTCCAGCACTCAGTAAGGGAGGATGGATATACCCAGCCCATAGTGTCATTTTGGGACGAGGATCACTATGAGGTGATTGATGGATTCCACCGCAACCGCATAGGCAAGGAGTGCGGCGATGTAAGGGAGCGGGTCAAGGGATATCTGCCGATCACGGTCATAAATTCCAATAGACAGGAGAGAGCGGACAGGATAGCCGCTACAATAAGGCACAACCGGGCCAGGGGCAAGCACGTTGTCACAGCCATGAGCGATATAGTGCTGGAGTTGTCGCGCCGCAACTGGAGCGATAATAAAATTGCTAAAGAGTTGGGCATGGAGCCGGATGAGGTATTGAGACTGAAGCAGATCA
>Ga0074195_1004100_pt1 | contig 12461 bp, 10 predicted proteins | sample EPASupsiteHSE623_FD_64525 | JGI IMG/M metagenome (GOLD analysis project Ga0074195, IMG submission 64525) | Bioremediated contaminated groundwater from EPA Superfund site, New Mexico - Sample HSE6-23 | ecosystem: Environmental > Aquatic > Deep subsurface > Groundwater > Contaminated ...
GGCGGGGGGGGGGGGGGGGGGGGGGGGGGGGGGGGGGGCGCCTTAGCCTATCGTCGTGCCGATGAAGGGCTCCTCATCCAGAATCCTGAACACATTGTCCAAATCCTTGCCCGCCGCGCAGATCACTTGCATGCCGGCCGCCTCGGCGCGGGCCGAGGCGATGGGATCGAAGGGCAGGTTGGCGCCGGGCGTCCAGGTTGAACCCACCATCGCCCTGAAGGCGGCCCAAGAAATGGAATCGATGGGCGCTGCTGTCGGATCCAGCTTCGGATCGGCGGTATAGACCTTGGCTATGTTGGAAAGATTGAGCACTCTTTTGGCGCCAAAGCGCTCACCCAGGTAGACGGCGTCATAATCGCTGGAAAAACCGGGTTTCCAGCCCGAGGCTACGAGCACCTGGCCGGAAAAAACGAAAGGCGCCGATGGGTCGGTGACGATCTCGTCGACGCAGAGTTCGCCCATCGCCGCCTTGACGAGGCGGGCGTTGATCCGCGTCGCGGCGATCCCGATCCAATCCAACGCCTCATTGAGGTCTTCTGGCTCGCCCCGCCTGCGCCAGAATTCCTTGAGGGCATTCTGGTAGGAACGGGCGGGGCCTCCCCCGCCGATCACGAGGATGGCGCGGCGCTCGCTGGCGGCGGAAAGCCATGAACCGAGACGGTTCCTGAATTCCACCAAAAAGGCGACATCGGGGCCTTCGGGCGGGGCGATGATCGAGCCGCCGACGGACAATACACACGTCATGGGAAACCTCCTGGGAAAGGGCCGCGCGGTAGGCCCCGCCACGCTTCAAAGCACCTTGTATTCTTCGGCGAGAATCGCGGCGAGTTCCTTCGCCCCCGTAAAATGGATGGAATGCATGCCGGTCGCCCGCGCGGCTTCCACGTTGGCAGGTATATCATCGATGAAAAGGCACTCCCCCGGCTGGGCGGCCGCGCGCTCCAGGCAGGAATGATAGATCTCCGGCCTCGGCTTCAGCTGACGCAGGTCGCAGGAAAGCAGAACATCATCGAAGAGAGCCAGCCAATCTTCGCCATCCAGCAGCCGCGCCTGCCCGAGCATCCTTTCCTTGCCTTCCACGTTCATGTTGGAAAGGATGAGGAGGCGAAAGCCCCGCGTCTTGAGGGCGCGGATGAGGGCGATCGTCTCCGCGTTAATGGTGAACCAGCTGTCCATGTCGAGGCGGACGAGGGTGGCGTGGTCCTTGGGCTCGATCTGGCGGCCAAACCTTCCAGCTACCCGGTTCCAATACTCTTCCGCGCTCATCGTTCCCCTGTCGTATTCGGCCCGCTCCGCCGCGTAGGCGTGGGCGAACTCGTCCGGCCCCGCGCCAATGATCGCTGCCATTTTTCCCGCGAGCTCGAGGTTCTGGTCCTGGGTGATTACGCGGCCGCAGTCGAAGATGATCGTCTTTATGCTCATGGTTCTAGTCCTGTTTGGGGGATGTTTTTCCGTTTCCGGAAGTTTCGGCGAGATCCAGGGCGCCGCGCACGAGGCGGGTCAGGATTTCGGGCAATTCCACGAAGGCGTATTGCTTGTGGACACGTTCGCCCGATTGATGGTAGTCGCGGCCCCAGGGGCCGATGTTGATCACGGGACAGTCGAGGGATATCCGGGCGAGCTCTTTTTCGTCGGAGATGGGAGACTGGCGCTTCACGAAAGAGCGCTGATCGGGCGAATCGGCCGGGGCCAGGAAACTCATGTCCGAGATGCCGGGGAAATAGGGCCTGACCCTGATGCTATTGCCGGTCTTCATGGAAAAATCGGAAAGCTCGGCGCGGAGCATGGAGACGAAGCCGACATCGCGGTCCGGGTTGAGTTCGGCGCGAGCGTAGTAGGGGGGAGCGAAGCCGATGATGGCCGCCGGGCCCTCCACCCCGGAAAGGGGAAGGAGTTCCTGGAGAATGAGGAGGGTTTGCAGGACCCGGTCCGTGGGGAATTGGGCGGCCGCATAGGCTCGCGCCTTCTCGAGGATGCCGGGGCTGAGGCGTTCGGCGAGGCGCGGAAGTTCATCGAAATCAAGGACGGCAGGCTGCTTCGATGGCAGCGAAAAATGGCCGGAGGTGCGGCGCGAGAGGGTTGAAGACCGTTCGCGCAGGGTGGAAATCGCCCGATTCATGGCGTCGGTGGCGATTTTTCCCACGGCCTCGAGTATTTCCTCGGGGCCCCGCGTATGGCTGAGGACATTGAGCGCGCAGAATACCGCCGTTGGCGTCGTCACGTTATAGACCGCCCTCGATTCCCTGAAATAGAGGATGGTGGGAGGCGGCGCTTCCTCGCCCGGCGCCACCTGCCGCTCCTTGAGCGCGTCCGGATTGCATTCGACTTCCCTCGCGAACTCGGAAGCGGCCAAGACGGGGTTGATTCCATCGAAAGGGGCTCCCGCGTGGGTGCATTTCCCGACGAAATAGACGAAGGGCAGGGTTTTTCCCACCGAACCGGTGAAAACCGCTCTGCCCATCTCGCCGCCTTCCTGATCGACGGCGGAATCGAGATTGAAGACGGCGACCGGCTCGAGACCCCGCTCGGCCAGGTAGTCCTTGAGCATGGCCGAGGCGGCGATCATCCCGTGGCTGGCGCCTTCCTCGTCTGCCACCGAAAGGAAAAGGACGTTTCCCGCCCGCTCATAGGGGGTCGAGAATGAGGCGAGCACGGAAATCCCGGCCGCGAGTCCGCCCTTCATGTCGAGGATGCCTCTTCCCGGAAGGAATTCGCCCGAGGCGAGGTCTTCCTTGAGGCGGGAGAGGGGATTGTCCTTTCCGCTGATATCGGCGAGCGACTCAAGCATCTTGCGCTGGAGGGTTTCGGGATCGAAGGCCCACGGCTCGAGGGAGCCATACATGGATGTCTGGACGACATCATAGTGTCCGGTGAGGATGACGCAGCGCGAGCCTGAACCCTTCACGAGGGCAAACACATTGGAGCGTTCCTTGGGATCGTTGGGGATCGGCATAGAGGCGAGATTATCCGGGTTGTTGCGAAAATAGGGAATCTGCCCGAGAAGGGAGAGGAGGAAGGACGGGAAGGCCTTTTCCCCCGGCGAGTCGGTGACGCTCGCCATTTTAGTGAGCGCTATGGACAGTTCCTGCACATTTTGGAAGTCGAGTGGTTTTTCCATCGTTAAAAATATAGCGTGAAGGAGGTCGGAAACGAAAGGCCTCCTAGAGCTGAAAAAGCTCCTTCAAGGTCGCAATGTTCCTGGGATTCACCGTTGTGGCCCCTTCGCTCGTGTAGGAATAGTCAATTAGCTCCTTATATCGTTCTTCAACCTTCCGGCGGACGAGCTTCATCGTGGAATTGATGGTGCCGTCCTGCTCGCTGAATTGCCCGTTCACGATCTGGAAGGTTATGGGAACCCATTTCGCCTGGATTCGCTTGGGACCCGCGCCGGTTTTAAAACGGAAGAATTCGTCCTGCAGGGTTTTGCAGAGCTCCTCCGCGGTTCCGATGCGTCGTTCGGCGATGAGGGCCTTCGTTTTGGCTATATCGAGGGTCACGAGGGCGCAGGGGTGCTTGCTGTACAGGCACCAGGCCATGCTCTGCTCGACAACGTTCGTCGATGCCATCATCGCGTCTTCAATCGTTTCCGGGCTGCATTTGTCCCCCGATTCGGAGATGAGAAGAGCACGCTTGCGCCCGACGACATTCAGGAAGCCGTCTTCGTCCATGAAACCGAGGTCTCCCGTCAGGAGGTAGCCGTCCTTGAACGCCGCCGCCGTCGCCTCGGGGTTCCGGTAGTAGCCCTTCATGACACTATCGCCCGCCACGGCGATTTCGCCTGTTTCTCCCGTGGGCAACTCCTTGCCTTCCTCATCCAGGATGGCGCATCGGGTCGAGAGCATGAGGATGCCGACTGTCCCGAATTTGTAGCGACCAAGGACGCTCGCCGAAACGACGGGGCCGGCTTCGGTGAGGCCGTAGCCGGGCAGGAGGGGGACGCCCAGGGCCGTGAAGAATTTTTGCTGCTTCGGGTCGAGCTTGGATCCTCCGCTGATGCAGAAAACGATGGAGCCGCCGAGGGCCTTCTTTTTAATGGGGCCGAACAGGATCGTCTTGGCCAGGAAATAGGGGAGGAAGGATGAGATTTTATCGGCCAGGGGGGCTTTATGGAAACCATCCCCCATCCATTTCGCGGCGGCTTCCATGCCCGCGTTGAAAAGCCTTGCCGCCACGGGACCTTTCTGCTCGACGCCGGCCTGGATCTTTTTCATGAAATTCAGGGTCAGGGCGGGAACGGTGAAGAGGAAGGTGGGCTGGCATTCCTGGATATTAAGGGGGATGTTCTTCAGCATGGCGATGCCGCCCGCGCGCGCATCGACGAAGTAGAGGGCGACGCCACTCCACAGGGCGGTGAAGACGGCTGAGGTGTGGATAAAGGAATGGTCGACGGGGAGGATGAGGAGAGTCCTGAATCGGGGAGTGGCGAAACGGAGGCTGAGATCGTGGCTGTTCGTCCAAAAATTCAGGTGCGTGAGCATGATGCCCTTGGGATTGCCCATGGTGCCCGATGTATAGGAGATCGTCGCCACGGTGTTTTCTTCCACATCGGCGCTAATGGCGGCGAGCCGAGCGGCAAGGCCGCCCGATGGCTCGGCCAGGGCCGCCTTGCCCTTGTTGAGCGCCTCGGGGAAGGCGACAAGGCTGGTCGCCGCGAAGCCGGCCTCAGCCGCCTTCGCCTTCGCCCAAGCGATATCCTCATCCAGGTAGACGAGCGTGACGGGGAGGTCCTTCCGCTCGGCGATCAGTCGCGCGATGGTTTCGAGCTGATTGTGGGTCGTGAGGACGATTTTCGCTTCGGAGTGTTCGATGCGAAAGCGGATTTCATCGGGCGTGAGCTTGATCGAGAGGGGCACCGAAACAAGGCCGGCGTAGAAGGAGCCGAACTCTCCCTCAAGCCAGGCGGGGCTGCCTTCGCCGATGATGGCAAGCTTGTCGCCTGGGGCAAATCCCGCTTGAAGAAGCCAGGCGGCGAAGGCTTTCGCCGCCGCGCGCACTTCCGAAAAGCTGGAAGCCACGAAGCCTTCGTCGGTTTTCCTGAGCGCGTAGGGGGCCTCGGGCCAGGTCGAGGCGGCCGCGTCCACCATGTCGAGCACCGTTTTTTTCATGATTTTGTTCTCCTTGGAGCAATGATTCTCGTTTCCTCGATCAAGGGAGCTTGAACAACAATTTCAGGGTATCAACGTTCTTGGCGTTCATCGTCACCGAGCCTTCCCTCGTGTAGGAATAGTCGATGCGGTCCTTGTATACCTGCGAAACCTTGAAGCGGACGATCTTCATCGTCGAGTTGACGGTGCCATCCTTTTCGCCGAAGGCGGCGGGCAGGATTTGGAAGGCGGCGGGTATCCAGGCGCTCTGCACTTTTTTCGCCCTGGGGTCGTTTTTAAAGGCGTAGAATTCCTTCTGGAGCGCCTCGCACAGCTGTTCGGCCGTCTTGAATCCCTTCTCCTTGATGAACCGCTCGATTTTAGCCGTGTCGAGGGTGACGAGGGCGCAGGAATATTTCTGGTGGTCGCACCAGACCATGACCTGGTCGATCAACTCGGTTGAGGTGATGATCGCCTCCTCGATTTCCTCCGGGCTGTATTTTTCCCCGTCTTCCGCGATGAGAAGCGCCTTCTCGCGGCCTACGACGACGAGGAAATCGTCCTTGTCCATATAGCCGAGGTCGCCCGTCCAGAGGCTTCCGTTCCGCAGGGCCTGGGCGGAGGCCTCGGGGTTTCGATAATAGCCTTTCATGACATTGCCGCCGGTGATGACGATTTCGCCCGTCACGCCCCTCGGGGCTTCGGTGCCGTCGGCGAGCATGATTCTGCATTGAAGCGAGGGGGCGAGAATGCCGGACGAACCGAACTTGTGGCGCGAAGGCACATTGGCCGAGATAATGGGCGCGGCTTCCGTAAGACCGTAGCCCTGGTAGATGGGAACGCCGAGCGCGGCGAAGAATTCCTGCTGTTTCACGTCGAGAAGGGCTCCGCCGCCCACGCAGAACTTGATGGATTCCCCGAAGACGGTCTTCCTGATTTTTCCGAAAATGAGGGCTTTCGCGATGAAGTAGGGGAAGAAAGCGCCCAACCTTGCGCCGAGGGAGGGCGTATTGAATCCGTTGCCGTTCCACCTGATACCGGCCGCTATGCCCATCTTGAAGATTTTCTCGATGAGGCCGCCCTTTTCCTCCATGGCCTGGATGATCTTTTTCATGAAATTCCCGGAAAGGGCCGGGACGGTGAAGAGGAAGATGGGTTTCGATTCCTGCATGTTGAGGGGGATGTTGCGCAGGGTGGCGATGCCGCCGCCCCGGGAGTCGACGAAATAGAGGGAAATGCCGCGGACGAGGGCCGTGTAGAGGCCGACCGTGTGAGCGAAGGAATGGTCGACGGGGAGTATGAGGAGGGTTCTGTAATGGGTGGGGAGCTCGAACATTTCCACCGCGTCGTGGCAATTGGTCCAGTAGTTGCGGTGGGTGAGCATGATGCCCTTGGGGTTGCCCGTAGTACCTGAGGTATAGGAAATCGTCACGACATCATCTTCTTCCGTGCCGGCGGCTATCGCGTCGAGTCTGGCTCCCATGTCCGACCCCGGGGCTTCCATGAGCGCCCGTCCTTCTTCCATCGCCCGGGCGAATCCCACGAAGCGATCGCCGGTGATGCCGTATTTTTCCGCCTGGGCGGCCCCCCATTCCTCATCGTCGTCGAGGTAGATGAGCTTGATCGAGGCGCTCTCGACCGTTTTCAACGAGCTCAGGACTTTTTCCAGTTGGTTGTGGGTGGTGAGGATGCCCTTGGAGTCCGAATGGTTCAGCCGGAAGGGGATTTCCTCGGCGAGCAGCTTTATCGACAGGGGAACGGAGACGAGGCCTGCGCACATGAGGCCGAACTCGCCGCAGATCCATTCCGGACTGCCTTCCCCCAAAACGGCCATGGTATCGTTTTTCTGATAGCCTTGGGAAAGGAGCCAGGCGCCGAAACGGCGAGCATTCTCGCGCGCCTGGGCAAAGGTCGTGGGCCGATAGCCTTCGTCGGTTTTCCGGAGCGCATAGGGATCGTTCGCCCAATCTTTCGCCGCTTCGTCGAGCATGCTGAAGACTGTCCGTTTCATTGTATTCTCCTGGATTTTTCCGATATGCGTGATTCGCGCCGACACTACGCGCAATGGCTCAACGTAGCACGAAGGCGAAGGAGCGGTAAAGAGAAAACCTTTTGCGCTTTTTGATTGACATCGGTTGCGAGGTGATAGACAATTCAAAGAAATTATTCAGCGCTGTATTGTGCCGCTTCATACCAAGCAATAGGTACATACATATTTTTGCATGAAGATGCGCGTCGTACAAATCAGAGGATCTGCTCAGCGCTTCATCTTACATTTCAGCGCAATTAAAGGAAGGTTGTCATGAAACGAATTGGACTCATCTGCGCTCTCTTTGTCGCAGTACTAGGCTCGGCTTACGCCCAGCAGACCACGGCCTTCGCGGGCAAGCCCGCCGTGCTCACGGCCATCGGCCAGAGCGCCGATTTCGAAATGGTCAAGGTCCTTCTGACGAGGGGCAAGATACCTTTCAAGGCCGACACCCTCATCAAAGCCGAGAATCTCGACGCCTCGTCCCCGACCCTGATTCTCGTCGTCGGCGCCAGCTCGAAAGGGCTTGGGGCCGCGGGAATCAGCGCAGAAGCCGAGCTGGCGAGAACGAAAGCGCTTCTGAAACGCGCCAAAGAACTCAAGATGATTGTCATCACCGTCCACGTCGGCGGCGCGGCCCGCCGCGGCGCGATGTCCGATAGCTTCATCGAGCCATGCATGGCCGCCTCCGATTACGCCATCGTGGTGGAGGCGGGCAACCAGGACGGTTTCTTCACGAAGTTGGCGGCCAACGCCAACATAGCGCTCAAATTGGTCGAGCGAATTTCAGCGGTCGGGGCGCCTTTGGTCGCCGCCTTCAAATAAAGAGGCGCATATGATGAAACGCGCAGCGATAGTCCTGCTCGCGGCTTCGCTTTGCCTGGGCGCGATCAGCGCCCAGCCCTCGACGAATCCGGATGTTCATGGCCGCTATCTCATCAACCACGATTATCGGCCATCCTCGTCACTGACGAAGACGGGATGGCTCTCGGATTACTACCCCGGCCTTCTCGGCACGCCCGGCGACAGCAAGGTGTACTACTTCGAGGGCAAAACTCCCGGCGGCACGCTCTTCATTGGCGGGGGAACCCATTCCAACGAGATCGCCGGCATCATGGCGGCGGTCACCATAATCGAGAACCTGAAGGTCGATACCGGCAGGGTCATCGTGGTGCCCAACCTCAACAACTCCGCCGTCAGCCATCAGGACAAGGAACCCAGCATGCCCGCGTACACCTCCCGCGGTCCTTCCTGGATAGGCCTCGACACGCCCAGCGGGCGAAGGTTCTTCAAGTATGGTTCCCGCGCCACCAATATGGCTCATCAGGGCGTGCCCGATCCCGTGGGGGGATACGTGCATCCCGATAGCAAGGAAGCGCCCCTGCCGGCCTGGGAATTCAGGAACCTCAACCGGGCCTATCCCGGCCGCACCGATTCCGGCCTTACCCAGAAAATCGCCTATTCCATCATGATCCTCCTCAACCAGGAGAAGGTTGACCTGGCCTTCGACTACCACGAGGCCGATGTGGGCGGCCGCTTGGCCAACATGATGGTGGCAAATCCGAAAAACATCGATATCGCCGCCGCGGCCGTGCTCAACGTGGACCTGGACTATGGCCTCACGCTTAAGCTGGAGCCCTCCAATATGGAATTCCGCGGCCTTTCCCATAGGGAATGGGGCGCGGGATCCGGCGCCGCCGCCTTCCTGATCGAGACGCCCAACCCGGCCATGGCCCAGGACGCGACGGATAACGCCGATGTCGTCAACGATCCGACAAACCCGCTCGGCTCGAGGGTGGCTACGCACCTGGCCGGAACCAAGGCTGTCGTGGACGTGTTCAACGAGACGAACCCCGAAAAGAGCATTGTTTTCTCGGGTCTTCCAAGCTATGAGCAGCTTCTCGAGAAGGGCGTCGGCCCCTATCTCAAATAGAGCGTGTTTTTCTCGCCGGTTTCTTCGGGACCGGCCGATTCGGCGGCGCCTGGTTCGCCGCCAGCATTTTCAGGAGGAGTCCGTATGAAGGTGAGAGGAAGCTTTATCTCCATAGCGCTCATCGCGCTATTGCTCGTCGGCGGGATGGGAACGGCGTTCGCGCAGAAGGCCGCCACTGTTATCCCCGAAGTCGTCTCCAGCACGGGGATGGTCGCCGCGGCCCATCCGCTCGCGTCTCAGGCGGGCCTTGATATTCTCAAAGCCGGCGGCAACGCCGTGGACGCCGTGGTAGCGACCGCCTTCGCCAATGGCGTCGTCGAACCCAACGCCAACGGTATCGGCGGGGAAGGCTACATCGTCATTTATATGAAGGGGACCAACAAGGCCACGTCGATCGACTATCGCAGCCGGGCTTCCTTCAACAAGGCGGCTGAGGGCGAAAAATGGCCCGCGGCCGGACATAGGGGCGTCGCCGTTCCCGGCACGGTCGCCGGACTCGCCATGGCCCTGCAGAAATATGGAACGATGAGCCTCGCCCAGGTTATCGAGCCGGCAATCAAGTTGGCCGAGGAAGGCTTTGTCGTCAGCCCGACCCTCGCCGGCGTCATTTCCGACAACTTCAAGCGCGCGATGCCTAACCAGTACCTAATGTCCATCATCGCCCCCGGCGGCCTGCCCCTCGAGGCCGGTGACATCTACAAGAACCCCGACCTGGCCAAGAGCCTGAGACTTATCGCCAAGGAAGGTCCGGACGGTTTCTATAAGGGAGAAATCGCCAAGGCCATCGCGGCCGACATGAAGGCGAACAACGGCCTCATCGACGAGAACGACCTGGCCCAATACAAGGCCATCGAGCGCGAACCCGCCTCTGGCACCTACCGCGGCTATGACATCGTTTCGGCGCCAGCCCCCGTCGGCGGCTTCCTCCTCATCGAGTCGCTCAACATGCTCGAGAACTACAATCTCAAGTTCCTGGGCTTCGATTCGGCCATGAAGCTCCACCTCTTCGCCGAGGTGTTCGCGAGAGCCTTCGATGACTACTATGACGTGCTCGGCGATCCCGACTATGTGGATGTTCCCATGAAAGCCCTGACCTCGAAGGGGTACGCCAACGCCAAGGCCGCTTCCATCAAACTCGACGCCATGACCAGCAAGTACGAGAAGATCAATCCCAACAGCGAGCATTGGAGCACCACGCACATGTCGGTGGTCGACAAGGACGGCAATGTGGTCGCCCTCACCCAGACCCTGTCCAGCTTCTACGGCGCCGCCGTGGCTGTTCCGGGCACGGGCATCATCCTCAACAACGAGATGGGCAACTTCAACGGCAAGAAAGGCAGCTCGGCCTACGCCCCCGGCAAGCGCATGAACACGACCATAGCCCCGACCCTCATCATGAAAGACGGCAAGTCCTTCGCGACGCTGGGAACCCCGGGTGCCATGAGGATCATCCCAACCATGGCCCAAATCATCACCAACCTGATCGACTATGGCATGGGCATCCAGGAAGCCATCGAGGCACCGCGCATGTACTGCACCTATCTCCAGGGCCTAGGCAAGACGACGATGGAGCTGGAAGGCACCCTCTTCCCCGCCAAGACTTCCGCTGACCTTGCCCTCCTCGGGTACAAGGTAAAGAGCTACGATGGGCGCGACCTCTACTTCGGCGGCGTTCAGGGCATCGTGATAAAGGATGGCAAACTGTACGGCGGAGCCGATCCCCGCAGGGATGGCGCCGTTTTCGGCTATTGACCCGGTTTTGCTTCGAACGGGGCGGCCTTGAGGCCGCCCTCTTTTATAGGATATTACTACGAACATGAAAATGAGCTTTCGATGCGGTGCCTTCGCGTTTCTCGCTGTCCTCGCCCCTGCCCCGGCGGCGGCCCAGTCCGCGGCCAATGGCCCCTTCCAGGTCCAGCCGCGGAATCCCGCCTTCGAAGCGGCTTTGGCGGAGCAGCGGCCAGGCCCGGCCGTTTCGAGGATAGGAGCCCTCTCCGATTACGTCCCTTCGCTCGCTGGAACGGCTATGGACAGCCCCGTCTATTTCATCGAGCCTTCCGCGCCGAATCCTGAGGCTTCAGGGCCTGGTCGCCCCTCCATTCTCATCCTGGGTGGCACTCATGGCAACGAGGTGGGTGGCGTCGTGGCCGCTTCGCTCTTCATTTCCTGGGCTCGCCCCGTCTCGGCCCGGCTCATCGTCATCCCCAGGGCGAACGCTTCGGCCGCGACCTGGCCCGATCCCGACCGCCCTGGCCCGGCCTTCGTCGCCATCCCGGGGGCCTCGGGCGAGCGCCGTTTCCGATACGGCTCACGCCTGACCAAGCCCGAAGCTGAGAATCTTCCCGACCCACCCACCTTTTTCCCCCAGGGCGCCGGACCTGCCCAGGGGCTTCAGGGGCAAGAGGCCCGCAATCTCAACCGCAATTACCCGGGGGATCCCTCGGGATCGCTCACCTCCAGGGCCGCCGCGGCCATCTTCGCCATCATCGGCAAAGAGAACGTGAGGGCGGCCTTCGATTTCCACGAGGCTGGTCCCTCATCGGGGCTGGCCTGGGACATCGTCGCCCATCCCAAGAACATCGGCTATGCCGCAATGGGAATTCTCGCGGCCGAGGATCGAGGCGTCAGCATGGTCCTCGATCAGTCGAGGGAAGAGCACCGGGGGCTTTCGCATCGCGAGTGGGGCGAGCGGACGCAAGCCGCGGCCTACCTCATCGAAACCTTGAATATGGGCCAGATAGCGGGCGGAAACCCCGGTTTCGATCATCTGGGCGACTCCAAGGCTCCCTTATGGAAAAGGGCGGGAATACAGGTGGAAACGGTCCTCGCCATTCTCGAGGCCCATTCCGAAATGGATGAGCCCGCGGGCTGGACAACGATAGAAGGCATGCCTGGCATCGAGGAGCTGAGGAATGATTTTTCTCGATACTTCTGAGACCCTGGCCAGGATAGAGGGAGCCTTGCCCTCCGGTCACCAGTTGCTTGGCCTCGCCGCCGAGCTGGCGGCGGGAATGGAAGCCGACGACCTGGCCGCCAAAACAATGGCAATCGAGCCGCTTTATCAGCGAGCGAACACGCCCGCCTGGCTGGGCGAATTTGGCGTCCTCGGCGATCCCGAAGGACCGCGGGGCAAAGAGGGAGCTTCCTTTCTTCTCTGGCTGGGACCGAAGACAGCCTCGGGCTTCCGCCAACTCGTTCTCTCTCCTCCTCCCGGAAGGTATAGAATCGAGTATTGGGACACGAGCGATGGTCACCTCGCCGGCGTGGAGATCGGGACCGCCGCGCCCCTCGTCCTCGGCCCCCCGGCCTGCGCGGCGCCTTTTATCCTCCGCGTCGTTTCACTCCTCTGATTGACAAAACCATAGCCTCGGTATAGTTTGGAACCAACCACTCCATTCCTAAGGCGGCGATCCCA
>Ga0074195_1004101_pt1 | contig 12456 bp, 13 predicted proteins | sample EPASupsiteHSE623_FD_64525 | JGI IMG/M metagenome (GOLD analysis project Ga0074195, IMG submission 64525) | Bioremediated contaminated groundwater from EPA Superfund site, New Mexico - Sample HSE6-23 | ecosystem: Environmental > Aquatic > Deep subsurface > Groundwater > Contaminated ...
GAATTTCGCTCTTCCGCTCCCCCCCGGTCGCTCCCTCGCGCCCGGCCGCCCTCGCTGACGTCCGCCTTCGGCGGACTTTTCCCGCACCGCGGGCGCTCGGGGCGGCTTCAATTCCCATCACTGATCCGACATCGGCGTTACCTCTAAAAACAAGCTGGGGGTGGGAATTGAACCCACGACCTAACGCTTATGAAGCGCTCGCTCTAACCACTGAGCTACTCCGCCATTTTTTGATATTTTTTAGAAAAGCACATTTTGCTCGCTCCCCGCCCGTACCGAACGTCCGGGCGGGTAACCACTGAGCTACTCCGCCATAAGGAGGAATAATTCCTCCTATTCTATTTTTTTATGTACAAATTATTAACTTCTTCTTGTTTCTTTTTCAAAAATTCAACTCGTTCATCGGGCGTCATTTTTTCCCATTCTTTGTCTTTTACGAAGTATTTTGATTTTATCTGGGCGATTTTCTTCCCAATTGTTCCCGGAATGAAATTTTTGTTTTTTGATTCCGCTTTTTCAAGATCTTCTTCTGCATCGGGTTTTTCTACATCAATTGAATCAATAAATTCATTTGTCTTTTCCATATCAGTGCTTCCATATCGTTCATCAATTTCATCGCGTGAAATATGATATTCCTTTTTTGTTGGATCATAGACTCTGGGAAATTCTTTCTTTTTTTCTTCAAACCCATTCAAAAGATCAGTGTCTTCAGTTTGATTTTCTTCCCGGATTTCATCGAGTTCGATTTTTCCCTCTTCTTTTCTATCTGTCTGTTCTTTTATAAAAACATGTGGCTCCTCAAGTGGGTGTTCTTCTTTTTTCGGCATAAATAGCAAATTTTATTTATATTCGACTTTTTAAACCTAGTTTTATATATTAGTCACACATATGTTGCGGGGGCAGGAATTGAACCTACTACCTCAAGGTTATGAGCCTTGCGAGCAACCGTTACTCTTCCCCGCGGAACCATAATAACAGAAAAACCCACTATTTTGCAATGAGTATGGAGATAGTATATGAAGTTTGATTCTCTGAATCGAATTGTGTATACTGTTTCTACAATGAAAAAAGTCGCAAAGAAATTCTTTAGATTTTTCTTTACTTAGCCCATAGTGGGGTTCTTTTCTCATTCCTATTAGCATTTGAACCCCTTGTATGAAGAGGGTTTTTATTTATATGGAATTCTACGAAAATCTACCAAAACTTCGTTTAAGTGTGGCTTCGCCCGAAGAAGCACGGTTGCGTGAGGAACTCAAAAAAAAGGACGATGCAGATAGTTCGCGTTTAACGCGCTTTCTTGCGCTTTCCGATCAGACGCGTGTAGAAGGACATCCAGTATGTGAGGTTGCAACGCGTATTTTTGGCATCTCCGAATTTAAAAATTTTGATCATATCCAAGTTCCTGAAATCGTTCGTGCAGATCAGAGTTTTGATTTATTTAATTTTCCTCCCGACCATCCGGCACGAAGCGCATCGGACACATATTTTGTGAATAATGAATATATTCTCCGTACCCACACGACGATTATGTGGTATTACTACGTGAAATCAGAAGAGATACAGGAGAGGATAAAAAATAATTTACCACTTGGTTCACTCTCATATGGAAAGGTGTATCGAAAAGATGAAATCGATCGGTTCCATTTGAACGTCTTTCATCAAATTGATGGATGGTATCTGCATCCCACGAGCGATAAAATAGTTCCGTTCGATGAATTGAAAAATATCCTTGGAAAAATTGCAAAGGCGATTTTTGGAGAAGATATTAAATTCCGTTTCAATGAGGATACATTTCCGTATACGGATCCAAGTGTCGAAATGGAAATAGAAAGAAATGGACAGTGGATCGAAGTGCTAGGAGGGGGAATGGTGCGTCCCGTGGTGCTTGAAAAACTTGGCGTTGACCCGAAGCAATATACGGGATGGGCGTTCGGATTTGGTGCGGAACGACTCGCAATTGTGAGTATGGAACTCCCCGATATTCGTTTACTTCGCTCCGAGGATCCTCGTGTGATAAAACAATTGGTGCTCGGAAATAAATATAAAGAGGTGAGTAAGTTTCCTCCGATCACGAGAGACATTTCATTTATAGTGGGAAAAGATTTTTTTGTGAACCAGTATTACGATGTGATACGAGATATTGGGGGTGATCTTGTTGAGGAGGTACAACTACTCGATAAATATGAAGATGAGAAAAAATTTGGACCGAATCGTGTAAGCTACACATTTCGTGTAGTCTATCGCGCAGGTGATCGTACACTTGTGTCTGAAGAAGTTGATAAAATTCAGGATACCCTTTATAAAGAGACCGCATCTCAATTTGGAGCAGAGTTAAGATAAATATATTTTTTCTTGCAGTTTTCTCTTTTTTTTGCGAAAGTTAGAGATGTGCTGCCCCGATAGTTCAATGGATAGAACAGGGCTCTTCTAAGGCCTTAATGTGGGTTCGATTCCTGCTCGGGGTACAAAAAATATAGACACCGCATTTTGCGGTGTTTATGTTTTATTCAATAAGACCAAGTTTCTTTTCGGTGAAAAGCTTCTTCCAATTTATTTTTGTAAATATATAAATAAGTGCAATTGTGAATAATTGGACGAGAAGAAAATATATTCCGAATGTTGAGCTTGCTATGTCTTCAGATACAAATGTGTCAACAACTTTATTCACGGAGAATGTAAGAATGGTATAACTGATGAGCCTCCCAATAAAAAAGGGAATTGCGAGAAGTCGTATTTTAAGATTAGTGAGTCCATACGCAATAAAAAGCTGGTTTGATGGAATTGGCATAAATGAATAGGCAAGAAAACCGAAAAATGCATAGTTTTTCTTTTTTTCGATGACCGATTTTAAATAATCAATGTTATTTTTTGTTTTTTCTTTGAGAAATCCTTCTCGTATAAAAATATAAGAGAGTTTTGCCAAGGTAATGCGTCCTAGTGTCGCACATAGCGCTCCGATAAACGCAAGGATAAAGAATGGAACATCACGCCACATTGAAATAAATGAGAGTATCGTCCACGTTGAAGGCATAAAAAGTGGCACTACATTGAGAATATAAATAGAGAAAGCAATGATAATGTATTCCAAAATATATGTCATAAAATATTTTCTGTTCCTAATATCATAACACAACCCAAGATGGGATATTTGAGACCCTTCTTCTTTGATATAATAAAAACATGGAAAATGATTTAGATAGAGCAACGAGATTATTGAAGGGACTCGCAATCATTATGATTTTTGTGCTTCCGTGTATCGCATTTTATTTAGGGATGCAATATCAAACACTTGTAATACAAGCTGATAAAGGAAGAATTATCGCTGCAGAATTGAGCGCACAAAAGAAAAATATTACTCCCATTCAATCAAAATTCTCTCTTAACTATTTAAATGCGATATATACAATTGAGGGACAACAAATAGCATTGGTGGATGGAAAATTTGAAAAAACAATCACTCTGGATAGTGCGACAAAAACTGTTGTTTCATTTTGGGGGAGTGTTGTAAATAAAGATTTGAATAGCGACGGAACAGAAGATGTGATATTTATTCTCACGCAAGACAATGGAGGAAGCGGAATTTTTTATTATGTTGTAGCGGCACTGAGCGATGTAAAAAACAATAACACAATAGGAACAAACGGGATTTTATTGGGCGACAGGATTGCCCCACAGAACATAAATATTGAAAATGGAATGATTGTGGTGAATTATGCGGATCGCAAGGAAGGTGAATCAATGACCACTCGTCCCTCAATTGGGGTGAGTAGATATTTCACAGTGGTGGATGGGGTATTAAGGGAATTAGAGACGAAAATATAGAAAGAAATTGCCTTTAGGAGTTGTTCAGGGTATAGTTTTTTTAGAATTATCACTAACAAAAAAGGAGGTGTTATGGGAACTATAACAGTAACCATTAATACTGAAGTAAATGATCTCCTACATAAACTCGCTTTAGAAAGAGAAAAAACAGAAAAAGAACTAGTTGAAGAGTTGATCAAAAACGAAGATAAGAAAAGACACGTGACGGTCATTCCCTTTGAAGGAGAGAAAAGATTTAAATGTGCCTACATAAAATGTTTTGAAACACAAACTAAACCAACGGAAGTTACTGAAGATGGAAATTAAAAGAGAATAAAATACCCTACATAAAAGTGAGGGTATTTTTTTATTTCCTTATTCCAAAGAGACTTATCAAAAAGAAGAATGTGCTGATAAGAACAGTGGCGACACCAGGGTTAATTGATTGAGTAAGGTGTGAAATAATTATTCCTCCGAGAAGTGATAGAGTTGCGATAATCACACTCCACCAGATATACATTTTGAGATTTTTTGAAAGATTTCGTGCGGTGACGGCTGGGATGATTGAAAGCGCACTCATTAAAAGCACTCCGACAAATCCAATACCGATCGAGATAGTGAGCGCAATGAGCACCAAGAGAAGGAGTTCTAATTTTGTTCTGGATATCTTTTCGGAGTAGGTGAGATCGGGAGCAATCGAGGCGAGTATAAGTGATTTGAAATTTTTTGTGACAATACCAATAACCACAATCGCAATAATTGTTTGAATGAGTAGTTGTATTGAAGAGATATTTTCAACATTTCCGAAAAATGCTTCAAGAAGTTCGTGTTCTTCAATAAGGATCGATCCTATCGCAAGTGCGGTCACAAAAAGGACCCCAGTGATTGATTCAGTGGCAAGTTTTGTTTTATTTTCTATTCCCCAAATGAGAATAATTGAGAGAAAGAGGAATAAGAGGCCTCCGATGATTGGTTCAAATTTGAAAATAACTCCAAGTGCGATACCGGGAAGGGCAACGTGTGAAAGTGCATCGCTCATGAGGGTCATTTTTTTGAGTACAAGAAATGATCCAATGAGCCCGCTAGCGATAGCGACAAATGCACCGGAGATGAGTGTGTAAATAAAATAGTCAGTCATAAATTAATGGGTATGGTTTTTATCGTGATCATGATGGAATAGTGCATGAGTGTCGAAAAGTTCTTTTATTCTATGTTCGGTGAGCTCATCATGTGGGGCTCCGTAGCAGAGCATTTTTTGATTAAGACAAAGCACTTGATCCGCATAGCGATACACGAGATTTAAATCATGAGAGACGATAACGAGTGCAACATGAAGTGTTTCTTGAAGTTCATGAAGAAGTCGATAAATTGATTCCTGCCCCGCAATATCCACATTTTCCATTGGTTCATCAAAGAGGAGTATTTCTGGTTTATCGAGAATCGCCCACGCAAGAAGTATTTTTTGTAACTGTCCACTTGAGAGATGGGCAAGATTTTTTGTACGCCAACCCTTTTCTATTTTTACGAGTGAAAAAACTTCGCTTAATGAATACTCAGGATTTCTTTTCAGCGAAAGAAATTCTTCAACAGTCATCGGGAGGTAGTGATCCACTTGAAATCGTTGGGGGAGATATCCAACTTTTGTGTTGGGTGCCCATGTAAAATTTCCCGATGTTGGAGTATGAATTCCTACGAGAGTTTTCAGAAGCATAGATTTTCCCGATCCATTGGGCCCGATGATTGCGAGCACCTCCTCTGGTGTTATAGAAAATGAAATATCCTTCAGTATTTTTTTCCCATCAATAGTAAGAGAAAGGTCTTCTACTGTGAGGATTGGTTGTTTGTTTTTTGGCTCCATAGATATTTTTTTAAAAACTAAATTTTTTTCCTCTGTACTTACTTGCTTCAAGAATAAGTGATTTATCATCTTTTGTGGAGTGGATAATTGAATGACAATTTGCACAAAGGAGGATACATTTTTCGAGCTCTGTTTTTATTATATTCCAACTCTTATTTGCTACATCCCCAATTGAAAAATCTTTCTTTTTGAAATTTATATGGTGAAACTGAAATACTGCTTGATTTCCTTTCCATCCACATTTTTTACATTCTCCTCCAAGATATTTTATTGCCGCCGCTTTGGTACGATATCTGCGTATTCTTGTGTTGCACGATCCGCATCGCGTTCTACGTTTTTCTTGGTAGTCTTTAAATGTGTTTTTACATAATATGCATATACGCATCAATTCCAGTATAGCATTTTATGTTCTACCATACAAGTCGTATCTCGAAATTGAAAAATGAAAACGTGTATGGTATTCTCGAATATGTAGAAATTAACAATTGAATGCCGCGGTAGCTCAGTGGTAGAGCGCAGCCCTGAAGAGGCTGGCGTCGGGTGTTCGATTCACCCCCGCGGCACAAACATTCCGCCTCTTGGCGGATTTTGTTTTGTCGGGGAGCACACAAATTTATTTGTGTGCGTGGTGAATCGAACGTCGGAGCGTTGTGCAACAAGTATGTTGCACCGCGAGACGGTGCTCAGACCAAACACAAGCGACGGCGAGTGTTTGAGTCGCGGGCGATTCCCTGCCCGCGCAGACAGGACCCCCGCGGCACAAAATACCCCGCCATTCCATGAAATGGCGGGGTTCTTTTATAAATCAGTTATAATCAAGATATGGATCCCGTTAGAAGTCGCGACCACGAAAATTTACTTAACTCTAATGAATATAAATATCAGTCGAACAATAATTATCAATCATAGGCCGCATCGTTTATTCGCGGCCTACTTCTAACGGGATGGACTTATTAAACAAAAAATGTGTGCCATGTGAAGGGGGGACAAAACCAATGACGAAAGAAGAGTCGCAGAGATATTTAGCTGAGGTCTTAGGATGGGGTATGATTGAGGACGGAAAAAAGATTTCAAAAGAATTTATGTTTCCTGATTTTTTGGAAGCAATAAAATTTATAAACAGTATTGCGGTGATTGCGGAACAAGAAGGACATCATCCTGATCTCCACATTTTTTACAATAAAGTGCAGATTGAACTCTGGACACATGCAATTGGAGGACTTTCGGAAAATGATTTTATCCTTGCGGCGAAGATAAATAACATAAAGAGTTAATCTTGTATTCACTGCCCATTTTTATTATTCTGAGAGTAGAAAATTAACTTTCAGAGGAGAAATAACGATGACACCGAGTATACAAGGAACGCCGAAATATCTTTTCGTTCTCGTTTTGTGTTTTGTCCTTTTTTTGACTATAGATACAAAAGTGCGGAACAATAGGCGATATGGAGACATATATGCCCAAATTCAAAGCATCAAATCGCCATTTACTGTTTCAGATTCTTCATATATTCCCGATACGGTTTATTTTTTCGGCGGACGGGTTCCGTTTGAGGTGTTTGGGGTGTGGGAAGATGTGGACGATTGGATAAAATTTTTCACGAGCGCAAAAAATAGGTGGAGAATAGTTTCGTATCTAGGCCTTCTCAAAGAATATTCATCAATTATTGAGCCAATATTTAAGGAAGAGGGTGTGCCGATTGATATGAGATACGTTGGTATTGGAGAATCTGGATTCAATTCAAATGCAGTTTCGTCAAAGGGTGCCACGGGATTTTGGCAATTTATACGAAGCACCGCAATACGAAATGGGTTAACAGTGAACAATGATGTCGATGAAAGACGACAACTCGAACGCGCAACACGTGCATCGTGTCGTGAAATGAAAACTCTTTACTACGAATTTCGAAAAACATTCAATGAGGAAGAAAGTTGGTGGCTCGCACTTGCAAGTTATAATGCGGGTCCCGGAAGAATCTGGAATTCGATTAAAGCAGATGGAGAAAAATCATATTTCAAATTGTTTTCTCTCCCTCGCGAGACAGAGCGATATATTCCGTGCATGATTGCCTTGAAACTCATACTTGAAAATCCGAAACACTATGGATTTGTAGAGGGGGTGACTTATAGTGGACCCAAGATGGTGGTGATCGAAAAATATTTTTCGAAATTTACCCCATGGAAAACTTTCTTGTCTGAATTACGAAACAATGGATATAGTGTGTCACTCAAAGAACTTACTCGAGCAAATACTCATATTAAAAATAAAAGTGGAATTCCAAAAGGAAACTTTCTCCTAAGAATTCCCGATCGTCATAAATAACAAAAATCCCCAGTAATGGGGATTTTTTTGAAATAAAGGATAAATCACTCACTGTCTTGTATGGAGCGATCGCTCCATACAAGACAGTGAAAAATTGTAGACTAGTTTAAATTTTTATTTGGTTTTTCTTCAAATTTTTCTTCAACTGATTCTCCAATAAGCCCTGCTTTTTCCTCAATTGAAGTATATTTTTTGAAAAGTTTACTCAAAATATGTTCTCCTGCGAAGATGAGTATGAAAATCACCAGAATTCCAATTTCTGCTTGTTTAAATACTTTTGTGGAACTCAAGTAGTGGAGTCCCGACATAAGGAAATATGCGACAACAGTCATACTGAAGAACCACACCAAAAGGCTTTTTATGTACGAGGGGAAGAAGTCTTTAAATTTTGTCCTTGTCCATCCAATGAGACTCATAACCATAAGGTTTGTCGCGGGAATAAATTTTGTGATAATGAGTAATTTTGTCATATTCTGCTTCAGGTAGTATGTATAGGTTTGTACTCTTTTATTTCCTTTCATTTTCTTTGAAAGTCTCCACCCAAATCGAGTATTGCGGATATTTTTGCCAATAAGATAAATAAATACCTCAGCAAACATAATTGCGCCGAGAGTTGGTACTACAAATTGAAGCCACGTAATCTTGCCGCTAATGACAAGATACATAGAAAGGAGAATGGTAAGTTCTCCTTGAATAATCATACAAATTCCTAAAATTGCATCGGTCCAGGTTGGGTTTTGCAGAATCCATGAACCCGCAATCTCCATTAAATTGTCCACGTACCCATTATACCGTATAATTTTTATATTGAAAGTTTTTAAAATTATGTTTGTAAATAATGAAAATATAAAAATAAAAACATCACGATCGAGTGGTCCCGGAGGACAGAATGTAAATAAACGTTCGACACGCATACAAGCATGGGTGAATATCGGTGATTTAGATATCTCGGAAGCGAAAAAAAAGAGATTGAGAATTAAACTTGCAAATAAAATAAATGAGAAAGACGAACTTGAGACAGAAAGTGATGAGGAGCGGGCGCAAGAACAAAATAGAGATCGAGCAATTGAAAAATTGAATGAGCTTATTGAAAATGCGCTCTATGAGGATAAACCTCGTATTCCCACGGGACCACATCAAGGATCAATAGAGGAACGCCTTCACCATAAACGCCTCCGTTATCAGAAGAAAAAGTCTCGAAGAGATGCTAAGGGTGTTGGGGTTGAAGAACATTAAAAAACGTTTTAATCTAATTCAGTAGTTCTTTATTTGAAAATTAAGGCTTGAAAATTGTGATTTATCCACCAAAGGTGGATTGCATGGTGCCTGTAGCTCAGTGGTAGAGCGTCCGCCTGTGGAGCGGAATGTCGCGGGTTCGAACCCCGTCAGGCACCCCATCGTAGACGAAGTGAGGTAAAAGCCTCGCTTTGTCTTTTATTCATCGGGGTTTTTCCCAGTTCGAGCCGATTATATTCTTCTTCTAAGGCTGGATACTGTTCTTGAATTGGGATGAGCCATTCTTTGGCTTTAATGCTGAGTTTTCCGTCTTTTATCGAAAAGTTCGAGCCAAGTGCATTCAATATCTCCCTTTTTGTTTGTAAGTCTCCCTTATCAAATCTTTCCCTTGCTGTAAGGGCAAAATAAAATGCATTTTCGGTAAGTTCAGCCCATCTATCGGTTCTGCTTTCTGTTTGTTTTATTTCTTCTCTGAGTTTAATTATTCTGTCTTTCAATACGTCGCGTTCTTTTATGAATACCTCGTCATCTATGAGGTCCCGATAACGCATCTTTGTAAGATTATCGAGTTGGGTTTGTGCACTATTTAAAGATCTTTGTTGTGATTCATATATTTTTGTCCTCTTCGTTATTTCTTCATCATTTTTTTCTCGTATTATTTCCAATGCTAGATTAAAGAAATCTTTGGTAATAGTATGTTTTTTTATTTCCGAATCAATTTGTTTTTCTAGTTCATCAAGTGTTATTGGTTTTTCGGTACATTTCACATTTCGTTTTTTCTTTGTGCAGTGGTAATAAACATAGGTTTTTAGAATGTTTTTAGTTCCAACTAATTTGGTCTTTTCTGAGGCAGTAAACATTGAGTCGCATGTTCCACACGTAATTACTCCTGTGTATGCGAACGTATGCTGTTTGGGTCGTGGTTTTCCTCGTTCTTTGAGGATGATTTGTACTCGGTCATATTCTTCTAGAGTAATCATTGGTCTATGATTCCCGTTATATATTTTCCCCATCCATTCAAACATTCCAGTATAAAAAATATTAGTGAACATTTTATGGATGGTGCTGTCTGCAAGCTCATCTCCTCCTTTGTGATTGCTTTTCGGAGTGCGGAATCCCCATTCTTTATTTGCAATCATTCTTATTTTTCTAGGAGAATAACTTCTTGTAAGCATAAGGTCCCACATTTTCCGAATCAAATGAAATCGTTCTGGATCTTCAACGATGGTGTGGTTTAGTTTGTCGTTGAGATATCCAAGTGGAGCGTGAGAGGGGAGCCACCCTCTATCAGCCTTTCCTTCCATTCCTCTCCAGCTATTTTTTCGAAGATCGATAATAAATTGATTTGCCATTCCGCTTTCAACATTAAAAAGAAGAACATTGTCATCGGGTAAATATTGGCGATCTATGGTCTGTATACATTTCAAGATGCCTTGTTGGAGCATCCAACTTAATTTTCCGCTATCAATTGGATTTCTGGATAGACGATTAAGTTGCCACGAGAGGATTCCTTCTGCCTCACCAGCCTCTATTCGTTTTAACATACCATCAAAAATTGGTCGATTATTAGGTTTCTTAGCAGACTTTGCCTCAGTGAGTATTTCTTTAACTTGAATATGAAGACTCTTTGCTAATTCTTTGAGCCGATTTATTTGATCATCAATTGATTGAACCTGACGGTCCTCGCTTTCCGATGACTTCCGAGCATAGAGAAAATATTTAATTTTTTCAGTATTATTTTCCATGTTTTTCCAATAACCAAAAAGGGATAACCCTGCTGTACACAATTACCCTTGCGAGCTCTTGTACAGGGCTACCCCTCTTTGAATGCAAAAACTCGCAAATGCCGATAACTGTGTACATATTCATTATACTCCTCTTATTGAGGTTTTTTAAGTAATTGTCTCATGGCATTTTCTATATCGACATCAGTGGTTTTGCCTCTTAATTTAAGATATTTCCTGAATTTTCTTGTTGGCTTTCCATTATAATTCTGTCTCTTTATGTTTTCATAATATTCATCGGCTTTGCAGTTTCTTGAGAATATACGGAATACTCCACTTCTATATTGTTTGTTTTCATTGCACGATTCATAAGAAAGATTTGCACATTTTCTACATCCAAAATAATCTCCACATTCATATAAAATTCCGACCCTTTTCCCACAAAAAATATTGTTTTTATATAAACCGCATTCAAACCACCATCTAAATCCACCAAAGAAGCAACTTGTTTTTAGTAAGTTAAATTTATAGTCGTATTGTCTTCTCGTCTCTTCTGGAGCGTAGTGTTCTTTTATTCCGTATATAAACCGAATATACGGTTGTTGTTCTGATTCGGCGGTGTTAAGGATTATATTTATATTTCCTGTTTTTTCTCCATTTCTACTCCATGTAATAGAATCGTTTCTATATTCATCATTCTTTAATAAACCCCTTTGTTTTAACCAGAAGATGCTTACTTTTTTCCTTGATTCTGTTGTATCTCTTCCTCCACTAAAGAAATATCGAGCCATATGTATCTGATAACCTAAATCATTAAGGATTCCCATTGTTTTTATTCCCGACGAAGAATAAGTTCTTTAATAATCCCATTAAAATAACCACCCTTTTTTGTGATACCGCCTTTTCTTATTTTGTCTTTCAGTATGCTATATGCCTCTTCGATTATTCCAATTCCATAGAGCCGATATATAGAGAGAATATAATTCATCTCTTTTTCGCCAATTTCTTTTGCAATTTCAAAACACCTGTATTCATTGGCATCTTTTGGTTCGAATCCTTCTAATGGGATTATATTTTCTTTTTTGAGAGATTTTTTGCTACGATATATGATTTTATTATTTTCCTTATCAGTATCGTTATAAGAACCTCTGACATCACTCCCTATTTTTCTAAAAGAAAAACTACTTTCAATCGGGAGATCTTCAATATGAAAGCTCTGACTTGTGTGTGGTGAGTTTTGATATTCCTCTGTATGTAGTTCTGATTCATTTTTAGTATTACCTCTGACTTTATTAGTTTCAAAAAAGTTATCCAATGTCTTTATTTTCTTATTTGGGAGCATCCAATTTCCTAAATGAATTTCAAAAGAACCTCTGCGTCCTGTGCGGTCTTGGTAGTAGATATACCTCTTACTCTTTAGTGACAAGAGAATTTTATTGCAATAGTTTATGCTTACCTTTTTTCCTCGAGAGATACAATTTGCTATATCGTCGAGTCCAATTGAGGCCATTCCAT
>Ga0074195_1004102_pt1 | contig 12452 bp, 12 predicted proteins | sample EPASupsiteHSE623_FD_64525 | JGI IMG/M metagenome (GOLD analysis project Ga0074195, IMG submission 64525) | Bioremediated contaminated groundwater from EPA Superfund site, New Mexico - Sample HSE6-23 | ecosystem: Environmental > Aquatic > Deep subsurface > Groundwater > Contaminated ...
TGGCGGCAGTCCCTTCGAGGATATCTTCGGCGACATTTTCGGCGATATCTTCGGCGGCGGCGCGGCCCGACGGGGCCGGGGACGGCGCGGCGACGATCTGCGCTACAACCTCAGCATCGCCTTCGAGGAGGCCGCCTTCGGCCTGGAAACCAAGGTCCAGATCCCCCGCCATCAGACCTGCGAAGCCTGCGGCGGCAGCGGCGCGAAGAAAGGGACCAGCCCGAAAACCTGTCCCACCTGCCAGGGGGCCGGTCAGGTCCGGTACCAGCAGGGGTTCTTCTCCCTCACCCGTCCCTGCCCGAGCTGCGGCGGCGAGGGGCGGATCATCGAAAGCCCCTGCCCGGAATGTCGCGGCACCGGCAAAACCAAGGGCAAAAAGACCCTCTCCCTGAAAATTCCGCCGGGGGTCGAGACCGGCAGCCGACTCAAGCTCAGCGGCGAGGGGGAAATCGGTTCCCAGGGCGGTCCTCCGGGAGATCTCTATGTGGTCATCACGGTCAAGGAGCACCCGATCTTCAAGCGCGAGGGGCAGGATGTCATCTGCGAAACGCCCATTTCCTTCGTGCAGGCGGCCCTGGGCTGCGAAATCGAAGTTCCGACCCTCGACGGCAAACTGAAGATCAAGGTGCCCGCCGGGACCCAGTCGGGAAAGGTGCTCAACCTTTCCGGCAAGGGTATCCCCAGTCTGCAAGGCTACGGCCGGGGGGATCAGCTGGTGGTCCTGCGGGTGGAAACCCCGACCAAGCTGACCGCCAAACAAAAGGAACTGCTGGAAGAATTCGCCCGGGAAAGCGGCGAGGACATGCATCCCATGGGCAAGAGTTTTTTCGATAAGGTCAAGAATCTATTCGAATGAGGGATTTTTCCCGGGAGAGACCCATGTCAGGTCGCCGCGCCGTCTGCTTCATTACCATTTTGCTGCTCTTAATGACGGCTTTTTCAGCCTTCGCGACGACGGACGGCGATCCCGCCCTGAAACAGGGAATTTCCGCTTATGAAGCCGGTGACCGCCAACAGGCCTTGTCCCTGCTGCGCGGCTTTGTCATCCGCAACTTCCAGGATCCCGACCTGCCCACGGCTTACCTCTACCTGGCCCGCATCTTCCAGGAACAGGGGAGCCCTTCCGAGGCTCTGCTCTATACCGGCCGCATTCCCGAGGACCGGAAGGGAGCCGACGCCCTGCTCGTCGAAGGACTGGCCCTGGCCGCCTCCGGACAGAAGGAGCCGGCCCTCGCCCGCCTGCTCAAGAGCAACCCGTCCCAGCTGTCGCCCGCCGATCAACTCCTCCGGGCGAGGGCCCTGGCCGAGATCCAGATCGCCCTCGGCCAGAATCTGGAGGCGCTCGCCGCCATTCAGCGCTATGACGAAGGGCGCGATGAAACCCTGCTCGCCTTGGCCCATGACACCTTGCCACGGCTCTCCAACGGCGATCTCGCCGAAGCCGTCTTCATGTTCGAGGGGACGCCGCTGGGGCAGGATGCCCGCGCCCAGCAAGCCAACCGCGCTTTCCGGCAGGGGCTCGCGGAACAGGCGAAAAGCCTGCTGGCGCCGGTGATGCAGAGCGCCCTCCCCTATCCCTACCGGCCAGAGGCCGAGGCGCTCTGGCGCCAACTCGGCGGTGGGGATCCCGCAACTCTCGCCGCCTCCTCCCCGACTCCCCTCTCCTCCCCCGCGCCTGTGGCTGCCGTCTCGCCCTTTCCTCCGGGGCCGCCGACACCCGGACGCGCGCTCGGGGTCCTGCTCCCCCTGCACGGCCGCCATGCCCCCTTTGGCCAACTGATCCGCCAGGGAATGGAGTTCGCGCTGGAACAGCATAACCAGAGCCGGCCCGGCGCCCGCCTGATGGTTCGCGATTCCGGGGCCACGCCCGAGGAGAGTTCCCTTGCCGTCAGCGATCTGGCCGCCGACCCAACCGTCCTGGCCATCGCCGGACCGATCACCGGCGGTGCCGCCGCCGTCGCCGCCCGGCAGGCGCAGCAGTTGCGCATCCCGCTTTTCGCTCTGACCCCGAAAGAGGGCATTCCCGAGATCGGCGACTTCGTCTTCCGTCATTCCCTGACCCCTGAAGCCCAGGTCGAGGCGCTGCTGAGTCAGGTCATGGAGCGCCGGGGGCTGACCAGCTTTGCCGTGCTCTATCCCGAGTCCTCGCAAGGCAAGGAACTGGCGGGGGCCTTCGTCAATGCCGTACTCCGACGCGGCGGGCGGATCGTCGCCACCGAGGGCTACGGGGAAAATCTCACCGACTTCCGTCTCCCCCTGGGCCTGCTCAAAGGGGAAGACCCCAACAAAAACCCTGACGGCGAGAGCACAGAGAGCGCGCCCCCCCCTTTCCAGGCACTCTTCATCCCCGATTATCCGGAAAGGATCAGCCTGATCGCCCCGCAGCTCGGTTACTACGGCCTGCAAGGAGTTCAGCTGCTCGGCATCCAGGGCTGGAACTCCCCCGAACTGCTTGGCGCTGCCGGAAAATATCTGCAAGGGGCGATTTTCGCCGACGGCTTTTACGCCGACGCCGACGCCGCTAACGTGCGCCGCTTCGTGGAAGCCTATCGCGCCCGCTACGGTGTCGCCCCGAGCATTCTTGAAGCCCAGGGTTACGATGTGGCCAGCCTGCTCTTGCAACTGATGAACCAGCCCCAGGTCCAGGACCGACAGAGCTTGCGCGAGAGTCTCTCCCGGGTCGAAAACTTTACCGGGGCCTCCCGCCCCTTCGCCATTTCCGCCAATGGCGATACCCGGCAATCCTTATGGCTTCTGACCGTGGACGGCGACGGCTTCGCCGAACTGCCATGATCCCCTGGCATCGGTTACCGGCCCTGCTGCTGCCGTTGATCGGCGCCTGTCTCGCCGCCTCGCCGCCGCCCCCGGCCGCACCGGCCCCGAGGCTGGAGACCGGCGTTCATGGCCGGATCAGCGCTGCCGGAGGCGCCCCGCACCCCTCGGCGATCATTTACGCCTATCGCAACCCCGCGAGCAACTTGCGCGGACCGGCCGATTTCGCCGCACCGGCCAATGACCAGGGGGACTATTTCCTCGACTGCGGCCCCGGCGACTTCTACCTGGTTGCCCGTTCGCGCCGAAACGGCGGCGACAGCGGCCCGCCCCGGCCGGGGGATGCCTGGGCGCTGCCGGAGAGCAATCCGGTACGGGTCAGGGAAGGGGAACTGATTCGGGTCGACTTTCGGCTGCACAGCCTCTCCCAGCGCCCGATTCTCGGGGACACCACCCTGACCGGGGGCAAGACCGGCGTCACCGGTCTTCTCCTCGACGAGCAGGGTCGCCCCGCCGGCGGTGCTTTCGTCCTCGCCTACCGCGACGGCAACCGCCATCGCATGCCCGACCACACCTCCCTTCCCGCCCGGGAGGACGGCCGCTTCACCCTCTACCTTCCAACCGCCGGCGATTGGTGCCTGGCGGCCCGGGAAAAAACCCGGGGACAACCCCAGCCCGGCGAACCCTACGGCATCCCGAATGCGAACCAAGGGTGTCCGACTATTCCCGAAAACACCCTGCTCAATATCGGTACCATCATCCTTAAGCCTTACCGCCGCTGAAGTGGACGCAAAAAAGCCCCGCTCCTTATCGGGCGGGGCCGGGGAATGCCATTTTCGTCCGTCGCCTAGAAAAGCTTCGGCTGCTTCACCACTTCCAGCATGGCGATGTCGAAGGTCAGATCCAGTCCCGCCAGGGGATGGTTCCCATCGAGGGTCAGGGTCTGGTCGCTGACCGCGACAACCTCGACGATGCGCCGGCTGTTGTCGTGACCGGTGATTTCCAGGCGATCGCCGACGCGGGGATTGAGCGTTTCCGGAAGGCGGGCGCGGTCGATCTCCTCGACCCGTTCCGGAAGCTTTTGCCCGTAGGCCTGGGTGGCGGGGATGGTCACGGTGCGTTTTTCTCCCGTCACCATGCCGGTCACGGCTTCCTCGAAACCGGGAATCACCTCTTTCTTGCCGATGACAAACCGCAAGGGCCGGTCGTCGGGGGAGGCGTCGAAGATCTCGCCGTTGCTCAACTTGCCCGTATACTGAACGGTCACGATATCGCCTTTGGCCGCTGGTAACATTTGTTGCTTTCCTTTCTCTCCTCGGAGTTGGCTTCATCTCATAAAAAACCCCGGTAAGATACCCCCTTGGCTCATTCCTGTCAATTTTTCCTCTCGCCGATCCCGGCCTCTGCCGGGAATCCTCCAACGCCCTTCTCATCGTTTGATTATTAAAAAAAAGACTGCTAATATGCCCCTTCATTTATGCTTACCTAACCTTCACGTCCAACCTGGCTCGCCTGCCGGTCCCGCTCGCGTCACGGAGCGATGCCTCATTCAAACTGATCAAAGGACTTTTCCATGAGCGGCACTTCCGACGAAAAACTCAAAGGTATCGCCAATCTGTTCGACAAAACCGAACTTAAAAGTTTCATCCTCAACTACCTGATCATCCTGATGGTGATTGAAGGCCTGATTTTCTTCGTCTGCTTCGTCATCCACCTCTCCTCCCCCGACGCATCCTTCCCCTGGCGCCCCTACATCTTCGCCTCCTTCATCGCGCCGGTGGCCATCACCTTCATGTTTGGAGTGGTGATCCTTTTTTTCAACAAGTACCTTTACGATTACTCCCATTCGACGAGCAAGGAACTGGCCGCCGGGTTCGGCGGCGATCTTTCCTCCCCCTCCAAGCTGCAGGTGGCCCTCAACATCACCCGCCAAGTCCCCTTTCTCCTCGGCCTGCTGTTGCTGGTGCTGGCCGCCGGGATCATCTACAAGATCGACGATATTCTGATTTTCATCGGCCATGCCGGGGAGCGGGCGGCCTTCTATCTCCTCGCCTCCCTCGGTGTCCTGCTGGGGGTCGCGGCGGTTTTCGCCATGGTCTGGATGTATCTCAGTTATCGCCTGCGCCGGGAAAAACTCAACCACCAGTATCAATATCGGCGGGATGTGGCGGAACGCCTGGGACTGGTCATCCTCGACGATAATTCGGTCTTCGACCGCGAGGGCAAATCGATCAGCCTCGACAACTCGACCAAGCAGATTACCGACAAGCCCCACGAGGACGACCAGAGCATCACGTTGATTCCGTCCCTGCCCGACGAAGGGGAGGAGGAGAAAAAGGACTGACCCCAAGCAGGGCGAATTCCTTGTAAAAACGATCAAAGGCCCGTGCGGTGAAAAGCATGGGCCTTTTTGTTTCACGTGAAAAACTGTCCGGTTCAGCGGGAACGGGTTATGCCCCGGCGCGGACAGAGATCGAGGACCGGGCAGAGAGTACAGTAGGGAATGGGTGCCTTGCACAGGGCCCGGCCATGGAGGATGAGGACATGGCTGGTTTGGGTCCAGCGGTCCTGAGGAAGGAGACGGCAGAGATCCTTCTCGATGCGCACCGGGTCGCTTTCCCGGCTCCACCCGAAGCGCCCAGCCAGCCGCTTGACGTGGGTATCGACGACCATGCCGGGGATGGCGAAGACATTCCCCAGAACCACGTTGGCGGTTTTGCGTCCGACCCCGGGCAGGGCGACCAGTTCTTCCATCCGGCGCGGCACCTCGCCGTCGTGCTGCAGAACCAGCGTTCGCGCGCAACCGATGATATTTTTAGCCTTGTTGCGGAAAAATCCGGTGGAGCGGATGAGCTCTTCGAGTTCGGCGGGATCGGCGTTCGCCAGGGCCTGGGCATCGGGGTAGCGGGCAAAGAGGGCGGGCGTAACCTGGTTGACCCGGACATCGGTGCATTGCGCCGAAAGGATCGTGGCGATGAGCAACTCCAGGGGATTGCGATAGAACAAGGCGCAACGGGCGTCGGGGTAGAGCCCTTCGAGACGCTCCAGCAGCAGCAGGGCCCGGCCTCGGCTCATCCCCTTTCGCAGGTTCTTTTCAACAGCCTTATCCACAGGTGTGCATAACCTTGTCACCTTGTCAGCCCGGGGCCACTTCCATCCGGCTCCGTTTGAGTTTTTCCGCCCGCAGGAAGGTGCGCGGGTCGGTGACCTCGACGGTGACGATCAGCGGCAGGTGGCGACAGGCCTGGCGAGCGGCGGCGTTTCTCGGTATGCAGCTGTCGATGATGCGCAGATGCCCGCGAAAATAGGCGCGATCGCGGTCAATGAGGGGGAGGGAGGCGGGATAGGTGCCGCGCCAGAAGGAGCGGACGGCCTTTTTCAGATGGAGGCCCAGGGCGAGGTTGCCGGCGCCCCAGAAGCTGTCGGCAAAATCGCCGATCAGCAAGGTGGCACAGGTCAAGGAACGGTCGCCGAGGAGGTCGGGACCGACCAGGGTGGCGATCTGCCGTTGCCGCGCCTGGCGCTCCGAGGTCAGGCGCAGGTTGAAAAGATGCAAGCGTTTTCCGTCGACATCGAGATCGGCGCGGAGCAGGCAGCCCCCCTGCCCCAGGTCGTAACCCTGAAGTCCCCGGAGCGGGGCGTGGGCAAGCCAACCGCAACCGGGCGCCTGCGGGGCACGATAAGCGCGCATGCCGAGCCGGCGGGCGAGATAATCGAGCTGATCGGGTAGAGACGCGGTCTCCAGATCCTGCACCGCCAGAACATCCGGGGTCGCCTCATTGACCACCGCGACGATCCGCTCGGGATCGACCCGGCCGTCCGCGCCCCGACACTCCCCTAGGCTGTATGTCATGATGCGGATGGCGGTCACGTTTCGCTCCCCCGGGCCGACGGCTGTCCCGTCGGCAAGCAGCTTTCACATCCTAAGCCTATAGCCTACCGCCCTTCTTGCAGAAACCGTACGTCGCGAATGATCACCGGCTCGACCGGCATATCCTTGAACAAGCCGTTGCCTCCGGTCTTTTTCGCGGCGATGGCATCGACCACTTCCATGCCCTGGACGACCCGACCGAAGACGGCATAGCCGTAGGTCGCAGGCGACACGCCGCTATGATCGAGAAAATCGTTGTCTTTGTGATTGATGAAAAACTGGCTGGACGCGCTGTCGATAACATTGGTGCGAGCCATGGCGATCGTCCCGCGCAGGTTTTTCAGGCCGTTGGCCGCTTCATTCTTGATCGGCGGGAGGGTCTCCTTGCGCTTCATATCGGCGGTGAAACCCCCGCCCTGGATCATGAAATCCTTGATCACCCGGTGAAAGATCGTGTCCTTGTAGAAGCCCTGCTCGGCGTAGGCGACGAAATTGGCCACCGACAGCGGCGCTTTCTCCCGGTTCAGTTCAACCTTGATGTCGCCGAGGCTGGTCTGAATCAGAGCGAACTCCCCGGCCAAGGCGGGAGAGGAAAAAAGCAGAAAGAACAGACAGGCGCCTATGAAACGCTGAATCATGGGGATCTCCTCTTTGGTTTCCGTTTCAGGCCGCTTCGGCCTTGAGGCCGCGCAGCATCAGATCGGTGACGGCTTGGCGGGGATCCTTGTTTTCGTAAAGGATCCGGTACATCTGCTCGGTGATCGGCATATCGACGCCGAGACGACAGGCCAGCTGATAGGCGGAAAGCGTGGTCTTCACCCCCTCGGCCACCATCTTCATCCCGGCGAGGATCTCCGCCAGGGTCCGCCCTCGCCCCAGTTCCATCCCGACGGTGCGGTTACGGGAGAGGTCGCCGGTACAGGTCAGCACCAGATCGCCTAAACCCGCCATACCCATAAAGGTGGCAGGATCGGCACCCAGCGCCGCGCCAAGACGAGACATTTCGGTCAGTCCACGGGTGATCAATGCGGTTCGCGCATTCGCGCCGAAACCGATGCCGTCAGACATCCCCGCGCCAATCGCAATGACGTTTTTCACCGCGCCGCCAAGCTGCACGCCAATGAAATCCGGATTGCTGTAAACGCGGAAGCTCTTGCCGCAGTGCAGCAACTGCTGGAGATCGTCAGCAAAGGTGTCGTCCGTCGAGGCCAGAGAAATCGCCGTCGGCATGCCCGCCGCCAGCTCTTTGGCGAACGTCGGACCGGAGATAACCGCCAGTGGAATAGAATTCCCCAGCGCTTCACGCGCGACGTCCTGCAGCAGGCGTCCCGTTTCCGCTTCCAGACCCTTTGTCGCCCAGACCAGACGCGCGTCAGGACGCATCAGCGGTTTGATGTTGCGCAGCACTTCGCCAAAGACGTGGCTAGGCACCACCACCAGAATATTACGACTGGCGGCCAGCGCAGTGGCTAAATCACTTTCCAGGCGCAGCGTTTCGGGAAAAGGCACATCAGGGAGGAACGCGACGTTGCAGCGATCGTGCTCGAGGGTCGCGATATGTTTCGGATCATGGCCCCACAGGACAACCTGATGGCCATTTCTTGCCAGGGTGATGGCAAGAGCGGTGCCGTACGAGCCGGCACCAATCACAGTCATTGAAGCATTACTTTGGTTCATCAGGCATCCTGATGTTCTTCAGTACCTTCGCCAGCCTGCTGCTGTAAATAGTTCATGAACAGCGCATCAAAGTTGACCGGCGCAAGGTTCAGTTGCGGGAATGTACCGCGGGAAACCAGGCTGGTGATGCATTCGCGGGCATACGGGAACAGAATGTTCGGGCAGTATGCACCAAGGCAATGCGCCATCTGAGTCCCTTCAATACCACTGATGGAGAAAATACCGCCCTGCTGAACTTCACACAGGAACGCAGTTTCTTCACCCAGAGAAGCCGTTACGGTGACACGCAGCACTACTTCATACACATCATCTGCCAGTTGGGTAGATGCGGTATCAAGATCCAGTTTAACCTCTGGCTGCCAATCTTTCTGGAAAACATGTGGTGCATTTGGCGCTTCGAAAGACACATCCTTGGTATAAATACGTTGGATCTGGAAAGCCATTTCAGTGTTATTTTGTTCTGACATGTTGAGAAAACCCTTTAGTGTTGTCCTTTAAATACTTCGGTACGCCTTAACGCAGCAGTGGATCCAGTCCACCACGTGCATCCAACGCATACAAGTCGTCACAACCACCAATGTGCTGTGCATCAATAAAAATCTGCGGAACCGTTGTACGGCCACTGCGCTTGATCATCTCTTCACGCTTCACGGCATCGCCGTCAATCGGAAGTTCCTGGAAACTCACACCCTTGCTGTTCAACAGCGCCTTTGCGCGATGGCAAAACGGGCAGGTCGCTTTGGTATAGATCTCAATATTGGCCATGACTTATCTCCAGTGTTCTTTTACCCTGAGGCATGAAAGAAGACGGGTAAATTACTTGCCGCGAACCAGTGGCAGATTCTCGCCACTCCAGCCCGCTACGCCGTCTTTCAGTACAGATACCTGCTCAAAACCGGCTTTAATCAGCGCAGTTGCTGAATCCTGGCACTGCATACCAGAGCCATCAACCACAATAACAGGTTTGTTTTTGTGTTTTTCCAGCTCACCAAAATTGTTGGCTTTGATTTCGCTCGGCAGCAGGTTAGTGGAGCCCGCGATATGGCCTTTGCGGAAGTCGTCGCGCTGACGTAAATCCACAATCACCGCATCTTCTTTGTTGATAAGACGAGTGGCTTCTCCGCGCGTAATTACCTTCACTTTCGAAGTCAGGCTCTTAAACGTGGTAAATAATACAGCCGCCAGTAACGCAATCCAGGCGATACTCAATACAGGGTGGCGACTAACAAATTGCATAATTTCTTGCATGGGGGGTAACAACTCCCGACTTAGTGATTAAAAACCAGGAAAGGAGTATACCTGCGCGTTGGCGCAAATACAGCCAGAGCGTGCATTGGATTGCATTTTTGCGGGGCGCTACGGAAAAAAAAACGTAAATCCGCGCCCTCTGCGACACGCTCTGGTCGATTATTTGATCTTCTGGGGCTATTTTATCGATTCAGCTGTAGTAAAATTACGCAATTATTTTTGTCTATTGAGTGTGAGGTTGTCGCAATGTCGGTTTCTAAAAAACCTATGGTACTGGTGATTCTGGATGGCTATGGCTATCGTGAAGACAGCCAGGATAACGCCATCTTTAATGCCAAAACCCCGGTAATGGATGCTCTGTGGGCAAAACGTCCGCATACCCTGATTGATGCCTCTGGCCTGGAAGTCGGCCTGCCCGATCGCCAGATGGGCAACTCCGAAGTGGGTCACGTCAACCTGGGCGCGGGCCGCATCGTGTATCAGGACCTGACCCGTCTGGATGTTGAAATTAAAGAACGGACTTTCTTCGCTAACCCAGTGCTGACCGATGCGGTCGACCAGGCAAAAAATAGCGGCAAAGCGGTTCACATCATGGGCCTGCTCTCTGCTGGCGGCGTTCACAGCCACGAAGATCACATCATGGCGATGGTAGAAATGGCAGCTGAACGCGGTGCTGAGAAAATCTATCTGCACGCTTTCCTTGATGGCCGTGATACCCCGCCGCGCAGCGCTGAACATTCGCTGCAGAAATTCGAAGAGAAATTTGCCGCGCTGGGCAAAGGCCGCGTAGCGTCCATCATCGGTCGTTACTACGCCATGGACCGCGACAACCGTTGGGATCGCGTTGAACAGGCTTATGACCTGATGACGCTGGCAAAAGGCGAGTTCCAGTTCTCTACGGCTGTTGAAGGCCTGCAGGCTGCTTATGCCCGCGACGAAAACGACGAATTCGTGAAAGCGACCGTGATCCGTGCTGAAGGCCAGGCTGAAGCCGCCATGGAAGACGGCGATACGCTGATTTTCATGAACTTCCGTGCTGACCGTGCGCGTGAAATCACCCGTGCGTTTGTTAACGCTGACTTCGACGGCTTCGCCCGTAAGAAAGTCGTTAACCTCAACTTTGTGATGCTGACCGAATACGCAGCCGACATCAAAACTGCTGTTGCTTACCCACCAGCGTCTCTGGCCAACACCCTTGGCGAGTGGATGGCGAAGAATGACAAAACGCAGCTGCGTATTTCCGAAACTGAAAAATATGCCCACGTGACCTTCTTCTTTAACGGCGGCGTAGAAGAGCCGTTCAAAGGCGAAGATCGCATCCTGATCAACTCGCCGAAAGTCGCGACCTACGATCTGCAGCCGGAAATGAGCTCTGCTGAGCTGACCGAGAAGCTGGTTGCTGCGATTCAGAGCGGAAAATACGACACCATCATTTGTAACTACCCGAACGGCGACATGGTTGGTCACACCGGGGTGATGGAAGCTGCGGTTAAAGCGGTTGAAGCGCTGGATCACTGCGTTGAGCAGGTGACTAAAGCGGTTGAATCCGTTAGCGGCCAACTGCTGATCACCGCCGACCACGGTAACGCAGAGCAAATGCGCGATCCGTCCACCGGTCAGGCGCATACAGCACACACCAACCTGCCCGTTCCGCTGATTTATGTCGGTGGTAAAAACGTCAAAGCAGTTGAAGGCGGCAAACTTTCTGATATCGCCCCGACGATGCTGACGCTGATGGGTATGGAAATCCCGCAAGAGATGACTGGTAAGCCGCTGTTCATCGTGGAATAATCCCTCCCCATGAGGGGAAAGGCGATTAATACCATCACTTGGGCCGTGAAACTGCGAAAGCTTTCAGTCAGGCCCTTGTTCTACGCCAGCGCGCTTAGCGCTGGCGTATTGCTGTGCGCCTTTTCCGCCCACGCGGACGAGCGCGATCAGCTCAAATCTATTCAGGCTGATATCGCGGCAAAAGAACGCGCGGTACGCCAACAACAACAACAACGCTCCACTCTCCTCGCTCAACTTAAAGCTCAGGAACAGGCCATCGCCGTTGCCGCCAGGCAACTACGCGAAACGCAAAACTCGCTGGCGCAGCTGAATGCACAAATCACAGAGATGAATGCCGCCCTCGCGAAGCTGGAAAAACAGCGGGCTGCGCAAGAGCGTAGCCTGGCAGCGCAACTTGACGCAGCGTTTCGCCAGGGCGAACACACCGGTATTCAGCTCATTCTGAGCGGGGAAGAGAGCCAGCGCGGGCAACGCCTGCAGGCCTATTTCGGCTATCTGAACCAGGCGCGGCAGGAAACCATCGCGCAGTTGAAACAAACCCGCGAAGAAGTCGACTCGCAAAAAGCCGAGCTGGAAGATAAGCAGAGCGAACAGCAGACGTTGCTGTACGAACAGCGCGCTCAGCAGGCTAAGCTGGAGCAGGCGCGTAATGAACGCAAGAAGACGCTCTCGGGTCTGGAGTCATCGATTCAGCAGGGTCAGCAGCAACTGGGCGAAATGCGCGCCAACGAATCACGCCTGCGCAACAGCATCGCTCGCGCCGAAGCCGCAGCCAAAGCACGCGCGGAACGTGAAGCACGCGAGGCGCAGGCCGTACGCGACAAACAGAAGGATGCGTCACGGAAAGGCTCAACCTACAAGCCAACCGAAAGCGAAAAATCACTGATGTCCCGTACCGGCGGTTTAGGTTCCCCACGCGGCCAGGCATTCTGGCCCGTTCGTGGCCCAACGCTACATCGTTATGGCGAACAGTTGCAAGGTGAGCTACGTTGGAAGGGGATGGTTATTGGCGCATCCGAAGGCACCGAAGTTAAAGCCATTGCCGATGGTCGCGTCATTCTGGCGGACTGGTTGCAGGGCTACGGCCTGGTAG
>Ga0074195_1004104_pt1 | contig 12444 bp, 9 predicted proteins | sample EPASupsiteHSE623_FD_64525 | JGI IMG/M metagenome (GOLD analysis project Ga0074195, IMG submission 64525) | Bioremediated contaminated groundwater from EPA Superfund site, New Mexico - Sample HSE6-23 | ecosystem: Environmental > Aquatic > Deep subsurface > Groundwater > Contaminated ...
CATCAAGCGGACGGTCCCGGCCTCCGTCGGTGCGGTCAACCTCCTCTACTAATCCCTTTTTTTCATGCCTCCCAGCGCTCGCCCTGGGATTGACGACGCCTTCACGGGCCTCGAGGTCGCGATCGTGCTGATCGCATTCGTGATCGTCTCGTCGGTCTTTGCCTACACCGTGCTCGGCACGGGGTTCATGGCGACGCAGAAGACGCATGAGACCGTGTACCAGGCCCTGGGCCAGGTCTCGGGCGGACTCGACCTTCGCGGTCAGGTGATGGGTTTCGCACCGTCGGAGGGGACGGCGGTCGAATCGCTGCGGGTGGTCCTGAGTTCGAACACCGCGACCGGCGTCACGGTCGACCTTGGGCGGATGGCCGTACAGCTCGCGACCGACGAGGTCGTCGAGACCCTCGAGCGCGGTACCGACCTCGCGGAGCCGGAGGCGGGAGAGTGGACCGTCTTTCGCCGCGATCAGTCGACGGGTACCCCGAACAACGTCCTGGAGCCGAACGAGCAGATCACGATCGCGCTCCGGCCTTCGAGCCCGCTCGCCCCCGGCACGACGTTCATGCTCGAACTCCGGCCCGACGGCGGCGCGCCCGTGAAACTGAAGCGCACGGTGCCGGCGTATACGGCGCGCTCCAATATCCTCTACTGAGTCGAACCTGTGCAGCCCGAAGGGGCCGCAGCATCGGTGACCTCCGGTTCTGGAGGAAAACTCGCGCGGGCCGATCGCCCTGGACGGCCGATACGAATGGCCGATGCCGCTTCAGTCAGGTGCCGCTCGCGTCCTCGTCTCGTACGATATCCGGGGGGTCTCTTTCTTCTGGCCCGGGATCCGGAACTGCCCCGCCGGCACCGAGATCCGAAAGGACGCCCCCTCGCCGGGAGTGCCCGTCTCCTCGATGCCGATCCCCGTGATCCCGAGGATCTCCCGCGCGAGAAAGAGGCCGAACCCCGTGTTCTGGCCGTATCCCCGTTCGAAGATCCACTCTTTCTCCTCGGCTCGCACGCCCACGCCGTCGTCCTCGATCCTGACCACGAGGCCGTCCCCATGCGATTCGCATGAGAACCGGATCCGCGTCGCGTCCCCTCCGTGCCGGACCGTGTTCTCGATAATATTCTCGACGACCCTGGAGAAGAGCGGGTCGGCCCGGATCTCGACGTCGCCGACCGTGGACTCGATCACGAGCTGATCGGGGGCTGCGCACTCGGCGGCCTGCGTCACCACGTCATCAAGCCGGTGCCACTGAGCGGACCGGATACCGATGTCCTGGTAGATCTTGGTGAATGCGATCTGCCGCCTGATCGTGGTGGTCGCCTGTCGGATCCCGGCCAGATAACTCCGCACTACCGGTTCGTAACAGTCTTCCTGTGCGAGGTCGAGGTAGCCGGCGAGGAGGGTCAGCTGGTTCTGGATGTCGTGCCTGGTAATGGACGAGAGAAGGTTCAGTTTCTCGTTCGCGCGAAGCAGGGCCTGCTCGTTCTGCAGGTGCTCGATTGCCGTACCGGCCGTCGGTCGGGTCCCCGCCCCCTCGCCCGCAGCCCCGGGTGCGATGGAACGGGCCGGGTCGCTTCCGCCGCTCTCCCCCTCTCCAAAGGTCGTATAGACGATCTCGGGGAGCGTATCGGCACCCTCGCCGGCTCCTGTCGAAGGATCCCCGGAGACCGGGGCCGCATTCCGGTCCGACACATCGATGAAGGACGCGATCGATCGCTTCGTCCCGGGGATCATCCCGACCGAGGCTGCGGCAAGGTGCAGGCCTCCGTCCGGGCCCCGGAAGCGGAACTCGTACCGCTCGGGAGCCTGTCCCGGCTCCGCCCGGCGCGAATGGTGATACCCGAGCAGCCGTTCGCGGTCCTCTTCGGCGACGAGGTCGAGGACCCCGATCGACCCGATAAGATCCTCGCGCCGGCATCCGGACAGCTCCTCGAAGGCAAGGTTCGCACGGGCGACGCGGGCGTCCTCTTCAAGGATCAGGCTGGCTGCCCCGGTATGTTCGAAGATCGCCTGATAGGCCTCCGTGGAGGTTCGCACCAGCCTCTCGGCGTCGGCCGTCCAAACGGCCCGGTCGACCAGGTGCAGCAACTCCCCGAACTGCGTCCGGGCGTCCCCGTCCTTCTGAAGGTAGTACGACGCCCCGGAGTCGAGGACCTCCATGGCGACCTCCTCGCGCCCGCGCCCGGTGAAGACGATGAACGGCGTCGCATCGCCGGAGGTCCGGAGGTGTCTGAGGAGATCGAGCCCCGTGATCCCCGGCATCTCGTAGTCGGAGATGATTGCGACGAACTCCCGTGCGCCCAAGAGCCGAAGGGCCTCCTCTCCCGAGGTCGCCACCTCCACGGCATAGCGGCCGTCCCGTTCGATGAAACGGCGAGCGAGCTCGAGCAACGCCGGTTCATCGTCGACGAGAAGCAGCACGGTCTCCGCACCTCCGACTCTGCCCATATCGTGGGCTCGGTATGAGTGCAATCGCCATGCTCTTAATTCTCGTCATTTTTATTCCGGAGGTGCTCCCCGGAGGGGAGATCGATCGGGACGTTCCGGGGTCGGAGCCCTCGGTTCTCGAATGCGGCCCCCCTGTGACGAACAGAACCGTGCTGCATCGAGAGAATCGAGCGGTTGGGGCAGTTCTCAAGCAAAAACGAAACCCTTAATCTTTGCTCTGGCCTTCTTAAAACCAGGGGCATGTCGTGCCAATTTTTTCGCTCTCAACATCACGTCCCGTGCCCCTTGAGCGGAGGCCGGTGAGCCTCCGGGGTGTCGGGAACATATGACGGAGAAGACGAGATCGCGCGGCGCCGGGAGAGGCCTGGCATCGCCTCAGAGTGAGCCTTCGAATCGGTACGAGACCTACTACCAGACGGTCTTCAACACGAGTCCCATCGGGATGGTCCTGGTCGAGAACGGGGTGATCGTGGACGGAAACACCAGTGCCTGTCGGGCTCTCGGCTGCAATTCGGAGGCGCTCTTCGGCACGAAACTGGCCGAGCTCTGCCCCGATCTTCAGGAGGGGGGCGAGACGTCCGAGGCGGCCATGGACGACCTCCTCGCACGCCTCGCCCGGGACGGGACGGCCTCGCGACGATGGCGCTTCTCCCGGGCGGACGGGGGCCCCCTCGACACCGAGGTGACCGTGAGCCGGCTCACGGCGGGAGCCGACTCCCTCCACCTCCTCACCTTCTCACCGGACGGCGTTCGTGACCTGGCCGGAGTTGCATCCGTTTCGCTCGAGACGATCCGGGATGCACTCTACGGGCTGGCCGCCGGAGACCTCGACGCCGTCGGCCTGGTGCCGGCCCCGTCCGAGACGGGAGTCCCTGACGACGGCGAGCTTGCCGAGGTGCGGGCGTTGCTCGCCCAATGCGGCGCCCGCCTCCGGGCATTGGCCGACGAGACGCATCGCCTGGCCGTGGAGTCGGGCGAGGGGCACCTCGCCACCCGTGGCGATGCCGCACCCCATCCCGGCGTATACGGCGAACTCCTCGGCGATGTCAACCTGATCCTCGAGAGCATCGGGGAGCCGGTGACCATCGCGGGCCGGTTCATCGAAGACCTCTCGCACGGGCGACGGCTGGCCCCGATCGAGGGCGAGTACCGCGGCGACTTCGAAGCCCTGGTCCGGCGGCTCAACCGCTGTTTCGCCACCTACGTCGCCATCCACACCGAGACCGGCCGGCTGGTCGATGCCGTCACGCGGGGCGAGCTTCAGGTCCGCATCGACACCTCGCAGTTCGAGGGGAGCTGGAGGGCCCTCGTGAACGGGATGAACGGGACCCTGAACGCGGTGGTCGGACCGCTCAGGGTGGCCGAGCAGTACATCGACCGGATCGCGCATGGCGACATCCCCGAGACGATCACGGACGAGTACCACGGGGACTTCAACGAGATCAAGGACAACCTGAACACCTGCATCGCAAACATTCGCCAGCTCGTGGACGACGCGCAGCTCCTGGTCGATGCCGGCGTGGCGGGCGAGCTCTCGGCCCGTGCCGATCCCGCACGTCTCCACGGCGACTATCGCCGGATCGTCGAGGGGATGAACGCACTCCTCGACGCGGTCTCGGGCCCTGTGACCATGGCTTCGCGGTTCATCGAGGACCTCTCCCACGGACGCCGGCTCAAGACCGTGGCCGGTGAGTATCGCGGGGAGTTCGCCACGGTCCAGGCGAACATCGACCGCGCGATCGAGATGTACATCGCGGTCCACACCGAGACGAACCGGTTGACCTCGGCTGCAGTCGAGGGCGACCTGGGAGTCCGGGCGGATCCGGACGGGTTCGAAGGGAGCTGGAAGGCCCTCGTGAACGGGATGAACGGGACCCTGGATGCGGTGGTCGGACCGCTCAAGGTGGCCGAGCAGTACATCGACCGGATCGCGCACGGCGACATCCCCGAGAAGATCTCTGACGAGTACCGCGGCGACTTCCGGGAGCTCAAGAACAACCTGAACGCCTGCATCGACAACGTCAACTCCCTGATCGAGGACTCGCTCGGACTCTCCCGTGCCGCGATCGCGGGCCGGCTCGACACGCGGGCCGATGCCTCCCGGCTCCAGGGGGACTACCGGCGTATCATAGAGGGGGTCAATGCGACCCTCGACGCGATGATCGGGCCCGTGTACGAAGCCATGCGGGTCAGCCAGGAGTACGCCGCCTGCAATTTCTCCGCGCGTGTGGACCCCTCGCTCGAGGTGAACGGAGACTTCGTCGCGTTCCGCGATGCCCTCAACGCCATCGGGTCCCAGCTCCAGGACTCGTTTCTGGAGATCTCCCGGGTAGCGGACGCTTATGCCAATGGCGACTTCTCCACCGAGGTGGACCCTGCGCTCGAGGTGCGGGGCGACCTCACGGAGCTCAAGGTCTCGCTCAACCGTATCGGTGTCGAGGTCTCGCGCACGCTCGCCCTCGTCAACCGTCAGATCATCGACCTCTCGCGCAACTCCGAGCGGGCGAAGGACGGGGTCAGCGATGTAAGCCGGGGGGCGAACCTGATTGCCCAGAACGCCGAGTCCGTCTCGCGGAACGCCGAGATGTCCGAGAACGGGATCGCGCAGGTCCTCCGGACCATGGAGGACCTGACCCGGACCGTCGGCGACGTCTCGGGGACGGCCGAATCTGTCGCACGGCTGACTGCCGAGGCGAACGACCTGGCCAAGCACGGTATCGAGGCGGCCGGAAAGGCAGAGGTGGGGATGGACTCGATCACGACGTCCTCCTCGGAGGTCGAGGGGATCATCAACGACATCAGGCGGCAGATGGAGAGGATCGGGAAGATCGTCGGGCTGATCACGGATATCGCGAATCAGACGAACCTGCTCGCCCTGAACGCCGCGATCGAGGCGGCCCGGGCCGGCGATGCCGGACGCGGGTTCGCGGTCGTCGCGGCCGAGGTCAAGTCGCTCGCCCAGGAGTCCCGTGCCTCGGCGGAGAATATCGCCGAGATGATCGGGGGGCTGAGCTCCAAGTCCCAGGAGGCTGCCAATGCGATGACCTTCGCCGGCACGGCCGTCCAGCAGGGAAACCTCGCCCTCAAGGAGACCCTGAAGGTCTTCTCCGACCTCTCCGAGGCGGTCGAGGCGATCTCTAGGGACATGACCTCGGTCTCCTCGGCGACCGAGGAGCAGGCGGCCTCGTTCGAGGAGATAACGGCCTCGGTCAACGAGATGGCCGGCCTCGTCAAGACCACGGCCAAGGACGCGATGCACTCGTCCGCGACAAGCGAGGAGGCCCTCGCGGTCGTGGACCAGATCACCGAGGTGATCCGCGATATCAATACGGTCGTGGTGAACGTCGACCGGGAGATGGGCCGGTTCGCGATCAGGGCCGGGTGACAGCCCCCCCCTCTTTTTAGCCGAACGTGCGTTCCAGCCAGGCCCGGATGCCGTCCGGCGTCAGCACCTGGTCGACGGCATTCTCGGCGATGGCGGTCTCGGGCATGGAGCCGATCGCGCAGGTGGACGGGTCCTGCACGATGGCCCGACCTCCTATGGAGCGTACGTGCGCGAGCCCCCGGGCTCCGTCCCGTCCCATCCCGGTCAGGACGACGCCCGCCACCCGGGCGAAGGCACCGGCGCGGATCGAGCACATGGCGACATCGATCGAGGGTCGGACATAGTTGACCTTATCCCCGTCGACGAGCTCGAGCACCTCCTCCGGGCCGAGGCGGAGATGGAGTCCGCTCGGCGCCAGGTACACCCTCCCGTGCAGGAGCCGGTCGCCGTCGGTGGCCACGCGCACCTCCATGGCCGATCCCTGCTGGAGGTTGTCGCGGAGGCGGGGGACGAAATGCCCGGGGATATGCTGCACGATGACGATCGCCGCCCGGAGCCGGGGCAGTCCGCCCACGACCTGTTCGAGGACGAGAGGCCCCCCCGTAGAGGACCCGATCACCACCAGGCAGTCCGCGTTCCCGGCCTCTCCGGGCCCCTCACAGGTAATCGACGTACTTCCTCACCCGGGAGACGAGCTCGTCAGGCAGAAACGGCTTGGTGATGTAGTCGAAGACCAGTTCCTGGAGCCCCTCCATCTTCGGGTCGGGGACGTCGCGGGCGGTGAGCATGACGATCATGATGCGGGGGAGGTAGCCCCCCTTCTGGCATTCCCGGACCGTATCCCACCCGTCGAGGGCCGGCATCATGATGTCCATCAGGACGAGCCCGGCGAACCCGTCGGCGAGCGCCTCCAGGCACTCCCGGCCGCTCCGGGCGGTGACCACGCCGAAGCCCTCCGCCTCGAGGATGGTCCTGACCGTGAGGAGGATCCTCGGGTCGTCGTCGACGACCATCACGGGCGTCATCGTCGAATCCACGCAGGAGATGTCGGTGCGCCTCGGATAATAGGTTCCGGTTTTGCCTTTTTCGAGCTATGCCGGGCCGCCGGGGGCGGTGTCGGCGGGCCCGGGCAGGGTCACGTGAAAGGTCGACCCCTGCCCGGGGCCCGGGCTTTCGGCCCGGACGGTCCCCCCGAGTCGCTCCGTAAGGCGCCTGACGATCGAGAGGCCGAGCCCGTGGCTATCGCTTCGGGTACGGGAGGGGTCGACCGTGTAGAACTCGTCGAAGACCCGCTCCAGGTCGCAGGCGGCGAGCCCGGCCCCCGTGTCGCTCACCGCGATCGCCAGCCCGTCGGCGGTCGGCCGGGCCGTGAACCTGACGGTCCCTCCGGCCGGCGAGTACTTGAGGGCGTTGGTGAAGAGGTTGTCGACGATGGAGCCGAGGAGCTCGCGATCGCTGATGCAGCGGAGGTCGTCGGGAACCCGGTTCTGGACCTCGACTCCGCTCTGCTCGATCAGGTAACGGTGCATGGTGATCGAGCGGTCGATCATCTCGCGCAGGCGGATCGGGTCCGATCCTCCAGTTGGCGCCATTCGGTCGAGCCGGGCCAGGGAGAGGACCTTGTCGACCAGCCCCTTCAGCTGGGCGGCATCGTCGATCAGCACCTCGAGGAGTGCCGCGAGGTCCGGGTCGGTCTCGCGCCGGCGGATGAACGGGAGCAGGCCCATGATAGGGGTGAGCGGGGTCCGGAGGTCATGGCCGAGCTGCACAATGAACTCGTCCTTCTGCCTGAGCAGGCGGTCCACCTCGCGAGTCCTCTCCTGCACCTTCCGATCGAGCATCAGGTTCGCCTCCTGCAGCTCTTCGTGAAGGCGATCGAGCTCCTGATTCCGTCGTACGAGGTCGTCGGCATACTGGAGCGCCCAGTCCTCGGCGATCTTCAGCTCGGTGATGTCCTGCGTCGTGCCGAAGACAGCCCGGATCGTGCCGTCGTGATCGAGGCGCGGCGCCATGATCGTGCGGAGAAAGCGCTCCGTGCCGTCCGCCACCCGGATCCTCCCGATCCATGTGGCCTCCTGCCCGTGGAGCACTGCTGCCCTGACCGGTTCGAACGCTGCCTGGTCTTCCTGGTCGAAGCGTTCGAGCACCCCCTCCAGCGCCGGCGGCTCCTCTTCGGGCGGGACATCGAAGAGTCGGAACATCTCCTCGGACCACTCAAAGACGCCGGAGTCGATCTCCAGGATCCAGTTGCCGATCCGGGCCTGCCGCTCGGCGCCGGCGAGCGAGCGCTCCGCGCGGCGGAGTCGGACGGCCTGCCGGCACTTCTGGGCGAGATCCGCCAGCTGCGAGGGGAAATTCACGTCTTTCAGGACGAAGAAGTCCACGCCCGAGTTTATCGCTTCAATCGCGATATCCGCCATACCCTGGTGGGTATAGATGATGAACGGGATCTTGTTCTGCTCGGCCCGGAGCCGCCTGAGGAGCTCGATTCCGGTCATACCCGGCATCTGATAGTCCGAGATCACCACATCGTACCGAGCCGTCGCCAGCCGGACAAGCGCCTCGGCGCCCGAGGGTGCCGTGTCGACCCTGAACTCTCCCGATCTCTCGAAGAACCGTTGAAAGAGATCGCGGAGCGCGTCGTCGTCGTCGACGTACAGCAGCGAGAGGGTCAGGGCCATACGGAACGCCACACGATAGGTGGATACCGGTTCGGGCGCGGGATGGGAACGCTCAGCGGGGATGGCATGGACCTGCATTCCGTCTGATGAAAAGGTACGATGCTGCTATGGGGATTCGAACCCCAGTCGTCGGCGTGAAAGGCCGACATGATTGGCCGGACTACACTATAGCAGCAGATGAACCTACGTGATTTGACGGGAAAAAAGATATAGGTTGTGCTCGTCGACTCCGACGATCGGCCTTCAGGACTGTCCGGTCGCGGTCTTGAATGCGGACATCAGCTGCCGGGTGATCGGGCCGGGTCGGCCGCTGCCGATCGACCGCCCGTCGATGGTCACGATCGGCCCGACCTCGGCCGCCGTGCCGGTGACGAAGACCTCGTCGGCCGAGTAGAGGTCGTAGTACCCCATGTTCCGCTCGACGACCGTGATCCCGAGGTCGGCGGCGCACTCCAGGACCACGAGGCGGGTGATACCCCGGAGGTTGTTCAGGGTCGGCGGGGTCACGATGACCCCGTTCTTAACGACGAAGAGGTTGTCGCCGGACCCCTCGGCGAGGTAGCCGTTCGTGTCGAAGAAGATCGCCTCATCGCCGCCCTTGCAGTTCGCCTCGATCTTGGCCATGATGTTGTTGAGGTAGTTGAGGCTCTTGACGTTGGGCGGCAGGGCCTCGGCCGGATTCCGTCGGATCGAGACCGTGACCGCGGTCAGCCCCTTCTCGTACAGGTCGCCGTACATCGCGCCCCACTCGACCGCGATGATGATCACCGTCGGTTTCGGGCAGCGCCGGGGATCGAGTCCCAGGTCCCCGATGCCGCGGGTTATGATCGGCCGGATATAAGCATCCCGGAGGTTGTTGCGGCGGAGCGTCTCGGTGACCGCCTCGGCCATCTCGGCCTTCGTGATCGGGACTGCGATGTCGATGGTCTTGGCCGAGTCGTACAGCCGGTCGAGGTGCTCTTCGAGGCGAAAGATCCGGCCGTTGTACGCCCTGATCCCCTCGAAGACCCCGTCCCCGTAGAGAAGCCCGTGGTCGAAGACGGAGACCTTCGCCTCATCCTTCGGAAGATAGGCTCCATCGAGGTAGATGATCATGCGTACCCGTTGGGGGGGCCGGGATTGTAGCCTTTACGCTTCCGCCTTCGCGGCCCGGCAGCGGTCGACGAAGGAGCCGAACATCCGGCGGGCCCCGACGGGGTGGACGTGACAGTAGGTCCCGAGGACGTTCCGGACGACCGCGCCGTCGCGCGCCCCCTCGATCCCGGTCCCACGGGAGAGGGTATAGGCGTACCGGGTCCCCGCGTCGAGCAGGACCTCCGAGTAATGGAAGGAATGGCCCCGGAAGAGGCCGCCCCCCATCGGCGACGCGGGGTCGCTCTCCCCCTCGACATAGGTGACGACGCGATGCGCCGGCATCCTCGTCTCTCCGGCAAGGACGCCCGCGAGATCGCAGACCTCCTCCTTCGGCGCGTCCCGCCATCCTGCGGCCAGCCGGATGCGGTCGGTCAGATAGATCAGCCCACCGCATTCGCCGTAGACCGGGGCGCCGTTGAGTGCCGCCTCCCGGATTCCCTCGCGGCAGGCCGTGTTCGCCTCGAGGGCGGCGGCATGAACCTCGGGGTATCCGCCCCCGAGGATGTACCCGTCCGCATCGGGGAGACGGTCGTGGCAGGGGCTGAACCTGACCACCTCGGCGCCGGCCGAGGCGAGGACCTCCTCGAGGTCGGCGTAGTAGAAGTTGAACGCCTCGTCGTGAGCGAGGCCGAGCACGACGTCGGGCGCCCGCCCGCGCGGCGCGAGCAGAGGCCGGTCGGCAGGCGGCGGGAGCTCCTTCGCGACCGAGAGGAGCCCCTCGGGCGGGACGTACTCGCCGATCAGTCGGGTCACCGTCTCGATCCGCTCCCGGAAACCGGCCTCCTCGCTCCCTTCCCGGTATGGGACGAGCCCGAGGTGGCGCATGGCGAGGTGCATCTCCTCGATCGGCGGGACGGCACCGATCACGGGGATGCCGCAGAAGTGCTCGACCGCCCGGACGGCCTTCTCGCGGTGGGAGGGGCCCGAGACGTTGTTCAGGATCACGCCGGCGATTGTGACTGCGGGGTCGAAGGCCTGGAACCCCCGTACGAGCGCGGCCGCCGAGCGGGTGATCGAACGAGCATTGACGACGAGCACGACCGGGAGCCCGAGGAGCTTCGCCATCTCGGCCGTGCTGCCCGCGTCGCCGATTGGCTCGGCCCCCTCGTAGAGCCCGCGGACCCCCTCGACGATCGCGATCTCGGCGCCCCGGTTGGCCGCCGCGAAGATCGCGCGGTTCTCGGACCGCGATAGGACGAACCCGTCCAGGTTCCTGCAGGGGCGCCCGGTCACGGCCGAGAGGTACGAGGGGTCGATGTAGTCCATTCCGACCTTGAAGGTCTGGACGGTCCGATCGCGGGCGAGGAGCGCGGCCAGGGCGAGCGTGACCGAGGTCTTTCCGCTCCCCGACCGATCGCCGGAGATCAGGACCCCCTTCATGCCAGGCTCCGGAGCACGGCCCCGAACTCGCTCTCGATGATCGCCCGGGCACCCAGGGTCTTGGGGTGCAGGTCGACCTCGACAAGCACGTGCCGGTGACCGAGCTCCCGGAGGGGGGCGACCTGTCGCGGGCCGTTCGTGATCGAGACGACCTCGATGCCGTCCGTGTACGTGGCCGGGATCGCGTGCGGGACACCGACGAGGAGTGCGTACTCGGCCCCGCTCGAACGGATCGCCTCGCCCAGGCGGTCGCCGAGGGCTCCGTACTCGTCGAGCGACCCCACGGAATCGAACGGGACGCCGCGCTCGGCGAGATCCGCCGCAATCCGGCGCGCGTCGCTCCGGACTTTGGGCAGGCCGCGCTCTTCGAGATTCGCGAGGTACCGGATCGGCGCGTCCGGCGCGGTCTCGTGGAGCGCGACCAGCGCGTCGGCAAACATGTACGCCGTCTCCTTCTTCGCGTTCATGACGGCGATCCCGGGAGCACCCGATCGGGCCAGTTCGAGCAGCCGCCCGGCCGCGAGGTGCTTGAGGTCCCCGCGTTCGGGCTCGATGTACGAACGGCTCGCAGCCCCCCTGAGACGTTCGACCTCGTTCGCTGCCGCGAGCAGCCCTCGCTGGCGCGCGAGTTCCTCCTCGTCGATCCAGCCGGCGCCGGCGGCTGCCTGAAGGGCGGCGATCACGCCGTCGATGTTCTCGGGGAAGCCCGCGTGGATGTCGACCGCGATTGTGGGGGTCTCGACCGCATGGACAGCCTGGCCGAGGTCCTCGCCGATGATCATCGAGACGCAGGTCCCGATTACGGCCATGCGGCGGGGCGTGAACCTCGTCTCGGCCTCCACGAGCACCTCTTCGAGGCGCTGCTCGCCGCCGAAGATAAACTCGTTATCGCCGAGCGAGGTCGTCAGGACTCGCAGGCCGTCCTCCTCGAGGAGCCGGGCGTGCTTGAACGAGCATCCGGACGGGCCGTGCAGGACGGCGACGTCCACCTCCAGGTCGCGCGCCGTGTACAGGGCTGCCACGATCGAGCTCGGTCTGGGCTGTATGTACTTCATCCTCTATCTCCAGGTCTTGACCGCGAGCACGATCGGCCCACTTCCGTCGGCAGCCAGCGCGGCGGCCAGGCCGGTATCGAGCGTATCGGCTCTGTCGAGCCGGCCCGACCAGCCGAGTGCAGGGAGCCGCGCGGCGATCGCCTTCCGGTCTTCTGGGGCGCCGACGAGCACGGCGGTCGCAGGCGCGATCTCGGCGATCGCCGCGGCCACCTCGCTCGGTGCGAAGCCCTCGCAGACGGCGCGGTGCTCCTCGCCGATCACGAGTCTCAGCTCGCCCGCGGGGTCGAGCGTGCGGGCAAACAGGGCTGCTTCCACGGCCGTGCTCCTGGTGGTGCCGCTGTTCGCATCGTCCACGACGATGTGGCCCCGCTCGTCCCGTGTCGCGAGCCGTCCGGGGACCGGCTGCAGGGTCGCAAGCCTGCCCGC
>Ga0074195_1004105_pt1 | contig 12444 bp, 6 predicted proteins | sample EPASupsiteHSE623_FD_64525 | JGI IMG/M metagenome (GOLD analysis project Ga0074195, IMG submission 64525) | Bioremediated contaminated groundwater from EPA Superfund site, New Mexico - Sample HSE6-23 | ecosystem: Environmental > Aquatic > Deep subsurface > Groundwater > Contaminated ...
AGGAAATTCTCAGACAGTGCGGGATTATTGTTGTCGATTCCCCGGCCGACCTTGGCGTGGCGATGGTTGAAGCATTAAAGCATGTCACGTAATAGTGTAAATGCCTGATGGCGAGTTGGAAGTTATTCCTGATCGTCCTTCACATATTCATAAGCACCGAGATCAGGTGTTGAACCACGATCGATACCCCTGATATCAAAAGGAATTCCCATGGGTGCACCCACATTGATCGCAGGAGAAATACTGTCGATCCTGTAATTGAGTTTCTGGATGTCCACAAAACGTGGATCCTCATTCACCATACAGTTGATATACCTCACCGGATTCGTTGTTTTCAGCAATGTCTTCAATATCGCATGATCGAATGTATATTCAAAAACTGACCCGGGAACTGAATCCAGCATGATCTCCTCTTCATTCGCTCCATAAAGGATAATATTGCCAAAATAGGCCTTCTGCAATGGGTTGTATACCTGTTTACCCGTGGTATCGTAACTGTAGTTGCTGAGATAAACCGAAGGGACATTCCGGACAGAAGATGACCAGAAATTCCCGATGGTCAATTGCCTGAAATCGTAAATTCCGCCATAGTTTACATCCAGGCAGGCGCCGCCGCAATCGTCAATCACGCAATTCACGGATGTTATCGATGTACCGTAAGCGTATATTCCCGCAGAGGTCATGTTTTGGATAATCGAGTTATTCAGCGAGAGCATGGGGTTCGGTTGTGCACCCATGGAATCAACTGCCAATCCCAAAGATCCGTTTTTAATATAAAGGTAGTTGATCTCATGATCCTTGCTGCCTTGTTCCAGGTATATTCCACCCCATTGTCCCGGAAGATCCTTGTAAAAGGGATCCATCCTGTCACCCTGGAACCGCACCGGATGTTCAAGATTCCCCGGAATCTTCAGTGTTGATTGATAGGATATTGCCATATAGGCATCCATGTGGAAATAGACCTTGCACCCGGGCATAATGGTGAGGGATGAATTGGTATCAATTCGAATGGATTCATATATCACATGGGCTTTCAAACTGTCCCAGATGATATTTCCCGACAGGTTGGCCTTGCGGTAAAAAATGGCATCCTTCCCCCAGGCAACAAGCTTGACATTTTGCGCAATGCCGTTTGTGACAAATCCTATCGAATCAATTACAATAAATGGGGTGTTCTGGTTGTGTGGATCGACGGTGACACGAATAAAAATGAAAATGCTGTCACCCCCGGGTATTTCAACATCCGATGCGCTGATGACCGGATTACCGTTGATATTTAACCGGAATGAGGAGGACTCGCCAGCAGCAAGCCATATATTGGATACGCTGACCTTATTCTTGTTCGGGTTGTGGACAATTAGTCGCTTGGTGATGGATCCGACCGTGGGAAAAACAGTATCAAAAAATACGGTATCCGTTGAAAAGGATAGTTGCAGACCCGGGCTCATATCAACCTTATCCTTCTTGCGGCAGGACAAGACAAATATGGATATAAAACCTATCATTAACAAGAAAAATAAGGTATTGGGAAACCGGATCATAGGTGGAATTTAAGGCTGCAAAATTAAGGAATTATTAACTTTGATTTAGTCTAACGAAGAAAGCCGGGAAAATTGTACCTTTGCAGATCAATTTTTTTACCCTATATTTGAAAAATCGACAGGAAAATCAAGCAAGATGAGTTATATAAATTTCGATAAAAACCAACTGGTAAATTTAGAATACTCCTTAAGCCGTGAGTTGTTACGATCCAACAGGGCAGGATCTTATGCAAATTCGACCATCGTGAATTGCAATACCCGGAAGTACCATGGAATGCTTGTTACCCTTCAGCCCGGAATTGATAACGAGAACCACGTACTGCTTTCCTCCCTGGACGAAACTGTCATCCAGATGGACGCTGAATTTAATCTGGGCATGCACAAATATCCCGGCGGGGTTTATAATCCCAAAGGACATAAATATCTCAGGGATTTTTCTACTGAACCCTACCCAAAGATGACCTACCGCGTGGGCGGAGTTATTCTTACCAAAGAGATGGTTTTTATGACCCGGGAGGACCGCATGCTCATCAAATACACCCTGGTTGATGCGCATTCTCCTACAAAGCTGAGATTGAAACCCTTCCTTGCCTTTCGGAATATTCATGCGCTGAGTAAGGAGAACATCTTTGCCGATAAAAAGTATGAAAAGGTGCCGCAGGGGATCAAAGTCCGGATGTATCAGGGGTATACCGATCTTTTCATGCAACTTTCCAAGGAAAGTGAATACACCCATGTACCCGACTGGTATTACAGCATTGAATACCAGGAAGAGATGGAAAGGGGATATGAGTACCAGGAGGATCTTTACATTCCGGGCTTCTTTGAATTCGATATTAAAAAAGGGGAGAGTGTTTTTTTTGCTGCCGGAACCAGGGAGCTGAATCCTGCATCGATGAAGCGCACTTTCAATGCCGAACTTGAAAAACGGATCCCACGGAACAATTTCGCCAATTGCCTAACCAATGCCGCCCAGCAATTCATTGTCGGTAAGGGAAAAAATACCGAAGTGCTGGCAGGATTTCCCTGGTTCGGGCGATCGGGACGCAGCACCTTTGTTTCACTTCCCGGGCTTACACTGGTAAACGGGGACTTTGCAACGTGCAAGGCTGTAATCGACACCATGGTAAGCGAGATGAAGGGCCCCCTCTTTCCTAACATTGGTTCAGGTAACAACACAACCTATGATTCTGCCGATACGTCGCTCTGGTTTTTCTGGACACTGCAGCAATACGCAGCATTTACCGGCCGGAAAAAGGAGATATGGAAGGAATATGGTAAAAAAATGAAAACCATCCTGGATGGGTACCGTCATGGCACCGAGTTCAACATCCACATGGACAAGGATGGTCTCATATATGCAGGTTTACCCGGAATGGCTCTGACCTGGATGGACGCCATCGCTTTTGGAAAACCTGTAACTCCCAGGATTGGCAAAGCCGTGGAAATTAATGCCCTGTGGTATAACGCCATCCAGTTCAGTCTTGAAATTGCCCATCTTGCAGGGGATAAGGCATTTTGCAATGATTGGGATGATGTCGCGGCTAAAATCCCTGAAGCATTCCTCGAAACATTTTGGAGTCCCGAAAAACGATACCTTGCCGATTATGTTGATGGCGCTTACAAAGACTGGGCTGTCAGACCAAATATGGTGATTGTGTCTTCGCTACCATTTAGTCCTGTGCCTGAAGAGATCAGAAAAGAGGTCTTAAGCCGGGTTAAACAGGAACTGCTTACCCCGCGTGGACTGCGAACGCTAAGCCCAAAAAGCCCTGTTTATAAAGGATCCTATTCTGGAACTCCTTCAGAACGCGAGGCGGCTTATCACCAGGGAACTGTTTCGCCCTGGCTTCTTGGCCATTTTGTTGAAGGGTATATTGCCATCCACGGTAAAAGCGGCATCTCTTTAATTAAATCACTATATAATGGATTTGAGGCCGTTATGACGGAACATGGCATTGGAACCATTTCTGAAATTTATGATGGTGACCCGCCACACACCGCCAGAGGGGCCATTTCGCAGGCATCATCGGTAGCAGAATTGCTTCGGATTGATTATCTGATAAAAAAAAATAGCTAGTTTTTTACGATCCTAAAAAATCGTAAATCGTAAATCGTAAATCGTAAATCGTAATGCGTGTTTTAATGTTTGGGTGGGAATTCCCCCCGCATATTACCGGAGGATTGGGTACCGCCTGTTTCGGGCTGACAAAAGGCCTGGTCAAGCAAGGTGTTGAGGTGATCTTCGTTGTTCCCAAAGCTTTTGGAGATGAAACCAAGGATGGATTCCGGCTGTTAAATGCCAGTGAAGTAACCCTTGATTTTACACAGAAGTGGACCAAGGAGCAATGGGAAAGGATACAGTTTATGGAAATCGGGTCTAACCTCGTGCCATATCTCGATCCCGAAGAATTTGAGATGGTGGTTAACAGGAACCAGCTGACCGACAAACAGGATATTCAGTCTGTGTTTTCGAAACAATACAAGTTTTCCGGAAAGTATGGTCCAAACCTGATGCAGGAGGTCTCAAGGTATGCCTTGGTGGCATCATCTATTGCTACCGGAAATACCTTTGATGTTATCCATGCACACGATTGGCTGACATACCCGGCGGGCATTGCAGCAAAACAGATCACTGGCAAACCGTTGGTGGTTCATGTGCATGCCACTGAATTTGACCGTTCGGGCGAACATGTCAATCAACCTGTTTACGATATTGAGCGGCAGGGGATGACAGAGGCCGACCTGGTCATCACGGTGAGTAACCTTACAAGGCAGATTGTAATAGAGAAGTATGGCATTGCTCCTGAGAAGGTGATAACGGTGCACAATGCAGTTGAACCGTCTGACCGCCCTGAACTTGAAGGCGTCACAAAACATGTGAAAGAGAAAGTTGTTACCTTCCTGGGGCGTGTTACCTACCAGAAGGGACCTGATTATTTTGTTGAAGCTGCGCACAAAGTACTGCAGCGGGACGCCAACGTTCGTTTTGTAATGGCAGGATCGGGAGATTTGCTTAACCGCATGATCCGAAGGGTTGCCAAACTCAAAATTGCAACCAAGTTTCACTTTACCGGTTTCCTGGCCGGGCCTGAAGTTGACACCATGTTCGCAATGAGTGATGTTTATGTAATGCCTTCTGTATCAGAGCCATTTGGCATCTCACCACTGGAAGCCATGCGCTCGAATGTTCCTGTGGTTATCTCCAAACAATCGGGTGTCGCCGAAGTGTTACAACACGCCCTCAAGGTTGATTTTTGGGATATTGACGCACTTGCCGATGCCATTTATGGTATTCTGCATTACGAAGGCCTGAGTAAAATGTTTATCCGTTACGGCAAAACTGAGGTTGATAACCTGATTTGGGAAAATGCCGCCCTGAATATTTTAGAAGTGTATAATAAAGCTGTTTATAAATGATCATATGAGATCCATCTGCCTCTATTTTCAAGTCCACCAGCCGTTTCGCCTGCGGACTTACCGGTTTTTCAACATCGGACACGATCATCATTATTATGATGATTATCAAAATCGCCATATCATTCGCAGGGTAGCTGAAAAGTCATACCTTCCTGCCAATAATCTCATGCTCAGCCTGATCAAAGAGTTTGGGACGGCGTTTAAAGTGAGTTATTCCATTTCAGGTACCGCTCTGGAACAATTGCAGTCGCATGTTCCGGAAGTAATAAAAAGCTTCAGGCAGCTAGCCGATACCGGCCAGGTTGAATTTATTGCTGAAACATATGCCCATTCGCTGGCATCACTTGGTAACAGGGATGAATTTGTAAGGCAGGTTGAACTGCATGCCACTAAAATTGAGGAATTATTCGGTAAGAGACCGAAGACTTTCAGGAATACCGAATTGATATACTCGGACAAAATCGGAGAGATGGTGGCCGACATGGGATTCCACACCATGCTCACCGAAGGGGCAAAACATGTGCTGGGTTGGAAAAGTCCCAATTACATGTATTGCAACAATATCAATCCGAAGTTGAAGGTGTTGTTACGGAATTTCAGATTGAGCGACGATCTCACCTTCCGGTTCTCAAACCAGGAATGGTCAGAATGGCCGCTTACCACCGAGAAATTTGTGAAATGGCTGAATGCAATTGAAAAGCATGAAGAGGTCGTGAATTTATTTCTTGACTATGAGACCATCGGAGAACATCAGTGGAAGGAGACCGGTATATTTGAATTTTTCAAAAGTCTCCCAAATGCTGTCTTCTCAAATTCTGATTTTTCTTTCAGCACCCCGGAACAACTTTATCATGAACTGCAGCCGGTCGCAGCCGTTTCAGTGCCTCATCCCATATCCTGGGCCGACGAAGAACGAGATCTAACTGCCTGGCTGGGCAACGAACTACAGGATGAAGCATTCGGCAAGCTATATTCCTATGAATCAAAGGTCAGAAATTGTCAAAGTAATGATATCCAACAGGATTGGCTATACCTTCAAACCAGCAACCATTTCTATTACATGTGTACGAAATGGTTTTCGGCTGGTGAAGTTCATAAGTACTTCAATCCATACGGATCACCTTATGAGGCCTTTATCAACTATATGAATGTGCTTTCCGACTTTATGATCCGGGTTGACGATTACCTGAATGGTCAACAACTCCCATCTCAAACAGCGGAAGTGAAATCAGATTCCAGGGTGACCCCTTCACCGGAAAAATTGATTAATAAGCAAAAAAAATCCAAAGCAGAACCCAAAAAGGGGATAAAGAAGGTGCCGGCAAAGAGTAAAACTAAACCAACTAAGCCAGCTAAACAAGACGCAAAAACTAAATCAGTGAATGCCAAAGCAGTTTCAACACCTTCAAAGACTAAAGCCAAACCTGCAAAAGTTGTCAAAAAAGCAAAGTAAATTATGTCGATGAAAGATAAACCGCTCGTGATTCCCGATTATTTATTTGAGACCAGTTGGGAGGTATGCAACAAGGTTGGTGGAATCTATACAGCAATAGCAACCAAAGCCCGTGTATTAGCTGAAGAATATAAAGATAACTACATTCTGATCGGCCCTGATGTTTGGAAGGAAACCCTTCCGAATCCTGAGTTCACCGAAGACAAATTTTTATTTAAATCCTGGCGTGAGGTTGCCGAGAATGAAGGCTTACGTATCAAGGTTGGCCGGTGGAACATCCCGGGAAAACCAGCGGTAATTTTGGTTGATTTCACCCCATATTTCTCTGAAAAAGATAAAATTTTTGCTCATTTCTGGGAACGGTACAAGCTCGACTCACTTTCGGGTGATTGGGATTATATTGAACCCGCATTTTTCGGGTATGCAGCCGGTAAAATTATCGAGAGTTTTTACAATTTCAACCTGTCGCATCATGATAAAATCATTGGCCAGTTCCATGAGTGGCTTACCGGAACGGGAATCCTCTATCTCAAGGAACGGGTTCCTCAGATAGGGACCGTATTTACAACGCATGCAACCGTTGTGGGGCGTTGTATTGCTGCCAATGACCTGCCATTGTACAAGAACCTGGAAAATTACAGTGCCGAAACCATTGCCAACCAGTTTGGTGTCATGGCCAAGTTTTCACTTGAGAAGCTTTCTGCAAAAGAAGCCGATTTTTTTACAACACAAAGTGAAATCACCAACAATGAATGCCGCCATTTCCTGGAGAAAGAAGCCGACCTGCTAACCCCAAATGGTTTCGATGATGCCTGGGTGCCGGTCAAAGATGATTATACTGCCCGACGCGTGCGCTCCCGCAATAAACTGCTGGAAGTAGCCGGTGCTGTGACGGGTCAGGAATATCCTAAGGATACGATTCTCGTGCTGTCAAGCGGCCGGTATGAGATACGCATCAAAGGCATAGATGTGGTTATTGACTCCCTTGGATTGCTCAATAAGCAGTCGAAACTGCCTCAGACCATGATCGCATTCATCGCGGTTTCCTATGGTAATAATATTCCCCGGAAAGAGGTCCTTGACCGGATGAACCACAAGGATTTCAGTCATGCCAGGCCCGAAGAGTACATTACCCATGGACTTGCGGAACCTGAAAATGATATAATCCTGCGAAAGATAAAAGAAAATGGTTTGTTGAACCGTCCACAGGATAAAGTGAAAGTCATCTATATCCCAACCTCCCTAAATGGGACTGATGGTATTTTCAACCTGAATTACTATGATCTGCTGATTGGTTTTGATGGAACCATTTTTCCCTCCTATTATGAACCCTGGGGGTACTCAGCATTGGAAAGTCTTTCATTCCATATACCAACCATCACAACCTCGGTCGCAGGATTTGGCCAATGGATTAAGGCATTGTTCCCGGCAGTTAAGGATTGCACCGCTGTTATAGATCGCAATGACGATAACGAGGATGAATTGGTTGAAAATATTGCCAAACACATCTTCAATTGTGCATCCAAGTCCGAGAAGGATATCATCAAAGCGAGGATAAAAGCCTACGAGATATCCAGGTCTGCACAATGGAAAAATCTGATCACCAACTATAATGAGGCCTATTCCGATACCCTGGATGAAACAGGCTCAAGGGCGGAGTTATATGCCGGAAAGCAGCCCCAGCTACTCATTCCATCGACAAAAAACGTGATGGACATGAAGCCCGACTGGAGAAAAGTGCTTATTCAGCAGCGGGTTCCTGAGAACCTTGCCTCCATGGAGAGGTTGGCAAAAAATTTATGGTGGTCATGGAATTACCAGGGATCTGAATTGTTCGAAATGATCAACAAGGAGCGATGGTATGAATTGAAGTTTAACCCGATCGCTTTGATTGAATCGCTTTCATTCAACGAACTGCAGGATCTTAGTGCCAATGAAAAATTTGTCAATAAACTGGTGAAGGTTACGGCCAGTTTTGATGCTTATATGGCAAAGTCGGCTGAAAAGCCACGCGACATGGTCGCATATTTCAGCATGGAATATGGATTGCATGACACGGTCAAGATTTTTTCGGGCGGTTTGGGAATGCTTGCCGGCGATTATCTCAAAGAGGCCAGCGACTCGAACTACAATCTGGTTGGCGTCGGACTGTTGTACCGGTATGGCTATTTTACACAGAGCCTCTCAATTTTTGGAGACCAGATCGCTACGTATACCCCGCAAAAGTTTACCCACCTGCCTTTAATACCTATCCGGGATGAAAAGGGCAATTGGCTTAAAGTCACCTTTGCCATGCCTGGCCGGATGGTATATGCCAAAATCTGGAGATGTGATGTGGGTCGTGTTCCACTTTATCTGATGGACACCGATATCGAAGAAAATGAAGAAGCAGACCGCACCATAACACATCAGTTATATGGCGGGGATCTTGAAAACCGGCTGCGCCAGGAAATTTTACTTGGAATCGGCGGTATTCGCCTGCTGGATTCCCTGGATATCAAACCTGATGTCTTTCACAGTAATGAGGGTCATTCAGCTTTCATAGGCCTGGAGCGCTTAAGAAAACTTATCCAGAACGAGAAGCTTACCTTTACCCAGGCATTGGAAATGGTGCGTTCTTCAACATTGTTCACCACCCACACACCGGTACCGGCCGGGCATGATACCTTCCCCGAAGATTTGCTGCGGCGCTATCTTTCTCATTATCCCGACCACATAAATCTTAAGTGGGAGCAATTCATGAATCTGGGACGCATGGTGGAAAATGATACCAATGAGAAGTTCTCCATGAGCGTACTGGCTGCAAAATTATCCCAGGAAATAAATGGCGTGAGTAAAATCCATGGCAGGGTAACGCGGGAAATGTTTGTCAAACTTTACCACGGATATTATCCCGATGAGCTGCATATCGGCTATGTGACCAATGGTGTTCATCTGCCAACCTGGACTGCAAAATCGTGGCAACAGATCTACGATAAGGAGTTTGGAGATGGGTTCTATGCAGACCAGTCGAATCCGCAGTACTGGAAAAAAATACACAATGTAGATGATGAAATAATCTGGAAAACAAAGCTGAAGCAAAAGGACCAGATGACCGACTTCCTGCTGCAACATTTGTATGCGGACATGACCAGGCGACATGAAAATCCGAAGTTAATCTTCAAAATTCGCGAAGCTGCGAATCCAAAAGCGCTTACGATCGGTTTTGCCCGGAGATTTGCAACCTATAAACGAGCGCATTTGCTGTTCAGTAACCTCGACCGGCTTTCACGCATCGTCAATAACAAGGAAAAACCGGTGCAGTTCATGTTCGCCGGCAAAGCACATCCCAACGATAAAGCCGGCCAGGACCTGATTAAAAGGATCTATGAAATTTCACACATTCCGGAATTTGTGGGCAAGATATTCTTCTTTGAGAATTACGATATGGAGCTTGCCAAATATCTGATCAAGGGTGTGGATATATGGTTGAATACACCAACAAGACCTTTGGAGGCCTCGGGTACCAGCGGGGAGAAGGCAGTGATGAATGGTGTTGTTAACTTCAGTGTCCTCGACGGATGGTGGGCCGAAGGATACCGGCCTAATGCTGGCTGGGCGCTGCGTGAAGAGGCAACTTATGATAACCATCAGTTTCAGGATGAATTGGATGCTGAAACGATTTACTCCATCCTGGAAGAGGAGATTGTTCCGATTTATTACGATGTTGATGAAAAAAATATCCCTGTAAAATGGGTATCCTATATTAAGAATACGATATCGGAAATTGCTCCTCACTTTACCATGAAAAGGCAATTGGACGATTACATCCGCCAATATTACAATCCGCTGTTCAAACGATCACGCATTATGTCCGGGAAAAATTATGAAATGGCCAGACATATCGCAAGCTGGAAAAGAAAAATTATGCGGGGCTGGGACAGCATTGAGGTGGTTTCGGTAAAAACTCCAGATTCAAACCAAAAGCCGCTTTCACTTGGTGAATCATTTAAAGCTGAAATCATTCTCGATCTGAATGAACTTTCCGGTACCGATATTGGTATCGAGGTGCTTTTTGGGAAAAAGGTAAACGACGAGGTCAGGGAACCCAGCTTCAAAGAGGAGATGAGCCTGATGCGTTCGGAAAAGAATATCGTTTCTTTTTCCTGTGATATCCCTATAAATCAGGCAGGCGTTTACGATTTCGCTTTCCGGTTGTTCCCAAAAAGCCCGCTGTTACCGCACCGGCAGGATTTCAACCTCGTGAAATGGATTTAGAATTAACTCCTGATCAGCCTTTCAACTTTTATACTAATTAATATGATAAATATGAAATTACTTGAAGGAAAAACTGCCCTGATAACCGGCGCCAATCGTGGAATCGGGAAATCAATTGCTTTGAAATTTGCTGAAAATGGCGCTAACATTGCCTTTTCAGATATTCAATATAATGAGGATTCGAAACTGTTAGAGCAGGAACTCTCGGCATTTGGCATAAAAGTTAAAGGATATGCCTCAGATGCAAGTTCGTATCCCGATAGTGAAGAACTTATCGGAAAGATTATCGAAGATTTCGGAACGATTGACGTTCTTGTGAACAATGCAGGCATCACCCGCGATAACCTGTTGCTGCGGATGACCGAGCAGGATTGGGACCGGGTCATCAATGTGAATCTCAAATCGGTGTTCAACCTAACCAAAGCAATCCAGAAGGTCATGATCAAGCAGCGGTTCGGATCAATCATCAACATGAGTTCTGTTGTGGGTGTTGAAGGCAACAGCGGTCAGTCAAATTATGCGGCTTCCAAAGCCGGTATCATTGGATTTACGAAATCGATGGCACAGGAACTGGGTTCCCGGAATATCCGCTGTAACGCCATTGCACCCGGTTATATTGAAACGGAAATGACGGCGAAATTACCCCAGGAGTTCCGCGACAAGTGGATTCAGGATATCCCTATGAAAAGGGCAGGAACACCCGATGATGTTGCTAATCTCGCGCTATTCCTTGCTTCTGATCTGAGTTCCTATGTCACTGGACAGGCCATTACGGTTTGCGGTGGCCTTCATACCTGATTAATCCTCTAGTTTTGGGACTGGTTACAGAATACCCTTCCGGTTTAATATTTCTTTGCCTTTTATTAGGCGGCGCATATGCCTTGTTTCTGTATTACCGTGATTTAAAAAAGGGAATGCGATCGCCTTTACTCTGGGTCATGGTGGCATTCAGGTTTTTTTCAGTCTTCATCATTGCATTCCTGCTACTTTCGCCGCTGATTAAACAAACAGAGAAGCTGGTTGAAAAACCGGTTATCATCATTGGAGTTGATAACTCACGGTCAATGGTCCTTAACGGGGATTCAGATTACTACCGCACAGATTTCCCGAACAAGCTGAATGCACTGGCAGAGGAGTTTAGGGAACAATGTGAAGTTAAAATATATTCCTTGGGCGATAATCTAAAGCAAGGCTTTGATGCCACTTATCGGGATAAGCACACGGACATTTCCGAGTTTTTTAATGAAATCAACACGCGATATACCAATCGCAATGCAGTGGCAATGATCATTGCCACCGATGGGATATACAACAGGGGTACCGATCCGTTTTATGCTGCCCAAAAGATCAATTTTCCTGTATATACCATCGCCCTGGGTGATACAAGTCTGAAGAAAGATCTTATTATCCAAAAGGTCATTGTGAACAAAACAGCCTATAAGGGAGATAAGTTTCCGGTTGAGGTGCTCGTTGAAATGAATAAATGCACTGGGTCAGCACCAAAGCTTACCCTGATCCTTGATAAAAAGACACTTGAAACAAAGCAATTGAGACCATCGGGTAACCGGTCTGTTCAGAAAGCATTATTCATGCTGGATGCAGGCGAACCCGGGTTATCCCGGTATTCGCTCAGGATTGATGAACTTGAAAATGAGGTCAGTTTTCAAAATAATCAGGCTGATTTTTATGTTGAGGTGCTTGATGCCCGTCAGAAGATCGCGCTGGTTTTCAATTCACCCCATCCCCACCTCACACCCCTCCCAAAAACACTTA
>Ga0074195_1004106_pt1 | contig 12443 bp, 5 predicted proteins | sample EPASupsiteHSE623_FD_64525 | JGI IMG/M metagenome (GOLD analysis project Ga0074195, IMG submission 64525) | Bioremediated contaminated groundwater from EPA Superfund site, New Mexico - Sample HSE6-23 | ecosystem: Environmental > Aquatic > Deep subsurface > Groundwater > Contaminated ...
GGAAAAGGATTTGAAGGTTTTATTCAATTATCGTCAGATGGTTCAGGAAATATATATTCAGCCGGATCAACAACTTCTCCTGCAAACATTGCAACTTCCGGTAGTTATCAGGAAATTTTCATGGGGATCTACGATGGGTTCATTTGTAAATTTTCTCCCTCCGGAAACATAATATGGGCAACTTATTATGGAGGAATAGGTTTAGATAATTTTTCGGATGTATTTCTTACCAATGACAGTAAATTAGTACTTGCCGGAAGTACTTCTTCCCCATCAAATATTTCGACACCTGGCGCATACCAGACAAGTTTGACCGGTCCGACATTTAACGATGCCATGTTGGTAAAATTTGATACATCGGGATTTAGAATATGGGGAACATATTTTGGTGGAACTAATATCGATGTTGGAAAATCCTGCATTGCGGATCAGAATGGCAATATCTATTTATGGGGAAGTGCCAAATCCGGCGATGGAATTGCTACTCCCGGATCATTTCAGCCATCTTTTGCTGGAGGAACCTGGGATTGTTTCCTGGTTAAATTTACTTCTGACGGATCATCAAGATTATGGGGTACCTATTATGGAGGGTCGGAATTAGAGGAGCTTCCTTCATCAAAATCAATTTCTATACTTAACGATTCAATATATGTCCTAGGCAACACCTACTCAACTTCTGGTATTTCATCTCCAGGATCTTTTCAACCCAATCTTTCAGGGATAGAAGATGTTTTTTTTGCCAAATTTTCATCAAATGGAAATCGTATGTGGGGATCCTACTTCGGCGGTCCTGATGTGGAATCAGCAGGAGGTATCAAATGCGGCAGTAATAATGTTTTTATCTGTGGTCGTACTTTTTCTGCATCGAACATTGCATCACCTGGCTGTTTCCAGCCTTCTCTGGCTGGCAGTAGTGATGCCTTTTTAGCTACTTTCAATTCAAACGGCATCAGACAATGGTCAACATATTTTGGTGGAACTGAAGGGGATGATTTTCAAGGAATTGGTGAGGATGCCAATGGAAATTTATATGTCACTGGTTTTTCAGGTTCACTTTCGGGAATTGCCACGCCGGATGCTTTTCAGGAAAATTATTCAGGTGGAGTTTCAGATGGAATCATCATCAAATTTGATTCGTTAGGAAATCGCATATGGGGAACATATTATGGAGGAGAGGGTCATGATTATTTAACTAATTCTGTGTGTTTACAGCCTTTTTTGTATGTTTCAGGAAATGGAAATTCAGCAGGTGGCATTTCAACCCCAGGTTCATATCAGGAATTATTAGGCGGGAGTGATGATGGTTATTTAATAAAATTCAATATTTGTCCCATACCAGAAAATTCAGGTCCAATTTTAGGTAACAATTCCATTTGTGTACCTGGTACAGGATTCATTTATTCAATCCCTGCTATTCCATCAGCAATAGGATACCATTGGACGGTTCCACAAGGTGCAACAATAATTTCCGGGAATAATTCAAATTCAATTACTGTTGATTTTTCTCCATCTGCCGTTAGTGGAAATATTTCAGTTTACGGAACAAATTCCTGTGGAAGTGGAGATAGTTCTTTTATCCCTGTCACTATTATCCCATCAGAAATCATCATTGTCAGCATTTCTGCATCCAATAATAACGTTTGCGAAGGAACTTCAGTCACCTTTACTGCGACTCCGACAAATCCGGGAACAACTCCTGTATATCAGTGGAAAGTCAACGGCATCAATTCAGGCACAAATTCAACATCTTTCATTTACACCCCATTGAACAATGATGTGATGACCTGCGAGCTTACATCTTCGCTGACTATCTGCATTTCAAACAACCCGGCCACTTCCAATTCCATTACGATGGTTGTCAATTCGGCCTTGCCGGTTTCTGTCGGAATTTCAGCTTCGGCTAATCCGGTTTGTGCGGGAAATTCTGTTACTGTCACGGCAACACCAACCAATGGAGGATCGATGCCGGTTTACCAGTGGAAAGTAAATGGTTTACCGGTTGGGACCAACAATCCTGTCTTCTCTTATATTCCGTTAAACGGGGATGCTGTCACCTGCATGCTGACATCAGATGCTTTATGTGCAATCGGAAGTCCTGCAACAAGCTCACCTGTTACGATGACCGTTAATCCCAATATGCTGGTCAGCGTTTCGATTTCAGCTTCTTCAAATCCTTTCTGCCAGGGATCAACTGTAACATTCACGGCAACACCGATAAATGGCGGAACCAGCCCGGGCTATCAATGGAAGGTCAATGCAATCAATGTAATCTATGCAAACAATGAAGTATTTAATTATGCTCCCTTGAATGGGGATGTGGTAACCTGTTCAATGTTATCTTCAGAAACATGTCCTTCAGGGAATCCTGCCCAATCAAACCCTGTGACCATGGTGGTGAATGCCAATTTACCTGCCGGGATCACTATTGCAGCATCAGCCAATCCCTTCTGCCCAGGATCGGCGGTTACTTTCATGGCCACGCCGGTCAATGGAGGGCCTTCTCCGTCCTATCAATGGAAGGTGAATGGAATAAATTCTGGCACAAATTCATCCAGCTTTTCCTACGTTCCGGTCAGCAATGACAGTGTGCGGTGTGTTATTAACTCGAACCTGAGCTGTGTGACCGGAAATCCAGCCATTTCGGCCAAGATCATCATGATCGGGACGCTGGCTCCGAACATAGTCTTTACTCCCTGTTTTGACACGGTTACCCGGGTAAATGCCAAGCCATTCAAACTTAAGGGTGGGCTGCCCCTCGGAGGATCCTACTCCGGACCAGGGGTCAATTCATCCAACGGTTATTTTACTCCATCCGTTGCAGGGATTGGTTTGAAAACAATCAATTATTCCTATGTAAATGTTTATGACTGCAGTACCAGCAAATCAAAGTCCATCCTCGTACTACCGGCACAGGGTTTCACCTGTGGCAGCAACCTGACCGATACCCGGGACAACAAGGTATACCCTACTGTACAGATCGGCACCCAATGCTGGATGGCCTCAAATCTCAATTTCGGGAACACTATTTCATCATCTTTGGTTCAATATGACAACTGCATTTCTGAAAAGTATTGCTACAACAACCTTGCTGTCAATTGCAATCAATACGGAGGACTTTATCAATGGGATGAATTGATGAACTTTACTGATACCCCCATGGGTCAGGGGATATGTCCGCCTGGATGGCACGTGCCATCAGAAAATGAATGGACTATTTTGTTCAATTATTACCAGGGCAACAGCCGGGCAGGAAGACCATTGCAGGATACCATTATCAATGGATTTAAGGCCATAAGAAGCGGAGTTTTTTATTTACAAAACTCGATGAGCTACCTGGGCTTTGCAACCCTATTCTGGTCATCAACAACCTCAGGTCAACAACGTGCCCTGGCGCATGGCATGAACGATTGGAATTTCTCTGTTTCGCTGTACCCGGCGATGAGGGCAAATGCATTTCCGGTGAGGTGTGTCAGGGACCTGTAAAGTAAAGACAAAAATGGATTCACGCTTATGAAATTTCGCTGTTTCTTTCTGGTAGTCTGTGCAATGCTATCCTTTCAAATGGTAAAAGGCGAAGGAACCAAGCAAATGCGACCGGATTCAACAACGCTTGGTTCCCTCAGGGTTCAGAGTGGTGGCGGCGGATACTCCTGTTTTGCAACTTCCATTTGCACCCCGGATGAAAAAATGTATGTCAGAATTGCGCATCCGGGGGAGAAGATCTACCTGGGATTTCATTGTTCTTTCTCTACCCCGGTGATCCTGACCATCAGGTTAAATGGCACCCCCCTCTATACTATTGGTCCCCTGACGCAGAGTCCGGGAACCCCCGGCTACATTCAATTTCACTCTCAGGCATGCATCGGACCAAACGTCCTGAATCCGCAAGGCTATCCTGCATTAACCTTTGTACCGCAGGTGGCGGGCGATTACGACATTGAGTTGACCACGTCGACCCTGGATTTATTCGATGTCACTGTAATTGATACTACCCTGCTTCCATTAGCGCCAATTGAAGGGCGCCTCTGGTCGAAAAGCTGGGCTTTTGATACAGGAAACATTTCAAGCCCGATGAGTTTTTGTCAGGCAACGCAATATATCCTGACCGATGACTCAATTGTAACTTCACTATGGTACAATGGCATGCAAGGGCATTTGTTCGATGTTTCCTGCAACCGGAACGGATGTTATCCGCCTCCGGCGAGTTGGGATACCAGTTGCCTGTCGCGTTCCGGAGGACATCATTATCCCGAATATAAAATATTTATGAACGATCCCGATCATCTGGAATTTCCTACGGGGAGCCTGGGATCGATCATTCCGGGTACCTTCACGGCAACTTCATCCTGTGACGGAATCTTTGAGATCAGTTTTTCTGTCAATAAATCAGGAAATGTGCAACTGTACCTTGAAATCAATCCTGTACCCGGTCAACAACCTGAAGATGTTACCCTGATGGGTATGGTTATACCCGGAGTGAATACCCTGATCTGGAATGGATTGAATGGCTTGGGTGTGCCTGTTGCTGCCGGAACAACCATCGGAATTTACATGGAATATATCAACGGACTTACCAACTTCCCGGTGTTCGACGTTGAGAAAAACCTTACTGGTTTAATGATCGGGTTGGTGCGACCCCAGGGTCCTCCCATTGCAACGTACTGGAACGACACTTTGCTGGCCAACAAGGGGGGCCGGACCCAGTTGGCAGGTTGTTACAATTCGCCGCCAAACAACGGATGTCATGTCTGGACAGGAGGATATGGCGGCACCGGGATTGGTTCAATGAACACGGTCAACACCTGGTGGTATGCGGCAAGCAGCAAAACCATCGATATTCAGTTGCCGGTGAAACGATATCCGGCAACGCCATCCGGACTACTTGGTCCTGCCGCAGTTTGCCAGAGCGATACCGGTACTTACTCGATCATCCCACACCCCCTTCCGGATGCGGATACTAACGGATTTGAATGGATCCTGATCCAGGAGGGTACCGGCACTGTTTTATTTGATTCTGTCAACCGGCTTTCGACCATTTCCATTCCCTTTGCATCTTTTCCATCAGGCGACAAACGATTGAAAGTCAGAGGATCAAATGGCGTCTGCAATTATGGACTGTTTGGACCTGGTTCAGCGCAGGAAGGCATGCTCATTTCGGTCGATCCCTTCCCCATACCCGCATTGGGTCCCGACACCACACTATGCACCGGGCAGAGCATCACTTTCGATGCAGGGTATTGCTCCGGATGCACCTACCAGTGGTCAAACCTGGCCACGGGTCAGATGAATATAGGTACAACTCAGACCTACAACGCAACAACAGCCGGGATATACCTGGCCACGGTGGCTGGTCCCAACAGTTGCAAGGGAAGGGATACCGTCACGGTCACCCTTGGCCAGCCTCTCACGATCGGGATCTCGATTGCTGCCTCCTCCACCAATCTATGCGAGGGGAGTGTTACGACCTTCACTGCCACAACCATTAATTCGGGAAGTTCACCGCTGTACCAATGGCAAGTGAATGGTGTCAACGCAGGGACCAGCAATCCGGTGTTCACCTATGCCCCGGCAAACGGGGATACTGTAACCTGCATGCTAACATCCTCACTGACCTCCTGTATATCGGGAAATCCGGTTATCTCCAATACCATCACCATAACAGTGAACCCTAACCTGCCCGTGAGTATTTCAATTGCGGCTTCTGCCACGCAGGTGTGTGCCGGGACAACGGTCGATTTCACGTCAACAGCAACAAACAGTGGTTCGTTGCCAGTTTTTCAGTGGAAAATTAATGGGGTGAACGCCGGGGCCAACAGTGCAACATTCACTTATATCCCTTCATCCCTCGACATTATATCCTGCATCCTCACATCCTCAGAATTATGCACCACCAGCAACCCTGCCAACAGCAACCAGGTTACAATAGTAGTCAACCCCAATCTGCCTGCAGGCATCACCATTGCAGCATCAGATAATCCCTTCTGTCCTGGATCCTTGGTAACCTTTACCGCTACGCCGGTCTATGGTGGATCAAATCCCGGGTACCAATGGAAGGTGAATGGAATCAATGCAAGCAATGCAAGCAATGCAGTATTTTCATATAGTCCGGCGAACGGCGACAGCGTGCGGTGTATCATAACTTCGAACCTGAACTGTGTTACCGGGAGCCCGGCCAGTTCAGCAAAGATCATCATGGTTGGGTTGCTTGTTCCAAATGTTGTCTTCTCCGCTTGTTTCGATACGGTGACTACGGTCAATGCAAAACCCTTCAAGCTCAGAGGCGGGCTGCCATTGGGAGGTACTTACTCGGGACCGGGGGTCAATTCATCCACCGGTTATTTTACGCCATCCATTGCAGGAATTGGTATAAAAACCATCACCTATTCATACATCAATGTGTATGATTGCAGCGCCGGCAAGTCGAAGTTGATCCTTGTGCAACCTTCTCCTGGTTTTACCTGTGGAAGCAATCTAGTCGATACCCGGGATAACAAGGTCTATCCTACCGTTCAAATCGGAACCCAATGCTGGATGGCTACGAATTTAGATTTTGGAGTTCCGATTTCGGATTTAACTCCCCAAACCGACAATTGCATACCGGAGAAGTACACTCGTCCCGCGTCCCGTGTCCCGCGTCCCGCCTTCTACCAATGGGATGAACTCATGCAATATCAAACCACCGAAGCCTCACAGGGCCATTGTCCACCCGGGTGGCATGTACCAACTTCTGCCGAATGGAATGTACTGCTGGCATTTTTAAATGGCGCCGGACAAGCCGGAGGAGTGATGAAGGATACCCTGCTTATCAATGGGTTCAATTCCTATCAAAACGGCCTGTTTTACCAGAATAAAACCTGGGCTTTTATAACAGGAATTTATGCGGGCTCGATGTACTGGACGTCGACACTGTCAGGACCATCAACCCCATCAGGGTCGAGGGCCATAGCCCGCGGTCTGAATGAGAATAATCCGAGTGTTTCGGAGTATGAATCGTTGAGAAGCAATGCGTTTTCGGTGCGGTGTTTGCGGGATTAGAAACCTGCCTGTCTGATCCTTATTTCCATCCTTCAGCATGAAAATGTACAGGCCTGTGGGAAGCCCTGAGATATCCAAAAAGAAAAAAAAAATCCGCATTTGCAGAATATCTAATTATTGTTTATATTTGAGCTACCATAAAAAACCTTCAAACACCATAACATTTGAGATCATTCGATATGTTTTGATTTCAACATTTAATCCCGATCAAATGAACCGTTCCCTCCGCATTTTCATTGCAGGTTTTCTGGCTCTGAATTTAATCCTGATCCCATGAACCGTTCCCTCCGCTTTTTCCTTATGAGTAGCCTGCTTCTGGCTGGAAGCGTTATGTTAACAAATCACTATGCTGTGGCAAAAATTCCGATCCAAATGAAAAATGGGTTCTACAGTCAGCCAGGGACTTCACTTTCAGAAGGATCAGACAGCATATCTCATGCATATACGCTCATTTTCCCTTTCATAGAAGGCTGGGAAATGGGGATGTTTGAATACAACGACTGGCAATTCAATCCTGCTCAATTAAACTGGTCTGTCAGCCCCTTACAGGGGAGTCCTGCTCCAACAGCACTATTTAACGGAAGTCCGGGGATCACGAATTATATTTCACAGTTGGAGAGTCCCCTGATTTACTCAGCGCCATATGTATGTGCCCATGTATACCTGGAGTTCGACTATATGCTGAATGACATCCTTGCCAATGGCGCCGAAAAGCTGGAGGCGCTCTATTATTGTGATAATGCATGGGTCAGCGTTTTTGAAGTTACAAACCAGGGTTCAACCGGGTGGATCCATCAGAAAATCGATATTTCAACGACCAGCGGAAAGAATATAAAAATCGGGTTTAAAGTATCAGGTGCAAACAGCAGTAACATTGCGGGATGGTTCGTTGATAATATAAAAGCAGATGCCGTGTGTATAGGCCCTTCGGCGTGCGAATATTCAAAGGCTGGTAATGTTGTTCACCTATCCTGGCAACCGCCGCAGTGCGACAGTGTTCAGGTTGTGATCGGATACAATGTATACCGCAGCGACGGTCCTAACTCCACCTCTTTTGTGAAATTGAACGGTCCATTGATTGCCGGTCTTGAATATTATGATCACATCCCTGCAGGATATCCTTATACACGCTTCAGATATCTCATCGGCGATACACATAGAGACCCTTGGTCTTTCATCCTGTGCGAGGGTTTTTGTGACACCCTGGAAGTTGACCTTGCACAAGGTATCCAGCCTGCAGGGTATGAGACCCTCCAACTCTATCCAAACCCGGCAACTGATTTTATCAGGGTGCGCGGTGATGTTTCCATTCAAAATATAGAGATGGTGAGCTTCAACGGTCAAACATTTTCATTCTTTCACGGGGAGGGACAAAATAAAACTGATATCCCGGTATCCGACTTGCCCAATGGAATTTACATGGTGAAAATTATCAATTCATCGGGGACTTTTCTGAGGAAGGTTTCGGTGGTTCATTAGGTTGCCAGGATACTGCACTCATAAGTGGTTCGATATCATCTATTCGCTTGATAAAAATTTTCAAACTGGTTCAAATCGTGTCAAAATAACAAACATGAAAACCATCATTGTTTTTGGCTCCTTTCTTTTCTCATTATTCCTTGGATGTGTCAACCAAGGATATTCCCAGTTCTTCGTTGCTGGTCAGCATCATGCATCAGATTACTACGTTGATCTTGATCCTGATACAACACTGACCGGGCCAAATAACCACTTTAGCAAATTGCCACCGGCCATATTTCCCATAGATATCAATGGTGATGATACTGTTGATTTTTCACTCTTTGCAGCCGGATCATGGTCGAATGGCTGGGGGGAGTCAGAGATCAGCATACGTATTCATGATACAAGCACCTGCCAAATCGCCTTTGGTTATTATGATACCTGCCACACACCAAACTCAACATATTTTCTGTATAAAATTGCAAAACCACTGAACCTGAATGATACTATCGACCGAACCCTTGACTGGTTAAATTCGAAAATGTACCTCACCTACACAAATTGGGGAGCCATGGTTTACAGTTGTGAGCACAATGGTTTTGTCAATGGTCCGCAGGGCAACTTCATCGCTGTAAGAATGAACCTGCCAGACGATACAATTTATGGTTGGATAAAAATCAGCAACATCAGTTTTCTGACTTTTACTGCCCAGGAATATGCCTGCAATAAAAACTGTTCAGGCCTTAACGAGCAAAATGATTTCGTAAATATTTACCCGATTCCGACAACGGGAATTATTTTCGTTAAAGTATTATTACCGGATGCGAACCTGACAGTTTTCAATAACCAGGGAGTACAGATGATGAAGAAAAAGCTGATACTCGGGAAAAATTTGGTTGATCTAAGTAGTAATGCAAGCGGAATGTATATATTCGTCATCTCCGATTACAATAGCACCATAACCAGGATAGTTATTAAACAATGATAATAGTCATGATATTGAAAATAAATTAATGTCTATGCGCAAATATCTGCTAATGTTTGCCTCTATTTTATTGATTTCCTGCACGGATAAACCGAATAAATATGAGCATGGGGACCTGCCCGACTCACCGGTGAATCTTGCATCCTTCAACACGATGTATGATGACTACAACTCAACCGCTCCAAGCCTCGGACTATTAATACCATTCTGTTTTTCAACGAACAGGAACAGTGCCGGGAAGGAATTTGATGTCATTTACCAACCCATGAATGTGAATTTCAGTAAAAAGAGCGGCATTTTAACGGTAACCAACGAATATGCAAACTGGGAAATCTATGTTGATGACTATGAGGTTATTAAAAAAGGAATATCCAGGATTAATACAACCGGCAATGAATTAGGCCCCAACCTGGTGACACAATACGATTTCAATAAATTCAATTTCACCCTTTTATACGCGACCGACTTCAGTGGTAATTTTCAAATAAACTTTACCTCCAATAAAAGCAATCCCGATTTTTCGGACATCAAACCGGTTACTTTTCTTAATTCTGCATATGATGACCTGTATCCGGCTCTTAATGATGTGAAAGACAAAATATATTTTTGTTCAAACAGAGAGAAAGACAATTTTGACATCTACTATACTGAGATTTCCAAGACTTTGACTGACCTGGAATCAGTGCTGTCTGACACCAGTCATCATGCGATATACAAAGACACGATCATCTCCGGTAATTCCGACGATAAATGTCCCTTTATCTTTCAAAATATACTGGTTTTTACATCAAACAGACCTGGCGGATTTGGCGGTTTTGACCTCTATTATTGCAGGTTTGAAAAAAGCAGTTGGACCAAGCCCATCAATTTCGGTTCGGCCATTAACAGTGAGTTTGATGAATACAGGCCCATTTTATTACAGGAAGGTGTGAGTGAAACTGAAACGATGATGATATTTTCATCAAACAGGACCGGCGGTAAAGGCGGCTTTGATCTTTACTATGTTGGGGTAAAACTTCAATAGATACCCCGAAAGTTAAATCAATTTCCTCCCCAATGGATTCTATTTCGTGAGGTTAACAGTGTCCAAAATGGTGCAAGTTGTGAAAATAATAAAACAATAACTTCAGACCCGAACATATCAGTAAAAAAACCAAGCTATGAAGCAAATAACAACTTTTATCCTCTTGTTCACCTGTTTGACATTGCAGAGCCAGTCGTGGGACTGGGAATGGACACATCAACTGAAAGGCGCAGACGGCGTGGGATGCCAGGTAGTCGCAACCGACAACATGAACCAATCGTACCTGGTGGTAACCTATACAGATACCCTGGTTATTGGCGATACAACATTCAGGCATCCGTACCATTATAACCACATGCAAAGTGTAATCGGAATTTTTGACCAGTTTGGGAAATTCAAAAAGGCAATGGACTTTTATTGTCCTGTCAGATATCAACCAATCCCTGCCTCCGTTAAACCTGAAAACAGTCACTCTATTTTGGTTGGCGGCACATATAGTGACGAATACCTGGCATCAGACACAACGCTTTATGCAGAAGACAGTAATGTTGAGGCATATATTGGAAAGTACGACGATCAGGGGAAGCATATATGGGTAAAGACCATCAAGGGTCCTTTCCAGGATTATCTCATCGATTTTATTCCTGCTGATAATGGAACATCTTATGTAATTGGCCACCATACGGCAAATCTGACTCCGGTTTGGGTAAACTTTTTTGGCGTCGACAGTGTTGAACACAATCGATCATTGATCTACGTGCTGAAACTGGATTCACTGGGCAATATTACGTGGAGAAAAGATTGCATCAGCTTTTGGTGCAGTGGAGTTTATGGAGTAGGCGCTGCTTTGGGAGCAGACGGGAATATCTATGTACAGGGTTTTACGGGTTGCCACCTTGTGCTGGGGCAGGATACGCTCCGTCACAGTGGAGGAACCGATGCGGAAAATTTTATTTATGCATATGATGGCCAGGGAAACCTGGTGAACAAAGAAATGAGAAATGGTTCGTTGCAAATGGGAGAGTTATCTGTGGATTCTGAACATAATATTTTTTTCAGCGGATTCATTGATAAAACGACCTATTTCGCAAATGATACTATCGTCATTCCACAGGACCACCATCCCTGTATTTTGGGTAAAATTGATTTGCAGAACAACCTGTTATGGTATCATCTCTATGAACCGGCATTTTCTGGCAGTTACCACTGGTTAGAATTTTCGATGGCTTCTGATACCATTTATGCCACCTTAACTTTTGAAGGCGGGATGGTTATTGGTGACAGTACCTATTTGGGATATGGCAGGCGAACCCTGATCATGCAATATTCCCTGGAAGGTACACTTAATGCAGTACATATGCTGCAGGGGAATAATTCAAATTACAGTTTCCGCGTCATTGCTGATCATTGTTCAGATCTCGTGATCGGTGGCTTGTTCGCAGGAATGGCCTACAATGGAGCGGATACTTTAATAACAACCAGGGAAAAAGAGGGATATATCGGACGAATTAAAAGGTGGACCCATGCTATTGACATTGGTCCGGATACGGTGATCAATCACAATGCTTCCATCAGTTTGTCGGCCGGAAACGATTATGATTCATACCAATGGTCAACAGGCGAACACGAATCCTCGATCGTGCTCACGGGATCTGTTTTAGGAGCTGGGCCACATAAAATCGGGGTCTCGGTTTATAAAGACGGATGTGAAAGCCGGGATACCGTCATCGTTACCGTTAAAAATAACATTGGAATGGCAGATCAGGGCCACCAATCCGGTCTATTTCAAATTTACCCGAATCCCATCATCGATCTGGCCGTGATTGAATATGAATTGCCTGCTGATGCGCTGGTTCAGATAAAAATCTTTGATTTCACCGGAAGACAGATTGCCATGGTTGTTGATCAGAAACAACCAAAAGGCAAGTACAAATTCCA
>Ga0074195_1004107_pt1 | contig 12442 bp, 7 predicted proteins | sample EPASupsiteHSE623_FD_64525 | JGI IMG/M metagenome (GOLD analysis project Ga0074195, IMG submission 64525) | Bioremediated contaminated groundwater from EPA Superfund site, New Mexico - Sample HSE6-23 | ecosystem: Environmental > Aquatic > Deep subsurface > Groundwater > Contaminated ...
ACGGTTAGCCGTTTCCGAATAGCTGGTATAGGGATACACCCCGTTCGGATCAAAAGCCGTGGGAATGGGACCGGCAGGAACCAGTTGGTGCGTCAGCACGATCTGGTCATATTCCGTGCAGCTTACTTTCCCGGTCCGCTGAGCTGAAGCGGTTATTGCAAATAATGTCATCAAAATTGTCACATATGTCTTCATAGTCGGAAAGCTTTTAGCTATTAGCGCTTAGTATTTAGTAATTAGTCGTAAGTCGTAAGAAAGCTTTTAGCCATTAGCGTTTAGCTTTTAGCATTTTCATCATTCATAACTATTTTCCGGTCTCCATCCTTCATTCTTCATTCTTTTAGCCATTTAGCTATATAACCTCGGTGGCGCGGATTTGCAATCCGAGTCACGACTACTTCAGTTCTTCACTCAATTCCCGGATCAGTTCGTTCCCTTTCCGTAAATCTTCCGTCATTTGCTGCGGGTCATAATTACGCTTCGTATAGTCCCGTTCGGCCGTGAAGGTGGACAGAAGCGCATCCAATGATTTCACCAGGGTTTTCACCTTTGGATTGGTTGAGCGGGAAGCTTTCTCCCTGATGATCCGGATTTTTTCGAAGTCAGCGATCCCTTCCCGCAGCTTTTCAAAGCGGATACAACTGTTGCCTCCGGGATAAACAAGGAAGCAATCTCCGGCAGGCCAGAGGGTATGCCGGGCATCCCGCATCGGATCGGCAGGCCAGGCATCATAGGCCCAGCGAAGGAAGCCGTCGTAACCGTATGCCGCGGTGTACCAGCCGATGTACCGGCCTTCGACCGGCGGTGAAAAAACAAAGTTATTGGGTTTAGGCGGGTTACAACAAACATACCAGGTTGTTGTAAATCCTTTCGCAGCACGTTCCTTCAGCTCTTTCGGGCTGGGTTCGCCGGTGATGATCGGCGAATAGTCATCGAGCAATGATGTCAGCTCCGGATGCCAGTCACCGGCATAGGTAATCCTCCAGTCCTTCGAGTGCGCTTTGATCACTTTTGCAGCGGCCAGGGTAATATCCAGCGGATTTTCATTGATGCCCAGATAGGTTTTCTTCAGCCACCCCTTTTGGGTGAGGTGGGCTTTCAGATCGTCAAGGAAAACATTCCAGACGTTTTTAAATTCTGCCGAAGTGGGCTCCCATGACTCATAAATGTAATCGCCCGATTGTTCATCTTTATAGCGGAACCGGTAACCCCAGGGTACCGGGGTGTAAATGGTGATTGCTTCATCAATACCGCAGGCCATGGACAGTTCCACGTACTGATCGAAAATGCTGTAATCGAATTTCCACCGGCCATCCGCTTTTTTGATCCAGTCGATCATTCCGCCTTCGATCCTATATGAATTATCGGACCAGGGGGAATGTACGGCGTAGGTGGTGATGTATTTCCCGCCTGCATCAGCGTATAATTTCAGGTGTTTTTTCAGCATTTCCTGATGTTCGTCCGACCAGGGTTCAAGCTGATAGTACCAGGCGACCGCCCAGGGATTTTGCCACAGGTCGAGACGGAACTTCCAGTCGTGCGGAACAGGTAAGACCTGGTTTTGCACGGTTAATTTCATTTGTAGGGTTACTTTCCCCTGCAATGAATTGACTTCGATAGTCCCCGTATAGTTTCCGGGTTCCGATCCCTGGGGGACGTTGACCGAAATCCATACTGGCCTCACTGTTTTGCCGGGTAGATCAAACCGATCGAAGGTTTCGAAACGGTCGGGCATCAGCCACACGGAATCGCTGCCGGTTTCGCATGTAAAGCCGTCTGCCCCGTAAGGGAAGTTCGACAAAACATATCGCACCAGATTCGCTTTGATGTTGTTGTGAGCGATTTTTTGTCCGCCGAAATTTACCAGATCACTGACCTTTACCCGGATCTGTCCGATGGTATCGGGCGACCAGACCAGTATTTGTGCGTTTAGCCGTTCGCCTCGCCAACCAGTTTCTTCCCAAACTGTGTTTTCCGGTTCTACGGAAGGGATCTCCCGGCGCAAATACAACTCACCGGTCGATCCGAATACCGCATGCAATCCGGCCTCCTGCCGCGCCCATCCTTCCGGATCGGATGGTACATCAAAGGTATATTCCGGCTGGTAGTGCCAGGCCGGGGCCGGGACTTTTGAAATATCGACCTGCCCCTTGGTTTGTGCGCAAACCGCTCCGGCCAGTAAAAGTGACAGGCTTAAAATTGAAAGCTTCCTCATTATAGTCGTAAATATTTAGTCGTAAGAAATTAGTTGTAAGTCGTAAGACTGAAAAAATTGTCAAATTGATAAAAAGGAGACGGGAGACCGGACACCGGAGACCGGGAATAACCGGTTTCCCGTCTGACTATTTTGCGTTCGAAATATTAATTTATATCCGGAAGCTAATAGCTAACAGCTAACGGCTTCCTCACCACTCCGGGTTTTGCGTCAGCGTACCCTTCGACAACTGAACCTGCTGCAAAGGCAGAGGATCCAGATAATGCTTATTAGGCAGGAATCGGCGCGACGACGCTGCTTCGGTTTCGATAAATCCATTTCCGTCTACCTGGATGTCGGTTCCTATACGAAGGTCAGGATACCTTTGTTCATATTCCGTTCCTACAAACCTGACTCCTTTGATGGATTGAGGCATAAGGGTTTCAGCCGTTTTCCACCGTCTAAGGTCATCGCGTCTGAATCCTTCAAAGGCCAGCTCAACCGTTCGTTCACGCCTGATCTCCGTACGCATATCAAGTCCGTTATCTGTCACATGAGCGTTTGTTAGTGCCGGCATATTGACCCGGTTTCTGACCACGTTAATGGTCCGGTCCAGGTCCTCATCCGACAGGACGCCATCTCTTTCGAATAATGCTTCGGCCAGGATCAGCAATACTTCGGCATACCTGAATTCCTTGAAGTCATAGCTCCCCTGGAATTGGGTTGCCTCAAGCGTCTCGTCGAGGAATTTCCGGAGCATGTAACCGGTCTGAGTCGCATTTGTTCCGGTAAAGCCGGGGTAGGTAACCGCCCAGGTCCCGCCATCGGCATAAATGGTCGATCCCGGTACAATGAAGGTCATGGCCATACGCGGATCCCGGTTCCTGAATTCGCTGTCGAGTTCTCCATAACCTTCAAATAATGGAGATTCATCTATCGGAAGCCCGTCAATAGCCAGATACTGATCAGCCAGATTCTTGGTCGGTACCATGTAGTTGAACCATAACTCACGGGTCCAGTTATGGGTGATCCGGTCAATGTAATACCTTCTGGCCAGGATCACTTCCTTGCTGTCATCGCCACGCAGAATGAATAAATATTTATAGCCGCTGTTATTCGGTTGTGTGTAAAGCTCATATTCATTGGAGGCAACTACCTGTCCGGCCGCTTCAATGGTTTCGGTATACAGGGATGAGGCGTCTCCGGATTCGTGAAATTTCACCCAACTGGCCTGATAAAATGCAGCCCTGGCTTTCAACGCAAGAGCGGCGCCGCTGGTCACACGTCCCAGTTCCGTTTCGGCGAGTTCGCTTTGAAGGGGTAGCGAGTTGGCAGCCGAATCGAGGTTGGCGATGATAAAATCGATGATCTCCTGCTGGGTCGACCGGGGTTTATACAGATCCTCTGAATCAATTGTCAAAACCGAAGTGATCAGCGGAACGCCTCCAAACGATTTAACCAGCTTCCAGTAAAAGTATGCCCGGAAAAACCAGGCTTCACCCACCCATCTGGAAATATCTTCATCACCGGTATATCCTCTTGATTTTTCAAGTAAATAGTTAACGCCGCGAATCCCTTCCCAGGCATCGTCCCAAATGTCCGAATTAGCCTCTGCCAGGTAAGAACCGTTACTGACGGAATTGGATCCTGAACCAAAAGCAATATCTGAATTCAGATCGGTATAGTTGGGCGCTTCCTGTAACTGATAGTAAAAATCATTGGCAGCCAGCTTAAATTGAGCGGTAGTCTGCCAAAAAGTTTCATCTGCGATCTGGTCTTTGGGAATAAGATCAAGGTCCTTTTGACATCCTGTGAGGATCATTGCAAAGGCGAAAAGAAAACGGAATATTTTTTTCATCGTAGTGGCAGTTAAAAAGTTAAATCAAGGCCTACAGAATACAAACGCTGGAATGGATAATTGAAACCGGAGTCGCTCGATTCGGGATCCCATCCTCCTTTCACGTGATGGATTTCAAAGAGATCAAAGCCGCTGAAATAAACCCGTGCTCTTTTGATATAAATTTTACTTAAAAGGGATGCCGGAAGTGTATATCCGACCTGCAGGTTTTTCAGCCTCAGATAGGCAGCGTTGATAGCCTGTAAAGTAGATGCCTGGTAATTCCAGTAACGGATATTACCATGACTGAGCCGGGGATATTTTGCATCGGGGCGGTCTTCATTCCAGGTATTTCCAAAGTAGAACAGGGGAGGCTGCCTCCACCAGTCGCTCCAGGGCATGGCATATTCACCTACCCGGAAAAGCGTTCGCTTTCCGACACCCTGCACAAAGATCCCCATGTCAAAATTTTTCCACTTCAAATCCAGATTAAAGCCATAGGTGTATCGGGGGGTAGTGCTGCCCACATTTTTCACATCGCCGTCGCTGCCGGGAATACTGCTGTAAATGCTGATATTGCCATCGCCATTACGGTCTTTAAACCGTGCATCCCCGATGCCGATATCGCTGGGTACTCCTCCAAGTTGTTTATAGGCATCCAGCTCCTCCTGCGTACGGATCACTCCGTCAAATTCATAGGCAAAATAGCTGTTAACCGGATAGCCTTCACGGTTTACATTCAACCCCAGTACATAGGTATCCTGACCCCCATAATCGGTCAGCTCATTTTTGGCATCGCTCAGCATGACCCTGACCGACCAATCGAAGTCACCCATGGTTTTATGGTACTTCAGAGAGGTCTCGAACCCGAGTGTTTTTAGTTCTCCGGCATTTGAGAAAGGAGGAATATCGCCCAACATACTCGGATAGGTGACAGGGATGAGCATGTCTTTGTTCTTTTTGATAAAATAATCGAAGGAGAAATCGACACTGGAATTGAACAAGGTGGCATCCAGCCCGATATTGCTGACTGCGACAGTTTCCCAGGTCCTGTCGGGAGCGATGATATTGGCCAGGTAAGCCGACTGGTCGCGTCCGCCCGGTCCGAACGGATAGGGATAATCGCGCCCAATGTTGATCAACTGGATGTAATCATATAAATTGATCCCTTCCTGGTTCCCTGTTTCACCATAGGATGCGCGCAACTTTAAGTCATTGATGAAAACAAGATTTTCCAGAAATTCTTCCTGGGATATTCTCCATCCGAGCGACATACCGGGGAAAAGACCCCAGCGGGTATCGCGGTCAAAACGGGAGCTGCCGTCATATCGCAGATTCGCTTCAAGCAGATATTTATCTTTGAAACTATAACTGATCCGGGAAAATACCGATTCGATAGCCCAATGATTGCCTCCACCGTCATTGGTCATATTATCGGTAGACCCCAGTCCCAATTCCCAACCGTCGTCTGTTATAAAATTGGTTCTTCTGGCGCTGAATTCTTCAAAATCATTTTCCTCATGTGATAACCCTGCCATCACATCGAATTTATGGTTCTCGCTGAAGGTTGTATTGTACTGAACATAGCCGGTAAAATTCCGGTAGGTGTTGGTGCTATTGTACTGATCAACATAGGTCTGGTCGGGATTGGCGATGGAATAGTAAGCAATGGCGCTTTCGTCCCAAACATACAAGGGATGCGAATTGGCAATGTCCTTATTGTTGGCAGTACCCACATTGACGCCTGCCTGCAGGTTAATTTTCAGACCTTTCATGACATCCGCGATCAGCTTGAAATTGGTATTGAAGTTCCGGTTGACGAAAGTGGCGGTTTCACCTTCTTTGGCCTGTGCAACGGCATTTCCCCATCCTCCCTGCGCAAAATATTTTTCACCGCTCTGTGTATAGATCGGGTGATTGGGCATGCCAAAAATGGTTTCGTACATGATCCCGGCCGATCCGACGCCTCCGATATCCGTGCGGTTTTGATTTTCGAACGCTACTTTCGATTCAAGCCTTAACCATTTTGTAAAGTCGTAATCATAGTTCATGCGCAGGTTGTATCGCTTGTTGTTATCATCGCCGTATTTGATGACCCCTTTCTGGTCGGAGAAAGTCCCTGACAGATAATAGGATGAATTGTCACCACCACCTGATACATTCACGGTGTGTTTCTGCTGAAATCCATTTTCAAATACAGCATTTCGCCAGTCGGTCGAGGTGAAAAACAGCATCCAGCCGGAACTGCCGTATACCGGGTGGGGGATTGGATTGGGATCGCCAAGCCTGACTTTTTCAAGCAGATCGGGTGTATACATGGGAGCAGCCCCGTTGTGGATATTGGCCTCGTTGTCCATCATGGCCATTTGGTAATGATTGGGGGTTTCCATCAGTCCTGCCAGCTGAGTAACGGCAAAGTTGGTGCTGTAGCTGATTTTTGGAGTTCCCTTTTGTCCTCCCCTGGTGGTTACCAGGATTACCCCGTTGGATGCTCTTGCTCCGTAAATAGAAGCAGAAGCATCCTTGAGAATACTGATCGATTCGATGTCATCGGGATTCAGCAGGTTAAGGTCTCCTGCAATACCGTCAATCAGCACTAAAGGCGTATTTCCACCGTTGGTTGAGGATAAACCCCGGATGTTCAGGTCAAAACCTTCGCTTCCTGGTTGACCGGATGAACGTTGAATGGTTAATCCCGGCATCACTCCCTGGATGGCGGTGACCGCGTTGGTGATGGGGCGCGACTCCAGTACTTCCGAGTTGACCGATGCCACCGAGCCGGTCATGTTAACCCTTCTTTTTTCACCATACCCGATCGCAACGACTTCTTCCAGTCCAATGGATTCTTCCTTCAACGTGACATTGATTTTGGTTTTGCCTGCAATGGGAATTTCCTGCATTTTCATTCCCACAAATGAAAATACAAGCGTTTCGCCCGGATCAACGCCCTGCAGTACATAATTTCCATCGAGGTCGGTAGTGGTTCCCCGTGTGGTCCCCTTTACGATGACCGTAACGCCGGGAAGAGGTTCTCCTTCGGCATTGGTCACTTTCCCGGATACCTGCGCCGGTTGCTGGATCGTTGATCCCATCTCCGTTGAGGAAAGGACGATCTGACGACCTACCACTTCATAGGTAATGGGCGTGCCTTCCAGTACACTGTCAAGGACTTCATGGACGTTTTTGTCGATAAAGTTGGCGGTAACCCTTCTTTCAACATCAATTCTTCCGTTGTAAAAGAAACGATAGCCACTTTGGTTTTCGATTTCCCGGAGGACATTCTCGATCGACGTGTTATTCAAAACAACGGTCAGCTTCGTGGCCTGCGAATAGCTTTCTGTCGCCAGACCACTCATCATCGTGACAAACAATAGAAAAATCGTTAATCTCATTTTCCTGATCAATTGGTAAAACAATGGCCAACAGCCATCACTACATGGCATTTTTTTCATAAATTTGAACTGGTTTAATGAATTACTTTTTTAAACTAACGCATGAGAAAAGGTGGGAAACGCGACTTTCCGCCTTTTCTTTTTACTTTTTGTAAATCCGTAATGCTCTGATTTTTTGATTATAATCATATTGAACGGGCATGGTCCTGCTGATCAGATCCATCACCTCGCTTAAGGTTTCCATTTCGATCGTGCCTGTAAACCACAAGTCTTTCATTTCTTCATCATTGACTTCAATGGTCACATTATACCATCGCTCCAACCGCTTTGCCATTTTGGCAAAAGGTTCCCGGTAAAAAATGAGCTTGCCTTCTTTCCAGGAAGTAAAAACTTCCGGATCCACCTTTCTGATATTCAATTCACCCTGCTCATCCAGGTAAGCCTGTTGTCCGGGGATCAGTGTGAGCGAATGATTTCCGGAGCCATTAACCTTCACCGAGCCCTCTACTAAGGTAGACTCGAATTCACCGTCGCTGTATGCCTTTACATTGAACGAGGTTCCCAGTACCTCAATCTTCCCGTAAACGGTTGAAACGGTAAAAGGGGTTCCATTTTTCACCACGTCAAAGTATGCTTCACCGCTCAGGCTGACGGTGCGATCGCCATTGGAAGGTGCAGGGAATGAAAGGGTCGATCCGGAATTCAGCCAGGCAGTAGAGCCATCGGGAAGCATAAAGCTTGTTCGGGCGCCGTAAGGAATGGACACCTCCTGTACCTGTAACCCGTTTTGCCGGCTGTCCTTCCCGGTGAAATAAAAAACAGATGGGATGAGCATTCCCAAAATGAAGGCTGCTGCAACCGGGATGATCCATCTGACCGGCACTGATCTTTGCTGTTTAGACGGTAAGGTGTGAAAGGGATATTCTTCCAGTTGAATGCTTAGTTTTTCCCATTGCCGGTCAGTTTGCCCGTTTTTCTTTTGCACAACTTGTTCCCGGAACAGGCTTTGCTGTTCCCGAAACAGCTTCTTCCGGACTTCGCCTCCCGCCCTGATCCATGTTAAAAGTTCCTTTTCTTCTTTTTCAGGTAATCTCCCCTGAAGAAACAGGAAAATCTTTTCCCTGTATGCCATTTCGTCCTTCATTGAATCTTGTTTCTAAGGATAATACGAAATGGACCTTTGTTTTACCAACCGGGAATGAGAAAAAAGTAGTGAGTAGCGAGTAGTGAGTCACGAGTAATGAGGCAAGCCCACGGAGACAAGACACAAGAAGGAAGAGCATCCCTGTCACCCCTTCATTAAAAGGAGGATAAACAGGTCCGGGTTTAGATTATCTTTGGCGAAGCTGAGGCCTTTTGCCAGGTATTTGTCGACCATGGTCGTGGAGATATTCATTTCCAGGGCGATCTCGCGGACCTTTTTGCCGTCGATCCATCGTAAACGAAAGGCAATTCCGCATTTGGACGGCATTTTTTCGATCAGTTTATTCAGTTCCCGGTGTAAAAGCTCTTCCATGGAGATAAATTCGCCGGTTTCATCAAAACTGATATGGTATAACTCTTCTGATTCTTTCTTTGCCTGATGAAGAAGATATTTTTCCTCGACCACTCTTTTCCTTAAGCTATCGAAACATCTGTTTTTAACGAGGGTAAAGGTAAAAGCGGGTAGATTGCGATCCGGGTCAAGTTGTTTCTGATCTTTCCAAAGCTGCAAAAAAACTTCCTGTACCAAATCTTCTGCTTCTTCCGGATCCCTTAGAAAATAACCGGCGTATCTTCTTAAACGGGGGTAATAAAACCGGAAAAATTCTTCAAAAGCAAGTGAATACCTCTTTCGCTCCATCGAAATATTCAGCTTACTTTTCTCCATATGTCAGCTATTTTAGTTCCCGCCTGCTAATATAGGAATCTTTTTACTAAAGATTTTCGCTTCGCAGGAATGGATTTCTTGCTAAGACAGCATTTCAGATTTATATACGGGTCTTTCATTACTCCTAAACTTTTTCCTTTGATTTATATTTTTATTAACCAGCAGAGCCCTTCAATTGTTCCGGGTGCAGGGGAACTAATTTTGTTAACGGTTTGTCAATATGTTGGCAATTTTTATTCTACTTTCGCTTTCTTTTTCATTGGCTGGGACAGATTATTTTCATTATTAAAGATATGGAAGACAATAAGAAAGGGATATTTTTCGCGATTCTGACCGCGGTTATGTGGGGTATTCTGGCTATTGCACTTAAAGTGGCCGTCGATATCGTGGATCCGGCTACTATTGTATGGCTCCGGTTTTTGATTGCCTTTTCCTGTTTGTTGGTTTACCAATTATATCGAAGCCCTTCCGAGTTGAAATTATTGGCAAAGCCGCCATTCATCTTAATTCTGGCAGCAGTCAGTCTGGCCTGGAATTACATGGGATTTATGCTGGGGGTAAAATATGCAGGACCGAGCAACACGCAGATCATCATTCAGCTTGGACCCGTTGCCTTAGTGCTTGCAGGCATCATCTTTTTTAAGGAGAAGATTACCCGCCAGCAGATCATTGGATTTGCCCTGGCCTCGTTGGGGATGATCATCTTTTATCAGCATCAGCTGACCGAATTGGCCGGTATGGAAAAGGAGTTTAGTTTGGGTGTACTTTTGACCATCACCGGAGCTTTAGCCTGGACGATCTATGCAGTTTTTCAAAAGAAATTGGTGATGCGTTTTCCTGCCACCATTCTAAACCTGTTTATTTTTGGTCTTGCCACGGTCATCTACTGGCCATTTATTCATCTTGATTCGATCGCGAACCTTCATTGGGGATACTGGATCCTGCTTTTATTTCTGGGACTGAACACGCTGATTTCATATGGATCACTGAATCTGGCACTCAGGCATACATCAACCAGTACGGTGAGTATTATCCTGATCCTGAACCCGGTCATCACACTTGGTTTTATGGCCCTTTTCACGTCCCTGAAAGTTTCCTGGATCGAAGGTGAAAAATTCACATGGCTTTCCATTGCCGGGGCACTGGTCGTGCTGGCAGGTGCGATTCTGGTTGTCCGCAGGAAATAAAACCGGTTAGTTGATCTTAACTTTTACAACAACTTTTCTGACATTGGCATTCTCTTTTGTTTTTACTCCCGGACGATGAGCATCATTGGGGAAAAAGATGAAAAACGTTTCAGATGTGGCAGGACGGTAATTGTTTTCATCTGATGTGAGGAAAGCCACATCTTTTGTACTGTCATAGGGGACCGTTATGGGTTTATTTTCAAAAGATGTGACCCCGATCTTTTCTTCCCCGGCAACAACATACTGAATATCCGCATATTCTTGATGAGCTTCGAAAGGAACCTCTTCTTCATTTTTTGAAAGATATTCACTGATATTGACGAACAGATCGGAACCTTCCAGTTCATAACGACCAGGTTCCATGGTCGTCAGGTCTTTAGTCGCCAAAAAGGTGAAAGCCTTTTCCCATCGTTGCTGATTACGAAAATACTGACTTGCAAATTCTTTTTGATTGACGGTTTCGTCAGGTTGGGCAGTCCATCCCTGCTTCCATTCCCCCTGATCAAACCAGGAAGCACGCTCTTTTTCGCTCCATTGTTCAGGTGATTTGCTGTTCTTCTGGGTACACGACACGATCAGAGCAACTGCCGTCGTGATGAGAATGATCCGTTTCTTCATTTGTTTAACAATTTAGTTTTCTGGTTGCCACGCGGGACCAGCCAGGATAATCATCAGTAAAGATAGATAATTTAATTATTCACTGCGAAAATCGAAACACAGGTTGATGGGGTAGCCCTGATCGCCCGGGTGTCCGCTATACAAACCCTTCTGGCTTTTGGGTCCCATTTGCGCAGCCTGTCTGAATTTATTCCCAATGGGCGGGATTTCGTACAGGAACGACAGGTCTCCTTCCGGGAAAGGGGGATATGTACCACCTGCTGCAAGCTTTGGTTTACCGGGTTTAAAAAGCTGAAAGTATAAATTAGGTGTTTGGGAGATAATCCTAAAGGAACCTTCAGTTGTTTCCAGTGCGACCCAGTATAGCTTTCCATGGTACCCTTTGAATTCGGGGTAGATCAGCTCATTGAAACTTTCGCCGGTGATGGTGTTGTTGTAAGTTTTTTCCCAAACACCAAAATTGCTTCCCTTCAGGCGGTTCTTCCAAACCCGGTAAGGCCCGTTGCCCATCCATTTTACAGCCTTGCATTTTGCTTCCGGGTAATTGAAGGAGATCCCGATGTAATCGATGTCCTTCAGTCCTTCCCGGAACGGACTGGTCTCCAGCATCAGCAAGCCGTTCTTTTGAAGTTTCCAGGTCACCTTCTCCGGATAAGCGGAACGGGTTATCCCGAAGACAAAGTTCCCTTCATGATCTTTTTCCCATTTTACCCCGGTAACTTCCGATTCAACTCCTGCCGGAACAGGCCCGCCACTCAGGGAAATGTTCCCTTTTTTGTTTTTTACTGAGAGTATAAGTCCGTTTTCCCTGTTGAATGAAATCTCAAGCGACTGAACCGATGCCGTGATGGTATTCCCTTTTTCTTCAACTTTGATCGCAGAATTTCCTTCAGAGATTTGTCCGGTCAGTTCAGATGCCTTTTCTTCCGGCTGGATCACCGGCCAGCTCCAGGTGTATAGCTCCTGTTCGTGATGGTCGGTCGCGGTGAACTCGAAGATGTCGGTCGTATGAAGCGCCTGGCTTGCGTCGACCATAACCAGGGCCGTTTCGCCGGGCAAGGCATCAGGACTTGTAATCACTCCTGAACCAACCGGCTTTTTCTTTCCATCGGTCCCGGTGCTAAACGCTTTCCAGCTAAATGCGCAGTCCTTCAAATTGGTATAGATGAATTTATTCTCCAGAAACAATTTCCCGTTCCATTGCCGGTTTATGATAACCGGTTTGACCTGAACGGGCGACCAAACTTCCCTGATGGTATAAAAGCTTCCTTCCTTTTCCCGGTGGGGACCCAGAATACCATCCGGGGCATGATTGCCGCTGCTGTCGTAAGTCTTTCCTGGTTT
>Ga0074195_1004108_pt1 | contig 12430 bp, 11 predicted proteins | sample EPASupsiteHSE623_FD_64525 | JGI IMG/M metagenome (GOLD analysis project Ga0074195, IMG submission 64525) | Bioremediated contaminated groundwater from EPA Superfund site, New Mexico - Sample HSE6-23 | ecosystem: Environmental > Aquatic > Deep subsurface > Groundwater > Contaminated ...
CCTGTCTGGATGTAAAAGACGGGCGGGTGGTAAAAGGCACTAATTTTGTTGGTTTACGGGATGCCGGCGATCCGGTGGAACTTGCCAAAGTGTATGATATCAAACTGGCCGATGAACTGGTTTTCCTAGATATCACTGCTTCCTCAGATGAGCGCAAGACTATGATAGATGTTGTGGGTGACGTAGCTGCGCAAGTATTTATTCCTTTTACCGTAGGCGGTGGTATTCGGACAGTGGAAGATATCAGGACAATGCTTAACGCCGGAGCTGATAAAGTTTCGTTGAATACGGCAGCTGTCAAGAATCCGGAACTTCTGGCTGAAGGTGCCAAACGCTTTGGCTGTCAGTGTATTGTGTTGGCTGTTGATGCCCGCCGGTCCGGACAAGATTCCTGGGAAGTATATATTAATGGCGGACGTACACCAACAGGAATTGATGTGTTAGAATGGGTCAAACGTGCCACTGCTCTAGGGGCAGGGGAAATTCTTTTGACAAGCATGGATAAAGACGGCACCAAAGATGGCTATGATATTCCGCTTACCCGGGCGGTTTCGGAGGCTGTTAATGTACCTGTTATTGCATCTGGCGGCGCTGGCGAGCTGGAGCATTTTTATGAAGTGTTGACTGAGGGTAAGGCTGATGCCGTACTGGCGGCATCGGTATTTCATTATGGCCAGTTTACAGTTGGGCAGGTTAAGGAATATTTAAAATCCCGTGGAGTAGAGGTGCGATTATGAATATAGAGGCAATAAAATTTGATGTAAACGGTCTGGTGCCAGCGATTATTCAGGACGAGGCTTCCGGAACCGTACTTATGATGGCATACATGAATGCCGATTCATTGGCTAAGACGCTATCAACTGGCGTAACCTGGTTTTACAGCCGCAGCCGCAAGGCACTTTGGCAGAAAGGCGAAACTTCTGGTCATGTGCAAACTGTTAAGGAAATGTATTATGACTGTGATGCCGATACTCTGTTGGTTAAGGTAAATCAAAAGGGTGTGGCCTGCCATGAAGGCACCTTCTCCTGCTTTAGTCGCAGGCTGGATGCTGAAACTGAGCAGGCGGAAAAACTGGTTGATCCCGACAAAGTATATAAAGAGCCGCTGGCCGGTGTTTTGTACGAGCTGTATAATGTTATCAATGACCGTAAACACAATCCCAAAGAGGGTTCCTATACCAACTATCTGTTTGAAAAAGGGCAGGATAAAATTCTTAAAAAAGTCGGCGAAGAGTCGGCAGAAACCATCATTGCCTCCAAGAATAACGATAAGGCCGAGATATTGTATGAAATGGCTGATCTCTGGTATCACTGCCTGGTATTGTTAGCCAACCATAATATTGCGCCAAGTGAGTTATTTGAGGAACTGAAAAAACGCCGGAAATAGTCCGCAAAATTCTAGTTATTAATAGTCCGGGAGGGATTTTCGTGCTTGTAGATTTAGTAAAAAGAAACCGGAGTTACCGGCGTTTTTATGAAGAACACGAAATTGGCCGAGAGACCTTACTGCAGCTGATTGACTTGGCTAGACTGAGTGCTTCGGGGGCGAATAAACAAACTTTGCGGTATTACTTATCTAATGATAGGGAAACTAATGGCAAAATATTTCCCGAATTGGGTTGGGCTGCTTATTTAAAGGATTGGTCAGGACCAGAAGTTGGGGAAAGGCCATCTGCTTATATTGTGATCGTTCAAGATGAACAGCAAAAAGTGATGGGTGGTCCGGCTTATGGCATTGCTGCCCAGAGTATATTGCTAGGGGCGGTTGAATTGGGGCTGGGCGGCTGTATGATTGCTAACCTGCAGCGGGCTGGTTTAAGAGCGGCATTACATATTCCAGAAGGCCTAGAAATAGTGTTAGTCATTGCTTTGGGAAAACCTAAAGAATGCGTTGTGATTGACGAGATTGAAGCAGATGGCGATATCAAATACTGGCGGGATGAAAACCAAATTCATCATGTGCCAAAACTAAAATTGCAGGATATTATAATGAATTAATGGAAAGGTCTAGAATCTTATTCTATATGAGGTTTTAGGCCTTTTTGTCCGAGGTCTACCCTTTCTTAAATAGCTTGATGCTCCAAGTGGGTGAATAATATATCTAATGAGGCGAGCGGTTAAGTTCCTGGATATTTAACAAAAAATCACTAAATATTCTTATTATAATATAAAAGTATAAATTGACACAATTATCAGCTTTCGTGTAAACTATATATAGATGTATAGATGTGAGAGCTCGTAATGTATATGTGCTTTTAAAGGATGGTTATTATGCGAAATCGTGAGAATATGATACCGGTGTATTATCGCTTGGCTGATGATATAAAGCAGCAAATTGAAACCGGTATATTGAAAGATGGAGATCTGATCCCAACAGAGGCGCAGCTTGGCGAGCAGTATGGTATAAGCCGTATGACGGTAAGGCAAGGAATTGCTCTGCTGGCCGAGGCTAGTTTGATTGAAACCGTTAAGGGCAAAGGCAGTTTTGTTACCCGTCCACGCTTAAATCAATTAGTTATTGATTTGAAAAAAAGTAATAGCGGCAAAGCCGAATTGCATTATAAGCTTATTGGTGTCAACTTAATTCGTAACAACCTGAAATTAGCTCGGGATTTAGGCTTTGAAGGGGACACAAATGTAATTGCGGTAAAACGTTTGCTGATTAAGGAGAAATTACCGGTCGCAATTGAAGAGAAATTTCTACTGTACCAAAAAGGTAAACCTTTATTAGAAACTCAGTTAGAATATGCGGATTTCCCAGAATTGGTTGTTAAGCATCAGGATAGCGTACCTGTACGTAATGATATGGCAATATCTGTATCGGCACTGTCTGCAGAACAAGCTAAGTTGTTAGAAGCGGAGGAAGAGCTGCCGGCATTGGTAGTAAAACAGGTTATTTATGCTAAAGAAGACAAACCGTTGGGAGTATCGATAATGGTTTGCCATAAAGACAGATTTGAATTAACAGCTACCTCATATCCACTTTCAGGAAGGTTGTGAGATTTTATGCTAAAAATCCAGAAAATGCTGGTCTGTGCCATGGCTAGGCTGGATGAAACTACAGTGATGAATCTCGTTAAACAAGGTCTTGAGATGGGGATTAATCCCTATGTTTTGTTAGAGGAAATCCGGTTAGGGACCGACCGGGTAGGTGAGCTTTACAGTAAAGGCGAATATTTTTTATCAGACCTGATTATGGCGTCTGAAATCTTTAAAGATGTACTGGCTTTAGTAAATCAAGACAGAGTAGTTACCGCAATCGCCTCTTATCCTACTGTTGTATTTGGTACAGTTGCAGAAGATATTCATGATATTGGCAAAAATATAACAACAGGTATTATGCGATACAATGGTTTTGATATCTGCGATTTAGGTGTTAATGTCCCAGGTAATAAATTTATCGAAGCCGTCGAATTGCATAATAGCCGGGTTGTTTGCTTGACAGGACTAATTACGGAAGCGTTCGACTCTATGAGAAATACGATTACACTTTTGGAAGAAGCCGGCCTTCGTTCTCAGACTACGGTAATTATCGGCGGTCTAGTCAATGAAAGTGTAAGAAGATATACTGGTGCGGATTATTGGGCTACCGATTGTGGCAAAGTAATCGAATTGTGCCGGGATATCTTTGCGTCCAATAGACGGATATTTCAATCGTCGTAAAGGAAGTGGTCAGATGGGGACTGCAATACTTGCATGTCAGACACTTCAGGCGGAACTCACACTAGCAGTACAGGAAACCAAGGTGGATTTCCCCATTATATATATTGAATCCGGTTTGCATAACACACCTGAACTATTACACAAACGAATTCAGGAAGAAATCAACCGGATAGATAACGTTGACACAATCATGTTGTTGTTTGGGTATTGTGGGAATAGTTTACTTGGCGTTAAATCAGATAAAGCAACATTGGTACTACCCAAGGTTGATGACTGTATTCCTCTGCTTTTGGGTTCTTGTGAAGCCAGAAAAAATATATCAAAAGAGATGGGAACCTATTTTTTAACTAAAGGCTGGTTGGATTATGAGAATAACCTGCTTCAAGAATATGAACGCTGCATTGAACGCTATGGGCCGGATAGAACGTCAAAAATTATGAAAATTATGCTAGGTCATTATAAACGCTTCATGTTGATAGATACTGGCGCTTATGCGCTAGAAAGCGTGCTAGTGCAAACACAGGCTGTTGCGGAAAAGCTTAATCTGTATCATGATGTTACACCGGGTTCGCTGCGCTTATTTCATAAGCTGCTGCAGGGGGAATGGGATGATGAATTTTTGGTGCTTGAACCAGGAAAGGCTATTACGATAAGTGATGTTTGTGGTGGCAATGAGGTTGATCAGACTCAGCTTGGACAGAATACATCTCTGAAGTTATGCGAAGAAAGAGTTAAATAATAAAGGCAACAACGTCCTGAATACTTGTTAAAGCTTTCAGGACGTTGTTTTGTACTACAATAATAAACTAAATTACAAGAAAAATAAAAAAATATTGACAAATTAGGTAATTTTGGCTACTCTATATATAGATGTATATACAAATGACGACTCTTAAAAGTTTTGCTGATTAATAGCGTTGCGGAAAAAGCGCTCAAGGGGGCAATTGCGCTGGTGAATAGTTTTAATGAACTGGTAAATACAGCAATTATTGAAAAAGCAAATCATGCAGCAATTGTTGAAGTTGGGAAAATAAAGTTTGTTGAGGATTTTAGAAAAGCCTGTGAACAAAATGTCTGTAGGAAGTATGCTACAAACTGGATGTGTCCGCCTGGAGTGGGTTCATTTGAGGCGGTCAAAGCGAAGGCTTGCCAGTATCAGTATGGACTATTGTTTCAGACAGTGCATCAAGTAGCCAGTTCCTTTGATTGGAAGGGAATGATGGCGGCTAAGAAAGTGCATGACAAAGTATTCCGGGATGTACTGCATAATCTTAAGAATAAACATAACCTGCAGGACATACTTGCGTTAAATGCCGGAGCCTGTGAATTTTGCAACCGCTGCGCTTTTTTGGATCTTGAACCATGCAGATTTCCAGAGGAAGCTTTTCCGTCAGTCGAAGCCTTTGGGATCGATGTAATAAACCTGGAAAAGACGTGCGGAATTCCCTACTATAATGGAAAAAATACAGTTTCGTATGTAGGCCTTATTTTATTTAACTAGGTATTTGCTTAGCTGTACTTCGATTGGTACAAGCTGTGGTGCTGTAACTAAAAAAAAGTATCAATTTAGGTACATGAAAATTAATTATTAAATCTCAATAAAGACGCTTGCGCTGTATTTTCTGTAAATTTAGATTATTGGCATAAAAATTGCAATACGTTATAAGGGGGATTTAATCAACACTACTATATATGCTTGCGTCTATTTTAATAATGGATTGTAATACAACACATAAGGAGCGACAAGCATGAAGTTAGAAGAGCTTATCCATGGTGCTGATGTTTTTCGTGAGGTGAATGTATTTGACTGTTCTGTAATGGTATGTGATCCAGATGGAAGAATTCTTCACTACTCACCGGCAGATACATTTCATGCCGATGTAAAGATTGGCGAAATTGCCAAAGGTGGTGCCATGTTAGAATGCATCAGAACCAAAAAGAAAATAATTACTACAATACCTACTTCGGTATATGGCATTCCCTGCAAGGCCATTGTTAAGCCTGTCTTTGATGAAGATCAGCAATTTATCGGCATTGTTGGTGCGGCTGTCAGTATGCAAACACATGAAATTTTGCAAAATGCCGCCCAGACTATAGCAGCAACATCACAGGAATTAAGTGCAACTTCTGAAAGTCTCAATGTATCAGCCACTAAGCTTTCTGATGAATTGGCACAAGTTCGCCAGGATGGTGAGAAAGTTTTAAACGACATTAAGAAAACCACTGATATTTTACGCTTTGTCAGTGATATTGCAGCAAATTCCAATTTATTAGGGCTTAACGCCGCTATTGAAGCTGCCAGAGCCGGTGAACATGGGCGCGGATTTGCAGTTGTAGCAGAAGAAATTCGGAAAATGGCTGTTAACAGTGGGAATTCTGTTAAAGACATTGAGAACATTCTTAAAACCATCCAGCAAGATACATCAAAAGTCGTGGATATATTAGTGAAAACATCAGAGCTTGGTAACACTCAGGCTATTTCGACAGGTGAGATTTCAGCATCCATGCAGCAGCTAGCCGCAACAGCGGCTGATATACAGAAGGTTGCAGACTCTGTATGAGTTAAATAAATATTTGGGGGAGTGGATTTAATGGCAGATGTAATGACTGCAGAAGAAAGACTGGTGGCTTCAATTAACCTTCAACCGGTGGACAGGATAGTGTGTGCACCTATTATTGAACAATATGCCGGTCAGCATGTTGGGATGACTAATAAAGAATTTCTCTGGGATTGGAATAAAGCGCAAGCTGCCATGCAAAAAGTATGGGAAGACTACCCGGTATGGGACAGCAACGCTTATATGCTGCATGGTCGCATCGGGCATGTTGCCACTAAATGTGGTCCTGGACGCTTCAAAATGCCAGGCAAAGATTTAGAGGACAATGCGCAATACCAAATTCATGAATTCGAAACTATGACTCGCGAAGACTATGCAATTCTCAAAGAAAAAGGCTGGCTGGAATATCGCCTGACTTTCCTGGAAAGAGCTCATCAAGTAAGCCGGGAAGAGGTGCTTGCAGGACAAAAAGAGATGGCTAAACTCCGGCAGGATGAAATTGACCGCAGTTATGCCAGGGGACAAAGTTTAACCTGGGGAGCCATTATGGGCACAGTTCCTTTTGATGCGTTATCGATTGTCCGTTCCATGGAACGCTTTTATAAGGATATGTATCAGATTGCTGATCAAGTGGAAGAGCTGCTTTGGATAGTTAATGATGCTGTTATTGCCGGCAGTGAAGCCGCAGTTAAGGCCACTGGCATCAACCGAATATTTGTTGGTGGCGTAAGAGGTGCTGGACAGTTTATTAATAAGAAAAACTTTGAACGGTTTGTCTGGCCGCAGTTAAAAGTAATGGTTAACCGTATGGTAGAAAAGGATATTGTACCAGTTCTTCACTTTGATGCTGACTGGACCAAGAACCTAGAGTATTTCCTTGATTTGCCTAAAGCCAAGTTTATCTTGGAATTAGACAGCGCCACCGATATCTTTAAGGCACATGAAATATTAAAAGGGCACTGTGCCATAAAAGGAGATGTAAGCCCGTCGTTGTTTACAGTAGCTTCTCCCAGCGAGCTGGATGAATATGCTAAAAAACTGATTACAACATTCAAAAATGGTGAAGGGCTAATATACTCATCAGGTTGCAACTTGCCGATGAACGCTAAACGCGAAAATGTTGATGCCTTCTTTGGAGCGGTAGAAAAATACGGTCGCTATAACTAATTAATAAATATCGGCAAGGCAGTCTCGCATTTATGTGGGACTGTTTTGCCATGTTATAATGTATATTATGAAGCGATTGGCAGATGTGAGGTGCTGATATTAATGCAATGTAAGCCCAAACCTGTAGAAAGAAGTTATGAACTTGCTCAGAAAAATTTGCGTCAAATATTTGACAAACTGCCGCATGCGATTTTTGTGACCGACAAAGAAGGGAATGTGCTTCTTTCAAACTCAACAACGGCATTGACGCTGGATATGTCCTTAGATCGATTGTTAAAATCAAATATTAATGACTTGGTGAAGAAAGGATTTTATAGTAAATCATTTGCTGCAGAAGCTGCCGAAAAAAAATGTGTTAGAAGCGGAGTATTAAAAACCAAGCTTGATTTTATACAGTATTCAAGCAGCACACCGATATTAGATGATAATGGCGAGGTAATTTTAGTAGTAACCTACGGCAGGCCTCATAACACGCAAGAAAGCTACGTGAGCCGTGAGGAAAAAGAACATGTTAGCCGGCGTAAACGTGAAATGGAATACTTAAGAAGCTATGTTTTGGATACCGAAACCATTGTGGCTGAAAATAAGAATATGAAGCAAGTATTATTGAGGGCTCATAATGTTGCGCAGGTTGATAGTACGGTACTTTTAACCGGAGAATCGGGAACCGGCAAAGAAATACTGGCAAAATACATACATCGGCACAGCAAAAGATCAGAAGAGGCGTTTATTGCAGTAAACTGCGCTAATTTACCGGAGAATCTTGTTGAATCAGAATTATTTGGTTATGAAAAGGGCGCTTTTACTGGAGCAAATACCGAAGGGAAAGTTGGCTTATTTGAAGCTGCCCACAATGGAACTCTATTTTTAGATGAAATTGCAGAACTTCCCTTTGCACTGCAGGCAAAACTCTTGCGCGTGCTTGAAACTTGTGAAGTCCGGCGTCTGGGAAGCAATATTGACCGAAAAATGGACTTTAGACTTATTGCTGCAACTAATAAAAACTTAAACAAGATGGTGGAGGAAGGGACATTCCGGAGTGATTTGTATTACCGTCTCAACGTAATACCACTTTCGATACCGCCTTTGCGTGAACGACCGGAAGATATTGTGGTGCTGGCTCTGCGTTTTCTGGAAAGTTTTAACAAGAAGTATGGTTTGGATGTTGAGTTCGATTCTGAGACTTTTGAAGAATTGCAAAGCTATAAATGGCCGGGAAATGTACGGGAGTTGAAAAGCGTTGTCGAACGAAAAGTAATTAGCAGTTTGCAGGACAGTAATACCGACAGTTTAGCTTTTGATACAATTGGTCAGGGCAATGATTATCAGTACAATATTTTTAAACTGCTAGGGTTGAACGGTACTTTACGGGATGTACTAAAAATGGTCGAAAAAAAATATATCAATCATATGTTGCAAGAAAATAGTGGAAAGATCGGAGAAACTGCCCAAAAGCTTGGTATTTATCGGACTGTTCTTTACCGAAAATTAAAAGAATTTCAAAAGCCGAATGATGTAAATAATGACTAGCTCTAAAAATGGATGCTCCTAGCGAGACATCCATTTTTCATTTAGCGGAGTTCGTTGAACCGTCAATGTACCTAAAAAGGTATACTGACGGTTTTGAATTTACTGAAGATTGAATGAAATGGTACATGCAACAAGGGGAAGCAGCGTGTGAAAACGCTGCTAATGCCTGAAATTGTTGGATTTTATAAATTGCTAAGATATTGGCACAAAACATGCTATATATGGTGTACGTAGTAATATTTCACATATAAAGGAGCGTAACAATTATGTCAAAATTGATAACCGCTGACCAAGCGGCAGCCTTGCTGAAAGACAACATGACAGTGGCAACAACCGGTTTTGGTCTTGCCGGATGGGCCGAAGAGATTGCAGAAGCGCTTGAAAAGAGATTTGTCGAAACGGCACAGCCGCGTAATCTGACGCTGGTACATGCTTCGGCAACCGGCGACTGGAAAGATCGGGGAACAGTCCGGATCGGCTATGAAGGGTTAATCAAGCGCTGGATCGGTGCTCATATCGGGTCATCGGCGACCATGTCAAAATTGGTATCGGAAAGCAAGATTGAAGGTTATTGTTTGCCGCAAGGGGTTATTGTTCAGTTATATCGTGAAATAGCGGCAAAGCGGCCAGGTGTTCTGACAAAAGTAGGTATGGGAACTTTTGTTGATCCGCGTCTGGACGGCGGCAAAATGAATGCGAAGACAACAGAAGATATTGTTAAGTTAGTTGAATTTGAGGGCGAGCAATGGCTTTACTACAAGACTTTTCCTATTGACGTTGCAATCATCCGGGCAACTACCGCTGATGAACACGGCAATCTTACCACTGAAAAAGAGTCTGTTATGCTTGAAATGCTGGAATTGGCACAAGCAGTTAAGAATAACGGCGGCTTAGTCATTGCCCAGGTAGAATACCTAGCCAAAGGCGGTTCATTGCATCCACGCGATGTTAAGGTTCCCGGAATTTTAGTAGATCACGTTGTTGTGGCTACAGACCAAAGATGCTGCTGGCAGACGGAAGGCCTTTATTTTAATCCGGTCTTTTGCGGTGATATTAAGGTGCCTTTAGACAGTATTCCGGAGCTTCCTTTGACTGAGCGCAAGATTGTTGCCCGGCGGGCGGCAATGGAGCTGGTACCTGATGCTGTTGTAAATTTGGGAGTGGGAATCCCCAGTGACGTTGCCACTATTGGAGCTGAGGAAAAAGTTTCAGAGATGATGACATTTACTACAGAGGCGGGAGGTATCGGTGGAATACCAGCTAGCCTGCCGCATTTTGGGCAGTCATACAACGGAGAAGCTGTAATTGGACACGCCAATCAATTTGATTTCTATGATGGCGGTGGTCTTGATGTAGCATTTTTAGGTTTGGCACAGGTAGATGAAGTAGGCAACGTTAATGTTAGTAAATTTAAGGGACGCGCTATGGGCCCTGGCGGTTTTATCAATGTTAGCCAAGGTTCGAAAAAGGTAGTTTATTGCGGTACTTTTACTGCTGGTGGTCTCGAAGTTGCAATTGAAGACGGGAAACTTAAAATTGTCCAAGAGGGAAAAGGTAAAAAATTCATCAACCAAGTTGAGCAGGTAACCTTCAGCGGAAAATATGCCGCTAAAAATAACAAACCAGTAGTTTATGTTACCGAACGTGCTGTATTTACTTTGGAAAATGGACAAGTAACCTTGATCGAAATTGCTCCTGGCATTGATTTGGAAAAAGATGTTTTAGCATTGATGGATTTCAAACCGGTTATTTCTCCCAATTTGAAACAAATGCCAAGTGAAATTTTCCAGCCCAAATGGGGCCAACTTAAACAGATTATTGAAGCCAAAACGAAAGGTTGATGAATAATGGTTGATATGTCGCTTACTCCTGAACAGCAAAAAGTGCAACAGTTAGCCCGGGAATTTACGGCGAAATATATCATTCCTGTAGACCGCGAATGGGACGAGAAAGGTGAATTCCATGAGTTTATTCTGGAAGAAGTAAAAAAGGCCGGTCTTAACTGCATGGCAGTACCCGAAGAATACGGTGGCCCTGGCTACTCTTCTGTTATACAGTCGCTGGTTGCGGAAGAATGGGGTTATGGCTGCGCTGCCTTTTCCACAACGCTTGGTGGTAATGGACTCAGTTCTTATCCAATAGCAATTGCCGGTACAGAAGAACAAAAAAAATTATATTATGGACGTTTGGTAGACGGAGGTATGGGAGGTTTTGCCCTTACTGAACCAGGTGCCGGCTCTGATGCTGGTGCTTGTGCGACAACTGCTAAACTTGATGGTGAAGAATGGGTACTGAATGGTACAAAGTGTTTTGCCACAACCTGCGGCTATGCCAACATCATGGTCGTGTTTGCTTCGACCGATCCCACCAAAGGCGTTAAAGGCTTGAGTGCATTCATTGTCGAGTCAGAACGGGAAGGGGTTATTGTTGGCGCGGTTGAGCACAAAATGGGTATCCGCAGCTCCAATACCGTAGAACTGATTTTGAAAAATGTAAGGCTTCCCAAGACCCACCTTCTGGGCAAAGAGGGCGAAGGCATGAAAATTGCCATGAAAACGCTGGATATGGCACGGCCGATTGTTGCCTCAGCTGCCGTGGGGGTTGCCCGGAGGGCACTTGATGAAGCAGTAAAATTTGCTAAAGAATATCTTGATGTTAATGGTAAACCCATTGGTAGCCATCAAGCGATTGCTTTCAAAATAGCTGATATGGCTACTCAGGTCGAAGCTGCAAGGCAATTGGTACGAAATGCTCTTCGCCTCAAGGATGCCGGGGTTCCTTATACTAAGGAAGCAGCTATGGCTAAAACGTTTGCTACTGATGCTGCCATGCGTGTGACGGCAGATGCTGTTGAAATCATGGGACACTATGGCTATTCCCAGGATGCTATTGTGGAAAAGCTTATGCGTGATGCCAAAGTCACCCAGATATATGAAGGCACCAATCAGGTTCAACGAATTGTTATATCCGGGATTCTGCTTAACTCGTAAGTCAAGCAGCATAAGAATAGGAGGGTAACGCATGAGTTATGCATTAACAGAGGAACAGCAACTTATTCAACAAAATGCCAGGGAATTTGCTATCGAATATGTTGAACCAGTTGCTGCTGAAATTGACCATACCGGAGCACATCCGGCAGATGTTGTCAAGAAGATGATTGAGCAAGACTTTCTAGGGATTTTCCTGCCAAGCGAGTATGGTGGCGCTGAAGCCGGCTATCTGAGTTATACCTTAATCATTGAGGAATTATCTCGGGTTAGTGGTGCAGTGGCGGCAGTTCTTATGAACCATGCTTCGCTGGCAGCGTATAGCATTAACCGCTGGGGTTCGCCTGAACAGAAGCAGGCCTATTTGGCGGCCTTATGCCAGGGTGAAAAATTAGGGGCTTTTGCTCTCAATGAGCCAGGTGCAGCAATAGGCGCAGGTGAGAACAAGGTAACTGCAGTCAAAGATGGCGATACTTACGTGCTCAACGGCCGTAAAGCTTATGTGGCTAACGGCGGAGCAGCTGG
>Ga0074195_1004109_pt1 | contig 12429 bp, 11 predicted proteins | sample EPASupsiteHSE623_FD_64525 | JGI IMG/M metagenome (GOLD analysis project Ga0074195, IMG submission 64525) | Bioremediated contaminated groundwater from EPA Superfund site, New Mexico - Sample HSE6-23 | ecosystem: Environmental > Aquatic > Deep subsurface > Groundwater > Contaminated ...
GAGAAGAACTATCGACAGCACGTTTTTTACATTCACCCATTTGGTGAACCTCCCAATCTGTGATTGCAGCACAATATCAGCAGGTTGAAGCAAAATCAAAGGGGCAACTGCTTTTTATAGGATTAATCCTGTTTGGATGGTTTTGCCAATCGGCAAGGACTTGGAAATAGGCAACGACATAAAGCGCCTCTCTAGACAACGCGATCTCGATGTACTGTGGCAGATCTAGCCAGACTACATCTGCGTCAATATCTGATAGCTTCATTTCATCAATATGATATAAGATGTCATACATCGGATTTCATATTTCGGAAATATTATTTATGAAAGAGGATACAGTTGGGTTGAAGCGCAATGCGATGGAGGGAAGGGGGGGGGACATAACGGCAGTAATGTCATTGAAACCGGATTTCTTATTAAATATTTTCTGATTTCGGAAATTGGAATTATTATTTCAGAGAAAAAGTTTTTTCTCCATCTGGAAATAGCCCATAATCTTTGTTTCAAGCGGACCAATCAATAATCCTGATTGGTCGATTTTAGTCAATATGTCAGATTGTTCATCTACCGGCAAAGACTGGAAATAGGCATAGTATTTAGCCTGAAGCTGATAGATTTCATTGTCTTCCTTCTTTTTTTTGTCCTGATCAATGTTATTGATTGATTGTATGGATGCATCACGCTGCTGAGCATTTGCAACCCTCTTTTCATCCAACAGACGTTCAACTTCCTGCCGTTCTCTGATTTCCATCCCATAATCATTTTCAAGAACCCGACGAAGATATCCACCAGGGGAGGGGATGGGGGCCTGGGCTTTGTCATTTACCCGTTCTGAAAAATATTGGACGTTTGACTGGACGTATTCAAGGCCATATTGTTCAAGCGACCGTTTGAGCAAAGGCACGACCCCGCGCGTCGAGCCAATGCCTTCCGGCAGCATAGCGCACAGTTCCGCAATCTGCTCTAGTTGGTGGGACTCTGGCAGTATCTCAATCTCCTCAATTTGGACAAAAGTGAAGGCAAAGCCGGTCAGGGCACCCCTGGGACCTCGTTTCAGCAGCTCCAGCGTTATTCTGACGTCAGTTTTTTCATTGACCTCATTGACGGCCGGCTCTACAACATGCCGTCGGAGGTCATAGTTGTCTGAATATTCACCATCTTTAAGACCCATGTAGCGTCTGTACTCGGCGATCGTAAACTCACGACGTTCGCCTACATGGGACATCCCGAGTTCATAAAGAGCTATTGAATACACTGACTTGAGACCCCGGATTATTTTGAGATCGATTTGAGTATAGATAGAGGGGTTGTTCAGAGCTTCCTGGATTGTTGGCGCAAAATAGAACGTGACACCGCCAAATTTATCCACGCGGATCTCTGATATAGGTGGGAACGATCGCCATTCCTGGAACTGATCCTCAACAAACATATCGTACTGCCATGGATGTTCTTGGAGGCCAGTTAGAGCTTCTTTTATATACTTGTTGTTTGTTGCACTGATTTTTGCAAAATTTCTGAGAAATTTGAGGGTAGTTTTAAACTGGCCGTTGGCTGGCTCTACGCCAGTTTTCATCTGCGCCCTTGCTGCCATGAGCATGGCAGAAAAGAGTTTTTCCTCAGTAGGTGTGGCAGCATGCGTGCGGTGGATGATCGCGTTGTGCTTCTTAATGATGTAGTCTTCGGCAATAGCCTCCATACCTGGAAGATATGTTTGTACCTCACGCATAGCACCCGGACTATGGTTTGAGTCCTTTGTTGCAATTTTCGATTGGTTATCTTCCATTTCATCTCCATCCGCAGCGTGGTAAATATACCAATACCGGAATAACCTTGCAACCTCTTTCCGGTACATATCTATCTTTTCCGGTTCTGTCAGAAAGGGGTCAATTTAACCACCGGAAAAAAGAGATACCTAACCCTACTGACTACCGGAAAAAAGAGATACCTAAAGAGTCTGATTCAATCGGAATGGCGTTCTTTCAATGGGTTAGAAGTCAATTGCTTACAATCTGGTTATGGTTTGATTTCAGGTATCTGCATTTTCCGGAACTGCTGAAATAACACCGTATTTTTGCTATATATATTAGGTAGTTATGGGTGGTAAATGGGGATAGAATTATTTTCCGGTCCTGGCATCATTCAGGTATTCATTTTTTCCGGAACGGGTATCTATATTTTCCGGGTATCCCTTTTTTCCGTAGGTCAGGTATTCAATTTTTCCGGTGCCAATATCTATGAATTCCGCCGGAGGTATCCATATTTTCCGGTGATACTATCTCGATCTTCCGGTTTACCTATCTCAGTTTTCCGGTTAGATGTTGTAAGTAGCTGATATGCCGATAACAACGCACTTCACTTGTATATGTATTGTTGTTGTATTGTTCTAGGTACATGACAAAAACCGCTGTAGGCATACTCTATTTTTGTCGTTACGGAGTAACGCTGACGAAAGAATACGACTGCATTAGAAAAAACGGTGGCCTGGAGCAGGCCTCCGGTAATATAGCCTAAAAGGGTAGGGCACTCGTAGGTCTACCGATGGGGGAGCCATCAGTTCGATTTTGTCCAAACATGAATGGCATGTTTTAATCTCAATATCCCCTTTTGCACCCACCAAGACTGCTCAAGATCTCTTACAGCCTCACTCCAGGAATCACCTTCACCTTCAATACCGTCTTCCCCGTATATCGAAGCTACATATTTATCAGTCGGTTTATCCCAAGAGATGGACACCAGATGCTCAATATCAGGCGCAATTAAGCCAGGCTTGAGTCTCACCACAGGGTTGTCCCGATGATAACTATTCGGGAAAAGGTAAGCGTACCGTTCTGGGAAATCCCGACGGAACGCCTGATGTACTTTTGTGGCCATTTCCTCGTGAGGAGCAGGATTTTCAACCGACAAAGCGTCTTTTGCCTCGTCAATTTGGAATCCCCAAACATGGCACCATTTTACGAACGAGAATTTCTTCTGATCGAAGACTTTTGCTACCCGTTCTGGCAGATCAATTTTCGGAGTCCTGCCACGTTTCAGAGCGGAAATGAGTTTTGAGTTGCGTAAAACAGTGTAAAAAAAATCAGGCTTGGTTCCCCCGGTCACCCGGGTAATTTCCAAGACGCTCAAGCCCGATCGGAACGCTTCGCAAATTACATCGCCATATCGCTTTCTTGCCTCTACGGCCTTACCGCTATTCAAAAAATATCCAGCCATCCCGTTAACCCCAATCAAAATTATTTATTATTTTATTTAAAGTATTTTACATAATAAAATATAAGCAATTAATTTAGCTCCGGATTTGCCGCCAAATAGATTTTATTTGTAAACAAATATAAGCAATTTATTTTGGCTCTCATCAGCATGCTCATTCTCATTCCTTGTTTTCATCCTACAATCGTAACCAATCCATTCAAGCTGATGACGTTAAGTGATTCTTGCTTGTACAACATGGCCCTGTTGTTTTGATGACACGTTCAAGATTCTGTCTCGTCAGGTTTGGACCTGAATACACACTTGAGTACTCAAAGCGGCCCGAAATTAGGTTGTCGATGGTACCGCCAAAATGAGTTATTTTAATCAAAACAGGGCCTGTACCCAACCATCAGAATGGACATCTGATGGTGAAAATACTCCCCAGGACGTCCTGAAATAAAAAATGCATATGGGTGAGACCGCGAAGCGATAAAAACCGCCTCAAGCGAAATTTGACAGCCGGTTTTGGTGCATTAGGCTATTAGGCGGCAGCTGAAATGTGTGAGTCGAGCGAATTCTCAAAATCACGCATTACAATCTCTGGGGGCAGTTCGTCCAGCGACACCATCCCTAGAGAATAAAGCTGAGCTATTTTATGCTTGAGTTTCTTAAACATGACGGATGCGGACGCCTTTGAAACACCCAGTTTAGAACCTGCTTCTTCAAGTGTGTGGTATCCGGCTTTTCCCAATCCAAGCAGCTTGTAAAGCAGTTGCCTTTCTACTGACGTTAGGTGGTCGTAACTGGCCCAAAAAATGGATTCAGATAGAAAATCGACCTTGCAGCCGCCTGGTTGGGCCACGCATGTCGCCAGTTCCACTTTTTCCTCGACTTCGAATATGTCCTCGTAAAGGTGCGAAGGAACCGATGACGACCACCTGTGATTTTCGGGACAGGGAATGATCTCGCGCACCAAAAGTCGGTAGTGGTTCCAAAATGCTTGTTCAAACTTTAACCCCGCGGATTCCTTTGCTGTAAAAACAGCAGTAATGGCTGCTTGGTTGGCGCAGCTGATCAGATCTTCTCTGTCATAAGGACTGAACTGTAAATATTTGTCCGCGTCATTGATAATGGCCCCAGTATTGCTACTAACCCACTCAACAGCAGATTCAAATGTCATTTTGACACCTCCGATTTCCAAATATTACAAAATGTAATTTAACATTACAAAATGCAACAGTCAAACAGGGCATTGAACGATTGATAATTAACGAAAGTTCGTTTAGGCAGATATCATGCCATTGGAATTGAGGGGTTTATGTTGGATGTAGGGCAATATAAAGCCACTGTTAAACAATAAAAAACTCGTTTTTACAGCAGTTTAATCGGGAGTGATGTGTGTGAATTAATTCACATGCGTTTGATTGAAGCAGACTTTAAGCGATACATATTGTGATATGACAAAATGTAATCATAAACAAGGGGAGGATGTGAAGAAATTCACAGAGGGGAAGACAGTGGTTTTGCAGCCAGGAGGAGAGAAGGAAAAAGAGGAGAGGGGGGCTATTTAATCCCACCTTTGTTAAGACGCTTGTTGATAGCGGTTCTTGAAAGTCCTAGCATATCCGCCATTAAGCCTTGATTGCCTGAAGCCCTGCGATGGGCCTCCTTGATTAAGATGTCCTGTACCTCGGCAAGGGTTGGCAACCGTGATCCTGGGAATTGTGCCAGTGGGACATCATATGCTCTCTCATGTGCTGATCCCGAAATCTTTGCTCTGAAAATATCAAGGGAAAGAACTCCACAAGAATGCGATCCCACAGCATCCAAAATCATCCCCCGAAGCTCGCGAATATTACCCGGGAAATGATATGTTCCTAACAGGGTTAGAAGTTCTGGCGGAGCAGTAGGGCGGGTTTTAGCGAAATATTGCGAGGCTTCATCAAGGAAACAATCGACCAAAACTGGCAAATCCTCACGGCGCTCACGCAAGGCAGGAACCTGGACAGAATGGGAGGAAAACTTCAATAGCAAGCGCTTCATACCGGTAATCAAATCAAGTGATACACTTGTGGAAGCGACTATACGCCCATTAAACCACTTTGGAGTTCCCCCCGACATGGAAGTATACTGTTGGGAATCAATCAAATCGGTGAGGAAATTTTCGCCTGCACGGGAAAGATGCTCAATTCCATCGAGATAAAGCGTCCCACCCTCTGCTTGAGAAAGAATACCGTCCCGTCGACGGCCGCAAAGTACATCTGGGAGAAAATCCCCATGATCTGCAACGTGGCAATGAATAAACTCCCCTGTCTTTTTTCCAACCGAATGGAGCGCTTTTGCCAATGTAGCTTTGCCTGTGCCGGGTTCTCCGGTTATAAGTACCGGAACGGAAGAAGACGCAACAGCTTCGAGATATCGAAAAATGCGCAACATCCTGAAAGAGCGAGTCCATAAACCCGAAAAGGCATCACCGTGTTGTGGCCCTGTTTCGTTAAGAAACCCGGAGTTTAGCAAGCGGTTTTCATGCATTACCTCTTTAAGGCGTAGTGCACGCTGTATCCCGACCAGAATCCGGTCTGCATCGTCCGTCTTGACAAAATAGTCAAAAGCGCCGCGCTGCATGCATCTGACCGCAACATTAACCTGGTTGCTACCGGTCAAGAGGATAACGGGAATGTCCGGGTAATCATTCTTTATGTTCATCAAGACTTGATCGCCCATCAAGTTCGGCATATTGAAATCCAGAAGTACGATCGAAACCGCTCTGGAAAGCAACATCGCCGCAACAGATTCAGGGTCGCTGCATGTCAATATATTCGTAATACCGGCTCTTCGCCTAAGAAGGATCGAAAGGCTTTTCAGCCAGACTTCATCATCATCTACCAGTAGGACCGGGTTTACGGGAAAAATACCGCTCATATAGCCGCCTTGATTAAGAAATTGTAAAAAATCTGGAAAAGATGCCACAGAATGCAGTTATTAGCAATATTCACTCCAAAATATGATATTCTGTCCCGCTAGGACACAGTAATGACGACACAAACAACTATTCCCACAACCGCAGAAATCATCGATCGACTGAAAAGCGCTCTCGGAGTCAGTACTGACACGGAAGTCGCTGAAAGTCTTTCTATCACGCCTAATACTCTCGCAGTAAAGAAGACGAGGAACAGCTCCATCCTGGATGAAGTGCTGCACCTTGCCCAACGTGAAAATATTGATCTTAACGGTCTACTCCTCAGTGTTCCCAAAAAAGCAAAATACAACATAATTCTTCAAGACGAGAAGGGCTCCAAAGTTGATGAAATACGTTTGAGCAAGCAATATATGCAGAGCATGGGCCTTGTTCCAGAGTCCTTGCTTGTCTTTAAACAAGAGAATGGCGATCTCCATATTGTCGACACAAGAGTACAAAAAATCACCTCAAGTGGCATTTACGCCATAAGCACCGATAACGGTACACTCTTAAAGCGTGCAATCCTACGACTTGACGGATCAGTCGTTTTCCCAAACACCTCCCCCAAAAATCCTGAAGAACGGCTTGAAAAATCAGAAGTCAGCAAACTCCGCATCATCGGCCGCACAGCCTTGATGCTTGCCCCACCAGACTGAAACGTTTCCAACCCCTCCAAAAAAACAATTATCCGCACCAATTAATCTAACCCTCTGCCAGAGAATAGTGTAGAGGGCCTTTCTGCGTCCTATTCAGACCATGATTAAGAGAACCGCTACGATCATACTTGCGCTGACTGCGCTACCGGCAGGTGTATGGGGATTCTGCTTTGAAGAGGCTGGCCAGATGTATGGAGTTTCTCCTGAAATTCTCTTCAACATTGCCAGTGTTGAATCAAGCCTCAACCCCGCAGCAATTAACCAGAACAAAAACGGCAGCTATGACTATGGCCTCATGCAAATAAATTCCATTTGGGCAAAGACCATCGGTCCAGACCGATGGAGAGCCCTGTCAGACCCTTGCACCAACGTAAAGACAGGAGCCTGGATACTCTCACAGTGCCTTTCTCGCTATGGCTACACCTGGCAGGGGATCGGATGCTACAACAGCCGGACCCCGGATCTCAACCGGAAATACGCCCAGAAGATCTACAAATCGATAGTGAAAAACCGCAAAGAATCGCCAGTGCTGCTGGCCCAGGCAACCCAGTTAATGCCTGAATTGAGAGACAATCAGACCCCATGGGAGGACGTCTTCGGCCATGATACCGAATGACCTTCTTGCCTCCTACACGGAACTGAAGCAATCGGATGTGCTGGATGCCGTTGAAATGGCTGTTCTAAAGGTGTTGACCAAGGCATTTGAAATGCCGTTTTCGGTCACCTACACCCAGGAACAAGGGCTGACGATGACCGGCTTGCCAATGTATGGAGATCCCGTTGAAATCAGCCATGACAAAATAGGGAGGAAACTCAAGCGCCACGTCCTCTACACAATCGAAAACGAACTGCAGAAACGGCAAACAGTGTACGAAGCCGAACGCCTACGCCAGCTTCAGGGGAAAGTTTTAAAGGGATATGTATCGAGGATTGATCATGACGGGAGCGTACTGGTGGAAATGGAACTCAATAGTCAGTTCCAGAGATACATCCTCCTTGGTTCATGCCCCCGGAAATACCAGCCCCCCCACGAGCGAGACAAGTACGAAATAGGGAAGGAGTACAACTGGTATGTCACCAGTGTATTGCCTGTCGCCAACCACCGACAATTCAAAGTCCGCATAAGGTTGAGCCGGATCAACAAGGAACTTCCGGAAATTCTGCTTCGACAAAGAAGCGGCATCGAAAGAATAATCTGCCATTCGAGGATTCCCGGGGGACCGTCAGAAATAATAGCAGCTCAGAAAATACCCAAAGACATCATCAACTCAGTAGGGAAAGAAACCGGAGACATATACCGTGTTCGGATTGTTCAATAAAAAAACGGGACCCGTGCCTGCTTCCAAAGAAAATAGCCTTCTGATCGGATCAGGCGTCAACCTGGACAACCCAACCAGAATCCAGCCAGTCTATGTGTCCGAAGAGCATAGGCGTCGGGGAATGATGGTTGTCGGTACAACCGGTGTCGGTAAGACCAGGCTTGTCGAAAACTTTATCGAGCATGACATTATGACTGGAAAATCGGTTATCTGCATCGATCCCAAGGGCGACCAGGAACTGTTCGCCAAGATCTATGACGTTGCTCGCAAGGCAAAACGGGTTGATGAACTCCAACTGGTTTCCGTCATCTACCCAGAACACTCCGCTGTGATAGACCCAATGGCATACTACTTCATGGTTGAAGAGTTGGTGGGTCACATTACCGCTGCTTTGCCGCCTTCCAAAGAAGAGTTTTTCAGGCAGCTGGCGACTACGATCTCTACTCTGGTCATAACGGCCAACAAAATCATCGCCGATCATAGTGGAATCCTCCCCAATCAGAACCTTGACCATATTCGAATGGGTGTACGACGGAAAAGCCTGGAGGAGACCAAAAACACACTGGTAAGGATCGGCACCAAAGAGTCTGTCCGAATTGCTGAAATGATGGAAGACATTCTGTGCAACGACCCGGAGCATTTCAACAAAGTGTCCATGTCTCTCCAGACAACCCTCATGACACTTTCCAGTGGAAACATAGGGAAAATAATCGGCCAGGCAGATTCAAACAGATTCATAAGAAGGTTGGAAGAGGGCAAACGGGTCATTTTGGTTGTTCATACCGGAGCACTTATGGTTCGATCAGCGTCCTCCACTTTATGCCGTCTGCTGATATCTATGGTCCAGGGGCATATAGGGCGAGTTTACAACTCAGTCAAGCAGCGGCTTGACCATCCACTGGCCATACATATCGACGAAGCGCACAATGCCCTTTATGAAGGTTTCGAGTCGCTTACCGCCATGGCTGGCTCGGCGAACGTCATGACCACACTGTATGTTCAGGACATAGCACAGCTCAAGTCCGCCATGAAAGACCAGGAACTGGCCCAGATAGTCCTCAACACCTGCAACACAAAAATCTTCCTGCGCTGTCCAGATGCCGTGACCAGCGAATACGTTGTCAAACACTTCGGCACAAAAAGCGTCCTGTCTGGAATCTATGGAACAAACCAGGTCACAACTCGCGAAATTGAAGAGGAAGCGGTCAAAACCTATGACGTTTTGAGTCTGCAACCGCGTGAATTCCTTATGACATCGTACAATGGGCGCTGGAAAGGCTTCACCTCCGACGCATCCCTGACAAAGCTGAAGATCATTTTCCCTTCTGCTCCAGCACAACGTACCGAGCATGAAAAGGCACAGGAAGAAAAAGTCCAGGAAGAAGAATACATGGGAACTGACTGATGGAAGCATCGAACTACTTCCTCGGGGCGGCAGCTGTATTTGGGATAGGTACGGTGCTGGGTGTCAGATCCCTGTTTGCTAAACCGGCCTTCATTCCAAAGATCGATCTGATGAACATCGACAATGGATTAGAACCCGTAATGAACAAAGAGGCCGACGACCTGGAGCGTGAAAAGCTGGAAGAACTAAGCTGGCTTTGGGCTAATAAAGAATTGTACCTGGAGAAGATATCCTTCGTATGGCGTGAGCCGGAAGAACTGCCCAGCAAAGCTCCCCGACCACATTTTAACCATCCTGAAATTGGACAGTTCTACGACGAGTACGTTGCGGCAAAGGTAACGGTAAAAGGCGGTCGACGAGCGGTCATAGTTAAGATTCTGCAGATTCTCGACAAGGAAGGTGAATGCCCGTCAGTCATGGGCAAGGGAGAAGACACATGCGGGCACGAACCCGAGAGAGAGATCGGGAATGAGCTGTATCAGTATCTTTCATTGACTCCGTTATGGAAACACTCACTGCTGGTTGCCCGGAAATATGTTGCCAAGTTCCAGTACGACGTCATGATTCCGGACGCCCTGATCATCTCCTTGGGGCATGACCTGGGCAAAATTCCCCGCTATTACAAGAAAATCTATAAATCCGGGGATCACGCTGCCTTATCAACCAATATTCTCAATGGGATTGCGGAATACTGTGCCCTACCGAATCGTAACGAACTCAACCGAATCATCATGAGCCACCACTTGTTAGTACCGTGTACCCCATTGGCAGAGCAGCTCAAGGCTGCCGATGGTGAGGCTCGTTCAATAGAAGGGGAGGGGTTCATACCCTGGCTTGATCGCAAGGACGATGCATCAAGTTTAGCGACAGAAATACAATCAAACGCTGAATCCGCCAAGGGCTCTGACGATGCGCCAATAAAGAGCATGGCAAACTCGCCGCAAAAGAAACCTGAAAAGGACTTAAATAGCGAAAAAGACGCTTCTGAAAAGCAGCCGGCTCGCAAAAAGCAGGCAGCACCGAAGCATGATTTGCCAAATCCGGTTCAAGCTTCGACAGCAAATGTCTACGCTCTCGAAGAGGGGAGCAGCAAAAAAGGGCATCACGTCTGTTCTGAAATGCAATTGCCTGAATGGTGGGATGCGGAAAAGATCCTGGCCGTCATAAATGAGTCCATTAACAAGATCATCAAGAACAATGACGGTAAACCGGTCTGGATGGCGGCGTCCGACATCGGCACTGGAATGGTCTGGGTTGACGAACGACTTGTCTGGGAATCAATGAAAACGGTTGCTGCTAATAGAGATACGAAACTGCTCATGGCTGATGCCAATGTGGCAGACCGCCGTGATTTCCTCTACACCGCTATTTCCGAGTTGGGCCGGCAGAAGAAGGTGGAGACAAGTTACATGGGGAAGGGGTACTACCAGGTCCCGGTCAACGCCGTAACGGGTAGTGGCAAAAGCATTACCATGTTTCTTATCCCATTTATTCCGGAAGCGTTCGGGGAGACGGCTTTCAACCTTGGAGTCAGGAAGGGAGAGCTGATTCAAAAGATGGTCGCCAAAATTATACCCAAACAGTTTGAGGCCAAGCAATGTTCAAACGTCTAGCGCTATCTACAGTCGCCATGCTGATGGCTTTTAGCCTGTCCGGAACGGGTAGGGCAAGTTCCTACTTTGAAGATTCCGGCACGGGTTGGTGGTGGTATGACCGTGAGCCACCCAAACAACAAGAAGAAAAGAAGTCGACCATAAAGGACCCGGAGCCAGAGAAAAAGGCCCGTAAATACAAATCTCTCAAGGGTATCACCGAAAAGAAAATGTGGGACATGGACCCCAAGGATCTCGGAGAGCTTTGGGATGACATGAGAGCCAGGGCTTTTCGCAAGCCAACGGAACAGAATGTCCGTGACTTTTGGACGGTCAACGAAGTCACCAGGAAGAAAGCCTATGCGTTCACTGCAGTCAGTGATTATGCCTGGCAGAAAAACCCCGAGTTGACCACGAAAAGCGACTATCCGATCACTAACCCCGGACGAATTGCCCAAATCACAATGAGTGAAGCAGAAAAGCGCAGCACATTGATTGCAAATCGGGAAACATTCGCGCTGGTCATGTTCACCAAGCCGGGATGCGGCTACTGCACTGAACAGGCGGGCATTCTCAACTGGTTTACCCAAACCACAGGGTGGACGGTCAAAGCAGTGGATATTACCCAAAACCCAGCCATGGCGTCACGTTTTGGAATCTCGATCACTCCAACGATAATTCTAGTTCAGAAAGGCAACCAGGATTACTTCCCGGTTACCGCCGGAGTTGCTTCAGCAGACGAAATCAGCGACCGGACTTTCAAGGCAGTTCGGGTTCTTAAAAAAGAAGTCTCACCGGAGCAGTTCGACCTGTACGATTTCCAGCGTGGCGGTGGGTACGACGTAACCAATCAAACTCAGTGATGGAGCAGGGGAGGGCGGATGGCCGGAATAAATGTGGAGTTGGCTCTAACCATATGTGTTGGAGTCCTGACGGCTAAAGCAGTGTGGTTTGTCTTTATGAACATCCTTTCGCATGTGGTTGCCACAATACAGAATAAGCCCGCGGTAAGGAGGGGTGAGTGAAACTAAAGTTCAGTGCGAGGAAGAGAGCAATTGTAGGTGTGGTGGTGCTGCTGGCAACCTTCCCGGCTGTTGCGCGATCGGGATGGGTTGATGACTGGCTCACCAGCAAACAGTCTACTGCACCTTCATCGTTTCAGGGAGCAACGCGGGGATACTACTCGGGGGGATCGTTCCAGGCACACTGGAAGAACAGCAATGACTACCTGATGACCATCTCAAAACCCCGCCTGAAATCAGGATGCGGAGGTATTGACGCCTTTGCGGGGGGATTCGGATTCATGGAC
>Ga0074195_1004110_pt1 | contig 12428 bp, 12 predicted proteins | sample EPASupsiteHSE623_FD_64525 | JGI IMG/M metagenome (GOLD analysis project Ga0074195, IMG submission 64525) | Bioremediated contaminated groundwater from EPA Superfund site, New Mexico - Sample HSE6-23 | ecosystem: Environmental > Aquatic > Deep subsurface > Groundwater > Contaminated ...
TGCCGGCAATGGTCGCCTGGACGATGTAGTTAGCGTCAGGCATATCCTCTCCATATCCAAGCCCCTGACTGCCATAATCTGTGGCGTTCTGTGCCAATCCAAGGACGGTCTTGAGAGTGCTATTTCCCATCACAAGGCTGGATGCATAGCCTGTGCTCTCGGATGTGAGCCTCAGAGCGCCTCCATCGTTGGATGCTATGATGGATTGAGCTGCCAGATCTGCATTGATGACTGTCGCCAGCTCTGCCGCCGTAGCTGCTGCAGCATTGGCTACATCACCTGTTCCATTGGTGCTTGTGCCGTTTGGCCCGATCTTCAGATCATCGCAGCAATCATGATCATCTGCCCTGGATATCTCGATCTTGGATCCCGTTCCCAACTGAGCTGATGCGAAGGCATAGTGGTCTGTGCTATATGCAGCGGTAATTGCATCATAGCCGAAAGTCGCTCCTAATGCCCTGATTGCAGCCTGGAGCTGTGCAGCTATTAATGAGCCTGAGCTGCATCCTGACCAATTGCAGGTTACTGTGTGCCAGGTAAGATCTCCATTGGCCCGGATCTTGAACTTGGTATCCAGCTCTGCAGTCATGTTTATGCTGCCGCCAGATGCTCCGGCATGTGTGCCGGCTGCAAAGTTGATGGTTACAGTCTGGTTGCCGGCTCCGTCAGGATTCACTATGATGTTTCCACCATCACCTATACCAGTCAAGTCAAAGGGACCTGTCTGAGTGCCCTTGAGCGTGGCTGCAGAGCTTTCTTGGAAGATGACTCTGGCTTTTCCATCTGCATTGAGTCTCACCTTCCCGCGTCTGGAAACTCCTCCATTCGCCTCTTGGAGCTGGCCGAAGTTTACAGCATCACTGTCTGCAGAGCCATTTGCAAGATTTATGATCTTCTCAGATTCCATGTTCAAAGGTCCAAGGAATTTGATCAGGCCGGCAGACATCACCTGCCTGGCCTTAGTCAAACATCCCATAATCCTCCCCCCTCAAATGGCCTTGCCGCTTGTGGCTGGACAGAACATTCCTGCTGTCTTTTCCTTGACTGCTATGATGTTCTCAAGCCAGACCTGGTTGATCAGCTCATGGTTCTTTTCTGGCTTATACTGGTAGCTGTGCAGGCCGAAATCATTCGGCAGGTCCTGGCCGTTCTCCATTGCAAAGGAGCTGGCAGGGCCATACTCGGGATTCCAATCGTAATAGATTGTCATCGGAGTCTGTCCAGAGTCGAGAACCAGGAGATCTCCATCTGCCAGTCCATAGGTCATCTGATGGACTGTGCCGTTCAGGAGCGGGATATAGACAGACGTTGCACCCATCTGGACCGGAGAGCCATAGAGCGCAGTCCTGCTGCCAACGTCCATGTCCACATTGGCGATCCAGCCTCTCAAGGCCCGGAACTTCTTCTTGGACACATACCAGTCAGTTGAAGCATATCCAACTCCCTGGTCAGTCAGGTCATCTCCAATCAGGAGCATGTCATTGATCGGATTCGAGCCTTCTGATCCCCAGGTAACTACAGAGCGATCATAGTAGGACATGCCGCTGATATTTCTATTAACTCCTTTTGCACTTACTAACTGGTTGATGATCCTGGCATTCTGCCATTCACCTAGCCAGTTTGCGTGCCGGCGCAGGGTCTTGAGGAGCTGATCTGCATTCTGCTTATACCGTCTTGCCCTCTCGGAGATTGCAAACTCCCAACCCCATTTTGCAAGTGCGGCCTGATCGTAGGTGAGGCCGGATGCTGTGATCCTGACGAAATCAGATCCTGATGTTATCCTCTTCGGATAGGACTTATTAGGATCTGTGTCTGCTGTGAACTCCTCGATGGCCCATCCGATAGATTCAGCTCCATCGAGCTTTACCTTTGGCGCGAAACCGAGCCATTCAAACTTCTGAGACATCTTCTCAGCAAGCATCCCCTCAAAGACCTCCTGCTGCAGAAGCCAGTCGTTTGCAAGAACTAATTCTGTTTCGTATCCCATCTATTCCACCACCTGAAGCTTCTGCAGGCCGATTCCAAGAAGGATCTGGCCTGTGACTGCTGATCCTGTAGCTCCCGTGAGCCTGGTCATCGGAACAAGCTGAGTATTGGTTCCAGTACCGAACTTGAACTTCTTCTCAGAAACATCCAAGACCAGTTTCGTGGGATCCGCAACAGGAATCACATCTGCCGGAGTGTTCTGGTCTATGGTGGCATTTACCACCATTCTGCCGATCATTCCGGCAAACTCGACTGTAGCAGGCCGAAGGAATCCACCTGAAATCCTATCAGCCAGGGAGCTTACAGCCTGAGATGGGATCTGAGTTACAGCCTTCTCGATCTCGACGATCTTTCCCCAATAGCGTGCTCCTGCTGTGAGTGCTCTTACTACTGTAATACCTTCAGGGAACCCTTCAGGCCCCTTGATATTACTGAGAACCAGTTCCGAATCATCGAACAGCTCAATCAAATCTCCGACTTTCAAGACAGCCGATCTCACGGCCATAGGCTGTCTGTTCCCGAAGATGTTCTCTCCATCTTCATAAGGCGTAACTGTCCCTTCATCCAGAAGTACAGTCTCTTTCAGGTAGCCGAGATTTCGAGTTCCGGCTACTGGAACAACTGGCATTGACATTTATTTCCCCCACTCGTTTTTCCCTGAGAACTCAAAATTTCGTAATGCCAAGCTCTTGCTTGATTCTCTTCTTGGCATCCGGCCAGCTCTTGACTCCCCCTACTCCAGCAGATGCAGAACCGCCGCGCTGGATCTTCTGGGCTGTCGGTGACTGAGTTATCCTGGTGGACATCCCCTCAGTATGCTTTCCGTCATCTCCCTCTTGTGCTGCAGGAGCTGGCATGTTCGCATTCAGGGTAGCTACCACATCAGAGAGCTGACTGAGTTGCATCTCTCCGTATGTCTTCTGCAGCTCCTTCTCATCTGTCTTAGGCAGCGCAGCCTTCAGGCCGGTCATGAGCATGTTCCTGGCAATCTGGTCAGAGATCTTTCCAGTCTCAACCTGCTTCTTCAGGGCTGCAACATCTTCTGTGGTGTTGATGCCCTTGGCGAACGATTCAATGGCCTTCTGAGCGTCAGCCTCCTTATCTGTAGAGTTCCAGGATATGATCTTCTTTCCATCCTTCTCCTCTAACGTGGGATACCGGAACTGGATTACCGTCTTTGCATCTCCTTCCTTGCCTTTGCCCTCTCCAGCTCCCTTATCTCCTGCCCCTTCCTTGCCTTTTCCAGCTCCGGCCCCCTGGTCGCCGGCTCCCTTCTTTCCATCGCCTTCTCCGGCTCCTTTGCCTGCGTCGCCAGATCCAGCTCCTGCACCAGTACCTTCAGCGCCCTTTCCTTCTGCAGCGCCCTTCCCTTCCTTACCATCTTCTGCCATCGGTAGTTCACCTTTTTGAGATTGATTTACAATATGTGCATCGCATCCGTCATCTGGAGAACAGGCCCCAACTGGAACGAGGGCTATATGTTCAAAATACACCCTCGTAGCTATTGCGGCATAGGGCTTTGACTCGAACGACCCTATCTCATCTTTCCAGAAAGCAATATGCCCCGAGGAAACAGGCAGCTTTTCTCCTGCCTGAAACTTCGCTAGAATATCCGGCGAGATGCGATTTTCATTAACCTTCAGAAGCACCTTCAAGGAAGCTTCTGGTTCTACAACTTTGTAACCGATAACCTGCGCCAAAGCAGTATCATTCCATGCCGGCTGACTTCCATCTTCAGGATGATTGGACATCAGATAGCGACCAAGTACAGAAGGCGCACCATTCCTGATGACATCTGCATCGATCCTGATCCTGTTCCAGACACCCTGCTTGATAAACGTCGATTCCGCATAGAATATGCCTGGCTCTGCAGGCGGAGCTAGGGCCACTCCCCAGTCAGCCCAATCAATCTCATCACCTGCAGCAAGCGTGATTCGCCTAACGCAGCCAGTTCTATTCGTTTCACTCATACTTTTCGGAGTATCCCCCACTCCACTACCCGATCAAAACGAATTTGTTACGTTTTGAAAGTTGCAAGATCGCTCTATAAATACTTTGACCATCTGCTGCTGCAAGATCTGTATTACAAATGTAATACAACAGTATTACAAAAAAAGTATGAAGGGATATGCAGGGATTTGAGCAAAAAGTTGGACAGCATGAGCTAAAAGGCTGTTTGGGCTTGAAATAAGATATGGGAGAGATTGCCTGTAGTGACCGAAAAAGCCAAAAATACCCGATGCAAGGATAGATTATAGGGTGACTGCCTCTAACATATCTGTGGATCCATAAAAAGCTCAAAATGGCGAGCTGCTTAAAAAAAGATGTGATATTTAAATGTTTCTTTCCTGTTTGATGAGCATCCTGCGCTCCTTCTTCAGACGAAGGACGGTGCTGGAGCGAACAAACCATTGGCTGAAATCTTTGGTCCAGATTCTATTGCGCTCATTCAGCTCACCATCCAGCAGCGTTGCAATAAAGAGCTTATCATCAATCTCGACAAGCTCTATCTCTTCTTTCAGCATACCCTGGACCAAGGACTGCATGACATGGCGTGTCACTGCATGATATTCAATGTCTCGACCGAGGCGCATCTATACCAACCCTAACCTTTCTTATCAAGGATCTTCTCTGCCTCGGTCAAAATCTGCTGATCCTTTTCTTCGAGTTTATCAAATGACTTTACATCTCTCGCACGCATTTCCATAAGCTTAATTTCATAATAGCTTAATCCCAATGCAGAGAGGCTTTCACTTGCTCCTATAACTCTATATGCAAGTTTAGTATCATCAGTCGGAGAGAACTGAATCCCATTATCTCCAGGATAAGGTTTCCTATGATCTTCCTTGAGATTTTCAATATCTTTTGGTATTTTATCTGGAAAAGCTTTGCATTTGAACTCCCATTTCTCAGTATCAAAATGCCTGCAATCATAACATATGGGCCTTTGGTTAAACATTAAGCCTCCATAGCCAGTTTGACTATCAATGAGCCGACATATTTTGCTATCGGCCTTGGTTCCTTATTGTTCAAGAACTCAGTCCATGCTTCAGCTATAAATTCACTTTCAGACCTTGTTGCATATTCTGATAATCCTTTCTTTATTTCTGTGGAAGTTAATCCATTCTTAAGGTTCTTGATCTGTTTTGTTTTCGATACCCCATACTCAGCATCTAATAGATGCCCCATTTCATGGTCAATAACTGACTCTATCGTATTACAACCCTTGGGGTGATATCCATATTTCTCAGAAATGGCAAGATCAGCCTTTACCTGCATTGGATCCTTGACCCATTTAGAATTAACATAAAATGCTTCTTTACTTTGACCAAACTTCTTTGATAAAACTCCAGCCATTGCATTATCTTGCATTTCTTTAATTTCTATTTTATCTATACCAATATCTCCAAGATCAATTAGCTTGCTGTTCTTTGTCAGCGATTTATAGATCTGTACGGCCTGGTCATCATCTAGGTTCTCCGATCCTTTCAACCCCAATTTCAAATTCTTTTTCATAAGAGTTTCAGTATCAGATATCTTCAATTCATTTGAGATCTCACTTGAGAATCTTGCAAGATCCGTTTTCACATCTGATGCTTCTATTGGATATTTCGCTTTATCAAGATCACGTACAATTCTTGCTGAGATTTTATCTCTCTGAGAGTTCGACATTCCAAAGGTATCTATTGGCTTGTCTTTTTCAAGATCCTTGATCTTTGGCATCTTCATATCATATTCAGTATCTGAAGCATTCTTTTTACGAATCTCCTCCGCTCTCTCATGGAGTCCCTTCTTGATGTGAGCCTTGGGCCTGCATCTACATCCAAAGTGACTGGCTTCAGGTGGCCTCGGTTCACTGAACTCAAAGGTCTTTCCATCCTTTTCACCGCATTCATCACACATGCGTTCATCTTCAGTCGCCACCCAATCCCAACCATCTGCTACTCCCCCTGCCTCCAGGCCATCAACGTAGGCATCATTGCGGATTTGGTAGGTGACATTTCCTGCTACTGCATCTGCATATTGCTTGGCCGTGAAGCTGACTGCCTGCTTCCCTGGTCGCTGGATGGTGATCTGCTCATTCCTCAGCATCTCGGGAATGGATTGGCGTAGATCTCTTGCTATCTCACCTGGAGCCAGCCCCTCTTCTATCATGCCTTCTATGCGTTCCCCGATCTTCTCTGCAAGTGCTTTGTTGTAGTCCTTGATGGGATCGATAAGACGTTGTGCCGTTTCCAGGAGCTTCAGAGGATCGGGGCCATGTAATACAGGCGAGTCAAAGACTGCTGCCTCTTCTACAGCCTTTTCAAATCCATAGCCATAGACGTTCGCAAGAGCCTTTGTCAGATTGATTGAAAGAGACTTGTCGAGCTGATAGCCGTACTGCTCGATGATCGGACTAACTGACGACCCTGCCACTGGCTATCATCTCCGCCAATCGCTTCATCTCTTCATAAGTCCCTTCGATTCTGAGGCCCTGGTCTATGATGGTGATCTTCGGCAGCTTCTGTGCTTCCTTCTCATCCCACAAATCAAGGTCCACCCTGAGAACTTCTATCTTTGCAGTCAATCCCTTTTGCTTGCTCTGGCTTTTTGGGATCTCAACTTTGAACTCTAACTGCAGCTCAACCTTGATCCGGGGATCCTCTGATTCAGGCCAAAAGAAGAATTTCTTAATCTTCCTCTTCAGGTCCATGTTCATTCACCGCCTTTATGGAACTCTCCATTCTCGACAGCCGTTGCAATATTTTCTATGAATTCTTCGAAGGATCCGATGATGGCCTTATGGACATGCTTCTCCATCTTAGGTTCATTTTCAGGAAGCACAGGCTCATCTTCCTTGGCTTGAGTGACTTTATGCGACTCAGGGAGCATGAACCCTAATGTCTGTGTCTGGGCCGGGGCCTCCTTGAACTTATTCCCATCTGCAACGTCTTTCAGATTGATCAATGCAGCCAGGCCATCCTTAACAATAGCTCTTGCCTCATTAAGGGTCACTATCTGGTTATTGTAGAGCGTCATCGCTGCAGTCGCCAGGATGCTTACCTGGTTGGCTTTGCCTGTCTCGACGTTCTGGACTGCCAGGGCCTCATCTGTGTCATCCCTGTCATATTCGAAATACAGGTTCTCCCAATCGCTATCAGTCGAGTTCCATTTCCTGATTATGAATTGCTTGCGTAGAAACTCCTTTGTCTCGGTTTCTATGGACCTGAGCAGCCCGCCTCCATAGCCTGAAAGGAATTTGGAATTGATTCTTCCGGATCCGAACAGAGCTGCAGACTCATATCCGAACAAGGCCATTGGGACCCCCAACGCTGCAGCAATGGCGCGGTTGCACTCCTCGATCATATTGATTACTTCTGCATCAGGCGTGCTTCCACCTACCTGCTGGACTGCCGCTTCCTTCGTATGAACAAAAACTGAATCTGTTTCTACAGGCAGTCTCTTGCGATATGTCGGGCTATCTGGATTATTGTCCCTGTAATACATCGAGTCGGTGAAATTCTCAAAGACCTTATTCACCATTTTGAGAGCTTTTTTGATCTTCTCTTCTTCTGATCCCGTATAGCGGTTCAGATCCATGAGATCTCCAACTTCCATGCCTACATCAAGGCGAGGCATACCAGATCTGAACCAAATAACGTAATCTCGCAGCAGGGCTAACTTGATCTTTACAAAAAGCTCAATCGATTCATAGACGCTTCGCCCATATATTCCGTATGTATCGCGTCCTCTGGTATCAATTGTCTGGTTTCCTTCGTGGTCCCAAGACAAGTGAAACACATCAGTATCAGGCAGCACTATCTCAGGCGGGTTCTTCTCATCTGCCGGGATCGTTCCTATCTTCATGCCACCTTCTTCATGCTTATCTCGTTCATTGACTACGTAGAGATCTGCAGCCATGATGGTCTGATCTGTTTTGTCTGGATCTTTTGCTGCTGCTTTGGATAGGATGGTGATTGCATCTGCCGCAAGGATTTCAGAGTCTATGATCTCTCCCTGCACCTGCTGTTCCAAGTCTGGATCTGCATTGTTTTCAAGCTCCAGTTTCTTGATCCTGAGATACCCATCTCCTGCCCGGATCATTTCCTTGACAAGAGGCTGGAGCCTGGTCGCAAAGCGCATCTGAGCAAGCAGCAGGTTCACTCTTGACAAGAACTCTGGCGTTTCCTTGTAGCTCTTATCAGTCAAATCCATCCTCGGTCCAAGATAGGATTTCTGGATCGTAAGGGCCAGGTAGTTCCTTGCGATGAGCACTTCAGGATCTACTTTCTCCAAAACCCTGTAGAATGCATAACGGTTCTGAGGTGTTACTTGCCAGATCAGGAAACCCTTGATCTTGTTTCCGATCATCTCCTGGATGGATACTGGCATGTCCTCAGAGTTCCTGGACTGCACAACCCTGATTGACGATATGCCTTGCCTGCTCTTTCCAGACGTAGCCTTCGGTTCTTGTTTCACTATTGACTCCCCCACTCTTTATTTTCAAATAGCTTAGATGGTCACTTAAAAACTTTCAGGTAATCATGCTCAATAGTCGCAAACCTCCAGAGGACAATATCAACTACTGATATCGGATCTCCTGTCTGCAGCGAGATCCAGCTACAGAAATGCTGCACATCTTGATATCCGCAGGCTATTGCCATCCTGCTCAAATGGCGATCAGGCTTTGCTACCTGGATCCCGAGATTCTTCGCCAGGTGATATGATGTTATCGGCCCGATGAACTTGAACTCCTGCAGCACAGGAATCGGGTTTTGCTTGATCCTCTCCTTCAGGTTCTCAAAACCATCATCCATGATCTTCAGAGCTGCAAGTGAAATGGCCGTGATCTTCCCTTCATGATTGAAGCACTTCAGAGCCTCTCCTTCGCAATGCTCCAGGTCGTCCACAATGAGTTTTGCCGATTCAAACATCTTGAACGCCTTTCGAACTCCGTGGAACCTGTATCTTATGACCTCCTCTTTCATGCCGGATGACATGACTACCCATGCCAGCTCCCTGAGGAGATCCTGCTCTGTCATTTGATCAAATCTAATCGATCCCTGCCATACGATCTCCTTTCCATATCCTGCTTCAATGACTTTTTGCTTGATTCGAGCATAAATCTCTTTGATGTCTTTCATTTCTACCTCGTTTCATTGCATTTCTGATCTGATCTTGTGGTCAGGCCGCTTACTGTGCATTTTCCATGACATTCCCAGGCCCTATGCTCATGCCACCATCCACATTCTCCGCAAAGTCCCTGGATATCATGACTATATGGAAGATAATTTCCACTACCCCATTCCTCTTTAGGCTCAAACTTGAATCTCATAACTCAACCTCTTCCTGATCCAAAGCCCTCGTTCCGAGGCCGGCATCTACGTACCTGGCATAAGCCTTGCGAGTCTTACCCAGATTTCCAAATGTCCTGTTGATGTAATCGAGTGCCTGAGACATTGCATCCACCTGATCGTCATGCTGCACACCTGGAAAGTTCAGAAGCTCGGTATCAAAATCGAGTCGCCAGGGTGCATTTCTGACAAATACCTGTTTCCCCTTCCAATATGGGGTTACTGCTGCAGCTCTGATAGACTTGTTCCCGACTGCAGGCCAGGGCAAGAATCCTCCTATCTCCTGCTGCAGAGAATCTATGATAGCCTCGCCATTTGCAGAATCCTCAATGAGCTTGGTCGAAATGTTTGGGTAGGCGCTGAGAACTGTTCTGATAGCCTCGACGCTCTGCGTGAAGCTCAACTTCTCTCTGACTACATGATCGAGGTACATGTACGGCCTCTTATAGGCCCAAACCTCGATTGCCACGAAATCATTCTTATCCAGCTTGGTCTTGCCCTTGAATGTCGTATCTACCGACATGATCCATGCATCTATGTTATGCGGAAGGACATCATAGGACTGGACCCAATCTCGCTGGAACATCGCTCCGGTGATGGATGTAGGCCGCTGCTGCATCTGAGAGAAGAAGGTATATTCGTTCTGCTTGTACTCCTCAATCTGCTCTGGCCCCTCCCTGGAGGGCCAAAGGATCTCACCCTCATGGAACTCCCAGATCTTGCGGCCATCGAGAGGCGAGTAGATTGTCTCGTCGCGCTCGCAGATCAGAGGGATCCTGATAAGAACCCATCCATTGTTTTGCAGGACCATTCCATCAAGTTCATGACTGTCAAGCTTGGTCAAAAAGCCAGTCATATCCTGCTGATGGAGCCTTTGCTGAATCATGACAATGGTTCCATTGATCTTGTCGTTCAGCCTGCTCTGAAAAGTGTTCGGGAACCAGGTGTTTGTAGTTGTCCTGACCGTATCTGATAAAGCTTGCTGTGGATCTGTCGGATCGTCTATTACGAGCCGATTTCCTCCCATGCCGGTTACTGATCCGCCCGTTGATGTCGAATACATGGCTCCATGAGCCTGGTTCATGAAATCTGCTTTCTTGTTATGGTCCTCTCGGAACTGGATCCGGTCGCCCCAATACCCCTGGAACCATTCAGATATCAGGATATCACGGCGTTTGATGCTCTGGAACGTGGACAGGTTCGCAGCATAGGATGAGAAAACCCAAGTCTGAGATGGATTCAATGCAGCCCATTCCCAACAGGGCCACATCTGGCTTACCATCGTTGACTTGGAATAACGCGGAAGGATATTCAGGATCAGCCTCTTGATCTTGCCCTTCGAGACTGCCATCAGGTATTCGCAGATCAAAAGCAGATGCCAGTTATACAGGAACTCCTGGCCCGGATTAACTACGTCCCATGCTCCGACCATGAAGTTCAGAAGATGACTCTCATAAGCCTTCTTGGTCTTGCGTTTATACCGATCCGGCATCTCCGCTTTGAGCTTATCGAACGATTCTCCCTTCTTCGTCGTGGCCCCTTTACTTTTGCCCAATTGTACAAACCTCAGAAGAAAACCCGGCCTTTTTCTATGCAATTATCCCAATCAGGATAACAGTATTTAAACTGGCTTGAATTCAGCTTTTTCCCTGGTTCCCCTTGCGCTTCGCTTTACTATCTCTGATCATTTGCATGGTATCAAATTGCTCAACTGAGGGGTCATTAATCCCCGGAAGCTTACCGGCCCCGGACGTTTTCGCTGATAGGGTAGCAATACGCTGTTCATATTCCTGGATCTTGCGCTCATTCTCCGCGTCAGTATCGTTGAACTGCATCGCAGAACCATCCGGCCCGCTGACCTCGATAGCCTGGACGTTCAGCCATTTCCTTGGATCTGAGCGAGGCAAGAAGCGCGTGCGGTTGGTCAGGAAGAAGATCTGAGCTGTGACATTGCCACCTATACCTGTCATGTAAAGTGCATCTGCCATACCATCTGTCTGGCCGTCCCTCGCTGCATTTACTTTTGCGTCGAACCTCGGATGTCTCTTTCGATATTCATTCATGTACGTTGGCGAGACATCTACTGCTTCGCAGCTAAACGTATAGGTGTTACCATGTTCCAGCAGCCAGATCAGCTTATCCCTGACCTCTGCCGTAATCTTGGCGTACCTCGGCTTTACCCACTTCGTTTGCTCCTTGACCATCAAGCCAGCTTCCTGGAGCTGCTTGATCTGAGCCTGGTCGAGGCCCCGGATGGTGAGGTTCTCGGAGCCATTGGCCGTCTTTACTGATAGCGTGTAGCCCTTGAGGCCCTCGATTTGCCGATTTCCTGTTTTTTTATTTGATGTCACTTTCCTCACTCCCGCTTATTGTTATAGGTTTTGAAGGTTTTTCTGGCCTTTTTGCCCGTTTTATTCAGTTTTTTTATAGATTTCGTTCAAATTCTCAAGAGCTTCAGCTATTCTTCCCTTGATATCGAGAGAGTGCTTCCTTGCCTCTTCGCCTGACTTAAACGGTATGCGTAAGACTGCTACAGGCTTATCTCTCACCAAAAGGAACGTGAGCATTTCATCCTTCTCATCTATCAAGGATTTGGCTATTTCCTTGGAGATTTCAAGCGTAAGCTGATGGATTGCTGCATTTCTTTGAGCTTCAGAGTTCTTAGAAGCCGCAGATTCTGTTATCTTTGGGATCAAGCTGGAGATGGGATGTTTGAAAACATCGATCTTGGTCACATCCAGGTTATCCCTACGGATGATCTTGGTCAGAGTCCTGGGGCTGATATCTCCGTGAATGAGATTGATGTTATTGACCAGGTTGAACTCATCCTCTGGATGCTCGAACTTTGCTCTGAGGATTACCACGTTCAAAGATGCTTCACCTGATGCTTTTAAGGCTGCAATCCTATGCCTCCCATGGATGATTTTATACTTCTTGCCTGGCTGCATTTCTTCTGGCTTCAGCTCCCTGACTACTGGCAGATCCAGCACTCCCCACTTCTCCAGCTCTCCTTTGAGCTTTTCGAATGTGGCCGTATCCTCTTCATTCGCTGAGAACTGATTCTCAACAAGTTCATCGAGAGATACTTCCTTGATCTCGTTTTTG
>Ga0074195_1004111_pt1 | contig 12426 bp, 14 predicted proteins | sample EPASupsiteHSE623_FD_64525 | JGI IMG/M metagenome (GOLD analysis project Ga0074195, IMG submission 64525) | Bioremediated contaminated groundwater from EPA Superfund site, New Mexico - Sample HSE6-23 | ecosystem: Environmental > Aquatic > Deep subsurface > Groundwater > Contaminated ...
AAAAATATTTCAAGGGCCGTCCGTTCTTTGCACTCAGCATAGTTCCTGCAGGCAAGACAGACCTTGCTCTTGCAGAATCTGTTCCTACAACTGTGGCTACTGAAAATGTAGCAGATCAGACAATGAAATCTAAAACCGGCAAACTGGTTGACGATGAGTACGAACGCACTCCAAGTGCATTTGACCGTTCGGTTGAACCGGAATTCCTCGCTAACACTCCTGCCATCACTGTTCCTGCAATCTGGACAAGCGACCTGGCAAACGGAATTAAGGTATATGGCATTCAGCAAAACGAACTTCCGCTATTCCAGGCATCTGTGAACATGAAGGGCGGAATGCTTCTTGATCCTGCGGGCAAAACCGGTCTTGCATTCATTACAGCTGCTCTTATGAACGAAGGCACTGCCCTTAAGACTCCTGAAGAGCTGGAGAGCGCAATGGGTCTTCTTGGAGCAAGAATCCGCTTCTGGTCTGATGTTGAGGGAATGGGAATTTCAGTTTCCGGACTTACCAAAAACTATGGCAAGACTATCGAACTTGCAGAAGAGATGCTGCTCCAGCCAAGATTTGACTCTGCTGCACTTGTAAGAATCAAGAGTGAACTCAAATCAAGAATCCGCCAGAACTCGGTTAACCCGAGAGCAATCGCAGCAGAAGTTTCAGGTAAGCTTCTTTACGGCGAGGACGGAACTCTCTCAAGGATGACCTACGGCACAATGGAGTCGATTGACACCATAACAATGGAAGATATCAAAGCTTTCTACGCAGCTAACTTTAGCCCTTCAATAACAAACATTACTATTGCCGGCGCACTTGACCAGAAGAGCAGCCTTAAGGCTCTTGCTTCACTTTCAGAAAAATGGGCCGCAAAAGAGGTTTCAGTTCCTGCTCCTGTAGCCGGAATCGCTGCAAAACCGGGCACAATCTACTTTGTGGATTATCCTAATGCTCCACAGTCTATGATTATTGTTACCAAACCAGCCATGCCTTTTGCAGATGCAGACTACTACCCTGCAGTTATTGCAAACTACCGTCTTGGCGAAGGTTCACAGGGAATGCTGTTTGATGTTCTTCGTCTCCAGAAGGGATACACCTACGGTGCATACTCATCAATAATGGCCGGTGAATTTGACAACAGATTTGCAGCCTCTTCAAGTGTTCAGGGAAGCGTTACCACAGACGCGGTAAGAACTTTCAAAGAGCTTATCGAGGGTTACTCTGCAATGCTCGATGAAGAGACACTTGCATCTGTGAAAAACTCTATGCTAAAGGCAAAGGCATCTTCTTTTGAAACCATTGGTGACCTTGTGGGTATGCTGACAAACATTGCAGACTACAACCTTCCTTTTGACTATGTAAAACAGCAGGAGGAGACCATCAAGAACATCACTGCAGACCAGATTAAGGCTATCATTGCAAAACACTTCAACATCAACGAAATGGTTTATGTAGTTGTGGGTGACGCAAAATCACAAATGAAACCACTCGAGCAGCTTGGTCTTGGAAAACCAGTACTGGTTCAGAGGTAATTAATTAATGACCTGATACACTTATTCAGAACATTGTGTCTCAGATTTAGTTTACAGTATGGGATTAAATCCGTGAAAATGCGATTTAACGCAAACTAATGAAACGGCGGCCGGGAAGAGCAATCTCCCGGCCGCTTTTTAAATTTTGGCTGTAATGAAAATTTCTATACCTTTGTCACCCTTGTTTACCGAAACAGCAGGCTGTTACACATCAAGCCTGGACAAAACAACAAATGCCCGGATGGCGGAATCGGTAGACGCGCTGGTCTCAAACACCAGTAGCTGCAAGGCTGTGCCGGTTCGACCCCGGCTCCGGGTACGGAGACAAATAAACCCTAATTGATAATGAATCAGTTAGGGTTTTGTCATTTACTATTTGCGCCATTTTTGCGCCATATCTCAAAAAACAGTGAAATTTTACTAAAAAATCTCCTTGGATTCTCTCTTTCTGATCTTTTAACCTTCGTTTGAAAACAAATGAATTTGTCGAATGAATCTTTGTCCGATTTTGTTAGGGAGCAGTTCAATCGCAGCTGCTTTTTTAAGTTTAGCTCTGTTTATTCAATTTTGGACAGAATAATATTCTTCGGCAGATTAGTCCCTTTTGGAAATCTGTCAATTTGATCATAATAAAAATACTCCTGCTCATCGATTACCAAGTTCCATTTAATTGTTTTGGGAGATATTGTATTCATTTCAAGAATACTGCCTGTACCATAAATTAATTTATAATCTCCTTTACCATTAAGAATTGTAAAATCTATTATACTTAAAGAGAACTTTCCTGTTGGATTTGTAACTGAAGATAATAATTGGATAGGATAAAGATAATTTTGTTGTTCATTAATTTTTTCCAAATTATCAACTAATAACAGATTGTTTTTTTTGTAGCTATATACACCAACAAGGCAATCCTCAGTGCCTCCTCCAAATGAAGAAGGTATTTCCCACTGAGATTTTTTAAGTTTAATAATCAACTCCTCTCCATATGCTGAATTTTCATATTTCCAAGTTCCAACATACCAGTCTAAATTTATATTCTGAGAAAAAAGAAAAGATATTGAGAAACAAAATAGTATAGTAGTTAATGTTTTTTTCATAATTGTGTGCTATTATTTTGTACAAGCCCCCTATTTATTGGACTAGAGGTATAAATGGTTTTTAACTTTTATCTACTCTCATTTATGTGGGCAATATTTAGGTCGCTGAATACCACTTCTGATTTTAATAATTTATTTAATATCTGACAGTATTATTTTTTCACCTTTTATTGTCCTAGCGTCAAGATTGTAGAAAGGGTATTCAAAATGAGTAAGAATATAAAACTGCCATTTACTCTCAATTATACTCTTCATAACAATTTCTTCCTTTACTCTTTTTTCAATTTCTTCATAATAATCAGGCGATAAATTTTCAAAAACTTTTCCATGCATTGTAAAGAAAACTTCAGCAACCTTACCATTAACAGGATAAAAAAGAACATTCACCATTATAACATTCGATTTTTGGCGGCGATCTATTGTCGCTTTATCAGACCTGCCCTTTTGAGAGGGAATTTCTTCTTCGTTTAGTAATTTTCTGAAATCACTTTCAGGTATGATTTCTTTTATGATTTTATAAACATGTATGTAGTCTTCTTTTGTGTACATACCCCCTCCTATATCCTGAGTTCGTTCAGGAAATTGTGGGGTCCCTAATGTATTATTCTTATTAGAAATTATTACACCACTGATAGAAGGCAAAGGTTTATATACATAATATTCACTTTTTTCTCCTTTAATCGTCTTTTCTCTTTTGAATATCGGTGCTTGTGCTGATACAAAATTCGTAAATATCAGACTGACTATTATCAAGGATAATATTTGCTTCATTCTTTTCATTATTGATTAAAGTATAAAATATTTATGAAGTTAGTTGTATCAGAGCCCAATTTATTGGGTTTTGAATTTTAAAATGGTTTCACAACAATGACCTTCTCTCATTTATGTTAGGCAATATTTAGGTCGCATATATCACTTCTGATTGTAATAATTTATTTAATATCTGACAGTACTATTTTTTCTCCACGGATTTTCTTCCCATCAAGATCATTGAAAGTGTAATTAAAATTGCATTGAATATAAAACTGGTGATTAGTTTCGACTATCTTTTTTAAGACGATACTATCTTTTATCTTTCTCTCAATCTCATAGAAATAATCAGGCGATATCCCCTTTAATATTTCACCCCTTAAAGAGAAAAACACCTCATACACCTTACCGGTAAATGGATAATAAACTACAAAAACAGTCAAAGAATTTAACTTATCTTTAATATTATCGCTTAATTTACTATAATCTTTTGAACTTAACTTTTCTGATGCCTTAAGCTTTCTAATTTCATCTGAATCTATAGTATTTTTGATTATTCTATAAATATTAATATAATCATCTTTAGTATAAAGAGATCCGCCGTAGTTCTGTATTTTATTGTAAGGAAATTTTTCTGTGCCCCAAGTGTTGTTAACATTTGATATTGTAATTTTTTTTGAGTAGTATAAGGTTTTAACATTATACTCGCTCTTGTCACCTTTAATTTTCCCTGAGAAAAAACTTTCAAACTGAGCTGAAAGATTGTTTGTATAAAGTATTGATAAAGTAAATATCAAAAAGTAGATTAAGAACTTCTTCATCGTTTGAATTTTTAATCAAGTTTTATAATCTCATTTATCAAAATATTCACTTTTAAGTAAAAGAGACTAATTTACAATAGGATAGCAATTTATATGCCAATTCCAACTATTGTACTATTTACCCCTGGGGAAAAGCGCCAGTCCCTTGATTATCAATCGAATATACAAAGTCGAATATTTCTATAAGTCTCTGATTATTGGTCGTTTGACATTTTCCCCAGGGGTAAATTAAAATATTTAAAAAGTTAGTTGTACCAGAGCACAATTTATTGGGGTTAGAATATTAAAATGGTTTCGAAACTACGACCTTCTCTCATTTATGTTAGGCAATAATTAGGTCGCTGATTACCACTTCTGATTGTAATAATTTATTCAATATCTGACAGTACTATTTTTTCTCCACTGATTTTCTTCCCATCAAGATCGTTGAAATAATAGTTAAAAAAGCATTGAATATAATACTGGTGATTAGTTTCAATAATCTTTTTTAAGACGATACTATCTTTTATCTTTTTCTCTATCTCATAGAAATAGTCAGGAGATATCCCCTTTAATATATCACCACTTAAAGAGAAAAACACCTCATACACCTTTCCGGTAAATGGATAATAAACTACAAAAACAGTCAAAGAATTTAACTTATCTTTAAAATTAATACTTGATTTAATATAATCATTTATACTAAACTTTTCTGAAGCCATAAGTTTTCTTATTTCATCTGAATCTATAGTATTTTTGAATATTCTATAAATATTAATATAATCATCTTTAGTGTAAAGAGATCCACCGTAGTCCTGAATTCTATCGTAAGGGAATTTTTCTGTCCCCCAAGTGTTGTTAACATTTGATATAGTAATTGTTTTTGAATAGGATGGGGTTTGAACATTATACTCGCTCTTTTCGCCTTTAATTTTCCCTGAGAAAAATCCCTCAAACTGAGCAGAAAGATTGTTTGTAAAAAACAAAGCGAAAGACAAAGCTACAAATGCGATTATCTTTTTTTCCACAACAAAATAATTAATTTTTAGCATATAAAAAGTCGAGTTAAAATTTTAATATTTTATTATTTGACCTACTCTCATTTATGATGAGTTATATTTAGGTTACCAACAACCAATTCAAATATAGTAAATATATTTTATTCATTACCAAATATTTAAATCACACCTTCAATTTTACTATCAACTCCAAATCCTTCAGAAAAGGTTCGGAAATTTTTCCTTCTGCGGGTACGGAGACAAATAAACCCTAATTGATTATCACTCAATTAGGGTTTTCTCTTTTACAATTTGCGCCATTTTTGCGCCATATCTCTTTAAAATAGGGAAATTTAACAGAAATACCTCCCTAATTTTTCTTTTTTTGATTGGTTAAACTTTGTTTGAAAAGAAATGAATTTGACCAATGACTATAAGTCCGTTATTGAGTGGTTCAGACAAATTACACAAATGCAGCAAAGCTTTTCTCAAAACAAAAATGGCTATGACAGATGGTTCTTACTTACGGAAGTAATCAAAGATTGAAAGACAATATATTTGATGAAGAGCTTGAAAACGAATAATAATTTATAGGTTTGTATAAAAGCAAATTAGCCATGGAAATTGTTGTTCTTATGAGAACTCACGGAGGGTGGTCAATTTAAAACAGCAGGGGATGGTCAATTTAACTAGCAAATACAGGTTGCTGCCCCCCAAAAAAGTATTGATATGAGAAGATTTACAGTATCCGAAAAAGAGTTGCTTGAGGTACGGAATAGAATTTTCCTTGAAAGTGGAATTCCAGAACTTGAGAAGAATGGGTTCTTCAAATCTCCATTTAAAACATCATGGTATGGAGAGTACAATCGGGCTATTCAAGGATTTTCATACGAATTGTGTAGATTAACAGAACAAGGTAATTTAGAGATTGTCAAAGTACATATTATAAAGGGAGACAATTATATTCAAATATTTTTAAACATTTTCAATCTTCAACCGAAAGTAAAATATCTTTCTGATTTGACAGATATAGAAGGAACTAAGTATTATTTACCCCCGAATAGCATTACGAAGATGCGTTTGCGAAGTGATGAATATAAAGGACCTCCTATATTTTATATGTTGTTCCAACCGGAGTACAAAATTGGCAAATATTGCAATAAGAGAGGATTTGATAAAAAAGTATCAAAATTGAGAGAGTTGATAAAAAAGGACATGAACAATATTGACAGTTTTATTAAAAGATGGTTTGAAATGCATACACCCTTAAGTACGGATTTGGAAGGAAATATAAAATAACTTGAGTTCTGGACTGTGAATAAGCATAAACAAGTGAAGCCCGGCAATGCCGGGCTTGGCACTATCCAATTAATTGTGTCTTTTAATTATTTATTAATTTTATCAAGAAACTTTTTATCTCGATTAATTTTAGGTTTTATCTTTAAATAAAGGACTTGAATAGTATCTCCTGTCTTATAATAATCATCATCAACATTTCCAGTATAAATTAAATTTTTTACCTCAAATGTATATGTACACCTAATAACGCCTTTGCTACCAACTTTTCGCACATCCGTGACAATTGCATGAGTCTCAATACCATTTTTTTCTAAGTCATTATTATCAATCTCATTTCGAATAACTACAATTACAAAATGAATAACTATCCCTGTTAGAATAACCCAAATTAAACTAATTTTCCTATTCCTAAGTATAATAGAACCTCCATCAAAACCAAACTTATCTTTTTTCATCTGTTTGTTGTTTAATTGTTTCAGAAATTCCACTTGCCACAGTATTTTGAGGAGTTTTAGCTGATGAATTATTTACAAATTCTGCTGTTTTCTGTGGAAAAGCTGGCATAAAAATCACCTCTTGCCGGACTAAATTGCCCCCCTGAACTTTATCTTTTAGCCAGTCAACTTTTGTTTGAAAACAAATGAATTTGTCGAATCACTATAAGTCCGAATTTGAGGGGATCCGACAGCAGAGGGGGTCCGACAGCTTTATCTTCAAAAAGTTATTATCATCGGTCAATAACCTGCTAATTTTCGGATTGCTTTCTGCATATACTACTTCGCAGGTGTCGCCAATGTTAACAGATTGTCGATGTGGCATATAATTTTGATGGCCATCGTAAACCTTACCATTAACCACAAATTCATATCTGACATAATCTTTTGCCTTAGCTCCAACATAGGTTTCTACAATCATAGCTAAACTATGTACCGGATTTTCTTCAAGTAGTTTGTCCTCTTCATTGACCACGCAAATACCAACAATTATAAACCCCAGTATTAAAGAGAAAAGAACTGCTGCGGTTATAAGCTGCTTTTTGTTTCCTAATTTCATAATGCAACTATTTAAATTCAGGTAAAGGATAAATTGGCCTTGCAACACGTTTATTGTCTGAAGGTTGAGTGTGGTTTTGCATTAGAGGTGCAGTAGTACCTGAAGGATTACCTGAACCAACAATACTTTTAGCTCTGTTCATAAACCAATGTATCGATAATTGTCCATTTACCATTAATTTTTTTCATCAAAACTAATTCTCCAAAGCCGCACAAAAAGCCACAATTCACCCAATATTGAGCTAATACATATGTACCTTTTTTAGAGAAAATTGGTTTATAAAAATAACAAATACCTTGTTTATTATAATTCTTTCTATGAAATGGAGAATTGGTGATTTGAATAAATCAATTCCTTCACGAATACAAAAGTCAGCATCAAATTCTAAGTTTTTATACTTGATTAATGAGTCAGTGCTTATTACTTTAAAATATTTGTTGTCTTTGCTTAAAAGAGTGTCATTAGCTGAAAACTCAAACTGGTTTTTAGTAAAACCATATTTATCAACCATCTCAGGAATGTCAAGAGAAGAAGAATTTATCGAGGAAACAATCAAAGGAGAAATTACAAAAGAAATGCTCGTGTCTTTGAATGTAGAACTCAAGTCATTTACCAAATCGAATTCTGTGTCTGTCAACAATTGATAATTTCTACTCTGTCCGAAAATAAAGTAATTGAATAGAATCAAAAAGCACAAAATTGTCATTAATTGTCTCATGTTGTCTGTCTTTTAATAATGCCCATAATGATGGAAGTATGAAAAGTTGCTGATTGCGGGTTGCTTTTCTTTCGAGTCGCTCCGCCGCTATTGCGGGCTACACATCTTGTTGTCAGCACGGAAAAGGCAATTGACATATAGTTTTTGTTATGGTGCGTTTTCATCTGTCTGTCAAGCTACTCCATTTACAATTAATTCGTAATATTCTCCTTTTGTCAAGTTGACTCTTAAATTGAAGTAACAGTTTCCTCCGTCAAAGACTTCAACGATTCCTGTTTTCCAATAAGCTTCATCTTTGTCGCAAAAGCAATTTATCCAAACTTCCTTTTCTCCTGTCTTGTTTGTTGCAGCAATATACTGTCGTCGATACAATTTAAGGTCTATTACAAAGTGCTCTTTGTAGAATCTGCGTCCAGGATATTTGGCATTTATTTCATTGAATCGTTTCTCTTGTATAGGATTATATTTGTCAATACAATCTCTCAATAATCTCTCTATTTGGATCAGGTCGTCATTTGTCAAATCTGCTGGACTACAATCTTTAAACACCCAACATTGTGCAGTGTCCAAAGGTAAAACCGCAATTACAGAAGTGTCAAGTTGTAGCGAAGTAGAACTGACAACCTTATCTTTTTTCTCAACTTGTCTCTGTCCACAAATTGATAGAAAACCTGTCAAACCCAAAGCTAAAATTATCAATTTCACTGTCATTCGAGTCGCTTTTTAAATGCACCATAACGGTCGGTGGTTGGCCAGTAAGGGTTTTCAGGTGATTTCCTGTAAAGTTACACGAAAAGTTAATGCGGGCTGCAACCCAACGCATACTACAGAAACCCTTATTGGCTTTACCGCGTGTTGGCAGTAGTTATTTTTTATCGTGTCCAGTTTTCAATTTTTCCCGTTTTCTCCTCATACCATATTTCTAAATATACCTTCTCTGAAATTTTCACTCCCATTCTCTTGATAATGTCAAATTTCAAGCCTTTCACAGCCCGATAAATGCTATTAATGCAAAGATTGTAATCTTTTTTGTCCCAATACTTATCGATTGAATCCTTTGATTGATAGTCTGCCATTTGAACTTTACTAATTTTCCCGTTCTTATTAATAGTAAACAAATATCTGTCAGCACAATCACAATCATCAAGTTTCTTCCAATTCAAATTCTTTGATTTTATTCGCTCGAAGAGAACATTTGAAATCGTGTCATTATATCTACGATTTATTCTATCTAGTTTATCAATATAGTTGTTTATTAACTTTATCTTTTTAACTCGACCATTATCAATTTTAATCAATGTCTCTTTTTCGAAGCTTTTATAAAAAACACCATCCCATCTTAGTAAAGTACTTTTGGGCAGACTAAAATTGCCAGAATACCAATTAAGGAATACTTTTCCATTCATAAATTGTCCATTAAATATATTGGTGATTCTTTTCTTCGATTCATCTTTGTCAATTGTCTTTTGGTAACGTAATTCTACACAGTCAATAATATCCGATAGAAAAAGACTGTCATTTTCAATTTTATATATAGCTTGATAACCTCTCCAGCAATTTAATGAGGCTCCATCCCTAAATTTAAATCCAAATAAATTACCTTGATCTGTTTGGTTGATTTTTTCTAAATATTTTTCAAGAATTAGATTGTAAATAGGCAAGGTATCACCCTTATAAATTAGATAATCTGGCATTTGCGGACTTGCTTTTAAATTTGTTCCCGTCAGCAAAAGATAAATCACAATACAAATTCTATATATTATTTGTCTGTATCTCATTGTTTTTTATAATTACTGCCACCGGACGGAACTATACACGGTTGGGGATTGAGGGGTTGCCTTCCTGTCGAACCCCGATGCCGCTGTTGCGGGCTACGGACTTTGTTGTCCGCACCGAACCCCCAATTGATATATAGTTTTTGTTATGGCCTGTTATTTGTTTTTGAATATCTAATAATTCCAATTTCTGGTTTGTCTTTATTAATTGCAATTTCAACAGAATCATTAATTGCTAGAGAATGGTTCTGTCTGAGTATTTGCCACCTTTCATATATTTTCCCTTGATATTTATAATTAAATACTGCTTCATTGTTCTTTCTAATTCTCAAAATCATGCCTTTTTTCTTTATTGATTCAATGTCAGTTAAAAATGGCTTATCAAATTGAATCATATTTACATTGGGACTCTCTTTTAGATATTTCAAGTAAAATTTTTCTCCAGGAATAATACTACTGAAAGGTGTCGCTTTGTCCGAGTAGTAGTCTCGGTCATTTACTCTATAGTAATATTTAACAAACTCTGTTTTAATGTTAGAAATCTCTATAATAGTACATGTGGTTTCAATGCCATATTTTAAAGCTTTTCTCTCTCCATATTTACGATATTGCTCAATAGTCAAAGCGCTCAAAACAGTAATGATTATAAGTCCTAAAAAGATAAATCCACCAATACTAGTTTTGTTTTTCTTTGTTTTCTTCATTGTCAATTGTGTTTGTCAGAAAATATAATTGGCCATAACGGGTGACGCTACCCCAAGTGTGGGCATCGAAGTCAATTTGCCAGCGAGTGTTAATAATTTTTTTCATTTTTTTGTTTGTCACGTGGAGAAGGCCCACATTGTGGGTAGCGTATGTTAGCTGCAGCCTTTTCTTCTTTTTGGTTTTTCAATTCCACTGTCAGCCTACTTTAAATTATAAAAACATTGACTTCCTATTGCACCGCCACCATATTCTAACACGAGCTTGTCATTTACTAAAATGTATGTGCAACTGTCATTGTAACTCGCTATTAAACTATCGGGAATTGATTTGTCAAAAATATTAAAAGAATACATTCCCATTCCGCTTCTTTGAAAGCTAATATTACAAGGTTCTCCACTCGTAACACCAATACAATTTGCTTTGTCTAATTTATATTTAAGTGTCTTTAAAGTTTCTAATGTCCAACCAAGTTTTTGCAGTAATGTGTCGACTTTACCCGAGTTAATTTTTAGGTCCCAATTACTTTCAAAATTGTCGCCCACTTTCACGTGAAAAATACCCAAAGTATTATTGTCTTCAAATTCTATATGAACTAATTTGTTTGGCGAAATTATTTTGTCTACATAATTTTTGACTTCATAAATTTCATCCTTTTTAGCTTCAAAATTTTCTTTAAGTTCTGTTACTGAATAGTCTTTGTCAAAACCACCAAAAGCGACAATAATCATAAACATGTAAACTACAAAAATTGCAAGTCCAATTCCGCATAAAATTAAAATCGCTTTTAGAAAAGTTTTCATTTGTCTATTGTATCGTGTCTTATTAAGGTTGCAGCTAACTGTTTATAGATTCATTAATATTGAATATATCATTCCAAAAACGGGAGATATGTACAAGTTTGTTAAATAATATATTTTCCATAAATCCCTTTTGTTTCTATTTACGAATCAAAGTCATCTGTGGTTTTTTTTATGTTTTTCAAGCCAGTCATGCAAACGTGTGTATATCCTTCTGTGGTTTTATTGGTTTTTGTGACTAAGCAACTCTTGACTGTACCTCAAACTGACTCCGGCCTCTAAAAGATGTGTTGCGTAGCTTTGTCTCAGACAATGAAGCGTAAAATTATGATTTTTATACACTTTACCCAAGTATTTGTAGATTTTTTTTCAAGACTCGTCTCGCTGTAATTTCCTTCAATTACTTGACCTTAAAAACTGTCGACCCCTCCTTTTTTTCAGACATTAAATCCTTAGAAGTTTTCGTAATCAAATTTTATAATCATCTCCAAATCCCTCAGAAAAGGTTCGGATATTTTTCCTTCTGGGGGTACGGAGACAAATAAACCCTAATTGATAATGAGTCAGTTAGGGTTTTCTCTTTTACAATTTGCGCCATTTTTGCGCCATATCTCTTAAAAATGGGGAAGTTTAACAGAAATACCTCCCTAATTTTTCTTTTTTTGATTGGTTAAACTTTGTTTGAAAAGAAATGAATTTGACCAATGACTATAAGTCCGTTATTGAGTGGGTCAGACAAATTACACAAATGCAGCATAGCTTTTCTCAAAACAAAAATGGCTATGATAGATGGTTCTTACTTACGGAAGTAATCAAAGATTGAAAGACAATATATTTGATGAAGAGCTTGAAAACGAATAATAATTTATAGGTTTGTATAAAAGCAAATTAGCCATGGAAAT
>Ga0074195_1004112_pt1 | contig 12426 bp, 9 predicted proteins | sample EPASupsiteHSE623_FD_64525 | JGI IMG/M metagenome (GOLD analysis project Ga0074195, IMG submission 64525) | Bioremediated contaminated groundwater from EPA Superfund site, New Mexico - Sample HSE6-23 | ecosystem: Environmental > Aquatic > Deep subsurface > Groundwater > Contaminated ...
CTTGGCGGCGTTGCAGGCGGTGCCGGTACAGCCGTTGTCGCAGTACTCGACGACCTGTCCCGCGGTGCTTTCGGTGCAGGCGTAGGAGGAACAGCCGCGCGTCACATAGTCGCGGTAGAGATCGCCCGAATTGCAGTAGTTGCTTCCGGTGTAGCCGCTCACGCCGCACTCTTCCATCATATCCTCGAGGTTGCCGCACGAGTCGTAATAATAAACATCGCCGTCATAGCAGGCATAGGTGTCGTGGGTGGTGCAGTCGGTCGAACATTCGCCGTTCCCCGAACAGGTACCGCTGTCGGCGCAGGCGGTCGCCGCGCCCCATTCGGTGTAGCCGTCCGCATCGGGATCGCCGCACGTGGCGTAGTGGGTGCCGTCGATGCATTTCCGGTCGCCCGACACACACAGGTTTTCCTTCTCGCAGGTGTCGATGTCCCAGCCGGTGCAGTTGTCGAGACAGGAGGCCTTGCCGCCCGAATATTCGTACGGGTCTATGTCGACGCAGTTGTCTATCGTGCCGTCGCAGATCTCGCCGCCGTCGACCGACCCGTTGCCGCAGGTCGCCGCGAAATCGGCGTCGGGAATGACGGCAGCGTCGTCGCCGCCGGAAAGATCGGTCGCGGTGTCGTCGTCGCTCGTCGGATCGTCGGCGGTGTCGAACATCGGGATGTCGGTACCGGTGGTATCCTCATCTCCCGCAACGATCGAATCGTCGTCGGTCGCGGCGATATCGTTGACCGCGACGGTGTCGCCATCCTTTTGCCCCGTTACCTTGACCCCGCCGCAGGAGGTCGCAAGGAGCAGCATCGCCGCAAAAAGCATCATGATCTTGAACATAGGAGAAACTCCTTCCCAAAAAACCCGCGTATTCCTACACTATTTTCCCCAGAATTGCAATAACGACGATTCGACCGTCTTGAAAAAAGAACCGCCCCGCCGGTCAGTGAAGGGCGGGGCGGGTAGGGGGGATCGGGGGAAAATGGTCAGCGGATCGTTATCCTGCGCGGTTTTTTCTCCTCGCTCTTGGGGATGGTCAACCGCAGGATGCCGTCCTTGAATTCGGCGTCGACCTTTTCGGTGGCCACCTGATCGGGCAGCGAGAAATTGCGGCAGAAGCTCCCGATGTAGCTTTCGCGCCGGTGGACATTCTTGCTCTTTTCCTCGCGGGTCTCTTTCTTTTCGCCCGAGATAGAGAGCACGTTGTTGCGGATCTCGATGTTCACCTGTTCCTTCGACATGCCCGGCAACTCCGCCTTGATAAGGTAGGCTTCATCGGTCTCCTCGATATCGACCTTCGGCCACCCTTCGCTCACGGCGTAGCCCAGCGCATTGTCGAACAGATCGCTGAACAGATCGCCGAACAGGCCGCCGTACGGACGGCTCATCAGATTCCGTTCGGGGTGTTCATACCTCTTGATCATCGACATGGCTTCCTCCTTCAACAGGTTAGGGTTACTGGGGTTTCTCCACAAAGAACCGTTCACGACTTTTTAGATAGGCACGAGTTTTTTTGTGTCAAGAGGGGAAGGATAAGAGGGAAAAAAACTATTTCTTTTTGGTCGGTTTTTTGACGGGGGCTTTCTTCACCGCAGATTTCTTGGGAGCGGTGGTCTTTTCTTTGACCGGCTTAATTTCCTTGGCAGTTTTCTTAAGCACTTCCAGCAACTTATCGACGCGGTACTCCGACAGCGGCATCGCGTCGAGGATACGCCGCGCGAGAGTCGTCCGCCGCTTCAGTTCCTTCTTCATCTCGTTCTTCGGCAGATCGCTGCGGAGCAGGTCGAGCACCGCCATGACGAACAGGCCGTTGACGAAATGTTCGGTCGCCTCCTTGTTGAAGTAGCGGACACCCTTGTACTCGTTCATCTGGAGGATGCGGTGCATATTCTCGTCGGCGAAGATATCGCTCATCATCGCGTGACACAGATCCTCCTGCGGATACTGCCGCCACCAGTTCTGATAGTAGACGAAAGCGCGGATATGCCGCTGTTCCATCTCGGCGTGCCGTTCGCTGCGTCCCATTTCGCGGAAAAGCCGCAGGAAAAGTTCTTCGAGCAGATATTGCCGCAGGATGGCGTTCGACGCCGGGCCGTCGTTCTTTTCGCGCACTATCTGTGACAGCCGCGCGGTGAGGGTCCAACCGAACATCATGAGAAGGGCGTGGATATCGTCGCTGATGACGGCGGTCAGCCACTCCTGCGCCGGCGGGTCGAGCGGCGTCAGGTCGACGGCGGGCAGTTCGATGAAAGCGGCCAGATCGTCGGCGAAGAGCAGGGAGAGCTTCTCGGCATCCCCGTCGCCGCCGTGGTAACGCCGCAGTTCTTCGAGGAAGAGGGTGTAGTCGGCCGCGAGGCGGGCGAGCAGTTTCTGCATCAGGAGTTCGCTCTTCTTTTTGTCCTTCACCCGTTCGGTGCGCGCCGCGATGAGTTCCTTGAAGGTGGCGGGATTGGCGATGCGGCGGAACGATCCGTGCAGCGGGTCGAGCGTCAGCATGGTGAGGGCGCGGGCGATGTCGGGGACACCGGCCCCTTTCAGCGCATCGTGGAGCGCGCCCCACGGTTCGGCGGCCGTTTCCACCACCTCGCGCAGGTCGAGGAAGACCTGATATTTGTAGGCGCCGATGGCGGCATAGAGTCCTTTTTCGGCCAGATCGCTCGTCCGCCGGATGAACTCAAGGCCCGATATATGGTCGCGCATCAGCAGATAGCGTCCCGCGCCGGGGGTGAGTTCCAGCCCCTCGACCAGTGTCCGCTGACGGATCTGTCCGCTCCCCTTATCGAGGAACCCGACCGAGGTCTTGATCCAGCCGGCCGTTTCGGAGAACTTGTTGTTGAAGATGACCAGCGCCTTTTCGCCGTTCGAGCGGTTGGAATAGGCGTAGACATTCTCGTCGACCTGTCCGTTATGCAGGAAGAAGTCGTACAGGTAGAAGTTGTCGACCCCGGCGAACAGCCACCGCTTGCGAAGGAGCGGGAAGATCTCCCGTTCGTGGCGCTGGACGAGGTGGTGATCGACCGACTCGTTCCAGTAAGCTTTGTGGTACTCCATCCCGTATTTCTCGGTGAAGCCCTCTATCTGCCCGTGGCCGAACATCGGGAGCCCCGGCATGGTGGCGAGCAGTACCGAGACGCCGAAACACTTATCGTCTTTTCCGAACTGTTCGACCGTCGTCTTTTCGTCGGGATTGTTCATGAAGTTGACGAACCGCTGGAGGATATACGGATCGAACTCAAGGACATTGCGGACCGAAAGACGATATTTATCGTTCTCCTCGTTCTTGAGGAAATTCATGAAGGCGCTGTTGTAGACGCGGTGCATCCCGAGGGTGCGGACGAAGTAGCCCTCCATGAGCCAGAATGCCTCGGCGAGGAGCAGGGTATCAGGCAATTCGGCCTGGATACGATCTACGACCTCGCGCCAGAATTCGTTCGGTATCTTTTCGTTGAACTGGTCGCGGGAAAGGGCGTGTTCGGCGCGCGACGGGATATCGCCGCCGGTCCCCGGTTCGGGGAACCAGAGCCGCTGATAGTGCCGTTTGGCAAGCGTCATCGCGGCGTCGAAACGGATGACCGGGAACTGCCGCGCGACATGGAGGATGGTCTGGATGACCGCCTCGCGCACTTCGGGTTTGGTATAGTCGAGTTGCGCCGTGTCGTTCCACGGATAGCTGGTGCCGTCGTTGCCGTGGTAGATGTAGCGGACATCGTTGTGGCGGAAATCGACCCGTTTGAAAGTGACCGCCGCGTCGGTCCGGTCGTAGTAGCGGTCCTCGATATAGATGCCCAGATGCGGTTCGGTCGAAAGATTCGGCCCGTTGTAGGTGTACGACGGGAAGGGCGGGTAGCTCGTCTGGATGAACCAGTCGGGGTGGTGGTGGACCCAGCGTGAATCGATCGCCATGTGGTTGGGGACCATGTCGGAGGCGAGCCGGACGCCGTATTTCTTGGCGCGGTCGCGCAGCGTCGCCAAGGCCGCTTCACCGCCCAGTTCCTGCGCTATGGTGTAGTCGTAGAGCGAATAGGCCGAAGCCGCCGCCTCGGGATTTCCCATGATCTGCTTGATGGTGCGGCTCGCGGTGGAGCGTTCCCAGATGCCGATAAGCCACAGGCCGGTGAAGCCCCACGCCGCCATTTTCTTCAGTTCATCTTCCGGTATGTCGTCCAACCGGGTGAGCGGCTTGCCGTACTGTTTCGAGAGCTGGTCGAGCCAGACAAAGGCGTTCTTGGCGATCATAATGAGGCGCGGCATCCAGTCGCGGTCGACCGAAAAGGCCTCGTACTCGTTGTCGCGCCATTCGCTGCGTTGAAAACCGCCGCTGCCGCCGAGCGATTCGGCGGTCATCACTTCGCCGCGGCCCTCGACCGGGAAGAGCATTTTTTCCTCTTCGCGGAGCATATCGCCTCCGACGAGTATCTTCATGAAATGGTCGCCGATGAAGCGGAGGCCCCACTGTTCGCGGATGAAGCCGAGCTGATCGGCCAGCGAGTCGGGATGGCTGAGCGCCGGCGCCATCAGGAGATCGAGCAGGTTCTTATTGCCGGGGCCGAATTTCGGCTTCGTCTCGAAGAACTCGGCGAGCGCCGCGGTCATCTCGCCGTAGCGGGTCGTCGCGCGCAGTTCGGTGTCGCCGTAGAGTTCTTGATACCGCATAAAAGCGGGGTTCCGGTTGGCGATGAAAAGCATCAACAATTCTTCCAGTTCCACTTCCATCGCCATATCTTCGCCGCATTTTCCGGCCAGATAGTCAGCAAGACTCTTTTCGCCGCGGTGGACCGGCAGCGGCGGAAACTCCTCGGCGAAACGGCGTATCGCCGCGTCGGTCTCTTCGCCGAAGCGGCCGCGCAGGAAATCGAGCGCTTCGGACAGGAGCGTCGGGAGCACCTGCTTCCGGTAGGTCCGCACGACATGGTGAAGCACCTCGTCGATGAGCGCCATGGCGTTGAGATGGCCCGCCTTCACCGCCTGTTCGGGATGGTTCTTGAGATCCTTTTTCTCGTTCATCGCATGGGCGAAACGGCGCACCGCCTGATAGTCGGGGAAGACCACATTGCCCGAAAGGGTGTAGATATTTTCCTCGAAACGGTAGCGTTCGCGGCTGGCGCGCGAGACATGGAAGTGGCGGATGTTCCCGTCGGGACGGGCCGTGGCCGTCGTCGGTTCAAGACGGGAAAGGGTCAGCAGCAGTCCGGGAAAGGCGCGATTCTTCATGCGGGACCCCGTATTCGTTGCAACGGTTCACCCTATCCGAAAGCGGCGGGCAAGTCAACTTTGCGCGGAACCGAATAACTTGCAAAGCGCTTATTAGTTGGATATAGTGCGCACCGTGCGCTAATGGAAGGAAACGAATGTTCACCGGTATCATAGAAAAGACGGGCGAAGTCGCCCGGTTGACCGCAACGGGGCCCGAGCGGACCCTCACGCTGAAAAACCCCTTCGGCAGCGACCTCAAGACCGGCGACAGCATCGCCGTGGACGGCGTCTGTCTCACCGTCACCGCGTTCGACGCGAAAAACATGAGTTTCTTCGTCTCGGCCGAAACGGTGAAGAAAAGCATCGCGGCCACCTACAAGCCGGGGACGGCGGTCAACCTCGAACGGGCGCTCCTTTTCGGCGGGCGGCTCGACGGCCATATCGTGACGGGCCATGTCGACACCGTGTCGCGCATCGCGGCGGTGAAAAAGATCGGCGCGGGGATCGAACTGGCGGTGACGATACCGCCGGAATTCGCCCATCTCACGGTCGACCGCGGCTCCATCGCGGTGAACGGCATCAGTCTCACCATCGCCGAATTGCGCGGCGGGACGGCGGTCGTTTCGCTCATCCCCGAGACGCTGGCGCGGACCTCGTTCGCGGCGGGCGTGAAGGCGGGAGACACGGTGAATCTTGAATTCGACCTACTCGGGAAATATGCGGCGCGCCTTCTTTCTCCGCAGCTCCGCGACGAGAAACTGCGCGCACTTATCGAAAAACTGTAGACCTTCGGGGGAGGGGACCATGTTCCGCACCGTATTTCTCGTGTCGCTCTTCACGACATTGCTGATAGTCGTACTGCTGTTCGCCCTTAAGAACGGGCAGACGGTCCCGGTCGATCTGGTGGTCACCCGGCTTGAGACGGTGCCGCTGTGGGTGGTGATGATCGCCGCCTGTGCTGTCGGCTCGACGCTCGCGACGCTCGTTTTCGCGGTGGTCTTCTTCAGCCTGTATCTCGCTAAACGGACAGCCGAGAAGGAACTGCAGAAGACGCGCGCCGAATTGGCGGCGCTTACGGTGAAGGCATCGGCCGATAAGGGCGCCGTTCGCTGATGGATATCTTTTATCCGCATATCCGGGAGGCGTTGGTCGCGGCGGCGTTGCTGGTCGCGCTCCTGCTGCTGCTGCTGCGGATGATCTGGTCGCGCCGCCGTACCGAACGGCGGATACGGCACGATATGCTCGCGGTACTTCCGGCGCTCGAGAAGATCGCCGAGGGCGACAGCGCAGAGCTTTCCAAATGGCTCCGCCGCGCCGCCCGCCGCTATCCCGACGAGGTGCGCAGTCTCATCCTGTTGGGCGATCTGCTACGCAAAGAGGGGCCGCTCAAGGCGACCTTCCTCCACAAAACACTCCTTTACCGCAAAAAACTCTCGGACAACGATAAGGCTTCGATACTACTCAGCCTTGGCCGCGATCATGCCGCGCAGGGCGACGACCAGAAGGCGCTTGCGGCACTCAAGCAGAGTCTCTCGGTCGAAAAGCGGGCGGCGACGCTGCGCGAACTTATCGGTATTGAACTCAAGGAACGGCTCTTTGATGATGCCCTCTTTCACCAGAAGGAGCTCAACCGTCTTGCCGGCGGGGACCGGAGCGACGGTCTGCGCGAGATCATGCTCGATGCGGCGGGCCACGCCATCGAGCAGAACCGTCCCCCGGAGGTGCGGCGCTGGGTCGAGTTGATCGTGCGCAGTGAAGGCGAGACCGAACTTGCGCGTCTGCTGGAGGTCTTCATGGCGGCCTTTGAGAGCGACGCCGCGCGGGCCGGGAATCTTGCCAAAGAGTTCCTCGACCGTCACCCGGCCGACGAACTGACACTCCGCTATCTCCTGCGTGAACTGCCGGTCGGTGCCACGGTGGCGCGTCTCCTGCCGGGACCGTTGGCGCCGCTGTTCGCGGCGCTCTCTGACGAAAATAAAGTGCCGACGCCGCAGGAGCTGGCGGTGGTTGATAAAAAAACGATTTTGTACTATCATCTGGCGGCGCGTCTTCTCCCGGCGGGGGAAACGCGTGAACTCACGGCGGCGATCGGCCGGCGGGAACGGCTTTTCGTGTGCGGTGCCTGTGACCGGGCGCTCACCGGAACACTGCTTTCCTGTCCGGGATGCGGCCTGCCGCTGACGGTGAAACTGAGAACGATCTGACGGAGGTATCTATATGGCACGCAGACTCTTCATCCTTGTGCTGTGCGTGGTCGCCCTTTTCCAGACGACCTGTGACGGCGGAAAAGATGCCCGGGCGACGATGTCGGTCAAGACCTTCTTCGACACCTACCTTGAAACGCTCTGCGCCAGTTCGGCGGGATACAGCGACGGCATTATCAATTCCTCCAACAAAGGGACCTGTGCCGAAACCATTATGGACAGTCTTTTCGCGTGGGATTTCTTCCATGCGAAACGCTTCACCGTATTCAAACAGAAGGTGTATCTGCTGCGACTCGCCGAGACCAGAAAATGGATTTCGATCGATGCGTTGCAGGCGGAACAATGCTTCAAGGTCATCACGCAGATGCATCCCTATAACCCGCTCGACATCAAACTCTTCGATATCCCCGACTGCGCCCTCGCCTTCACGGGGGAAAAGATCATCAACGATTCGTGTTTCCAGGACGAGGAATGCGATAGCGGCTGGTGCAACCTCGCGGGCAACTACTGTCCCGGCCGGTGTGTTCTCTACCGCAACCAAGGAGAACCGTGCAACGAGAATCTTGACCGGTGCGAGCCGGGCTATGCCTGCCTTTCCTCGGGTTGTTCGCGGCTCTCTTCGGGAGCGAAGGGCGATCCCTGCATGACCGACGGACACTGCGCGAGCTATCTGTACTGCAAAAAAGGAAGTGCCAGCGACGCCTCCGGTATCTGCTTTGAGAAGAAAGGGGTCGGCAAGGGATGCGAACTGGCCAGCGAATGTCTGACCGGTCTGGAATGTATCGACGAGACCTGTCAGGGGCCCGAGATCCCCGCGACGGTCGGGGCCGACTGCAGCGCTACAAAGATCTGCAACTACTTCTCGGGTCTTGAGTGTAGCAAGGACGATCTCACCTGTCGCTTGTTCACCACGGAAGAAGGGGGCTCTTGCACCCTTCAGTGCGGTTCGCAGCTTTACTGCAACCCCACCGACTATACCTGCACCCTGTTCAGCAAACTCGAGGAACCGTGCGGCCAGTACTACCAGTGTTCGTCGCTCTACTGCAACGATTCAGGCTTCTGCAGCATGCCCGAGTGTGAACAGACGATAGAATAACGATGATGCGTATCATCATCGCACTTTCTGTTTTTCTGCTGGTCGCCTGTGTGACGCCGCCTCCCTCCTCCGCTAAAAGCTACGGCGGGCAAGCCGCCGCAACATCTTCTCCGGCACCGGTCGTCGAAAAGAAGGTCGAATCAGCGGTTCCTTCAAAGCCCGCGACCCCGGCCGACGAGATACTGCTGCGCGACCCGGTGAGCGGCGCCATAACCCCGCTTGCCGAACTGGCGGACGGCCAGCCGGTACTCCTCGATTTTTCGGCCAGTTGGTGCGAACCCTGCGCGGTCCTCATCGAACGGTTGAACGGACTCCAGCCCAAGTTCGAAGGAAAGATACGGTTTTTCATGGTCATCCAGAAAGGCGACGCCCCCGAACGACTGCCGGGACGCCCCGAGTATCCGATCTATCAGCTTGAACGGGCGCCCGCCACGCTTAAAGTGACCCCGCCGCAGATACTGCCGACGGTCCTCCTCATCGGACGCGACGGTACGGTCGTGGCAGAGTTGGCGGGACTCTATCCGGGGCTTTACTATTATGGCACCATCGCCGATGTAGTGGCGGGGAATTAGGAGCGGTACCGTTCCAGCGCCCGTTCGACTATCCGTATCTCGTCGTGGGTCAGCCGGAAATGCTGGTACATATCGCGATCAAGATTGCGCCGTTCGCGTTCCACCTGTGCCGTGATATCCTTTTTTGCATTCTCCGGCGACGACAGCAAGTGACGCATGTTCTCGACCGACTGCGCGATGATCCGCTGCACATGCTTCTTGGCCGGCGCGAAAGGAATACTGTTGAAATTCTTCTTGAGGAACTTGTTGTGGTGCGGGAACTTGAGGGTGTAATAGAAGAGCATCACGCTTGAATTAAAGTATCCTTCGGCGAATTCCAGCGATATCTCATCGCTCTTGGGTATGATCCCCGCAATGTCGCTCATGAAGTGGAGCCCGCCGCGGTCGATGCACATGACCGGCCGCACCGAAAGATAGCGGGCGATGAGCTTATGCCGTTCAAATTGCGCCGCCGCTGGCAACTGGAAGAAGTATTCCTTATCGGGGATGATCCATGCATTGGGGGTCGGTTCGGTGAAGGGGGAGATCTCCTTGCCGCGAATGAACGGCTTATAGCGGTTCGACTTGCGAAGCGTCTCAATGGGGGGCTTCACTCCCTGTTCGGGGAACATCCCGATGAAAAAGTCGAAATGATCGGCGCAGGCACTTCCTTCGGCCAGCGACTCTATCTTCTGCAGCAGGTGTATCTCGTCGTAGGCAAGACTATCGTTGAAGGTAAGGAGATTGTTGAAGGTTATGAAGTCGTCGGGCACCGTGAAGAAGGTGCCGTTCACCGAATCGGTGATGGTTATCGGGTGTTCCGGTTCGGCGGGCCGTTTGCGGCCCAGATGCAGGACGAGCTTCTGCTTGTCTTTGGTTATCTCGCGCAACGCGAACAGGTCGTAGAGGAACTTTTTTGCCTTCTTGGTCGCGGGTGAAACGAGGAAGTTCTTCTTGAGATGGAGCAGATACGATCCCTCTTCATGCAAGAGCAGAGAGATGTTCTTGAAAAAACCCTCCTGCGGCAGGGTCGTGGCGATCGCCTCGTCGAGGATGAGGTCAAAACGATAGGGCTTTATCTTGCTCTGATCGGCCGAAAGCATGTCGAAAATGGTCGCCTGTACCGATATCTCGACCGGTTTTTCCTTTGAGAGCGGATAACAAAGGACCGATTCGAAGGGGCTATGGAACGTTCCTTCATCGTGGTAGGCGAAATGGAGTGCGTGCTCCTTCTCCAGATGATAAGGGAGATAGACCGCGTCCGACAGGAACAGGATGTCGTGGCGGGCGGCGGAGGTGCGTGGTGTTGCTTCCATCGGTGACGGATTGGGCAAAGAGAGAATGTAGCTGATCGACCACGACGAGACCACTTCGCGCTTCAGCCGGTCGCTGAAGCGGTTGTTGATCTTCACGAAGTCGTCGGCCGAGATGCCGGCGAGAAGCGACGGCGACAGGCGCTTGCCCGATACCGTGAAGTAGAAGCGGTTCAGGAGAAAGGTATACGGATCGGCGGCGATACCGCTCTCGCCGCAGAATGCTCGCACATCTCTGAACAATTTCAATAACTTCTTTCTTTTATCCATGGAAAACGCCCCATTCCGTGCTTCGAAACTCTATAGCACTCTGCAGTAAATTGCAAAAAAAATCTTTACGGTAAAAAAACGGGGCCGTTGCCGGCCCCGTTGGGAATCTGGAATAAGTCTGAGAATTAGTCGGTAAGGATCACGTCCTCGTCGGCGACCACATCATCCGGGGTCTCGGTGCCGGGGCAGTCGACCTGGGCGCTGGTGTTGACGTCGAAGCAGACGCACAGTTCGGCCGGATCGGTCGCGCCGAAGATTTCCATCAGCTTGGCTTCGTCTTCAGTAAGCGGAGCGTTGACCGCCATCTTCATGTTCTCATCGATCACGAAGTCGGTGTTGTCGGCGACGCAAACTTTCATTTTGCCAGGAGCGGTCTGGTCTTCAGCAAGATCATTGATCGCGATGGTGCACTGCTTAAGAGTGGTGGCGTCGATCTCTTCAAGGGTGATCATCTGAACGGTCGGGGCGCCTTCCACATCGGGGGTCGTGGTAAGGGCTTCCTTGTTGGTGACGAGGAATTCTTTCGGAACGGCCACCCACGCGATCGAGGTGTAATACTTGGTGCCCGGATCGCCGAGCGCCATGAAGGAGATGAGCTCCTGACCATTGTTGGTCTCAGCCTGGTAGAACGCCAGGACCTGAGCCAGCTTGAAGTTCGCGTGTTCCGGCAGCACCGGGGCCAGCTTATACTGGAACGCGGCGGTCGGGCGGGCGGTGCTGGTGGCGTCGTTGATCACGCCGATAGCGCGCATCGCGAAGTAGGTGGTGAAACCTTCCATCGCTTCAAGGTAGGTGTCGTCGAACGTGCAGGCCGGCGGCTCCACGACGTCGCCGTCGGTCGGTTCGTTGTCGACCGGCTCATTGTCAACCGGCTCATTGTCAACGGGAGGATTGTTGTCATCGACCGGGGGAGTGGTGTCGTCGACAGGAGTCTCGTTGTCAACGGGATCGTTGTCATCTTTTTCGCTGCAGCTGACGATCAGCATAGCGAACATGAGCGAAAGCATGAGAATGAAAAGCTTCTTCATCTCCGATTACCTCCAGAGACAGGTTAATAAAGGGCAAGGAACACAAAAAAAGTTAACTGGCATCGTAACACAAAACGTCCCATTGTCAAGTTTGTCCTTTAAAAAACTTCACTGAATGGACTAGACCGGCGGTGCGACCCCCTATTCACTTTTTTTCATCACACTAAAAAAAACATTGACATCGCCCCCCCCCTGTGTATATTCTGCCTGCTTTTTAGGTTTTTTGACAACCGAAGGAGAGGTTCGCTAGCGTAGCTCAATTGGCAGAGCCACCGATTTGTAATCGGTAGGTTGCGGGTTCGAGTCCCATCGCTAGCTCCATATTACGTTATTACGTGGAGAGGTTCCCGAGTGGCTAAAGGGGGCAGACTGTAAATCTGTTGTCGTACGACTACGGAGGTTCGAAACCTCCCCTCTCCACCATCACTTTCTTGTGCGGGAATAGCTCAGCTGGCTAGAGCATTAGCCTTCCAAGCTAAGGGTCGCGGGTTCGAATCCCGTTTCCCGCTCCATTGATCCGAGCCCCCGTAGCTCAGGCGGTTAGAGCGCGTCCTTGGTAAGGACGAGGTCGTCGGTTCGAGTCCGACCGTGGGCTCCAGTTGTTTGAAAGGTGATATATATAGTAAGGTAGTCAAGAACGCTAACAACCCTAGAAAGGAGGCGGAGAGATGGCGAAGGAGAAATTCAACAGGACGAAGCCCCACGTGAACGTGGGAACGATCGGCCACATAGACCACGGCAAAACGACGCTGACGGCGGCGATAACCAAGACGCTGG
>Ga0074195_1004113_pt1 | contig 12424 bp, 7 predicted proteins | sample EPASupsiteHSE623_FD_64525 | JGI IMG/M metagenome (GOLD analysis project Ga0074195, IMG submission 64525) | Bioremediated contaminated groundwater from EPA Superfund site, New Mexico - Sample HSE6-23 | ecosystem: Environmental > Aquatic > Deep subsurface > Groundwater > Contaminated ...
GGACCGGTCTCACTAGCCTGTTCCTTCTCTCTGGAGGATGTGGCAATCATCGACATTGCCCACAAGGCGGGCATCACTATTGGGGCTTTCGCCATCGATACCGGACGGTTGCATGAAGAGACCTATGAAGTGGCCGAGGCGTTGACGGAACGCTACCGGTTAAATATCGACTGGTACTTCCCCAAATATGAGCAGGTGGAAAGTATGGTGCGTGTCAAGGGCATGTTTTCGTTTCGTGAGTCTCTCGACAACCGGCACGAATGTTGTCACATTCGCAAAGTAGAACCGCTGAGTCGGGCACTCAAAGGCTTGAACGGCTGGGTAACCGGCATGCGGCAGGAGCAGAGTGTCACCCGTACGGAAATCCTGGCAATCGGACGTGATGAAGTAAATGGAGGCATCCTCAAAATTAATCCGCTGATAAGCTGGAGTGAGGAGCAGGTTCTCAGTTACTGCAGGGAAAACAACCTGCCGGTAAACCGCCTGCTTACCCGAGGATATCGTTCCATCGGCTGTGCCCCTTGTACCAGAGCGGTTCAACCGGGAGAAAATGCCAGGGCTGGTCGCTGGTGGTGGGAAAATCCTGAACATAAAGAGTGTGGACTTCACAGGCGATAAATGATCGTAAATGTTACCAAACAGAAGCGGGTAGTGGTGGCAATGAGCGGTGGCGTTGATTCCTCAGTCAGCGCGGCGCTTCTCAAGGCTCAAGGCTACGATGTCATCGGAGTTTCCATGCAGCTCTACGATCCGGTTGCCAGGGAAGCGGGGTGCCGCATGAAAACCTGCTGTTCTCTGGATGACGTTCTGGATGCCGGCCGTGTGGCAAAGAAACTGGACATACCGTTCGAAGTCATTGACATGCGCGCTGAGTTCAAACAGATGGTGATCGACTACTTTATCACCGAATATACCGCCGGACGAACGCCTAATCCCTGCATCCGCTGCAACGAGCTGATTAAATTCGATGCTCTGCTCCGGAAGGCACAGGAGATGGGGGCCGACTTTTTGGCTACCGGGCACTACGCCCGCATTGGTGTGGATAAATGCGGAAATAGGCGGTTGCTGACCGGTTTCGATCCGGCCAAGGATCAGTCGTATTTTCTTTTTACCCTGACTCAGGATCAGCTTCAGCACGTACAGTTTCCTGTCGGCACGCTGGAAAAGGCAGAGGTCAGAAAGCTGGCGGCGATGTACAATCTGCCCGTGGCGCAAAAACATGAAAGTCAGGAAATCTGCTTCATCCCGGACAACGACTACGTGAAGTTTCTGGAAACCCATGGCGTAAAGCAGAATCCGGGTGAAATTGTGACCGGCGATGGAACCGTTGTCGGACGACACTCGGGGCTGCACCGCTACACGGTTGGACAGCGCAAAGGATTGGGAATTGCCTGGAAGCAACCGTTGCACGTTCTTGCAGTAGATACTGACAGGAACCAGGTTGTAGTCGGCGCCAAGGACGAACTGACAACAATTTCACTGACTGCCGGGCAGGCACCGTGGAGCTTTTTACCTGACGCAACAGAATTCCGGGCACAGTGCCGCATCCGCTATCGCCACACCCCGGCCCCCTGTCGAGTAGTGATGCTGGATGACAAACGATTTACGGTACAGTTTGACACGCCGCAAAGCGCAGTTACCCCCGGACAGGCTGCCGTCGTCTATGCTGGCGAATACGTCCTGGGCGGTGGCTGGATAGAGTGAAGAGTCACAAGATTACGAAAACAACGGAGAAAAAATACATGGATAAAAATTTGACTCACCTGCAACAACTCGAAGCCGAAAGCATCCACATCATCCGCGAGGTGGTGGCTGAATTTGCCAATCCGGTCATGCTTTACTCCATCGGCAAGGATTCGGCGGTCATGCTGCATCTGGCTCGCAAAGCGTTCTACCCTGCTCCGCCGCCGTTTCCTCTCATGCACGTTGACACCACTTGGAAATTTCGCGAGATGATCAGTTTCCGCGACCGGATGGTTGCTGAATGCGGACTTGACTTGATCGTCCATGTCAATGAGGAGGGAGTCAGCAAAGGAATATCTCCTTTTACCCACGGTTCGGCGCTCTATACCGATGTCATGAAGACCGAGGGGCTCAAACAGGCGCTGGACAAATACAAATTTGACGCCGCCTTTGGCGGAGCACGGCGGGACGAGGAGAAATCAAGGGCCAAGGAGCGTATTTTCTCCTTCCGCAGCGCCAACCACCGCTGGGATCCAAAGAACCAGCGCCCCGAATTATGGAGCCTTTACAACACACGCATCAAACCGGGTGAAAGTATCCGGGTCTTCCCTATCTCCAACTGGACCGAACTGGATGTGTGGCAGTACATCCACCTGGAGAATATCCCGATTGTCCCACTGTACTATGCTGCTGTCAGACCGGTGGTGGAGCGGGATGGCATGCTGATCATGGTGGACGACGAGCGCCTGGAGCTCTTGCCGGGTGAAGAGGTTCAGTACAAATCAGTCCGCTTCCGCACCCTGGGATGCTACCCCTTGACCGGTGCGGTCGAATCGGAGGCCGACACCCTGCCTGAAATCATCCAGGAGATGCTCCTGACCCGCACTTCGGAACGCCAGGGACGACTCATCGACCATGACTCCGCCGGTTCTATGGAGAAGAAGAAACAGGAGGGCTATTTCTAATGGCACATCAATCAGAGCTGATAGAAAAAGATATCCTTGCATACCTCAAAAGCCAGGAAGAAAAATCACTGCTGCGCTTCATCACCTGCGGCAGTGTGGATGACGGCAAGAGCACCCTGATCGGGCGACTCTTGTGGGACTCCAAAATGGTCTTCGAGGACCAGTTGACTGCACTGGAGGCGGACAGCAAGAAGGTCGGAACCCAGAGGGGAGCCATTGACTACGCCCTCTTGCTGGACGGTCTTCAGGCAGAACGTGAGCAGGGGATCACCATCGATGTAGCCTATCGTTTTTTTTCCACCGATCGGCGCAAGTTCATCGTTGCCGACACACCGGGTCATGAGCAATACACCCGCAATATGGTCACCGGCGCCTCTACCGCTCAGGTGGCAGTGATACTGGTGGATGCCCGCAAGGGGCTTTTGACCCAGACCCGCCGCCATAGCTTTCTGGTTTCGCTGGTCGGTATCAAACATGTGGTGCTGGCCATTAACAAGATGGACCTGGTTGAGTATGACCAGCAACGCTTCGATGATATCGTGGTTGACTATGAGTTGTTTGCGGAACCGCTTGGTTTTACCTCCATCACTGCCATACCGATTTCAGCCCTGAATGGCGATAACATGATCGAAGCCAGTATCAACACCCCATGGTATTCAGGGGCAACTCTGATGGAGTATCTTGAAACCGTCCAAGTGGAGGGTGACAACCGGCACCAACCGTTCCGCATGCCGGTACAGTGGGTCAACCGTCCCCATCTTGATTTTCGTGGATTCTGCGGCACCATAACTGCCGGTACAATCCGTCCGGGTGACGAGGTTCAGGTTGCTTCATCCGGCAAATTCTGCAACGTCGCACGGATTGTTACTATGAACGGGGATCTGCAAGAGGCAACAACCGGGCAGGCAATTACCCTGACTTTGACCTCCGAAATCGATATCAGCAGGGGTGACCTGTTGACTTCACCCGAGTCTCCGCCTCTTCACACCCGTCATCCGGAGGCACACCTGGTCTGGATGAGCGACGAAGCTCTGCGACCGGGACAGATTTATCTCGTCAAAACTGCAACGGCGATCACCCCCGGTCGAGTGACACGGGTGGAATATGCGGTTGATGTCAACACCCTCGAACAAAAACAAACGCCGACTCTGGGATTGAACGAGATCGGCGTAGCGCGGCTGGAGCTGGATCGTCCGGTGTCATTTGACCCCTACCGGCAAAATCGTGATACCGGCAGCTTTATCCTGATAGATCGCTTCACCAATGCCACCGTGGCTGCTGGCATGGTGATCTCAGGTTCTCCCGATGACGTCAAGGAAACACCTTTCCGGCCAGATCCGTTGTTTTCAGACGACTCTACCGTCCGACGAATTATCTTAAACGAGGCGGCGATAAGTGGACATGGTGTCAGCGTTGTCGATCTGACTGGTGAACAGACTACGGTAGAGTTGGAAGTTTCGGAAAGTTTCTACAACTATCTTGGTAAAGGGAATCGGGTATTGTTCCGATTACATGATGTTTGGCAGGTTGCTGCTCTCGTGCAACTGGCATTTGAAAACACCCTGGCTTTTGAATTTGATAGAACTGTTGATGGTGTGAGTATTCTGCTCTTTAAAAGAAGCACCAAAACTCAAGGCAGCGCTGCGGATGGCGACGGAATCGGAATATGATTGAGCCGGCCGGTTCATTAACGATACAGAAACTTAAACAACTCAAAGAAAACCTGGCGGGACTCCGCGGAGCGGTAGTCGCATTTTCAGGTGGTGTCGACTCCACCTTTTTGTTGGCTGTTGCAAGAGAAATACTCGGTGAAAACGTGCTGGCGGTTACGGCCACTTCAGAAACGTATCCCGAGCGTGAACTGTTCGAGGCCCGATCACTTGCCAGGCAGATGGACGCCAGACATCTGGAAGTGATATCAGAGGAGTTGGAGATCCCGGAGTTTCAGCACAATCCCCGTAATCGTTGTTACTACTGCAAGAAGGAGCTGTTTGCCAAGCTGCGCAGCGTTGCTGAAGAACAGGGATTGTTTCATGTACTTGACGGCACCAATGTCGATGACCTTGGGGACCACCGTCCTGGCCGTCAGGCCGCAGCTGAACTTGGAGTGATAAGCCCGCTGGAGCAGGCTGGGCTCACAAAAAATGAAATAAGACAGCTTTCACATCAGCTTGGCTTGTCGACATGGGACAAACCTGCCTATGCATGTTTGTCAAGCCGCTTTCCTTATGGCACAGCCATAACTCCTGAACGGGTCAGACAAGTGGGGCAGGCAGAGGAATCATTGCGGACACTCGGATTTCGGATACTGCGCGTCAGATATCACGGAGAGATAGCGCGTCTTGAACTTGGCCCGGAAGAATTTCGTAACGCTGTAGGGCCTCTAAAAGAGCAGGTTATTCAGATGATGAAACTAGCAGGCTTTACTTTTGTATCTGTAGATTTGGAGGGATATAGAACCGGATCAATGAATTAACTTATGACTGACCCGCCCTTGTGGGCAATGGCAGCAAGGAGAATATTCTTCGCTGCTTTACCGGAACTGTTTAATATTGTTCAGCAGACTTCTGGTCAGGCAGCAAAATGCACAACAATATTAGCATGTTATTATTTGGCAGGTTTACTGCACATATTCTGTTCGTCGGCATCGGTCCAAGAGATCTGCAATTCAGGTAACGTGTTAAAAGGGAGGGAATAACCAATCTTCAATCAATTTAAGCTGCAGAACAAAAGCGGGTATTCCCGGCAATATGGAGCATATTCTACAGTGACGCGGAATATTCTAAAAGGAGTTTCAAGCCTGCTTCATATTCAAACATGTAACCAATAAAATTTAATAGCTATTTTGACATGGCATGATTTCAGCATACATATACGAGTAATTCGTTAACAATCCCGAGGTTATTTATGAAATGTTCTCAAACTATCATTACTGCTATCACGGTACTCGCATTCTCGATTCCTTTTGCCAAAGCAGAAGACGCAAAACCGGCAGAAAACCTTCCTGCGCTTGTCGATGCCGCACTGACCAATAATCCGGAATTGAAGTCCTCCCAAGCCCGTTGGCAGATGTTTGTCAACAAGGCGAAGCAGGCCTCCAGCCTTGAAGACCCGATGTTCATGTTCAAGCTTCAGAATCTGGTGGCACGGGAACCGTTTTCCTTTGGCGGTAGTGACCCACAAACCGCCAAGGTTATCGGCATCTCCCAGCAGCTCCCTTTCTGGGGCAAACGGGCCATCAAACAGGAAATAGCCAGCTATGAAGCTGAGTCATATAAATGGTCGATTGAAGAACGCAAGCTTGAGTTGACCCGCATGGTCAAGGAAACCTACTACCAGATATGGGCAATAGACAAGTTTTTGGGAATAATCGATAAAAATCTGAACATACTCTCTGATTTTATAACTATCGCCGAGTCCAAATATTCCGTTGGACAGGGAGTGCAGCAAGATATTTACAAGGCCGGACTGGAAAAGTCCAAGATGGTCGATATGCAGATAACGCTTCAGCAACAGCGCAAAAGTCTGGAAGCCAACCTCAATTACCTCCTCTATCGCCCCGGTACCACACCGATCGGTCCCATCGCCGATTTCACGCTGCCGCCGTTGACCCTGTCAGCCGATCAGCTCAAAGATACCGCCTATGAAAAACGTCCACAGATAAAAAGTCTCTCCAGCTTGATAAACAAGGGGCAAGCCGGGCATCGACTTGCCCAGAAAGAGTTTTATCCCGATTTCAATCTCTCTTTCGAATACATGTTTCGCGAAAAGGTTGATACAGAGATGATCAAAGATCCCGGCTACAACATGTTTACCGTCGGGGTAACTTTCAATCTGCCATTCCAGCAGGAAAGGCGACGGGCAATGCTGGCCGAATCCACTTCCGAGACGAGCATGGCGACTGAAGAGCTGAATGCCCTGAAGAACACAATTTCATATACTATCAACGACACCCTCACCCAACTGGAACGCCGCCGGAGGCTCATTGAACTGTACAAAGGGGGCATTATCCCCCAGGCGGAACAGTCGCTGGAATCGGCTGTGATCAGCTATCGGGTGAGCAAGGTTGATTTTCTTACCCTGCTCGACGGCAGGATGAACCTGTTCACGTATGAACGCGAACTCTATGAATCCCAGGCAGAATATATGATGAAACTGGCCCAGCTCGAAGCGGCTGTTGGAGCAGATCTTGCGGCAACACCAGCGGTACAGGCAACCCCAGCGCTGTCGACTGCACCGGAGCAGCCGAAAGCATCAGCTTCACCATCTTCGCCTGTACCGGTAGTCCCTGCTGCACCAGCAGCGCCCGCTTCCGAACATTCCCAACATCATTAAAATTCATCATACCGAGGTACGATCATGGCACTGAACAAGAAAGTTGCAATTCCCCTGGTGGTAATAATTCTGGCTTCGGCAACAGGCGGTGGCTGGTTTCTGTGGCAGAAAAAGCAGCCAGGCAAGGCTACCGAGCAAAAGGCAGCTCAGGGGAAGCAGCTCTACACCTGCTCCATGCACCCCTTCATCATCAAGGATAAGCCTGGTACCTGCCCAATCTGCGGCATGGAGTTGATCAAGAAGATCGAAGGCGCTGCCGGTGGCGAACAGACAGCGGAGCAGAAACAGCAGGCAGATATGCTCGGGCATGTCTCGCTCTCACCGACCCAAAGAGTCATGGCCAATGTGGCTACTATTGCCGCGAAACAGTCCGTCCTGAACAAGGAGATCAACGCCGTCGGCATCGTCCAGTTCGACCAGTCGCGGCAGGCAAAGGTCACTGCCTGGATCGCCGGCCGCATCGACAGACTGCATGTCAACAAGGTAGGCGATATTGTTTCAAAGAACAAACCGGTGGCTGAGGTTTATTCGCCCGACCTGGTTGCCACCCAACAGGAATACTTGCTGGCGGTCAAAAGCCGAGAGCAGTTGAAAAATTCCCCGATTCACTCCATCTCCCAGAACGGTGAAGGCCTGGTGTCATCGGCCAAACAACGCCTGATGCTCTACGGAGTTAAAGAGAGCCAGATTGCGGAGCTGGAGAAAGCAGGCAAGCCGAATATCCGGCTGCCGATCTACACCCCACTTTCCGGAGTTGTGATTGAAAAGATGATGCAGCAGGGGCAATACGTCAATACCGGTGAAGTGCTGTTCAGTATCGCCGACCTATCCACCGTCTGGGTTGAGGTGGAAGTCTACGAAAACGAGTTTCCCAATATTCACATCGGTCAGCAGGTGCAGATCAGTTCTCAATCCTTCCCCGGCAAACCATTCACTGGCCGGATTGCGTTCATCTACCCCTTCCTCGACCCCAAGACCCGGACCGTCAAGGCCAGGGTGGAGATGGCCAATCCTGGCATGAAGCTGAAACCCGACATGTTCGTCAACGCGATCATCAAAGTGCCATTAGGCTCGGCAATCGTTGTACCCGTTACCGCGGTGATTGACACTGGCAAGCGTCAGGTAGTCTGGGTGGAAACCTCGGAAGGGATGTTCGAGCCGCGTGATGTCCAGGTCGGGCAGACAAGTAATGACAAAATACAGATTCTGTCGGGCCTCAAGTCGGGCGACAAAGTGGCGGTGTCCGGCGGCTACCTGATCGACTCCGAATCGCAACTGAAAGGTGGTGGCGGACAGGATCACAGCAAGCATACCGGTGGTAAACCTGAAGCGAAAGGTCAGCAGGCACCGGCAGCTGGTCAGCAACAGCCTCAAGAAGAACACAAAGGTCATGGTACGGCTCCGGTTCAGCAGCCCCCCGCAAAGAAGTCTCTGAAAATGGACGACATGAAAATGTAGTTTTTACCTGATACGGACTTCAAGCTTACAAGGATCTTACTCATGATCGAAAAAATTATCGAATACTCCGCCCGTAACCGGGTCATCATCCTGATGGTCTTCGCCCTGATCATCGCCTGGGGGGTCTGGTCGGTCTACCGCACTCCGGTGGATGCCATCCCGGATCTGTCCGACAACCAGGTGATCGTCTTTACCGACTATCCCGGCCGTTCACCCCAGGTGGTGGAGGATCAGGTTACCTATCCGCTGGCCACCAACCTGCAGGGTCTGCCGCAGGTGCGGGCCGTGCGGGCCTCCTCGGCCTTCGGCTTCTCGATGATCTACGTCATCTTCGAAGACAGCGCCGACATCTACTGGGCCCGGACCCGCGTTCTGGAGCGCTTGAACTACGCCGCCTCGCTGCTACCGAGCGGTGTGGTCCCGACCCTGGGACCGGACGGCACCGGCGTTGGCCATGTCTTCTGGTACACCATCGAGGGCAAGGGTTATGATCTGGAACAGCTGCGTACCCTGCAGGACTGGTTCGTGCGCTACCAGCTCAATACTGTCCCGGGGGTGGCCGAGGTGGCCTCCATCGGCGGCCTGGTACGGGAATACCAGATCGACCTGGATCCGAACAAACTGTTTGCCTACAACATCAAGGTCAGCAGCGTTATGGAGGCGGTCAAAGCCTCCAACAAGGATGTGGGGGGTAAGCTGATCGAACAGGCCGACGCCGAATACCTGATCCGCGGGCGCGGTTACGTCCAGTCCAAGGCCGACCTGGAAAATATCGTCGTGGGCGCCGACATGCGCGGCACCCCGATCTACATCAAAAATCTGGGCACCGTCCAGACCGGCGGCGCCATCCGGCGCGGCATGCTGGATATGAACGGCGAAGGCGAGGCGGTCGGCGGCATCGTGGTCATGCGCTACGGCGAGAACGCCAAGGACGTCATCGACCGAGTCAAGGTCAAGATCAAGGAACTGGAGAAAGGGCTGCCGCCGGGTGTCAAGATCATGGTTTCCTACGACCGCTCCGACCTGATTCAGCGGGCCATCGACACCTTGAAAACAAATCTGCTGGAGGAGTCGGTGGTCGTCTCACTGGTGATCCTGATCTTCCTGCTGCACTTCCAGAGCGCCCTGGTAATCGTGCTGACCCTGCCGATCTCCGTACTGATCGCCTTTATCACCATGAAGCTGATGGGGGTCTCCTCCAACATCATGTCCCTGGGGGGCATCGCCATCGCCATCGGCGTGTTGGTGGATGCCGGCGTCATCATGGTGGAGAACTGTTACCGCCACCTGTCCGAAATGCCGCCCGAAGAGCGTGCCGGGAGACGCTTGGAGACCGTTATCACCTCGGCCAAGCAGGTCGGACGGGCCATTTTCTTCTCCCTGGCGATCATCGTGCTTTCCTTTGTGCCGGTCTTCATGCTGGAGGGGCAGGAAGGCAAGATGTTCCACCCGCTGGCCTTCACCAAGACCTTCTCCATGATGGGCTCGGCCCTGATCGCCATCACCCTGGTGCCGGTGCTGATGTACTACTTCATGCGTGGCAAGATGCCGCCCGAGAGCTCCAACCCGGTCTCGACCTTCTTCATCAGGTTGTATTCTCCGGTCATCCGTTGGGTTCTGGTCTGGAAGAAGACCACCATCGCCCTTAATATCGTGGCCTTGGCGATTGCGGTGCCGATGTTCATGAAACTGGGCAGCGAGTTCATGCCGCCCCTGGATGAGGGCTCGCTGCTCTACATGCCGGTCACGCTGCCCAACGTTTCGATCACCGAAGCCAAGCGTCTGATCCAGGTGCAGGACACCATCATCAAGAGTGTGCCGGAGGTCGAGCATGTGCTGGGCAAGGTCGGGCGGGCCGAGACCTCCACCGACCCGGCCCCGGTCTCCATGTTCGAAAGCATCATCATCCTGAAACCCAAGGACAAATGGCGGCCGGGAGTCAAGAAGGCCGACATCGTGGCCGAACTGGACAGCAAGCTGCAGCAGATCGGGGTGCGCAACGGCTGGACCCAGCCGATCATCAACCGGATCAATATGCTCTCCACCGGGGTGCGCACCGATCTGGGAGTCAAGATCTTCGGCAGCGACCTGAATGTGCTCAAGGATCTGGCACTACAAGCCGAGGCGATCCTGAAACCGATCAATGGCGCCGCCGACGTGGTGGCCGAGCGGGTCACCGGCGGCAACTACATCGATATCGACATCGACCGCGAGGCGGCCGCCCGCTACGGCGTCAACGTAGGGGATATCCAGGACGTGATCGAAACCGCCCTGGGGGGCGAAATGCTCTCCACCACCGTGGAAGGGCGTAACCGTTTCCCGATCCGGATCCGCTACCTGCGGGATTACCGTGACAACATCCCGGCCATCCGCCGCATCCTGGTGGCCGGCATGGAGGGCGCCCAGGTGCCGCTGTCGCTGGTGACCACACTGAAGATTTCGACCGGAGCGCCGGAAATCAACAGCGAGGGCGGTCTGCTGCGCTCACTGGTCTATCTCAACGTCCGAGGCCGCGACATGGGCGGTTTTGTAAACGAGGCCAAGCAAATCTTGGAAAAAGAGCTCAAGTTGCCGCCCGGTTACTATGTGGCCTGGTCCGGGCAGTGGGAAAACCAGATTCGCGCCAAGGCTCGCCTGCAAGTCCTGATACCGCTGGGGATGGTGATCATCTTCATCCTGCTCTACTTCACCTTCCATTCGGCCCTGGAGGCCAGCATGGTCATGCTCTCGGTGCCCTTTGCCCTGGTGGGCGGGGTCTACCTGGTCTCTGCCCTGGGGTATAACCTGTCAGTGGCGGTGTGGGTCGGCTTCATCGCCCTCTATGGCATTGCGGTGGAGACCGGGGTGGTGATGGTCATCTATCTTCATGAGGCTCTGGATAAAAAACTGATTAATGGCCCTTGCACGGAACAGGATATTTATGACGCAACCTTCGAGGGTGCCGTATTACGCCTGCGTCCCAAACTGATGACCGTAGCCGTGGCGCTGTTGGGTCTGATTCCGATCATGTGGTCGACCGGCACCGGCGCCGATGTGATGAAACCGATTGCCGCACCGATGATCGGCGGGATGATCTCTTCGGCGGTACATGTGCTCATAATGACGCCAGTAATCTTTGTATTGATGAAGAAGCGGGACTTGAAAAAGGGAAGGCTGCATTATTCTGGGATGAAACACTGACTTGCAAGGTTTCTACATGAAAACGAATGGTTTTGTTGCTTTGTTGGCAGGCTAAGTTTGACAAGAGTGCTAAGAGATCGTAAAGCAGAAGGACCGCTGACTCGTCAAATCCGTGACTGTTTTCAAAGAGACGAAACCTCTGTGATTTTTGGTTTTCCTGTATTATGGCGCGGTTTTTGCTGAGATTGTTCCAAAAGGCAATAGTGTGTTGAGTAGACTGAACCGTTGCATCTCGTCGATAACCTCGTGATGCAGGCAATATTGTATGGATATGGTGGCATGGTAGTGAGGCTTTCTTCGCTGGCCCTGTTTCTTGACATTGGCACGACGGTGATTTGACGTTTTTGGTCTATTGTTTCCACGAACAGATGTGATCCCACGGAGAGACGATATGACAACGGTGAACATGACGGGACGGAGCAGCGGAGGAACGGGTGCGTTCGCGTTGCTTTCCATTGCTGTGGCGCTGCTGGTGATGGCCCTGACGGCGGAAATTGTGCGTGCCGGTACTATTACCAACTGTGCAGGGTGTCACGGCACCAACGCGGGCGATCTGCGGCCGCTGGATGCCGCCTACCGCAATATCTCCACCGGCGCTTTCCAGGGGAACCACGGCACCCACATGTCGTCCGCGGCGACCGCGACCACCTGCGCCACCTGCCACGGCGCTGGTGTCGCCGTCTATGCCAACAGCCACCGCAATGCCAACATCGACATCGCCGCCAACATCAACAGTTCCCCGGCCACCGGGACCTACAGCAAGGGGACCTCCGTCGCCCAGACGGCGACCCCCACCCTCGGTA
>Ga0074195_1004114_pt1 | contig 12424 bp, 9 predicted proteins | sample EPASupsiteHSE623_FD_64525 | JGI IMG/M metagenome (GOLD analysis project Ga0074195, IMG submission 64525) | Bioremediated contaminated groundwater from EPA Superfund site, New Mexico - Sample HSE6-23 | ecosystem: Environmental > Aquatic > Deep subsurface > Groundwater > Contaminated ...
GTGGTGTCGTTGATCAGCGGCCTGCCCAAACTGCCGGCCAAACTGGTCGGGGTCATGGCGCCGCTACGGGGATTGGGCGAGGATGAGGAGAAGGAGAAGGATTAATTGGAGCGGATCAGTTCGAGCAGTTCCTCGGCGCTGATCCGGGTGGAGACGTCGGCCCCTTCGAGGAGCGAATTGGCCAGATCCCGCTTTTCCTGGTGGAGGCGGACGATCTTTTCCTCGATGGTGTTGGCGGTGACCAGCCGGTAGACGGTGACCGGCCGTTTCTGGCCGATCCGGTGGGCCCGGTCGGCCGCCTGGTCCTCGACCGCGGGATTCCACCAGGGATCCATGTGGATGACATAATCAGCGGCGGTCAAGTTCAGCCCCAGGCCGCCGGCCTTCAGGCTGATCAGGAATAGATCCCCCTCCCCCGCCTGGAAACTTTCCACCTGCTGCTGCCGCTCCTTGGTCGGCGTGGCGCCGTCCAGATACTTGTAGGTAATACCCCGTTCATCGAGAAAGGCCCGGATCAGGCCGAGGTGCCCGGTGAACTGGCTGAACACCAGGGCCTTGTGACCGCCGCCCAGCAGTTCTTCCACAGTCTCGGCAAACACCTGGAGCTTGGTTGAAGGGATCTCGATCTGCTCGTTAATCAACTTGGGATTGCAGCAGGCCCGCCGCAAGCGCATGATTTCCGCCAGGATCCGCAGGTGCCGTCCCGTCTTCTCGCTGCTGCCCTCGATATTCTCGATCGCCTGTTGCCGGAGGGCCTCGTAGAACCGCAGCTCCTCCGGCTGCATTTCCACCCGCAGGGTGATCTCGGTCCGCGGCGGCAGCTCTTCCAGGACCTGCGATTTGATCCGCCTCAGCATGAAGGGGCGGATCAACTTTTTCAGGGTCCGTCTCGCCTCCCGGTCATGGTACTTCTCGATGGGAATGCCAAACCGCCGGTTGAACTGCTTGTAGGTTCCCAGCAGGCCCGGATTGATGAACCCGAACAGATTCCACAGCTCGCCGAGATGATTTTCGATGGGCGTGCCGGTGGTGATCAAACGGAATCGCCCGTCCAGACGCATCGCGGCCTTGGACCGTTTGGTGGCGGCATTCTTGATCGCCTGCGCCTCATCGAGCACGATCGACTGCCACTTGACCTGCCCCAACCGTTCGATCTCCTGTTGCAGCAGGGTGTAACTGGTGACCAGCACATCGAATTTGCCCAGCGACGGGATAATTTCATCCCGGTTCGATTCAGAGAACATGTGGAAATTGAGGGTCGGCGCAAACCGGTTCACCTCGGTTTCCCAGTTCATGCACACCGAGGTGGGGGCCACCACCAGCGACGGGCCCTGATGGGCCAGGCTGAGGATCACCGCAATTGACTGCAAGGTCTTGCCCAGCCCCATGTCGTCGGCGAGACAAGCGCCGACGCCGAGATGGGCCAGACGGCTCATCCAGACGAAGCCCTCTTTCTGATAATCCCGCAACTCGGCCTTCAGGGTCGAGGGGATCTTCGGTGTGAGCTGCTGGGCCTCGGCGATGGCCTGCAACCGCTGCCGCCACCCCTGATCGGCCTTGGTCTGAGCCTGGTGGGTCAGTTCTTCCAGGGCAATGGCCGCCAGCGGATGGATCTTGACCTCCAGCTCGTTGCCCGGATGACTGGTGCCGTAAAGAATGAGTTCCTCGAGCCGGTTGCGAAACTCCTGGGTCAGGGCAAGGAACTGGCCCTCCCCCATGGGAATGAACCGGCTCCTGGTTTCCCGGACCTTGTCCAGCAAGGTCTTGAGTTCCATGACCTCATCCTGATCGATCTTCAATTGCCCTGAGAGCGAAAACCAGTCCTGCTGGCTGGTGCGGATGTTCAGGTTCAACTGATTGACCCCGGCCTGCCGGCGAACCGCCAGTTTCTCGCCCTCTGGCCATTCCAGGATCACCCGGTCTCTAATCTCCTCGATCTCGAGCAGCACCTGCAAACACTCCTCCGGATCGACCAGGTGCCATTCCCGCTTGTTCTCCTGCTCGAAATCGATGGCCAGATCGAGCATGGGACAGGACTCCTCGACCTCCCGCGCCTTCTGCTCCTCCAGGCGCAGGTTCCGTTTGGTCCGCAACCGTTTGCCATCGATCTCACACACCAGATTCGCCACCCCGGAGCCGGGTTTAAGATAGGGACCGCCGCCGGTAAAAGGACGGACAAACAGCTCAATGCGAAAACCGCTGCCGTAGGGGATGATGTGGATATGGATGGTGGGATCGCTCTCCACCGGTTCGGCGGCAATCCCCTCGCCGGGCACCTCGATGGCCGAATGCACCGTCATGAATGAGGCGATGTTGCCGATGGCATCGAGCAGCTGCCGGCTGGCGGCAAGGGGGACAAGCAAGCCGTCACGCCCGGTTATCTCGGCAACCTTCCGGTGTTCATCGCTAATGCGGATGATGCGGTACCGGGTGGGGGTTTCCGGCCAGACCGCGACGGCGCCCTCGCCGATATCCTGAAAGAAGTGAATAAAGAGTGATTCGCCCTTCCGTTCGACCACCAGCTCGGGCTCCCCGGCAACGATTTCAACCGGCGTCTGCGGCGAGTGCTTGAGAAAAACCAGGGGATGTCCGACCAGGGCGGGAAGCGCCTTCTCCGGGTTGAAAACGTAGCCGCCGTTCTTGCCTCCGCTCTCCTCCGCCTGGGTGAGCGCGGCGCAAATTGCCCGGTCCTGGCTGGTCAGATAATCGATCTCCCGGTCAAGGAGCAGCCGTTGAAAGGCGATATTGCGGCCCTTGGTCCAACTGCCGGCAGCGGATCGTTTTTGCTCCCTGGGCGTCAGGTCCAAGGAACCGTCGACATGCTCGACCAGCCAGCAGAGCCGGGTCGAGCGTTCCGGCTCCCGAATCCTGCTGGTGACTTCGATCAATTCCTGCAGGCTCTGCTTCCAGGGGGCATTCGGCGCGATGATGTGGGTCAGGAAGCGGCAATTGAGCTGTGCGGCCATTTCCTGCGCTGCTTCGCGCATCGCCAGCTGCTGGCTGTCCAGGGTGGCGAGTAATTCCGCCGACTCCATCGCCACCCAGAGAAACCCGTTGTCGCGGGCCTGGTGGTGCAGTCGCAGCAGCATCGCTTGAAAATTGGGCGGCACCTCTACCCCCATCCAATGGAGCGACAGCAAGGCCACCAGGGAGGTCAGACTGCGCTCATCGGCAACCAGCCCTTCGGTCAGGGCCAGCATATCGGGCAAGGTTTCACCGGTTGCACAAAGCACCGCATCGAGAAAACGGAACGGAATCTCCTCGGCGCAGCCATGGCAGCGGCCCAGAACCGTGGCCACGGCCTCGCGGACACGCTCACGATCTCCCGCGCCATCACGGGCCAAGAGGGCAAAAATACAAAACAGGCCGGTGATGCCGAAGAAAAAACAGGGCTGCGTCCCGGCATACTGCTGAAGATGCCGCAAGTCCGACGCAAACAGTTCCAGCGCCTGTTCGGTATCGCCCGTCAAAAAGGCCACCGTGCCGGCAAAACCCGAACCGAGAAAGGAATCGCCGTGCCGATCCAGGAGTTGCCGCAGATCATCAAGCCGCCCCTGCAGCAGATAGCAGCCGGCCAGCAACCGGCGGAAAGGGATCCGCTCGTCCGGAGGAACGGTCTGGACCTGCTCATCCTCAAGAAAGGCAAAAAGAGCCGGAAAATGATGGAGACGTTCCAACGAATACCGGATCACCTGATCCAACAGAAAAAATTGCAATGAACCGGGCAGGGACGCAAACCAGACAGGATCAAAAGCGTGGGCAGCCACCAGCACGGCGGGCGGCTCGGTTTCAAGATAAGGGCGGCACTCTCCCTCCAGAAAGAGCAGGGCCTCGTCCAGTTTATCAAAATTGTGGCTGTATAAGCCGATACGAAACTGTCGCAAGGCCCGCCAGCACCTGGTTGGCCATTTGCCGTGCATGTAGTCGACGGGAGCGGATTTTTCAATCAGCGAGGACAGCCGGGCAAAGCGCTTGCGGGCGACGGCCTGGCGAGTCAGCAACTCCGCCAGCACGGGAGGACATTGATTTTTTGCGTTCAGGAACCCCTTGCTTCTCAGCCGGGCGACCATTTCGCCGATCTCTTCGCTGCTGGGACGGCGTTCGCCAAAAAGGGCGGGATCCAGCCCGGCCAGACACCGCCCCAGAAAACCGGCGGCAACGGGTTCATAGACAATGGAGATAAACTGCAACAGCAGTTGTTCCGCTTCGGGAAGGGCTGAGACCGCCTGAAGATCAACTGCCTCCCTGGATGGCGGAACCGGTTTTTCCGATGGAAGAGATGCAATCAATGCTTTCAAAACGCCCTATGTTTGCCTGACAGAACCTGTCTTGATAAAAGTCTAGCTGAAAGATCAACAAACAGCCGCTAACGGGCCATCCGGCCTGGGGGGAGGTCAGTGTCGTGCGCGCCGATGGACCGGGGTCGGCCTGCCCCTCGCCATCATTGCAGCATCCTGGGATTGGTCCAAATGTTCGCCTCTTTCCGCAATTGCCCGAGCCAATCGGCCATCAAGGCGTTTTTCCCGACCTCTTGCAACTGCTGTTCGAGGATGCGCCGCTTGGTGGCATCCATCTCTTCCTTGCCCTGACGGGAATCGATGATCTGATAGAGATAAAAAACCGTGCCCACGGCGATCACCTTTTCGGGGAAGACTTCCTTCCCGACCCGCGAGAAGGCGTCCTGACGCAATTCTTCGGGGACCGGAGCCGATGGCCCGCTCCGCTTCATGTATTCGGTTTCCTTCCGTTGCAGGCCTGCGGGCCAGCCGTGCTGTTCCCGCGCCTTCTGCAACAGTTCTTCAGCCGCGGCCCGGGCCAGATCGACGCTCTTTGTCTTCTTGTAGTCGGCAACTGCCCGGTCACGAACCGTTGCCAGTTCCGGCACCACCGCCTCCTTGACATCATCGACAAAAAGAATCGCATAGCCGTCCGCGGTTTCCACGATAGAACTCAACTCCCCCTTGCGCAGACTGAAGGCGGCCTGCAGAAAAGCGGCGTCACCGGCCATCCCCTCTTTCGGCGGGGTATCGCGCGGGAAGAAACCGGTTTGATGGACCGGATACGCCCCTTGCGCACCGCTGTACTTCGCCATGCTCCCGGCCTTGATGATGGCTTCATAGGCAGCCGAGGCCTTTTTAAAGGTTATGGCTTTCACCCCCTGCCGCTCCAGCACCTTTCGAATGGAAGGCGCCGCCTCGGCGAGCGTCTGCGTCTTAGCCGGGATGATCTCTTCCAATTTGATGATGTGATACCCGAACACTGTTTCCACCACCCCGCTGACCTCTCCTTTTTTCAAGGCAAAGGCGCTGTCCTCAAAGGGTTGCACCATCTGTCCCCGAGTGAAAAGCCCCAGATCACCACCCTTGGCTTTGGTCGTATCCTCTGAAAACTGGCCGGCAAGCTGGGAAAAATCGCCGCCCTTTTTAATCTGGGCCAGAATTTTTTCCGCCTCCGTCTTTTTCGCGCCCTTGGTTTCCGGAGAATCGTCGGCGGCCACCTTGAACAAAATATGCCGGGCCCGCCGTTTCTCCGGGGTATTGTAGGTGTCGGCATGCTCGCGGTAATAGGTGGGCACGGCCTCGTCGTTGACCGTCACTTGCTTCAGGTCATCGTTGTAATGAAACGACAAATAATGCAGTTTACACTGCGGCGCGGTCTTGTAATTGTGTTGGGCGGTTTCGTACCAGGCCGCCAGGGCGTCGTCAGCCACCTTGACCTGGGCGATGTAGTCCTCGCTGTTCACCGCCGCATAGGCCAGCTTGATCTCCTGACCGATATACTCGATCCACTGCCGCACCTCTTGGCCGGGCACGACGGAAAATGCTCCCAGGGCTGCCAAAACCCGATTCATGAGGAGATCATTCCGGATGCCGGCTTCAAAGGAAGTGGGCGAGAGTTTGTTCCGCTCCAATACCGCCTTGTAATTGGCGAGATCGAACCGGCCGTTGTTGTTAAAGGCCGCCATCTCCTTAATTTTGCGCTGTATCGCTTCTTTACCGATCACGATCCCGGCCTTCTCGGCCCCCTGCCGCAGCAATTCCGACTGAATCAACTGGTCCAGAACCTGCTCCTTCAGGCCGCTGTTTTGAAGAAAACCTTGAGGCAATTGGCCGCCGAACTGTTGTTTGTAACTGTCAATCGTTCGCTCGTAGTTCTGTTGAAAATCGCGATACGGGATCTCCGTGCCGTTGACCACCGCCAGGGCGTTGGGGTTGTCGTTCAGGTTGGTGCCCACGCCCCAAAAAATAAAGACCACGGCGATAATGACGACTATGGCTTGAACCACAACCGACTGAGCATTTTTTCTAAGTATATTCAACATGATAAACGAAACCCCCTGAACAGTTCAACGGCAGCCTAATTTTCCGGAAGGCGCATTATGTTCAATTTGTCAGCAAGTTACCAGAGAAAAATGCACACCGGGTGCGGCAAAACAATGGCTGAATGCTCATTCAAAAAAAACAGGGTGTTTGCTTGACAAAGACCACCCCCTATAGTATTTAACTGGTGATTTTTAGAATAGGCTTTCATTACTCACCATATTAAACACCTTGGCCAAGGAGGAACACATGGCAACTATTGAACACAAGGGCAAATCCTACGAGGTAGACGAAGACGGCTTCCTGCTGAAAGGTGCGGAAGAGTGGGATGAGAACTGGGTTGACTACGTCAAAACCGTTGAAGGTATCGTCGACATCACCGACGAGCATCAGAAAGTTATCGATGCTCTTCAGGAGTATTACAAGAAAAACGGTATCGCTCCCATGGTTCGTATCCTTTCCAAAACCACCGGTTTTCCGCTGAAGCGCATCTATGAGCTGTTCCCGTCCGGACCTGGCAAAGGCGCCTGTAAAATGGCTGGCCTGCCGAAGCCGACCGGCTGCGTCTGATCGACTCGCCTCCAAACGAGGAATAAAAAAAGGCTGCCTTTTCAGGCAGCCTTTTTTTATTCCGCCGGCGATGAGCAGAGTCGCCGGACTCGTTCTCCGTCACCGGTGGCGGTTATTCTAAAACGACATCTCCAAAAAATGGGCATGAAAGCGGGTCATGTCCGTTCCGCACTTTCCGCAGAGAAACTTCACCTCACCAAAAATTTCCGTGGTGTTGTCTTCCGGGGTAAACGAGCCGTCGCTGTTTTGCTGATAATGGGTGGTCACCAGGACATTCTCTGCAATTTCAACAAAATGCTTGGCATTGCCGCACTGCTGGCAGGCGATACGGCCGGCAGGCTCACCGGCGGGAACTTGGACTTTCTTCATAGATCACACTCAATTGATTTGATTGACGACAGGCGCCTGGGCGCCCTCCCCCGATGCGCACGGATGCTCTTCAGGAAGAGTACCGGATGACAAAGGGGCCGGTTTCCCCCTGCGGCTCTTCCTCATTCCAGTCGACGCGGGTGACGATGGCATAGGGCGAACCAACGGACAGCCAGGCCACCAAGGCATCAACCTGGGTTTCCTCCCCTTCGCAACACACCGCAACCGTGCCGTCGGGTTGGTTGCACACCCATCCGGACACCCCAAGCCGGGCCGCCTCCTGTCGCGTGCATTCACGAAAGGCGACCCGCTGCACCCTGCCGTGCACCATTGCCCGCACCCGTTTTCGACTCATCGCCCTCCCTCCTCAGCGACCAGCGCAAGAAAGGCTGCCTCCGGCAGAATGGCCAGCCCCATCTCCTCGGCCTTTTTCTTCTTGCTCCCCGCCTTGTCACCGACCACCACGTCGGTCACCCGCTGACTGATGCTCGTGGCCACTTGGCCGCCATGGGCCTTGACCAGTTGCTTGGCCTCGTCCCGGGAGAGGGTCTGCAAGCTGCCGGTAAAGAGAAACACCCGGCCGGCCAGGGCAGCGGGACCTTTTTCCGGTGGCTGGACGACAAACCCTGAGCGGAGGAGCTGATCGACCATTTCCCGGGTGGCCGGTTCCTGAAAATATTCGAAGAGTGATTCCGCCGTCTGGTCACCGATCCCTTCGATGTGGAGAAACTGCTCCTTGCCGGCCGCCATCATCTGGTGGAGATCGGAAAAATGATGCGCCAACAGGCCGGCGGTCACCTCGCCCACATGGCGGATGCCGAGAGCACCGATCAACTGGGCCAGGCCCATGGTTTTTCTGCCTTCGATCGCTGTAAGGACATTCTGCGCCGATTTCTCGCCCCAGCCGTCGAGTTTGGCCAGTTGCTGCGCATCAAGCCGGAAAAAATCGGGGATGGCGCGGATGAGTCCCTCGCGGACCAGTTGTTCAACGTTCTTCTTACCCAAACCTTCCAGGTCCAAACCGCTCTTGCCGGCAAAATAGATCAATTTTTGCACATGCTGGGCCGGGCAGGAAGGATTGGCGCAACGGACCACCGCTTCCCCGGGGACCTGCACCAAGGCGCTGCCACATTCGGGGCATTCGGCAGGAAAAACGATCGGCTGCTCCCGGCCGCTTCGGTTCTCGGTGATGACCTTGACCACCTCAGGAATGACATCGCCGGCCCGCTGAATGAGCACCGTGTCGTATAATCGCAGGTCCTTGCGCTCGATTTCATCCCGGTTATGAAGCGTCGCCCGCTTGACCACCACGCCATTGACTTCGACTGGCCGCAGATGGGCCACCGGCGTCACCGCCCCGGTCCGCCCGACCTGGAACTCCACTGCCTCGACCACCGTTGTCGCCTGCACGGCCGGAAATTTCCAGGCCACGGCCCAACGCGGCGCCCGGGCTGTGGCACCCAGCCGTTGCTGCAAACCGGCATCGTCCACTTTGACCACCATGCCGTCGATCTCGTAGGCAAGATCATGGCGCGCGGCCAGCAACCGTTCATACTGCGCCTCCACCTCGCTCAAATCGCGGCAGACCGTGATCAGGTCGTTGACCGGAAAACCGAAGTGCAAGAGTTCGGCCAGAACCCCTTCCTGGCTCGACGCTGCCAACACCTCCGGATTGCCGGCTCCATAGACAAAGAAGGCCAGGGGCCGCTGGGCCGTGATCCGCGGGTCAAGCTGGCGGAGCGAACCGGCGGCGGCGTTGCGCGGATTGGCAAAGGGCGCCTCCCCCTCCTCCTCGCGCTGCCGGTTGAGTTGGAGAAATCCTTGCTTGGGCAAAAAGACCTCGCCCCTGACCACCAGTTCCTCGGGGACAGCTGCGCCGTTGCTGCGCTGAAGCGTAAGCGGGATCGAGGCCACGGTTTTCAGCTGGGCGGTAATATTCTCTCCGACCAGGCCGTCTCCCCGGGTCGATCCCACCATCAGCACACCCTGCCGGTACACCAGCTCCACGGCCAGGCCATCGAGCTTGGGCTCGGTGATGAACCGCAACGGCTCGTCGGTTTTGAGGTAGCGCTGCACTTTTTCCGCAAAAGCGGCGAACTCGGCAACACTGAAGATATTGTCCAGGCTGAGCATGGGGGAGACGTGTTCGGCCGGGGCAAAGGCCTGCAAGGGGAGACCGCCGACGCGATGGCTCGGCGAATCCGCGGTGACCAGTTCCGGATGGGCTGCTTCCAGCGCTAGCAACTCCCGGAACAGGGCATCATACTCACCATCCGAAATAATCGGGTCGTCGAGCACATAGTAGCGATGCGCATGCAGCCGGATCTGCTGCCGCAGGGACTCCAGCCGGTCCTCCACTCCCCGGTCCATGCGGCTACATATCCTCCAGCAGCACTCCACCCTTGGCGATGTTGTCCCTGCTCTCCTCGTCAATAAAGAGCAGAACGGATTCCTTCGGCTTGCCAGAGGCCTCGGCAATCACGTCGGTGACCCCTTGGGCGATTTTCTGTTTCTGTTCCTTGGTGAGCGTTCCCGCCACCCGGATGCTGACATAAGGCATACGATTCCTCTTCGGTTCTTGTTGATTCCCTTGCTGCGCACTTGTCCCCCAGAGATGGTGGCGCTGCCAGCCCTGCCCGGCTCCGCACAAGGGCTGGCTGGGGTGAACGGCCTTCCCTTTTTGCAAGACAAACATCTTCAATGCAGGTAAAAGATAGCAGAAATCGACGGCCAAGTCGATGAGCTTTCCGCGTACGCGGCCCGAAGCCCATCTTACAACGAGGAGAACCGCCATGCATGTGATCGTCACCGGTGGCGCCGGCTACATCGGCAGCCACACCTGCCTGGAACTGCTCAATGCCGGCTATCAGGTGACTGTGATCGACAATCTCTGCAATAGCAGCCGGGAATCGATCCGGCGGGTGGAGGAGCTGACCGGCAAATCCATCGCCTTTTTCGAGGTCGACCTGCTGGAGACGGACAAACTGCGCGCCGCCTTCCGTCAAACCCCGGATGCGGCGGCGGTGATCCATTTTGCCGGTCTCAAGGCGGTAGGCGAATCGGTGGCCCAGCCGTGGCTCTATTACCACAACAATCTCTGTTCCACCCTCAACCTGTGCCGGATCATGGCGGAACAGGAGGTGACCGATATCGTCTTCTCCTCTTCGGCCACCGTCTACGGCGACCCGGCCTCGGTGCCCATCCGGGAGGATTTCCCCCTGTCCTGCACCAATCCCTACGGCCGCACCAAGCTGATGATCGAGGAAATCCTGCGCGATCTCCAGCAGGCCGATCCGCGATGGAACGTGATGCTGCTGCGCTATTTCAATCCGGTCGGGGCCCATGCCAGCGGCCGGATCGGCGAAGATCCCAACGGCATGCCCAACAATCTCGTCCCCTATATCGCCCAGGTGGCCATCGGCAAACTCCCGGAGCTCTCGGTCTTCGGCGACGATTACGCCACTCCCGACGGCACCGGGGTGCGCGACTACATCCATGTGGTCGACCTGGCACTCGGCCATCTGCGCGCCCTGGAAAAACTGAAAGAGCAGCCGGGCGTGGCGGTCTACAATCTAGGCACGGGCCATGTCTACTCGGTCCTGGAGATGGTCGCGGCCTTTGCCCAAGCAAGCGGTCGGCCGATCCCCTACCGCATCAGTGCACGGAGGCCCGGCGACATCGCCCAGTGTTATGCCGATCCCGCCCTGGCCAAGCGCGAACTGGGCTGGCAGGCCCGGTTCGGCATCGAGGCGATGTGCGCCGACACCTGGCGCTGGCAGTCGGCCAATCCGCACGGCTATCATCAAGAGCGCTCGTCCTCTGCCCTTTAACCACCCACTCACCCGCGACACCGCCGTGACCACACCCGAAGACAACCTCTACGCCACCGGCGCGGTCGAGGAGGATTTCACCTTCAACGACCGGGTGGCGGACGTATTCGACGACATGCTCGACCGCTCCATCCCCTCGTACCGCACGGTGATCGATGGGATGGCCCAACTTCTTGCCTGCCACCTGCCCCCCGGCTCCACCCTCTACGACCTGGGATGCTCAACCGGCACCACCCTGCTCGAGCTGGCCCGGCGGCTGCCTGACTTGGACGTGCAGTACATTGGCATCGATAACGCCCCGGCCATGCTCGCCAAGGCGCGACGCAAAAGTGCCATGTTCAATAAAAGCGAGGTGCTGCACTTCCGTCAGGCCGATATCACCAGTTGCCCCCTGCCCCAGGCGGCGGGCATCATCTGCAATTACACCCTCCAGTTTCTCCGCCCCCTAACCCGGCAGACCTTTGTCCAGCGCGTCTTTGACGCACTCCCGGAGAGCGGCGTCTTTTTCCTCAGCGAAAAAACCATCTCCCACGCCAGCCGGCTCAACCGCGATTTCATCGAGATTTATCACGCCTTCAAGAAGAAGCAGGGGTATTCCGAACTGGAAATCGCCGCCAAACGCGAAGCCCTGGAAAACGTTCTGATCCCTTTCTCCCTGGAGGAAAACATCGGGCTGCTGCGAGAGGCCGGGTTCGCGGAGATTGAACCCTTTTTCAAGTGGTTCAATTTCACCTCCCTCGTTGCTCTCAAGCGATAACTTTATGGATTGGCTCGATTTGTTCCCCCGCGCCGATGCCGACCGGCTCACACCGCTGCTGGTGGAAAAATCCGCCTGGGTCAATCAGGAAAAAAAAGGCTTCCTCCGCTACCGCACCCTCCAGCAGGCGGTGCAGCACCTGCGGGCCTCCTCCTGCGACTTTTCTGGTGACGTGGTCCGCATCGGCAACGCCGCCGACGTGACTCCGGACGAACAGCGGCTGGTCCGGCAGACCCTGCGCGGCTTCATGCCCTGGCGCAAGGGCCCCTTTGCCGTCTTTGGCATCGACATCGACGCCGAATGGCGCAGCGAGCGGAAATGGAACCGGATCGTGCCCGAACTCCCCGACATCAAAGGCAAGACCGTGGCCGACATCGGCTGCAACAACGGCTACTACATGTTCCGCATGGCCCATCACCAGCCGGCCCTGGTCCTTGGATTCGAGCCCTATGTTCAGCACTACTACACCTTCAACACCTTGAACACCTTTGCCGGCCAGTCTCAGCTCCGGACCGAACTGCTGGGGATCGAGCACCTGGGCCTCTTTCCCGAAAGCTTCGACGTTATCTTTTGCCTCG
>Ga0074195_1004115_pt1 | contig 12418 bp, 9 predicted proteins | sample EPASupsiteHSE623_FD_64525 | JGI IMG/M metagenome (GOLD analysis project Ga0074195, IMG submission 64525) | Bioremediated contaminated groundwater from EPA Superfund site, New Mexico - Sample HSE6-23 | ecosystem: Environmental > Aquatic > Deep subsurface > Groundwater > Contaminated ...
AAGGAATATGCTGGTATCTTAATAGTTATCAACATGTTAACAAAGAAAGAAAAAAGTAGCAAAAAAGAAAGAAAATTTACAATTATTCATTAATATTTTGTAAACTTTTTTTAGGACGATACATCGGGAAAAGTTGTGAGTGTGTTAGTTGTTAGGAAGAAAAGAGTTGTTGCTCTCCTTCCCAAATTCCGATTTGGTAAGGTATGTTTCATAGAAGTTTCACTTTGCATTTAGTGAACATTATTATGTCTAAATTTTATTGAAAAAGCACAGCTTCCAAGAAAGTTCTCTTCCCAAGTGCAACTTGGGAAGGAGCAAAAAATCCATAAACCCTTGACTTTTTGCCTTTTCATCTCTCGTCAGGAGTAGCCTTCTGATGTAGAGGGATATAAAATGAGGGATTTCACTAAGAGAGCAATAAGGAGGGAACTCCAGACGGGAGGGGAAGATGCTTTAAAATGTGTTAAGATTTTTTTCTGACAAGGTCTGATATAGGTCCGATGATTTCAACTGAAATACAACTGATTATACCTCTTTTAATCCATAATCCTCAAGAACCATCGTTATTGCCTACTCCTTTATCCCTGGCAGTTCCACTAAGTTTGTCCCATCTCTCCCACACTTTATTGGTTCCCGCTTTTATTTTTGCTCGAATTCATTCCATGCTTTCAAATATATTCAGATAACTTTCATACCTCTGGGCATCTAATTTCCCCTTTTCTACCGCATCCTTTACAGCGCAGTCGGGCTCGTGTGTGTGTGTGCAAGGCAGAAATTTACAATCATGGTGAAATATTTCAAAATCTTTTAAATATAATGGTATTTCCTCTTTGGGAACGTTCCAGACCGCAAATTCCCTGATGCCTGGGGTATCAACGAGTTTACCGCCGAAGGGCAGGTTGAACATTCTAACATAACTGGTAGTGTGCATGCCTTTGCTCGTTTTTTCGCTTACCTCAAGGACTTTTTGAATTTCATCTTTGAGCAATGCGTTGATTAGTGTGGATTTGCCGGCGCCTGATGGTCCCGATAGAACGCATTTCGAATCTTTCAGATAATTTTTCAATGCCCGAATGCCCGTTCCGTTAATGGCACTAATAAAAAGCAGCTTTACACCCATTTTTATATAAACCGAAAAATCTCTTTTTAAATCTTCAATATCTTCTTCCAGGTCTATTTTATTGATAACAATCGCAGGTTCGAGTTCGCCTTGCTCTGCCGCTATAAGAAAGCGGTCAATCAGCCTGCGGTTATATGGCGGGTCGAAAGCCGACATAAAGATAATCAGCTTTTCAACATTTGCCGCAAGAATTTGCTCTTTTGGCATAATTGGCTCTTTTCGCGAGAGCCAGGTTGCCCTGGGTTCAACTTTTATTATTGTTCCGGTGGAGGACGTTTTGGAAGAGCGAATTATTACAACCTCATCGCCCACCGCAACAACCGAGGTATTTTCGTTCTCAGATATTATTGTTCCGGCTTTCGAACATTCTATTAATTCACTATTCGGAGAATCGAGGGGCAGAACATGAAATATTCTGCCGATGGATGTATAAACCATTCCCCTTTCGGCATTCTTCGGCAGCTTGGATTGCTTTTTTATCAGAGTGCGCTGAGTCGTCCTGTGATATTTATAGTCCTTGGGGTGACTTTCCTTATCAAAAAATTTACCAAAATTCTTCATATTTTTTATTTTTTATCAATTATTTTAAAAATAGTGTCAGGTTTAAAAAATAAAGTGTGTAAAAAAGTGTAAAGTGTGTAAAATAATTCACACTTTTTCTTGCATTGTCTTTCTTTTTTTATTATGTTGCATTAAATAATTAATTGTAATGTGAAAAATGTTAAACTATATTTGGAAATTTAAACCTAAAGTTAATGATAGTACCGTACACAATTTAGCAAGTTCTTTGAACATCCCCAAAAGTTTGGCAAATGTTCTGGTTTCACGTGGGGTTGGAACGACGGCAGATGCACAAAGATTCTTCAATCCGGGAGCTGAAGATATACACGACCCGTTTCTAATGTCGGGAATGGATGTTGCGGTTGACAGAATTCTCAGGGCAATCAGGCACGAAGAATTGATTTGGATTCATGGGGACTACGATGTTGACGGTACTACAAGCACTTCTATGATGCTCCAGTTCCTTAGGGGACTCGGGGCAAGGGTTGAATATCATATCCCTGACCGTTTCCAGGAAGGTTATGGCCTTACTAATTCGGCTGTGCTATCGGCACACGAGAAGGGCGTAAACCTCATTCTTACCGTTGATGTCGGTATAACTTCATTCGAGCCCTTGGCACTTGCCCGCCGGTTAGGAATGGAATCAATTGTTTGCGACCATCATGAGCCGGGTGATAGCCTGCCCGAAGCTATTGCCATTCTTGACCCCTTCCTTCGCGACAGCAGCTACCCGTTCAAGCATCTTGCCGCTTGTGGTGTGGCTTTCAAGTTGCTCCAGGCTATTTGTATTAAAATTGACAAACCCGAGAAAGCCTTCGAATATATAGATTATGTTGCAGTGGCTTCTGCCGCCGATATGGTTCCGCTATTCGGCGAAAACAGGGTTTTGGTGAAAATGGGGCTGGAAGCTCTGAACAATAAACCCAGGCCCGGATTCAAAGGTTTAATTGATTGTACTTACCTGAAATCCGGTTCGATAACTACTTCAAGCATTGTTTATTCTCTTGCTCCTCTTATCAATGCTGCCGGAAGGCTTGGCGATGCAGGGCGTTCCGTTGAAATGATGACGCAGAGCTGCCCCATCCAGGCATTCCAGATGGCACAGCATCTGGAGCAGGAAAACCGAAGGCGCAGGATTTTTGATGAACAAACCTTCGAAGCTGCTATTCCGATTGCACAAAAAATGCTTGAAGAAAAAGATTACCGTTCCCTTGTCATCCACGACCCCAACTGGCACCCGGGTGTTATCGGTATTGTAGCATCGAGACTTGTTGACAAATTCCACTTGCCGACTGTTCTTCTCACCTCTATTTACAATATGGCTAAAGGGTCTGCACGAAGTATCATGAATTTCGATGTTCATAATGCCTTGAAATCATGCAGCCATTATCTTTATGAATTCGGAGGGCATAAGCACGCTGCAGGATTATCACTGAAGGAAGAATACCTGCCGCGATTCCGCGAAGATTTTGATAATATTGCCCGAAGCCAGATAACCGCAGAAATGCTCGAACCCGAGATTGAAATTGATTCGGAATTAAACCTATTCGAACTTACTCCAAAGTATATTGAGTATCTCAACCGGTTTGCCCCATTCGGATACGAGAATAATAAACCGGTATTTTATACAAATAAAATCAATTCCAAGAACGGGATTAAAATTTTCGGGAATAACCATATCAAATTCAGGGCACAGCAGGCCCATCCGAATTTTCCTAATAACGACAACATGAAATTCGAAATTGACGCTATCGGTCATAACCTTGCCCATAAAATCAATCAATGTTCAAACGGAAAGAAATTTTCGGTTGTTTATAACCTTGAAGAATCCAATTTCAACGGATATAATTCCATCCAGCTAAGAATAAAGGATATTCATCCCGAAGAAAGTTAATGCTTACCTCAGAATCAGCCGAATATTTTTACCAAAGACTGGCAGACATTTGCGAAGCAGATTCTCAGCCTATACGAGCCCGGTATCTGAATTTACGTTTAATTATGCGGGATGCTTTCAGCGAAATCACAAAGGATGAAAACCAGCTTTTTTCATCTCTTTTTGCCAGGACCGTTTTCATCATTGATAAATTCACCATTCCCGAAGAACTTTCATCAAAAATCAAATGCCTAAGGACTTCATTGGCTCGTCTAAAAAAGAACAAATCAATTGCCATAAGTGCGAAAGAGCTTTTTTGTGGTGCTGCAGTACTGGCGGAGACAATCCGATTCTTGTCTGGCTCGGAAATGTTGCCGCAGCTTGAAATTATTCACAGGAATTATTACAAACTTGCAAAATCACAAAGTTATGATACCGGACAAGAGCAGATTGTCCATTTCGTAAGGGCAATCGTAAAAAGCTCAGCTGAGCCGGAAACAGCAAGTCAATCTAAGATACAGACATCACAAATAATATGTGAAACGAGTGATTTTGGAATCGTTACTCTTATTCTTTCCGGTATTTGGATTGATACATCGAAAGTTGTTCGAACAATTCTGTTCTGAATTTATTTGACTGTAGGTTCACCCCGGGCGACAATCCGATACTCTACACAACTTCCAATACACTTATAGTGCTCGAACCGGATTACCTTGTTGATGTAACAGAATTATCCGAGTGTTTCCAGAATAATTCATCAAATACCAATCTTTATATCTTAAAGAAATTTCTGTCGAAAAAAACAAAATATGAAGCAGTTGCCGGAAACCTTGTTAATTATTGTTTCGACAGGCTGCTCGAAAACCCCGGCATAGATTTCGAAACGTCTTATTACGACGGGCTGAAAGTAAAACCCCTTCAGGTGATTGCTCTTGCATTCAGGGATAAAAACTCGGTCAGGCAGCTAAGAGAGATGGTTTCACTCCACTTCGAAAACCTGCGGAATGTCCTTGCTACGCTTCAATACGACGGATTAAGCCTCGAACCGACATTTTTATCAGCCGGGTTCGGACTCCAGGGAAGGCTGGATGCTCTTATCGAGTTTGATGAGGAACCGAACAGAAAAAATATTATTGAATTGAAATCGGGCAAGGCTCCGAATCCTGATTACAGCATAAGAAATTACGACGGTAATATCGTCCGTTCCGGAGTCTGGCTGTCGAATTTAGCACAGATAACCTGCTACAACCTTCTGCTCGATTCAAATTTTCAGAATCGCACCGGTTCATCACAAATCCTGTATTCCTCCGCAGGTTCTTTCCCGTTTCGTAATGCCCCTAATATTATACAGAAGAAACAGGAAGTAATGCTCGCCCGGAACAGGATAATTGCTGCTGAACAGGATTTTTACGATGGCAATTTTACAATTCTTAACAGTTTCAAAATTCCTGAATTCGGAGATTTGCCTAAATTTAACGAAGAAGATATTATTTCGTTCTATAAATGTTATTCCATGGCAAGCCCTTTTGAAAAAGAATATTTTCACAGGTTTATTCAATTCGTCACAAGAGAAATCCGGGCATCCAAACTGGGTTCGGGGAACAATTCTTCGGGCAGCGGCTTTTCGGCTTTGTGGAAGGACAGCCTCGAGGAAAAAGAATCTTCACTCTCCGCATTGCCGGGACTTGAATTGTGTTCCGATGATTCCGACTGGGAGCAGATGCACCTTGTGTTTCGTAAACCCGGCAACGCCCTTAGCACAACTTCGCTGAGAAGAGGTGACCTGGCAATTATTTACAAAGTGACTGAAAATAGCTCTTCATACCCCCTAAACCAGCAATTACTCAAATGTTCAATCAAGGAAATTGACAATACCCAAATCAAAATCAGCCTACGGAATAAACTGCTAAGAAAAAATTACTTTGAGCATGACTGTCAGTGGGTACTCGAACCTGATTACCTCGATGCCCTGAACAAAACGTTGTTTTCGTCTTTGTATGCGTTTCTCTCTTCGGACAAAGATAAAAGGAATATACTGTTAGGACTACGGCAGCCCTTATTTGATGATTTTCAGAAAGTTCAGTCCGATGAATTGAATGAACAGCAAAAATGCTACCTTGAAAGCTGCCTTGCTGCAAAAGACTACTTTATATTGCAAGGACCGCCGGGTACGGGTAAAACATCCTTTATGCTGAAAGCTATCGTTCGGGAGCTTTTCTTCGGGACTGATGAAAATATTCTCGTGCTTGCCTATACCAACCGTGCAGTTGACGAAATCTGCTCCGCATTGAAGAAAATTGAAGGCTCACCTGGGTTTCTCAGGCTGGGAGCCAAGGAATCATCAGAACATACGGATTCGCTTATTTCCTGCCTTGCCGAAAAAAACGATATGAATTGGCTTTTCAAAAAAATCAAGGAAACAAGGATAATCGTTTCCACCGTTTCTTCTGTCCTTGCGAATCACGAAGTTTTTGAGATAAAATCCTACAATACCGCTATAATTGACGAAGCCTCGCAAATACTGGAACCACAGCTTGTCGGAATATTAACGAAGGTACAAAGATTCATAATGATTGGCGACGAAAAGCAGCTCCCGGCTGTTGTAGTCCAGAATGTTTTACCGTCATCTGATAATTTGGAAACCGTAAACGGAATCCTCGAAAACCCCGGCCGCTCACTGTTCGAAAGGTTGTTGAAGTGCTGTAAAGCAAATGGCTGGACGGATGCTTACGGCATGTTGTCGTACCAGGCAAGAATGCACACGGATATCCAGGAACTTGTCAACAAACTTTTTTATGGCGGCAGGCTTCATACATTTGGAACCGAAACGTGGCAGGTTTCCTCCGAGCAGGATTTTTCAACCGAAACGGGTGATTCTGCCGAAAACCTCCTCGCATCGTCTCGGTTGATTTTTATTGAATCCGAAAGAGAAACCACAAATAAAATAAATCATTCGGAGGCAAAATTAGCCGGTAAATTAATAGAAAAAATTGCAGAGATATTGGGGGATAAATTTACAGACAGAACCTTAGGCGTGATTACTCCCTTCCGGGCTCAATGCTCTGAAATTCTCGCTAACCTGAATCCAGGACTTCGAAAAATGGTTTCAGTTGACACTGTCGAAAGGTTCCAGGGTTCAGAACGTGATATAATCATTATTTCTTTTGCCGTTAACCATGAATATCTTCTGAATAATACTCAGTCACTCGTTGAAATTGACGGTGTGCTTGTTGACAGGAAGCTTAATGTAGCATTGACACGGGCAAAGAAACATATCATTTTGCTTGGATGCCCGGAGATTTTGATGAAATCAGGAGTGTTTTCTGAACTGATACAACTGTTCAAGCTGAACGGCAGGTATATTAGTTTGAGAGAATCAAACGACCTACTTCTTAAAGCCTTATATCATTCCAAATGACAATTTTGAAAATTCATCCGATGACTTCCGAGTCATCGGATGAATTCAAGAGTCTTTGTATTGTTTTACCACAGCGCTGCGGCGGCCAGTTACTTAGAATGTCGTATAACGGTTAGTATTTAGAACTATCCTAAATAAATGGGAAATAATAACGTGGTGTTATTTCTTCTTTATTTTCATTTCGACTTTTGTGATGGGACCCTCGAATCCCTGGCGTCCTTCGCGCGGGCATGCCACGATTTTATCAACAACCTCCATACCTGTGAGCACTTGTCCGAAAATTGCATATTGTCCGTCCAAATGCGGAATGTCGGCAAGGCAGATGAAAAACTGCGATGAGGCACTGTTCGGGCTCTGGGAGCGTGCCATAGATAAAACGCCTCTCTTGTGGTTCAGTTTGCTGAATTCTCCGGGAATATTTGTCTGGCTCGGGTCGCCCTGTCCCCAGGTGTCTCTTGGCTTGTTCTTTGAATTAGGGTCGCCGCCCTGAATGACAAATCCCGGCACAACGCGGTGAAAAGCGGTACCGTCGAAAAATTTGATTGCCACAAGGCTGTCGAAATTCTGGCAGGTCTTGGGTGCTGCATCGGGAAACAGTTCTATTGTAATGTCTCCGAACACCTGGTCGCCTTGGTTAACTGTAATTACATACTGTGGCTTTGCTTTTGGTTCTTCCATTTTTGTGTCTTTCTGATTTTTAGCTGATGAATTGCATGCTGTAAGGCATACGACAAATAACATTATTAGTAAAAACTTAGAATATTGTAACATAATAAACCTCTTGAAAATAAATATTAAAAATCAATTCTTTTTGACGATTGAAACAGAATATAGTTTAACGGGCTTAACCGGTATCCCGTCATTGGGTTCGAACGGTCCCGGTTCGATTTCGACCTGAGAAATTTTCTCAACCACATCAATTCCCTCGGCCACTTTGCCGAAAATTGTCCATTTAGGTTCTAAATACTTAGCCTCTTCGAGGCAAATAAAAAACTGGCTTGTGTTGGTGTTGGGTCCGCGGTTTGCCATAGCAACTACTCCTTTCTGGTACCCCGATTTATAGCTTGGAGCCCGTGGGTTGAATTCATCTTCAAATTCTATGTTCCAGATGCTTTTGCCGCCCCTGCCCCATTCAGATTTCTTAGAAGTTGATTTTGTGCCCGGGTCACCGGTCTGGATTAGAAATTTCTTAGCAACTCTATGGAATAAGACTCCGTTATATGTACCGTTTTTAGCCAGTCCTATAAAATTCTCTACTGTCTTCGGAGCATCTTCACCGAAAAGTGCGATTTTTATTTTCCCCATTGATGTGTTTAGAATTGCATAATGAGTCACGATTGACGAGTCAATTTCATATTTAAGATTCGACGGCCTGAGTGTTTTTGAATCAATTGAAATGTTGTTAAGTCGGCTGTTCGAATTGCCCGAATTGCTGCCGGCTTTGTCCTGCCTGGATTTAGAGCAGCCGTTAATAACCGGAATTACCAGAATGAGAATGATTAATAAATATCTGAGGTTTTTCATAAACAAGAAAATTTAAATAACACCTTTCATCAAAAATAGCAGGATTATGATACCGAACAAAATCCTGTAAAACACAAACAAATATGTCGAGTTTGTCTTCAGGTATTTCAGCAGAAACGCTATCGAGGCATAACCGCTGATTGCGGCACACAGTGTAGCAACTCCAAGATTTACAACATCGCCCGAAGATATATACTGCATACTTTTATAAAACTCGTATAAGCCGCTCGCAAACACTGCCGGAATGCTAAGCAGAAACGAAAAGCGGGCAGCTACATCACGTTTAAGCCCAAGGAATAAGCCGGCAGTTAGCGTTGTACCCGACCGTGATGCTCCCGGGAAGAGTGCAAGACATTGGGCAAGTCCGATTAAAACTGAATCGAGCCATGATATTTTTTCCATATCTTTGCGGAATTTCGCTGTTATCTCAGCAGCAGCAAGTATTATTCCCAAAATGATCAGGCTCATGGCTATAATGACAGGGCTTTTTGTAAGTGTGCCCTCTATAACTTTTTTCAGTGTAAAACCAATTAGTATAATTGGAATTGAACCGATTATGATTAACCATCCAAGACGGGAATGCATTGATTGCCCTTTGAATTTTTTCCTGTCACTTCTCAGGTTTTCTTTAAAAAAACTTCTTACAATCAGGTCAATGTCTTTAGCGAAATAAACCAGAACGGCAAGGAGTGTCCCAAGCTGGATTGTGGCAATGAAAGCAGTCCATCGCTCCGGCTGCTGCAAGCTGATTAGCCCTGTGATTTCGCCGGCTATTGTCAGGTGGGCAGTGCTGCTGACTGGGATGAACTCTGTCAGTCCCTGGATTACACCCATCAAAATTGATTGAATGACATTCATTTTTTACCCTGAAAAATTTTGAACTCACAATATAGTAAAAGTGTTTGAATTAACATTATCGGAATTTAATGTAATTTTGCAAATATTTAATTATTATTTGAATGAAATTTGGAAGATGAAAAAAAGGCTTAGTAAAATAACTCTGACTTTCAGTTTGTTCCTGACGTTGATGTCATTCGTGATGTTAAGGTTCGATATTTTTCCTGAAGTATATTCTTATGTCTATCTATCAATATTTACTTCTTTACTATTTATCCTGAACGTTTTCATAATAAAAAAATTAGATTTCAATCCCCGCATTGTATGGATTTTGCTCGGGCTTGGAGTATTTTTCCGGTTAAGCGTCATCACTATTCCTCCGATTGGTTCCGAGGATGTTTACCGGTATTTATGGGACGGGAAGCTGCAAACGAAGGGAATTAATCCGTATCTGTATGCTCCCGACGACAAAGCTCTCGTGAAAATGCAATCTGCAGAACTGCTTAAAAAAATGAACTTCACTTATCTGAAAACGATTTATCCCCCGGTCACCGAGGTTATATTTGCCGCTTCATATTATTTATTCGGAGATTGGCTGGTCGGGTTTAAATTCATACTCCTGTTTTTTGAATTATTCACTTTGCTTTTGTTATTACTATTATTGAGGGAGCTGAAAATCCCCGATAAATTTATTGGCATTTATTCGCTTTGCCCTTTGCCCGTTATTTATTTTATGATTGACGGGCATCTCGATGCAATAGGGCTGCCTTTTCTTTTGCTGTCTGTTTATTTCTTTCTTAAAGCAAAAAGATTATCATCTTATATTATACTTGGTTTAGCAATAGCTGTGAAATTTGTTGCGGTCTTGCTAATACCCTTATATTTCCTTAAAGAACGAAAATGGAAAAAGCTATTGCCTGCGATAATACCCTTGTTGGTTTTTTTCTTAACCTATCTTATTTATTTCGACAGTTCTGCAAAACCGTTCGAAACCCTCGGGCTATACCTCAGCCGATGGTATTTCAACGGCTCAATAGTTGAATTACTGAAGTTTTTTACCGGCAATTTCCAGGTTGCGGTGTTTGCGGCAAGAATAATGTTTTTAGTAACTGCAGGTTTCATTTACTTTTCAAAAATGGAACCAATCCGCAAGCTCTTCTATGTGCTGTTCGCTTTCTTTTTATTTAACCAGATGGTGCTGCCCTGGTATTTGTCCTGGCTGCTTGTGATTGTACCATTGAATTTCTCCTGGAGCGGAATTTTACTGATTTCACTGTCGAGCCTGACGAACCTTGTGTTGTTCGACTATAAACTGCATAAAATATGGTACCTTGAGCCCTGGATAATGTGGGTGGAATACATCCCTGTTTACCTTTTTCTATTCTTTGAGTTTAGAAAAAGTAAGGCTATTTCTTTAGGCTGAGATTGCCCGTTTCCAATATTGAAAAAATTAAATCGTTCCCTTGACTGACATATTGTATAATTTGAATAAACCGGGCGAACCGACTTGAACCAATTGCAAAGTAGCGAGTTATTATTATATCAATCCGATGACGGACAGATTAAAATTCAGGTTCTATTGGAAAATGAAACTGTCTGGCTAACTCAAGCGGATATTATACAGTTGTTTCAATCATCCAAATCAAATATCAGTGAGCACATTAAACACATATTTGAAGAAGAAGAATTACGGGAGGATTCAACTGTTCGGAAATTCCGAACAGTTCGTCAAGAGGGCACTAGACAAGTGGAACGCGAGATCGATCACTACAATTTAGATGTCATTATATCTGTAGGTTATAGAGTTAAATCTCTTCGGGGCACACAATTCCGGATTTGGGCAACCGCTCGTTTAAGGGAGTACCTGATTAAGGGCTTCACGATGAACGATGAATTATTAAAGCAGGGAGGTGGTTATTTTGAAGAATTGCTCGACCGCATTCGGGACATACGTTCATCCGAAAAATTATTCTACCGCAAAGTACTCGAAATTTATGCCACCAGTGTGGATTATGACCCTCGAGCAACAATCACCGAGCAATTTTTTCAAACTGTTCAAAATAAACTCCATTGGGCAGCCCATGGACACACCGCAGCGGAAATAATCTTTCAAAGAGCCAATGCACAATTGCCCTTTATGGGTGTGACCGCCTTCAAAGGAAAGAAGCCAACCAAACGGGAAATCGGAATTGCCAAAAATTACCTGACTGAAGAAGAATTGTCCATTTTGAATCGCCTTGTTTCGGCTTACCTGGATATCGCCGAAATAAATGCTATGCAGCGCAAGCCAATGTATATGAGGGATTGGATTGAAGTGTTGGATGATTTTATCAAAATGAGCCGGCAAGATGTATTGACCAATGCAGGTAAAATATCTGCAGAAATTGCTCAGCGAAAAGCTTTGTCAGAATACGAAAATTATAAAAACAAAGAAATTGATGAGCTTTCGGAAGTAGAAAAACAGTTCATTGCAAGTATTGAACAGGCTGATAAAAAATTGAAAGCACTGAAACCTAAAAATAAAAAGAAAGAATAATCGCTTTTTTTTGATTGACTAAGAACAGGTTTTCGGGTGTAGTGACAAATTATCTTAAAATCCCAGTTTCCAATATTGAAAAAATTAAATCGTTCACTTGATTGAAATAAATTGGTTTTTAAAGATTTTAATACATAAAAAGGAAATTGACTTAGATGTTTAACAATAGTGCCTTTCAATTGTCAGCCCTTGCATTATCCTTTTTATTTTATTATTACTCTTATTCTAAGCCAATTGAGCCTATTGCCGAAAGTGATTTTTTTGCTTATGCCGCTCAGGAAATAAAAAATAAACCCGATTCTGTTTCAGTTACCAAAATTGAAGTAAAGAGCAACGATATAGATTCAGCCCCAAGCGATTACATCCCGATGAGTCAATTTATGCTGGCAGACAACCAGCGATACACAATTGAAGGCTCTACCCCGTACCGGGAAACAAAAATAAAGACAGTTCCAACAATTATATTGGGCGGTGTGCTGACAGGTATTTTTCTTGTACAGCACCGAATGCAGCAAAACACGATTTGGAAACACGTCGGTCCCTTCCAGG
>Ga0074195_1004116_pt1 | contig 12416 bp, 11 predicted proteins | sample EPASupsiteHSE623_FD_64525 | JGI IMG/M metagenome (GOLD analysis project Ga0074195, IMG submission 64525) | Bioremediated contaminated groundwater from EPA Superfund site, New Mexico - Sample HSE6-23 | ecosystem: Environmental > Aquatic > Deep subsurface > Groundwater > Contaminated ...
GGTGGGGGAGGCGAGGGGGGGTGGGAGGAGGCGCTGGCTGGACGGGGGGGTCGTCGTGACCGTACCGGTCACGACGACACCGACGGGGACCGTGACGGTGATGCCGACGATCACGCTGACGCCGACGGGGACCGTAACGGTGGCACCGACGATCACAGCGACACCGATCGTGACGGTGACATCGAACGTCACGGCAACCCCGACCGCGACCGTATCGCCGACCGTGACGACGGGCCCGGGTCCGTATCCGGCTCCGCACGTCGCGCCGTGTCGGATCGAGGCCGAGGACTACGACCTCGGCGGCTACTCGGACACGACGCCCGGCAACGAGGGCGGCGCGTACCGCCGGGACGATGTCGACATCGAGACCGCGTACGGCATCACGAACGTCGGCTGGATCCGGCCGGGCGAGTGGCTGGTCTACTCGGTCGACGTGCCCGATGCCGGCGCCTACGCCCTGACCCTCCGGACGGCGAACCCTGGCGCCGCAAAGCCGGTCGCGGTCCTCGTCGACGACGTACCCGTCGCCTCGGTGACGGTTCCCGGCACCGGCTCCTTCGGCAGGTTCGTCGACACGGTCTCGCCGTCGTTCTCGCTCGTGCCCGGCCGGCACCGGGTCCGGCTCGCCTTCGGATCGTCCGGGAGCATCAACCTCGACTCTCTCGACGTCCGCCGTGCGGGGGAGCTCACCCCGACCCTGACGGTCCTGCCGACGCCGACCGCGGGCGGCGCCTCGTTCGCCGCGACCCCGCTCTCGGCCCCACGGGGGAGCCGGGTGAAGTTCACCCTGACGCCGGCGGCGGGCAGGACCGTGAAGGCGGTCTGGTGGTCGTTCGACTCTCCGGCCCACCTGAACACATGGAACTCGCGGGTCCCGAGCCCGAGCTTCTATTACCCGGCCCGGGGCACCTTCTCGCCCCTCGTCAGGATCACCTACACCGACAACACCCAGGAGGTCGTGCACCGGCCGGGTTACATCCGGGCGACCTGACCTCCCCATTTTTCGACGTGCGTCCCCGGGCCGACTCGCGGCGGTTGACGAATCCGAACGGTTTGTCGGCGACCGGCCGGATCGCCCGGGCCGATCAGAGATACTCGGCCTGGACCGCGACGACCTCTCCCGAGTTCTTCGCGGCCGCGTACCGCTCGAGGGGCTCCGCGTTCAGGGTGAGAAAGTGAGGTCCCCACCGGAAGACGGCCATCAGGGCCGCGGCCTGCTCGGGCTCGCCGAGGATGAAGCAGGCCGCCGCGAGCGCTTCGGCCGAGGAGAGGCGGAGGGGCCGGCCGTAGTTGGTCGGGTTCGCGGCCACCAGGTACGGCAGGGCCCGGTGGTGGCGCCAGGATGCGAAGACCCCCGCGTCGAGCACCTCCCACGAGCAGTCGAGGGCCGTGACCGAGCGGATCGCGCCCCCGCTCCGCGGTGCGTCCGCCGGCGAGAGGGCCTGCTCGGCCGTCGGGTCGAGGACGAGCGTCGACCGCGGCACCCGCTCGGGCCGGTCCAGGACCCGGACGAGGCCGGCCCTCCCGAGCCGGACCACCGTGCACTTCTTTGGCGCGCAGGTGTTGTCGCGGTACGAGAGGAGGGGGATCATCTATACCCGTCTCGCCCCCACCCTCCATAATGTACGTGCTCGCCGCCCCCTGCCTGCTCGACCCCTCGCTTCGGGCCGAAGGGATCACCTCGGACGAGGACCGCGCCGCCTTCTCCCGGGTGCTCGAGCGCTGCGCCGAGTTCGGGGTCGAGGTCGTGCCCCTTCCCTGCCCCGAGACCCTCCACCTCGGCCGGCCCCGGCCGCCCGGGCCGCTTGCGGGGAGGCTCGATACGCCGGCGTTCGAGGCGCTCCTCGACGGCCTCGAGGCGGAGGTGCGGGCGGCCATCGCCGAACGGGGCCCTCCGCTCTGCCTGATCGGGGTCGACTCCTCGCCCTGCTGCGGTGCGACCCGGCACTGGTACGACGAGGCCCGGCGCCCGGGGCGCGGCACCTGGTTCGCCCGGTTCCCCGAGCTCCCCGTCGTGGACGCGGCCGCGTTCTCGCGGTACCGGGTCTACCTCGCGGCCCCGCTCTTCTCGGCCGCCGAGCGGGCCTTCAACGCCGAGCTCGCGGCTTTCCTCCGCGCCCGCCTGTACCGGGTCGCACTTCCCCAGGAGGAGGGGGACGACTCCTGCACCAGGAGCGAGGGGGCGCTCCGCGGGCTCTTCGACCGCCTTCTGGCCGGGCTTCGGGAGGCCGACCTGGTGGTCGCCGTCGTCGACGGCGCGGACGCGGACTCGGGAACGGCGTGGGAGATGGGGTATGCCTTCGCCAGGGGGACCCCGGTCTATGCGCTCCGGACCGATTTTCGCTCGGTCGGCGATCGCGAGCGCGTGAACCTGATGCTCGAGTGCTCGTCCGCGGTCGCCGGCTCGTTCGACGAGCTGGCCGCACTGCTCGGGGCCGTGTCGCCGAAAGAAGAGGGGTAGGGGTTACCAGGCCTCGGGGAAGGCCATGTTGGTGTAGATGTCCTCGAGCCGGGCCTTGTGCCCCCGCTCCATCGCGGCGAGCTCCATGAAGAGCTTCTTCTGCTCCGCGTCGTCGGTCGCATTCGCGAGGCCGGTGTACATCTGCATCGCCTCGAGCTCCTTCTTGATCGCGATCACGAGGCCCTCGACGGGCTTGAGCTCGGGCGTGAGCGCCGGCATCTCCACCGATTCGGCGACCTTGTAGTCCCTGGTCGTGGAGAATCCGAGGGACGCGATGTCCTTCGAGAGGAGCTTCTGGAGGAACTCGCGGTGGCTTGTCTCGTCGCCGGCGAGCTCCTTGAAGAGCGACTTCAGGTTCGCGTCCTTGACCTTCTCGGAGACCGAGTTGTAGAACGAGTAGCTCTCGACCTCGCGGTCGATGGCCATGGATATGATTGTGCGGAACTCTTCTGGAGTCATGTCTGACAACCTCCGTTGTAAACAATTGTTCCGTTTGGCGGTATTTAAGTCGATTGCTTCCGAGATGCAGCTCCGGGGATCCTCCAGCACCACATAAATATCCTGGAAGTGTACTTCTTTCTTACAGAATGCCGGCGGTTGAGACCGGTGCGTGAGGGTCGACATGATGGCGAATGATTGGAACGTGGCTTGGAACGGGGGGGGACGGTAGGTGGCGCTCGATACGGGGACCACGGCGTGGCTGCTCGTCGCGACCGCACTCGTGATCCTGATGACCCCGGGGGTCGGGCTCTTCTACGGCGGCATGGTCCGGAAGAAGAACTTCATCTCGATGATCGCACTCTCGCTCGTCGCGCTCGCGCTCGTGAGCCTCCACTGGGTCGTCATCGGGTACTCGCTCGTCTTCGGCCACGATCTCGGCGGCCTCGTGGGGGGCCTCGAGCACTTCGGCCTTGCCGGCATCGGGATCGACCCGGGGGAGGGGACCTACCCGCCCATCCTCTTCGCCGCGTTCCACCTGGCCTTTGCCGCGGTCACGCTCGCCGTGCTCACCTCGGCCGTGGCCGAACGGGTGAAACTGGGCTCGTTCCTCGTGCTCGGCCTCCTCTGGACCACGCTCGTCTACGACCCCCTCGCCCACTGGGCCTGGGGCGGGGGCTGGGCCCAGTCGCTCGGCCTCCTGGACTTCGCGGGCGGCACGGTGGTCGAGATCAACTCGGGGTTCTCGGCCCTGGCGCTGGCCCTCGTGATCGGCAAGCGGGTCGGCTTCGGCCAGTACTCGATGGAGCCGCACAACATCCCCATGGCGCTCCTCGGCGGCGGGCTCCTCTGGTTCGGCTGGTTCGGGTTCAACGCGGGCTCGGCCCTCGCGGCCGACGGGATTGCGGCGAACGCGTTCATGGTCACGAACACGGCCGCGGCGGCCGGCGCCATGGCCTGGCTCCTCGTCTCGTGGCTCTACGGGCGGCCCGCCTCCCTCGGGATGATCACGGGCGGGGTCGCGGGGCTGGTCGCGATCACCCCGGCCGCGGGCTACGTCACGGTCCCGGCCTCGATCCTGATCGGCGGGGTCGCGGGCCTCCTCTGCTACGGGGCCATGATCTGGCGGATCCGGCGGAAGTACGACGAATCTCTCGACGCGTTCGCGGTCCACGGCGTGGGCGGGCTCTGGGGCACGATCATGACCGGTGTCCTCGCGACGACCGCGGTGAACAGGTACCCGGGCCTGCTCGAGGGGAACGTCCAGCAGTTCCTGGTCAACACGGGCTCGGCCCTCGCGGCCGTTGCCTATGCATTCGGCGCCACCTACCTGATCGCGCTCGCGGTCGACCGGGTGATGGGCCTGCGGGTCACCGAGGACGAGGAGTACGTGGGCCTCGATATCTCCCAGCACGGCGAGCGTATCTCGTACTAGCAACCTTTTTCCCGTGCCACCTCCTGATCAGACTGACATGTCTCCAGCACGAATACTCGCCATCCTGGCGCTCGTCGGGCTCGTGATCGGTGCCTCGCTCGGCGCCGGCTGCCTCGGCCCGACCGCTCCGGAGACGAGGGAGAGCGTGACCGGGGTCCCCACGCCCGACGGTGTCTCGGGCGGCACGGTCCCCCCGGTCGGCGAGACGACGCTGCCGATCCCGATCCCGCTCGGGAGCTGATGCGCGTGGCCAGGCGCGGGCGGCGGAGAGCGCCGCGAGCCGTCCTGCTCGGGCTCCTCGGCGCCCTCCTGCTGGCGGCCGGCTGCTTTGCTCCGATCTCGGCCCTGCCCGGCGGGGGATACGCGACCCTCCTCGGCGGGAGCTCGATCCCGGCCAGGATGATCCTGGTCGGCGCCATCGCCTCGGTCGCCCTCATCCTCCTCGCCCGTCGGCGAGCCCTGCTGCTCACGGGCACCTTCTCGGGGTTGATGGTCCTCGTCGAGTTCTCCTCGCGGCAGGGGGCGCTGCTGCCCCTGCCCGGGTCCGGTTCGCCCACGACCGCCCTCCTCTCCTCGTTCGCCTACGAGTGGGGCTGGGGCCTCCTCGTCGTCGGCACGGCCCTTCTCCTCGGCGCCGGTCTCTTTCCGGGCCGTTCCCGTCGGCCGGCATCCCCTCCGCCCGAGAAGGGCGGCCGCCGCCGACGGCGCTGACCTCTCCGTCTCCCCGGTCCTACCGTACGTAAAGTATAATAACTGTAATGATTAATCATTACAAAATTCGGAGGCGCCGGAGAATTATTCGGAGAGAGCAGCACGGCCCCGGGGGCGATCCCCCGGGCCCATGACGTGGAGCCGAGGGCACCACCCCACGGCTCCGGGACCGACCTCAGAGCACCCGCCCCGTGATACGGGCGGGACGAGTGCAGAGACAGAGATATCCATGGATGAAGAGTTCGACGTGCGGCTGGTGGACGAGGTCAAGTACTACCAGCCGGCCCCCGAGTACAGAGAGCATGCCTGGACCGGCGACTACGAGCGCGCCTATGCCGACTTCCTCAAGGACCCGGTCGGTTTCTGGGAGGACGAGGCCCGCGAGCTCGACTGGTTCCGGGGCTGGGACGAGGTCAGGCAGTGGGACTACCCCTACGCCCGGTGGTTCGTGGGAGCGCGCCTGAACATCACGCACAACTGCCTGGACCGGCACATCGCCGACCACCGGCGCAACAAGGTCGCCGTCATCTGGCGCGGCGACGACGGCGAGGAGCGGATCTACACCTACTACAAGCTCTGGCGCGAGGTGAACCGGTTCGCCAACGGCCTCCGCTCACTGGGGGTGAAGAAGGGCGACCGGGTCTGCATCTACATGCCGGTCGTGCCCGAGCAGGTGATCGCCATGCTCGCCTGCGCCCGGATCGGCGCGGTCCACTCGGTCGTCTTCGGCGGCTTCGGGTCTCAGGCCGTCGCGACGCGCCTGAACGACGCCCAGGCCAAGGTCGTGATCACGGCCGACGTCGGGATGCGGCGGGGCAAGCGCATTCCCCTGATCACGATCGTCCAGGAGGCCGTGATCGACGCCCCCTCGGTCGAGCGGATCGTGCTCCTCCGGCGGCAGCTCGACCACCCGGTCGACATCCACGAGGAGCGCGAGGTCGACTTCTACGCCCTGATGGAGGGACAGCCCTTCGAGTGCGCCCCCGAGGAGATGGACGCGGAGGACCCGTTCTTCATCCTCTACACCTCGGGATCTACCGGGGCCCCGAAGGGGATCGTCCACACCTGCGGCGGGTACATGGTCGGCGCCCACTACACGACCAAGCACGTCTTCGACTTCAAGGACAACGATGTCTACTGGTGCACGGCCGATCCCGGCTGGATCACGGGCCACTCCTACGTGGTCTACGGCCCCCTGATGGTCGGCGGCACGGTCGTGATCGCCGAGACGACCCCGGATTACCCCGATGCGGGGGCGTTCTGGAAGATCGTCGAGGACCTCGGGGTCACCATCTTCTACACGGCCCCGACCGCGATCAGGATGTTCATGAAGGTCGGCGAGCAGTGGCCGAACAAGTACGACCTGCGGTCCCTCCGGGTCCTCGGCTCGGTCGGCGAGCCCCTCAACCCCGAGGCGTTCGAGTGGTTCTACCGCGTGATCGGCAAGGGGCGCTGCCCGATCGTCGACACATGGTGGCAGACCGAGACGGGGATGCAGATGATCACGACCATGGTCGGCGAGCCCATGCGCCCCGGGTTTGCGGGCCGGCCGATCCCCGGGGTCGTGGCCGACGTGGTGAACAAGGAGGGCGTCCCGGTCGAACCGGGTACGGGCGGCTTCCTGGTCGTCCGCGAGCCCTGGCCCGCGATGCTCCGGACGGTCTACGGCAACGACGAACGGTACCGGCAGTACTGGGAGACGGTCCCGGGCTGCTACACGGCCGGCGACCTGGCCGTGAAGGGACGCGACGGCTACATCATGGTGATCGGCCGGGCCGACGACGTGATCATCATCTCGGGCCACAATATCGGGACGGCCGAGGTGGAGTCCGCGCTCGTCTCGCACCACTCGGTCGCGGAGGCGGCCGTGATCGGCAAGCCGGACCCCATGAAGGGCAACCAGATCAAGGCGTTCGTGATCCTCAAGCTCGGCCAGGTACCCTCGGACCGGCTCGAGAACGACCTCGTCTACCAGGTCCGGATGATGCTCGGGCCGTTCGCGGTCCCGTCCGAGATCGAGTTCGTGGACGCCCTGCCCAAGACCCGGTCGGGCAAGATCATGCGCCGGGTCCTGAAGGCGCGGGAACTCGGGGTCGACCCGGGCGACCTCTCGACCCTCGAGGAGTAGGGGATGGCGGACCCGTCCCCCACCCTCTTCGGGATGCCGGCCGAGCGGGGTCGCTGGGTCTTCGTCCTGCTCGGGCTCGCGATCAACCTCGCGATCGGCTCGATCTACGCCTGGTCGGTCTTCCGGAAGCCGCTCGAGAAGTTCTTCGCGGTCGGTGCGACCGAGAGCCTCCTGCCCTTCGTGGTCTTCCTCGCGGTCTTCGCCCTCACCATGCCGCTCGTGGGCGGGCTCCTCGACCGGTACGGCCCGCGCCTCCTCTCGGTGGTGGGCGGCGTGATCGTGGGGGCCGGCTGGCTCCTCGGGTCGCAGGCGACCTCGATGACCATGCTGACCCTCGCCTACGGCCTGATCGGCGGGGCCGGTGTCGGGATCGTGTACAACTGCCCGATCGCGGTCGCGGCCCGCTGGTTCCCCGACCGGCGGGGCTTCGCCGTCGGCGCGGCCGTGCTCGGGTTCGGGCTCTCCCCGCTCCTGACCGCGCCGCTCGCGAACGCGCTGATCGCCTCGATCGGGCCGCTTCCGACCATGGCCTACGTCGGGGTCGCGGCGCTCGTCGTGATCGTCCTGCTCGGCCTGCCCCTCCGCTTTCCGCCCGCGGGCTGGGCCCCGGCGGGATGGACGCCGACTGCGGCCCAGGCGGGCGCCCTTGAGCTCACGCGCTCGGAGATGGTCCGGACGGGGGCGTTCTGGGGCCTCTGGCTCTGCTTCTTCATCGGGACCGTGGCCGGGCTGATGGCGATCGGGATCGCGGCCCCGGTCGGGCAGGAGGTCTTCCTCCTCCCCGCCGCGACGGCTGCGGCCCTCGTGGGGGTCTTCGCGATCTTCAACGGGGCGGGCCGGCCCCTCTTCGGTGCGCTGGTGGACCGGCTCGGGACGCGGAGGACCGCGATCGCGAACCTCGCCCTGATCGCGGCCGCAGCCCTGCTGCTCTGGGCCGGCTCGGCCGGCGGGGGCACGCCCGTCTATGTGGCGGGCTTCGCCGCGCTCTGGCTCTGCCTCGGCGGCTGGCTCGCGATCGCCCCGGCCTGTACGGCCGCGTACTGCGGGACCCGGCACTACGGCCCGAACTACGGCCTGGTCTTCACGGCCTACGGCGTGGGCGCCATCGTCGGGAACCTCTTCGCGGGCACGCTCCGCGACATCGTCGGGTCGTACACGGCCGTCTTCCTCCCCGTGGCCGGGCTCGCGCTCCTGGGCGTCGCGATCGCGGTCCTGCTCCTCCGCCCGCCGCTCGGCACGGTCTGAACCTCTTTTTTTCGATCCGCGTCTCGGGCCTATCATGGGTCCCATCGTGGAAATTTAGATAGATCTATATACATGGGAATACAACTTCCTTCCTAGTGTGTGGCGCAGGGCGCCATTCCCAGTGAGGTTGACAGATAATGGTACTTGACACCGGTGCAACGGCATGGATCCTCGCGTCGACAGCGCTGGTCATGCTCATGACGCCCGGGGTCGGGTTCTTCTACGGCGGCATGGTCCGTCGGAAGAACCTGGTCTCGATGATCGCGCTCTCGTTCATCGCGTTCGCGCTCGCCTCGGTCCAGTGGGTCGTGGCCGGGTACTCGCTCTCGTTCGGCCCCGATATCGGCGGGTTCATCGGGGGGCTCGACTTCCTGGGCCTCGCCGGCATCGGGATGGACGCGGGCGAAGGGACCTATCCGCCGGTCCTCTTCGTGATGTGGCAGCTGGTCTTCGCGGCGGTCACGCTTGCAATCCTGACCTCGGCCATGGCCGAGCGGGTGAAGCTGAGCTCGTTCCTCGTGCTCGGCCTCCTCTGGACCACGCTCGTCTACGACCCCCTCGCCCACTGGGTATGGGGCGGCGGCTGGGCCATGACGCTCGGTGCGCTCGACTTCGCGGGCGGCACGGTGGTCCACATCAGCTCGGGTTTCGGCGCGCTCGCGATCGCGCTCGTGATCGGGAAGCGGGTCGGGTACGGCCAGCATTCGTTCGAGCCGACGAACATCCCGATGACGCTCCTTGGCGCAGGCCTGCTCTGGTTCGGCTGGTTCGGGTTCAACTCGGGCTCGGCCCTCGCGGCGGACGGCCTGGCGTCGAACGCGTTCCTGGTCACGAACACGTCGGCCGCGATCGGCGCGCTCGTCTGGCTCCTGGCGAGCTGGATCCACGGCAAGCCCTCGTCGCTCGGGTTCGTCTCGGGCGGGATCGCAGGGCTGGTCGCGATCACGCCGGCCGCGGGCTACGTCGGGGTGCCGGCGAGCCTCGTGATCGGTGCGGTTGCGGGCCTGCTCTGCTACGGCTGCATGCTCTTCCGCCTCCGGGTCGGCTTCGACGAGTCGCTCGATGCATGGGCCATACACGGCATGGGCGGGCTCTGGGGCGCGATCGCGACAGGCATCTTCGCGAGCACCGCGATCAACAAGTACCCGGGCCTGCTCGAAGGGAACGTCCAGCAGTTCATCAACAACCTGCTCGGTGCGGGGGCGGCGGTCGTCTACGCGTTCGTCGTGACCTTCGTGCTCGCCTGGGTCGTGAACAAGGTCATGGGCCTGCGCGTGACCGAGGACGAAGAGTACGTCGGCCTGGACATCGCCCAGCACGGCGAGCGGGCGAACAGCTGAGGAGGAGTCACAATGCATCTCGTAACCGCCATCATCCGCCCCGAGCGCCTCGACTTCGTCAAGAAGGTCCTCGAGGACCGGGGCTTCTACGGCATGACGATCACCGAGGTCCGCGGGCGCGGCGAGCAGAAGGGGATCTCGCTCCAGTTCCGCGGGGGGACCATGTCCGTCGACATGCTCCCCAAGTGCAAAGTCGAGGTCGCGGTCAAAGACGAGGACGTCGACACCGCGATCGAGGCGATCTGCGAGGCCGCGCGAACCGGTAAGGTCGGCGACGGCAAGATCTTCGTGCTGCCGATCGCCCGGACGGTCCGGGTCCGGACCGGGGAGGTGACCCTCTAGACAGACAGCACCTTCCCTTCCCATCCTCCCCTCTCTCCATTACCAGCACTGTTTCTCGAACCGAGCGTTCAAGAGATGCCCGGTCCTATTCTTCTCACATGCGGGTCACGGCCCTCTCCTCGGGATCAAAGGGGAACTCGGTCCTGGTCGAGGGCGCGAGCGGCAGCCTCCTGGTCGATGCCGGCCTCTCGGCCCGCGACCTTCTCGCGCGGATCGCGGCGACGGGCGCCGATCCGTCGGCCATCCATGCGGTCCTCGTGACTCACGAGCACACGGACCATCTCCGCGGGCTCGACGCGTTCATCAAGCGCCTGGATATCCCGGCCTACGGGACGTCCGGCACGATGGCCGAGTTCCTGCTCCACCGGAAGTCGACCAAGCGGAGCGTCGAGACCCGGACGGTCCGCGCCTTCGAGGAGTTCATGATCGGCGAGTTCACGATCGAGCCCCTGCCCCTCTCCCACGACGCACGTGAGCCCTGCGGGTACGCGATCCGGGGCGACGGCGCGCGGCTCGGGTACTGCACGGACACGGGCATCGTCCCCGAAGAGGTCCGCGAGCGCCTGGCCGCGTGCGACGCCCTCGTGCTCGAGGCGAACCACTGCCCCCGCATGCTCGAGGAAGGGCCGTACCCGGTCATGCTCAAGCGCCGGATCCGGTCCCGGCGCGGCCACCTCTCGAACGAGCAGACGGCCGAACTCCTCCGCTCCTTCTCGGGCGATATCGGCGCGGTGATGCTCGCCCACCTCTCGGATACGAACAACACCCCCGAGCGGGCCCGGAGCGCGGTCGAGGGCGCGTTCGGCCTCTTTTCGTCCGAGATCGAGCTCTCGGTCGCGCTCCAGCAGACGGTCTCGGCCCCGATGGTGATCTGAATGGAGTTCGCCGAGTTCGCGCTCGTCTGCGAGCAGCTCGAGGCGTTTGCCGGCCGGCTCGAGATGCGGGACCTGATCGCGTCCCTCCTCCCCGGGCTCGGCGAGGCGGAGCTCCCGGTCTTCGTCCGGTTCATCCAGGGGCGGGTCTTTCCCGACTGGTCGCCCGAGAAGCTCGGGATCGGGCCGAACCTCCTGTACGAGGCGGTCGCCTACGTCGCGGGGCGAAAACGGGCCGACGTGGTCCGGCTCGTGAACGAGACCGGCGACGCGGGGCTCGCGGCCGAGCGCCTGCTCGCAAAGCGGCAGCAGTCGGCCTTCTTCTCGGACTCGCTCTCGCTGGGCGAGGTCGACGCCCTCCTGGCCCGGGTCGGGTCGGCCTCGGGCGCGCAGTCCCAGCAGGCGAAGATGCGCCTTCTCCGGCAGGGCTTCGGCGCCATGACCCCGCGCGAGGCTCGGTACTTCTCCCGGCTCGTCCTGGCTCAGCTCCGGATCGGGATCGGCGAGGGAACGGTCCGCGACGCGATCGCGCTCGCGTTCGCGGTCGAACCGGCCCTGGTCGAGCACGCCCAGCAGGCGAGGAACGACCTGGGCGAGGTCGCGCTCCTCGCCCGGGCCGGGCCCGACGCGCTCGCCGGGGTCTCGATCGTCCCGTTCCGGCCGGTCCGGCTGATGCTCGCGCAGCAGGGGACGATCGCCCAGCAGCTCGAGGACTACGGCCCGGTCGCGGTGGAGTACAAGTACGACGGCTCGCGGATCCAGTTCCACCGCGTGGGCCGGGTCGGCCGGTGCTGGTCGCGCCGGCTTGAGGAGGTGACCCACGCCCTTCCCGAGGTGGTCGAGGCCCTCATCGCCGCGACCTCGGGCGACGTGATCCTGGACGCCGAGGTGGTCGCGGTCGGCCCCGACGGTCGGCCCCTCCCGTTCCAGACCGTGCTCCGCCGCTTCCGTCGCAAGCACGGCGTGGCCGAGGCCCGCGAGGCGATCGCGCTCGTCCCCCGGGTCTTCGACTGCCTCTACGCCGACGGCGAGACCCTCCTCGACCTGCCCCTCGCCGAGCGGCGCGCCCGGCTCGAGGCCCAGCTCCGGGACCACCTCGCTCCCCAGCAGGTGCTCGGGGAGGAGGCCGAGATCCGGGGCGTGTACGAGCAGGCCCTCGCGGACGGGCACGAGGGCGTGATGCTCAAGCTCCCCGGCTCGCCCTACACGCCCGGGGCCCGGGGCCGGGCCTGGGTCAAGATCAAGCCCGAGGTCGAGACCCTCGACCTCGCCGTGGTCGGCGCGGGCTGGGGCGAGGGCCGGCGGGCCGGGGCCTTCGGCACGTACGAGCTCGCGGTCCAGGACCGGGGTCGGCTCCTCGGCGTGGGCCGGGGCGCGACCGGGCTGACCGGCGCGGGCCCCGCCCCCCCCCCCCCGCCCCCCCCGCACCCCCCCCTCCCCCCGC
>Ga0074195_1004117_pt1 | contig 12415 bp, 12 predicted proteins | sample EPASupsiteHSE623_FD_64525 | JGI IMG/M metagenome (GOLD analysis project Ga0074195, IMG submission 64525) | Bioremediated contaminated groundwater from EPA Superfund site, New Mexico - Sample HSE6-23 | ecosystem: Environmental > Aquatic > Deep subsurface > Groundwater > Contaminated ...
CGCCCGGGGCATGACCCCTTCCCGATTGTTCTTTTATTTTCCCCCTTTTTTTTGTCCCGCGTCCCGCGTCCCACCTCTCTTATCCTTTGTCCCGCGTACCGTGTCCCGTGTCCCGTTTTTGTCCCGCCTCCCGCCTCTCTTATACTTTTGTCCCGCGTCCCGCGTCCCGCGTCCCGCGCCTGATCTCCCGCGTCCCTGAAATATCATCCTTCACAGCCTTCCGTATACTTGCATTGAGCTCAAATCCTACGATAAGACTGATCGAGTTGATGTAAATCCAAACCAGTACGATCATCAGGGTGCCAAGCGACCCATAAAGCACGTTGTAACTCGCAAAATTATCAACATAATAATTGAAACCGAGGGTTGTGATAACGATGAGTATGGTTGCCAACAGTGAGCCTGCGGAGATGAAACGAAACGAATTCTGTCTTGCCGGGGCGAGAAAATAGATGAATGAAATGGCCATCAACAGCAAGGCAAGGATAATAAGCCACCGAAGCAATTGCAAGAGCAAAATCACGAGTGCGCTGTTTTCGACGCTGTCGGGCAGGATCCACGACAAGAGCGCCGATCCGAAAGTAATCAGCCCGATGGCGATGATCAGCAAAACACTGTTGATCAATACAAGAAAAATCGAGATGAGATATTGCCTGAAGGTCGAACGCGTTTCAAAGGTATGATAGGTGTTGTTAAACGCTTCGATCAGGCTGTTAACACCATTGGTCGAAAAGTAAAGGGTGAGGATGAGGTTGAGGATCAACAGGCTGCTCCGGGGCCTGGTTACAATATCAATAATGGTATCCTTCACCGATTCATAAGCCATCCTGGGCATGAAATCCTTAATAATTCCAAGAAGAGAATACTGAAAGTTATCGATCGGGATAAAGGGAATGATGGTAAAAAGGAAGATCAGGAAAGGGAAAATCGCGAGGAAGATGGAATAGGAAATTGCCGCAGCCCGCGATGTGATGTAACCCTCCGTTAACCCACGGAAGAAGAATATTGCCACATCATACAAAGGTACTCCATCAAACCCCGGCAGGGAAATCCGCTTTGAGAGTTTCAGTGCCTTGTCGATGGGAGCCCAGGCGAGCAGGCGAGTTGACAGGTTTTTTGGGGGTAGCATTGCCGTTGAATTATTCCGCCTTTAAACTCATGTCGAGGCTTCTTATCTGGTGAGTAAGGGCTCCCATTGAAATGTAATCCACCCCGGTTTCGGCATACGAACGAACATTGGTTTCATTAATTCCACCACTGGCTTCGGTTTCAAATCGACCATCGATAAGTTGAACCGCTTTTCTCAGATTATCAGGGGAAAAGTTGTCAAGCATGATTCTGTCCACCTTCCCATGATCCAAAACCTGCTGAAGCTCAACAAAATTCCTCACCTCGATCTCAATTAAAAGCCGCTTTCCGGTCTGCCCGAAGTAGGTTTCAACGGCATCAATGGCCTTCACGATTCCACCGGCAAAATCCACATGGTTATCCTTGATCATGATCATATCAAAAAGTCCCATCCGGTGGTTTTCACCACCCCCTGTTTTTACGGCATATTTCTCAAGTGATCGCAGCAGGGGAGTGGTTTTGCGTGTATCCAGGATTTTTGTTTTTAAACCGTCAAGCTTTCTTACAACCAGATGGGTGGCAGTGGCGATCCCGCTCAAACGCTGCATGAAATTTAAAACCAGCCTCTCGGCTTTAAGGATTGATGCTTTTCGTCCCCTGACTTCAAATACAATATCCCCCTTTTTTATTGTGGAGCCGTCATAATGATATAGGTACAACTGCAGGGCAGGATCAACTTTGTGAAAAATCCGTTCAGCAATAACAACACCGCAAAGAATACCATTATCCTTGACCAGTAACTTGGCAATCCCCTGGGCCTCCGGAGAGATAGTGGCCAGGGTGGTGTGGTCACCGTCGCCAAGGTCCTCAGCAAGGGCCTTATCAATTATTTCATCAATGGTCATATTCATTAATTCTCCTGAACCTGTAACTGCTGTAAAAGATTCTGGCCATTGACCGATTTTATCAGAAAATAGACCCGGTAAACCTTTTTTCCGGTCTCAAGACTGCCTATTGAATAATGCGATCCGTCGGGAGAAGAACCCTGCCGTGTAATTTTAAAACTTTTCACCGGGTTTTGTGAGAAGAATTCCTTCATGATCTGACCAGCCTGCGCTTTACTGTAAGAATCATCGTAACCGGGAAGGGTCAGGTCAACCATGGTATTGAAATATTTCGAAATTTCTGTTGCATTTCCTGCCTGAATGGCGGCCGAAACCTGCGTAGCCGTCTCTTCAGGCCCCGGAGCCGAAATAAAACCCAGCATGAAAAACAGTGGAATTATTAAGGCAAAAAACTGTAAAGATCTTTTTTTCAGTGAATGTATCATTTTCAGATCAGATTAATTCGCAACAATTGCTTTCACAAATTTACAAAAATTCGTTCAATTTTCTCATCTTTGTATCACAATTATGAAAATCCGGCTCCTCCTTATTGGTAAAACAGAAGAAGCGTACCTGAAAACAGGCATCCGTGAATATGAATTACGGATCAAAAAATACATCCCCTTTGAAATCACCGAACTACCAGCGCTTAAGAATGCCGCTACGCTTTCGCAGGCAGAACAGAATCACCGGGAATCGGACATGATCAGCAAATACATCCAGCCGGGCGACATCGTCGTACTCCTGGATGAACGGGGAAAAGAGATGCGGTCGGTTGAATTCGCCGCATTCCTGAATAAGCAGTTTATAACCGGTAATAAGAATCTGCTCTTTGTTGTAGGTGGTCCCTTCGGATTTGACCCTGCATTGAAAAAACAGGCTTCGTTTATACTTTCCCTGTCCAAAATGACGTTCTCTCACCAGATGGTCCGGATTTTTTTCACCGAGCAGCTCTACAGGGCGCTCTCCATCCTCCGCGGAGAATCTTATCATCATGAATGAAGCCCCGACTGCGAATTTGCTTTAACATTTTTTTAACGAAATGGTTAACAAATATTAACATCAATACACGTTGTACAAATTTTTCATTTAATAAATTTGCACCCTCAAAAATTCGATATCATGGTTGAAACCGACATCAAAGAATTGAACGAACGAATCCAGAAGGAGAGTGCGTTTGTCGATATGGTGACAATGGAGATGCACAAAGTGATCATTGGCCAGAAACAAATGATTGAACGCCTGATGATTGGTTTGCTTGCCAATGGTCATATCCTGCTTGAAGGCGTACCTGGACTGGCCAAAACATTGGCAATTAAATCGCTGGCGAATTGCATCGATGCCAAATTCAGTCGCATCCAGTTCACCCCCGACTTGCTGCCTGCCGACTTGCTTGGCACGCTCATCTACAGCCAGAAAAATGAGGAGTTCAAGGTGCGCAAGGGACCCATCTTTGCCAACTTCATACTGGCCGACGAAATAAACCGCAGTCCGGCCAAGGTGCAAAGCGCCTTGCTCGAAGCCATGCAGGAACGCCAGGTGACCATCGGTGATGAAACTTTTGTTTTACCTGAACCATTTCTTGTACTGGCCACTGAAAACCCGATCGAGCAGGAGGGAACCTATCCGTTGCCCGAAGCACAGATCGACCGGTTCATGCTCAAAGTGGTGATTGGTTACCCCGACAAAAAGGAGGAGAAACTGATCATCCGGCAAAATATCGGCAATGAGACATTTAAAACAAGCCCGATCATTAAAACCGAAGATATTCTCCGGGCCCGTGCCATTGCCCGCGAAGTTTACCTGGATGAAAAAATCGAAAATTATATCACCGATATTGTATTCGCAAGCCGCTTTCCGGCCGAATATAAGTTAAAGAAATTCGAAGGGCTCATCAGTTATGGTGGTTCGCCCCGTGCCAGCATTTACCTGGCACTCGCTGCCAAGGCCTATGCTTTTATCAAGAGGCGCGGTTATGTGATCCCGGAAGATATTCGTGCCATTGCACACGACGTGCTGCGCCACCGCATCGGGCTTACCTATGAAGCTGAAGCTGAAAACATCACTTCGGAGGATATCATCAATGAAATTTTAAATACGGTTGAAGTACCCTAAAAGACAAGTTTTCGCCGTTTTGTTATCATTTCATTTCGCTACTTGATTAATATATGGAATCATCTGAGCTTTTTAAAAAGGTTCGTAAAATCGAGATAAAAACCCGGGGATTGAGCAATCATATCTTTTCGGGGCAATACCATTCTGTGTTCAAAGGGCGTGGAATGGCCTTCTCTGAGGTACGCGAATACCAGCCCGGCGATGATATCCGCAGTATCGACTGGAATGTTACCGCACGATTCAACCATCCTTATGTTAAGGTCTTTGATGAAGAACGTGAATTGACGGTCATGCTCCTGATCGATGTCAGTGCATCGAATCAGTTCGGAACAATTAAAACACTTAAGCAGGAGGTTATTACTGAAATTGCAGCCGTGCTTGCTTTCAGCGCGATTCAAAACAACGATAAGGTAGGGGTGATGTTTTTCAGCAAAACGGTTGAAAAGTTCATTCCTCCAAAAAAGGGGACATCCCATATCCTGAGAATTATCAGGGAACTCATCGAATTCAGGCCGAAACAGCAAGGGACCAACCTCACCGAGCCGTTGCGATATCTTACCAATGCCATCAAGAAGCGATGCACCGCGTTTTTGCTCAGCGACTACCTCGACCGTGGATTTGAGGATGCCATCAAGATTGCCAATAAGAAACATGATCTGATCGCCGTCCGGATTTATGATGAGCGCGAGACCGAATTACCCGATGTTGGATTTATTCGTGCCCGCGATCCCGAAGCCAATAAGCAGATATGGATCGACTCCTCCGACCGTAAGGTGCGCCGTCAGTATAATAATTGGTACCAGGCACACAACGACTACCTGAACGATACATTTATGCGGAGCGGGGTGGATGTTGCCAAAATTGCAACAAATCAAGATTATATTAAACCATTGATGGGGCTTTTCAGAAAGAGAAGCGCCCGTAGATAAAACGTGTTATGTCCCGGATGAAGCGTATTAAAGCCTGTATATTGTTTGTCGTGATGTTTTCAGCAGGTACTGTTGCATTCTCCCAGGATGTCGCAGTGACGGCAAAGCTTGATACCAATGCAATGCTTATCGGCGATCATGTGGGTGTGACACTGAAGTATACGGGTCCGGCAAAATCGCAGGTTCTTTGGCCCTTTTTACCTGATACCATCCTTGGAAACATCACCATCATTGGCCGGGGAAAAATTGATACAGTCTATACCGCTGATAAACAATCAGTCACATATTCACAACAGCTGAATTTCACCTGCTACGACTCCGGATTTTATACGATTCCTTCGATACCATTTAAATATAGGATCCTGCCTGATACTACCAGCAGGATGGCTGTGAGCACGATGATGCTGCTTGCAGTTCATACTGTTAAAGTGGATACGACCCAGGCCTTCAAACCCATCATCGGACCATTAAGCGTTCCTGTCACTTTCCGGGAAATGCTTCCCTGGATTCTTGCCGGCCTAGCCCTGGTTGCATTGATTGTAGGGGCTGTCTGGTATTTTAAAAAGCGGAAGAAACAGGAACCGGTATTTACACTTAAACCAAGGATTATACTTTCACCTCACGAACAGGCGCTGCAGGAACTTGAGAAACTGCGGATCAAAAAATTATGGCAGTCGGGGAGGGTCAAGGAATATTATTCAGAACTTACTGAAATCATCCGGCGGTATATTGAAAACAAATACAGGTTGCCGGCATTGGAACAAACCAGTGCTGAGATATTGGACAGCCTGACAGGGAATGCAGTATGCCCTCCCAGCGTTATAGACAAACTTGGAGATTTGCTCATCCTGGCCGATATGGTCAAGTTTGCAAAAACCCAGCCTGTGGCCACGGAAAATGAAAAAAGCCTGGCTGATGGAATTGAATTTGTTTATGCCACCACCGGAGAATCGGCATCTCCTGAGAAGTTACCGGCACAATCATAAGAAATGTATAACGGCAAAGGATTTGAATTTTAATTATGTATAAAGCGCTCACATTCGGCAATCCCGGCTTCCTGTTCCTGCTACTGGTAATTCCTTTGCTGGTAGTATGGTATTTCTACCGGAAAAAGAGATACACAGCCGATCTCCAGGTGAGCTCAACGGAAGGTTTTGCCATGGTCGGCAGAAATCTGAAATTCTATGCCTATCATGGCCTCTACGTGTTGCGCCTGCTGGCTGTCATCCTGCTTATCATTGCATTGGCACGGCCTCAGACCAGCCTGAGCCGCCAGGATGTCAGCGTTGAAGGTATCGACCTGATCCTCGCACTGGATGTAAGTGGATCGATGCTTGCCATGGATTTTAAACCTGACCGCCTTGAAGCAGCAAAGGACCTGGCGATCGAATTCATCGATGGCCGGCCCAACGATCGGATAGGATTGGTGATATTCAGCGGTGAAACTTTCACCCAATGCCCGCTCACAACCGACCACGCCGTGCTTAAAAACCTTTTCCGGGATATTCGCAGCGGCATGATCGATGACGGCACTGCCCTTGGTGACGGGTTGGCCACCGCCGTGAACCGATTGCGCGGGAGCAAGGCAGTCAGTAAGGTCATCATTTTACTTACCGACGGGGTCAATAATATGGGTTCCCTCGATCCGAGGTCGGCAGCAGAAATTGCAAAGCTCTATGGTATACGTATTTATACGATTGGTGTTGGAACTATGGGACAGGCTCCTTATCCCGTGCAAACCCCGTTTGGCATGCAAACACAGATGATGGAGGTGAAAATTGATGAGGCTCTATTGATGGAAGTTGCAAAGGGAACCGACGGTAAGTACTTCCGTGCGACAAACAATGAGAAACTCCGCTCAATTTACCAGGAAATTGATAAAATGGAAAAATCCAAAATTGACGTCACGGAATTCCGCAAAAAAAAGGAGGAGTTTTTTCCGCTTGTATTACTGGCATTCATTTTCATCGGACTTGAAATGCTTTTAAGATATATGTACCTAAAAAATATACCCTAGTGTTTCGATTCGCACACATAGCATACTTTTACCTGCTTGCGCTAATCCCGGTTTTAGCAGCACTGCTTGTGTTTTTTCTGATCTGGAAGAAGAAAACGCTGGCAAAATATGGCGACTGGAGTGTGATCCGTCAACTTATCCCCGATTATTCCATTGCCAAGACCATTATTAAATTCGTACTGGTGATGTTGGCCATTGCCAGCCTGGTCGTAGCCCTGGCTAAACCGCAAACCGGCTCTAAACTCGAAAAGGTAAAACGCAAGGGTATCGATCTGATGATCTGCCTTGATGTTTCAAATTCCATGATGGCCCAGGATATCAAACCCGATCGGCTCGAACGTGCCAAACAGTCTATCGTGCGCCTGGTCGACAACCTCGAGGGTGACCGCATCGGTATTATCGTTTTCGCCGGGAAAGCCTACACGCAATTGCCTATTACGACAGACTACGCTGCTGCGAAAATGTTTACCTCCTCCATTAACACAAGCCTTGTTTCCACCCAGGGAACCGCAATTTCAGATGCGATCGAAATGGCAGTCAACGGATTCGGTGAATCGAAACACAATAAAGCGATTATTGTCATTACCGATGGAGAGGATCATGAAGGGAGCGTTTTGGAACAGGCTGAAGCTGCAGTGAAAAAGAATGTAACCATTTATACAATTGGCATGGGATTGCCCGAGGGTGTCCCGATTCCTGTTTTCAATGGCAATGTACAGACTGGATATCGCAAGGACAGCGATGGGAACACGATCATGACACGGCTGAATGAAACGTTGCTCCAACAGGTAGCCAGTGTCGGGAAAGGGATGTATGTGCGTGCAACCACCTCTGAAACCGGATTGAACAAGATATTTGATGACATCAGTAAGATTCAGAAATCCGAGATAGAAGAGAAGCAGTACAGCGATTATGAAGACAGGTTTCAGTACTTTGTTGCCCTGGCATTGTTCATCCTGATCCTCGATCTTTTTATTTTTGAACGAAAGACAAAATGGCTGCAACGATTTAAACCATTTGAAAAGTAATGTTTTATGAGATTTGGCCTGAAGATGAAATATAAAATAACGATGATTTTAATCCTGCTGCTGTCCGGTAATATTTCCTATTCCCAGAAGGAAAATACATTGCTGCGCCAGGGGAACCGGAACTTTGAAAAGGAAGATTACAAGGAGGCCGAAAAGGACTACCGCAAGGCGCTGGAACTGAACAAGGAATCGGTCAAAGGGCAGTTTAACCTTGGTACTGCAGTTTACAAGAACAACAATTACGAGGAATCGGCAAAAATTTATTCTAACTTAGCCGAAAAGAACGCAGATCGTGAAATCCAGTCGAAGGTTTATCATAACCTTGGAAATTCCTATTTGCAATCAAAGGAATATGAAAAAAGCATCCTCTCATACAAAAATGCCTTGATGAATGATCCCAGGAATCTCGATACAAAGTATAACCTGGAATATGCCAGGATGATGCTGAAGAAACAACAGCAGCAGCAACAGCAGAACAAAGACGATAAAAAAGACGACAAAAAGGACGAAAAGGACAAACAGGATCAAAATAAGGATCAGGATAAAAACCAGGATAAGCAAAAGCCACCCCAGGACCAGAAGAAGATAAGCAAGGATGATGCAGAAAGGATGCTGGAAGCGCTGAAGAACGATGAAAAGAAGACAATGCAAAAAGTTAATAAAAAGAAGGCAAAAGTTCAGGTAACAGGGATCGAAAAAGATTGGTAAATGTTTCGCAGCCCCCATCCCGGATTCATCATAGATCAAGCATATGTCAAATAGAATAATACTAAGTCTGGTCGCAATACTTATCTGTACTGCAAATCTTACTGCCCAGGATGTTCAGTTTTCTGCGCAGTCGAAGGCTGTTGTTGCAGTTGGGGAGACCTTTACCCTGATCTATACTCTCAACGCACAGGGTAGTAATTTCCGGGGCCCGAATATCCAGGGTATCGACATGCTCAGTGGTCCCAATACCAGCACCAGTTCAAGCATCAGGATGATCAATGGAAGTACGAGCATGTCTATCACTTACACTTACACATATCTTTTACAGGCAAACCATGAAGGCACCTATAATATTCCTGCCGCAGCAGTTACAGTAAACGGGAAACAAGTTAATTCAAATACCCTCTCCATCAAGGTGATTAAAAATCCCAACGCGGCCGCACAGGGCCAGGCGAATACCGGTCAAAACCGGGGGTCGGGATCTTCCGGAGGGGCAGTGACCGGAAGCAGCAACGATGTTTATGTCAAGGCCTTCGCCTCCAATTCGTCACCGCTGCAGGGTGAGGGCATTGTAATTACATACAAGATTTTCACCAAAGTGCCCATTGCCCAGATCAATATCAGCAAGCTCTCCTCTTTTTCCGGATTCTGGTCTCAAAACCTGATGAAGGAAAATGATAAGTTGCAGCAAACAACACAGATCATCGACGGGGAACAATATGTTGTGGCCGACATCAGGAAAATAGCGCTTTTCCCGCTGAAAAGCGGTCGGCTTGTGATCGATCCGCTTGAACTTGCCTGTGTTGCGCAGGTTCGCCGTCAAACCAAAACCAGGACTGGTGATCCCTTCTTTGACGATTTCTTCAACGACTCCTTCTTTAATTCTGGCGTTGCCAATGTAGAGAAAACACTGAAGTCAAATCCGGTCATCATATCGGTCCGCCCGCTGCCTGAAGAAGGCAAACCTGCTGATTTCAGCGGCGCAGTTGGGAGCTTCACTATGCACTCGGAAGTTGATAAAACCCGTTTGAAAACCAATGAAGCCGTCACACTCAAAAACACGATAAGCGGGAAAGGAAATATTCAGCTTATCGACAAATTGAATTTGACCTTTCCACCCGATTTTGAATCCTATGATCCAAAGGTGACCAGTGACATTCAGACTACCGCGGCTGGCATTTCCGGGAACCAGGTGTTTGAATATCTGCTTATTCCGCGCAAACCTGGCAAATTCACCATCAAACCCTACACCTTCAGTTACTATGATCTGGACAAGCGTAGGTATGTAACCCTGACCAGTCCGGAGTTTACGCTTGAAGTGGAAAAAGGCACGGGTGAGTCCGGGGCAGTGATGACCTATGCCGGTGCTAATAAGGAGGATATCAAATATATTGGCAGCGACATCCGCCATATTAAGGATAATGAAGTGAATCTGATACCGGCCGGTTCGCGATTTTTTGCCTCATTGGTTTTTTGGCTCCTGCTGATTATTCCAATGCTGTTGTTCCTGGTGTTTCTTGTTTTGTGGCGGAAACTGGCAGCCCGCCGCAGTGATACCGTGCTGATGAAAAATCTCAAGGCAACGAAAATTGCCAGAAAACGTTTGCAAAAAGCTGATGAATTTCTTAAATCCGGGAAGCAGAACGATTTTTATATTGCCATTTCACAGGCGTTATGGGGTTACCTGAGCGATAAATTTGGAATACCATTGTCTGAACTTAGCATCGACTCGGTACATGAAGCACTTGTTCAAAAAAACGTGAACGAATCTATAATTGGCCAGTTTATGGAAACGCTGAACAATACTGAATTTGCCCGTTTTGCTCCCGGTGAGAAATCGGTGAATATGGAACGGATATATAATGAAGCACTTGAGATCATCAGTAAAATAGAAAGGGAATTGAGATGAGCAGGTTGAAGCCTTACGCCATTTTACTCATCATGCTGCTTGCAACCCTTACAGGCTATGCCTCGGGACAGCGCGATAATGTTTTCAAAGCCAACAAGGCCTATTCGGATGGGGCCTATTCAACTGCAGTTGAATTTTATAAAAAGGTGGTGGATGCCGGTTTCGAATCACCTGAGCTCTTCTATAACCTGGGAAATGCCTATTTTAAGCTGAACGACTACGCCAATGCGATCCTTTGGTACGAAAGGGCGAAACGCATTGATCCGGGAAACGAAGACATTGATTTTAACCTGAATGTGGCCAATACCAAAATCTCTGACAAGATTGAGCCACTTCCCGAGATGTTCTACAAGCGATGGTTCAACGGGCTGGTAAGATTGTTCTCCGTGGATACCTGGGCTGCGATGTGCATTGTCATGTTTATTACCGGCCTGTTATGTGGTGTTCTTTACCTGGCATCCCATGTGTTAGTCCTCCGAAAAATCGGATTTTGGCTCGGACTGGGACTGCTTTTCTTCTCAGTAATATCGTTGATTTTTGCCTGGAGCGGTTACAGTTTTACAAAAACCACGTCAGAAGCAATTGTTTTTGCCCCTACCATCACAGTGAAGAGTTCCCCCGATGAAAAAAGCACTGACCTTTTTGTTGTTCATGAAGGCACCAAGGTCAGGCTCATGGATAATATCAGTGGATGGTACGAAATTCGTATCGCCAACGGAAGTGTAGGTTGGTTGCCCGCAACATCGCTCGAGAAAATTTAATTCATCCCCCGCTTTACCGTCCAATCCTGCTGCCTTACAGACAAATATCTCCTGTAAGTAAAATAATTTTGTAGGATACTATTTTTACTTTATATTTGTTCGTTTGAAAACAATGTGGTTTTACAATCACATATCCATTGATTATCGCGGGTTTAGGAAATAATAAATCAAAAACATATAAGTCATAATTAAACCGAGTAATATGAAAAATAGATTTTTACCCATTGGCCTGATCACTGCATTCCTGGGATTATCCCTGCTTTTCTTCTCAACGCTGTTGATGGCTGGTCAACCCGGAACCCCCGACCTTAAAAAAAGTGAAGTGTCGCGGATGGAGAGCATCCGTGCCAACCAACTCACCGGCACAGTCAATCCCCTTGATGTAATGAACGCACGGCAACAGGCTGATTACCTGCGTTTAAAAAGCACAGCTGGCCCAATGAACCTGAACTGGCTCAGCGTCGGTCCCGACAATTATACCGGTCTCGTTTGGACCGTGATTTTTGACAACACAGACCCAACGGGCGCCACGCTCATCTCGGGGGCGGAAGCCGGTGGAATATGGAAGTCGATAAACCTTGGCCTTACTTGGTTTCAGTTACCTGCACAGGATAATATCATCCCACGGGTTTCATCCCTGGTACAAACTGCCAACGGCACAGTTTATGCCGCAACCGGCGTGACCGCATGCAAATCGGTCAGAACACCGGGCACAGGGATATACCGTTCTGAAAATGGCGGAACATTCAACCTGATTCCTTCAACTTCCACCAACCCGGATTTTCACGCCGTTTCCAAACTGGCTGTTGATCCTCAGTCAGGCCGCCTTTATGCAGCTACTTTCGGCGGTTTGTATTACAGTGACAACGGGAATGACTGGATCAAGGTAAAATCCGGATATTCCATGGATGTGGTTGTAGGATCCGATGGTACCGTTATTACCGCAACCGGCGATTCAGCATACATGGCCGCTGGAGGTGACCTCAATTCATGGGT
>Ga0074195_1004119_pt1 | contig 12404 bp, 9 predicted proteins | sample EPASupsiteHSE623_FD_64525 | JGI IMG/M metagenome (GOLD analysis project Ga0074195, IMG submission 64525) | Bioremediated contaminated groundwater from EPA Superfund site, New Mexico - Sample HSE6-23 | ecosystem: Environmental > Aquatic > Deep subsurface > Groundwater > Contaminated ...
CAGGAAGGAAACAAATGTCAGCTTATAATAATTATCCTCCCAAAAAAGCACATGGGAAGTTCGATGAAATTCCCGGTAAATATTGTGTTAGGGATTTATCGCTCGCCGACGAAGGTCGTATGCTGATAGACTGGGCAGAATCAAGAATGCCCGTTCTGATGCACCTGAGAGAAAAATACAGCAAAACCCAGCCCTTCAAGGGCTATAAGATTGCAGGCTGCCTGCATGTGACGAAAGAAACCGCTGTGCTTGTCCGCACGTTCAAAGCTGCCGGAGCCGAAGTTCTCTGGTCGGGCTGCAACCCGCTTTCGACACATGATGCAGTTGCCGCCGCACTTGCCGACGAAGGCATTTCGATTTATGCATGGTACGACAACAAAGATGATTTCTACTGGTGCATCGAGAGAACAATTGACGACCCGCCACACCTGACACTCGACGACGGCTGCGACCTGATAAATACAGTACACGAGCATTACCAGGACATGGCAAAGAATTTTATCATCGGAGGTACAGAGGAAACCACAACCGGAGTTCACAGGCTGAGAGCAAGGGCAAAAGAAAACAAACTATATTATCCCGTCTATGCCGTTAACGACACAGAAACAAAGTGGGATTTTGACAATGTTTACGGAACGGGGCAATCAACGATTGACGGCATTATAAGAGCCACATCCGTTCTGCTTGCTGGCAAGAATTTTGTTGTCGCCGGGCATGGGCATTGCGGTCTCGGTGTTGCTAAGCGTGCAAAAGGCTTGGGAGCCAGCACCATCTGTACAGAAGTCAAAGCAACGGCAGCTCTTAAGGGAATCCTCGAAGGACACCGTGTGATGACAATGGACGAAGCAGCACCAATCGGTGATATTTTTGTTACTGCCACCGGAGTAAAGGATGTAATCCGTAAATGGCACTTCGAGGCAATGAAAGAAGGCGCTATTATATCGAATACCGGTCATTACGATGCTGAAATCAATATTCCCGAACTCGAAGAGATTTCGGTCAGCAAAAGGACAATCCGCCCGAATTGCGAAGAATACACAATGAAAAACGGCAGGAAAATCTATTTACTGGCACAGGGCAGGCTTGTAAACCTTGCAGCAGCCGAAGGGCATCCCTCCGAAGTCATGGATATGTCATTTGCCAACCAGTTCATGGCTCACCTGAATATTGTCGAAAACCACAAAGCAGGAGTGAAACTGCCGCTCGAAGTTCTCGACATACCCGAAGACCAGGACGAGTTCATTGCAAACACAAAACTCGCCATGATGGGCATCAAAATTGACAAACTGACACCCGAACAGCTCGCTTATATAAATGATTACAATGCAGGGACATAATAAAATCAGGTAAATTCTAATGTAAAAAAAACGCTCCTACGGGGGCGTTTTATTTTGGGAGGTATATCCAATGTCATTCCAGCGAAAGCTGGAATCTATCTTTTTTCGATGCTTCCAATCCCGGTCACTGAGCCTGTCGAAGTGACCTTTTGAATAGTTGTTAGTGTGTTAGTTGTCAGAAAAGAGAAGAGTCTATAACCGGTCACTGAGCCTGTCGAAGTGACATTTTGAATAGTTGTTAGTTGTCAGAAAGATGGGAAAAGTGATGGTGAAGGTGAAAGTGAAGAAAAGAGCCTAATTAACACCATCCCCCGTCCTTTGAAATGGACTATTAGTAAAAAGAATTATCGCAGAGCGATTATATATCAGTAGAAACAGCAAATTTTAGAATTTCTTTATCGCGATAGCGATTAAATTATAGTAACCAAATGTCTCCCTAATCCCTTTTATCTCATCGAGATTATATTATCTTAAATTTCTATTAAAATATTATCTCTCCGAGATAAAAAAGTCATTTAAGTTCTCTGGTTACCATAATATAATCACTCCGTGATAAAGAGTTGTTAGATGTTCTGTCTTTCGTCAAAAGTTTTCTCCTGACGTAAAGAAACAAAATAAGGAATTTATAAATGGAGCACACAGAAGGCAACTAACAGTGATACGGGAATTCGTGCCATCCATAAATCAGTATAATCCGTGATTCTGACGAGAGGCGAAGAATTTTCGAGTTTATTCTCTAAAACATATTTGGTTTTTTGCTCCTGTAAATTACAAGGTTGTCTTTAATGAAGTAAACATACCCATTGTTTGTGCAGAGCACCGAAGTGATATTTCCAATGTTTTCAAGAACAGGCAACCAACTGTCTCCGTTATCCGTACTTTTGTACAGACCGTTGTTTGTTCCGCAAAAGATACGGTCGTTGCCGCTTATGGAGATAGAATAAATAAAACCATATAAACCATTATTTAACGATGTGAAAGCAGCCCCATTATCTGTACTTCTTTTTAATGTTTGCGATTGGAAATAAAAAATTGAGCCTGTTGAATTAGTAAAAAAGCCTTCCGTGCTTGAATGCTCTTCATTTCCGGGCTTAATCCAGTTGTAGCCGTTGTCAGAGCTATATAGCAGGTATGAATCTTCGGTATATTTGTAAATATTCTGAAAAGCATATAAATTACCGTTTTTTCCCTGTCTGATGTAAAATACTTTTTTTAACGAGTCAACACCATTTTTCACAAGGGACCAGTTAGCACCATCGTCGGTACTGCGGTAAAATTCTCCAACAAAATCGTGATACCCAGTTGAATCTTCATTACCCTGCCAACCCAAACCAAGAATAATATCCCCATTCCTTGCTACGGCTAATGACCCGTAATTGAAGCTTTTTTTAGCCCCAGGCTCAATGAGACTATTGCTAACCTTAACCCATGTTTTGCAGTTGTCGCTGGTTTTATATAGTCCTTTTTGGTTATCCAAAATGTAAATTAACCCATTTCTGCCGTCTTTAACAACAACAAACATAAAATCCGGGTTAATAGCCAAATCGGACCAATTATTTCCATCGTCAGTACTAAGAAAAATCTTCCCGTTGCCGGAAGAAAGCTCATTAGCAAACAAATAATTATTATTTGTTGCATAAATGTCCCAAAATTGTGTCATATAAGGGCCATTTGTTTTCTGCCACAGGCTGTCGAGCGATGTGTTGTAAAAATAATTATTGGTAATATTTTCCTCTGTGCAACCGGCTAACAGCAAGATTATGAGGATAAAACAAGCTAAAACAACAGATTTCATATCCTACTCCTCTTTTTGAAAAATATTTTTTTTCGGATTTCTATTAATAAGACAATACTAATTAAAAAAGGTTACAGATTTTTGAAAAAATCTGATAATATTTTGAGACGATTTGCCTTTTCATGTGTCATTATAATATAGGAAATTACAAAAAAGGAAAAAGTATGAAAAGTATATTATTTCTTGCTTGGTTCGCCTTAGCAAGTACAACTCTGGTGCCCCAGCAGACGGAATTGAGCAATCCTAAGAACTTTCATTTAGATAAAAATAATATTGCTGAAAAACAAAAAAAAGGTAACTTTAATGAAGTGCAGGGCATATTATACCTTATTGACAAAATTACTGTGTATAGCAAAATAGATAGCACAAAAAGATATACCTATACTTACGATGAAAAAGGGACCATAATATCCTTTTTATATGAGAATTTTTATAACGGAAAATGGGTGAATTGTACCCGAAACACCTATAATTACGACGCAAATTGGAATATTCTTTTAGATTTTTATGAAGAATGGCAAAACAAGAAATGGGCAAAATATTCCCGAAACACCTACGCCTACGACGCAAAGGGAAATTTACTCTCGGATTTATTTGAAAAATGGTATGGTCAATGGGAGAAATCCACTAGATATACATATACTTACGATGAAAAAGAGAACAATATTTCTTGTTTATATGAAGAATGGTACGGGTCTTGGTTAAATTACGGCATATCAACATATACCTATGATGAAAACAGGAATATGCTTACGAAATTAATCGAATATTCGATTGATGGTAACACAGGTGCTTTTAGAGATACTTATACCTACGATGCAAACGGTAACAGACTTTCTGATTTATCGGAATATAAAAATAACGGACAGTGGGTTAATGATTCCAGGGTAACCTGTACCTACAACGCAAACGGTAACCAGCTCACCTATTTAGATGAAGAGTGGCATAATGGGCAATGGGTGAATGGTTGGCGAAACACCAATACTTACGATGCTAACGAAAATCAGCTAACCTTTCTTGAAGAAGGATGGCAAAACGGGCAATGGGTGAACTTTTCCCTATTAACTAATACTTACGATTCAAACGGAAACCGCCTCATTTATTTGAAAGAAGAATGGGAAAACGGGCATTGGGTTAACATTCACCGAGAAACTGATACATACAACTCAAATGGGAACAGACTCACAGCTATTTCTGAAAGCTGGAAAAACGGAGGGTGGGTAAATACTATCCAAAATATATTTATTTATGACGCAAGCGGAAACGAGCTTAACCATATAACTAAAAAATGGCAAAACGGGCAATGGGTAAATTCTTTCCGATACTTTTATAATTACGACCCTAACGGAAATTTTATTTTAGGAGAGGTATTTAGTTGGGTAATTAATCAATGGATTGAAACAGATATGGCAATTAATTTCAAAGATTCTAAAAATAAAAGCTACTCGTATGGTGGTTATAAAGTTGAAGTTACATATACACATATAACCTCTGCAAAAGAGAATGGTGAGCAGGAAAGCTATGAATTAGATTGCTCGATTATGCCCAATCCCGCCACGGACTATATTGAAATTTCTTATTCCCCCTCTCGAGAGGGGTCAGGGGGCGTGTCCTTCGAGATTTATAATGTGTATGGGGTGAAGGTTTTATCCGTAGGGGAAATTCATGAATTGCCCCTACATAATTCCTCTTCTTCGAAAGGTGAAGGAGTAAGAGTGGATTTGTCGGGCTTCCCTCCGGGTCTTTATTTTGTGAGGTTGGGCAGCAGGACGGAGAAGTTAATGGTTATCCGATAATTTTCAATTAATCATCATAGACTCTGTTCCCAAGCCGGTGCTTGGGTACGAGCATTAAAAGTTGAATAATTTCTTTATCGCAGAGCGATTAAATATCTGTAGAAACAGGAAATTCAAAAAATTCCTTATCGCGTTAGCGATTAAATATTAATAACCACATGATGTCTCTGCCTGCGAACTCCAGGATTGTAAATATCTCTCTAATTTGAAAAAATCTATAATTATTTGTAAATTTGTCCGTTAGTTAAAAAAAATATTTTTAGGGCATTATTTTTATGAAATTTAATTATTTAATATATATAGCTTTCCTGTTCCTGCTTTCTTCAGTTGCTCCTGCCGGGGAGAAACCCGAGCTTGCAGGACTGTCCTTCGACGGCAAAGATGATATTGTTTTGGTGCCTTTGAACGGCGATTTCCATCCCGATGCCGTTACAGTCGAAGCTTGGGTCAAGGTCAATGCCTTCGAATCGCTGAAAGGCGGCGGCAACAAGGTCTGGCAATGCATTCTGTTCAAAAAAAATGTGCTTAAGCAAAATAGCGAGGGTTTCCTCTTGTACTTCAACGAACAAACAAAACAGTTTATTGCTATGGTTTCGTCGGACAAGGGGAAGCAGGTCTGCGTACTCTCGCAAAAGAATTTGATCGAGCCTGGAAGATGGTACCACCTTGCAATGACAGCCGATTCAAAAGAACTCGCCCTGTACGTTGACGGCAGCCTTCAGGGCAAGATGCCCACAAAATTCCGGCTGACATTCGACAAAACGCCTCTGATAATCGGAGCAAGGGACAAAGAAAGCAACAAAATGGTTTACGACGGCAAATACAACGGCATTGTTGACGAAATCAGCATTTGGGGTTATGTGAAAACAAGAGCCGAAATCATCTCGGCGATGGATACACCCCTTACCGGCAGGGAAAGAAGTTTGCTGGTTTATCTTCCGTTCAGCGAAGGAAAGGGAACAGTGACTTATGATATCGGCCCGACAAAATATATCGGAGCTTTGGTGAACGGTCCCACCTGGGTCAAACCCGACGAGAAAGAAGAGCAGGAAGCAATGGCGGGGGTAATTGATGTCGTTGTGTCTGTCACTCCGAACCCGTTGAAAAACAAAGGGAAATTTAACATTTCGCTGCCGATGCCCTTCGATGTTGACATTAATATTTACAAGCTGTCCGGAGAAACGGCAAAAGAGTTATTCAAAGGAAATTTGCAGCAGGGCAGCCATTCGCTCGACCTGGAACTGAACGATGCCGAATTTCCGAACGGCACTTATATCTGCAAAATAAACTATGGTAATTTTTCCAAAATTGTTCAGATAATCAAGCAAAACTGATGTTTTCAAAAATGCTTGCAAGGTTTCCGGCTCTTATAATTTTTTTTCGAAGAATAGTCGTTTTTATCCGGCACTTTTTCGGTATGTTTTATAATCCTTTCCTGACTTTTCTACCCGCCGGGCATTTTTATTCTGCCATTCCATCAATGAAAGATATAAAAAGAGATGCGGGAAGAATTTTTAACCGCCGTAGAGCCGAATTACCGGGCATAGACCTCAGAGCAGAAGAGCAAATCAAGCTCATCGAAAAATTCGGTGAATTATACGGAGAAATTCCCTTCCGCCCGGATAAGCAACACAACCTCCGATATTACTTTGAGAATGATTCCTTCCGCTATGGCGATGCCGTCATGCTATATTCCATGCTGAGATTAGTCCAGCCCCGAAAAATTATTGAAGCAGGCTCGGGATTCAGTTCCTGCCTGATGATGGATGTGAACCGGCTCTTTTTCGACAATAAAATCAACATAACCTGCATCGAACCCTACCCCAAAAAGTTGTATTCGCTGCTCGAGGATGAAGATTTGAATAGGGTAGAAATATTATCGGAAAGGATACAGGACCTCCCGCTCGAAAAATTCAAAAGCCTGAACGAAAATGATTTACTCTTTATTGATTCTACACACGTTTCCAAGGTTGGTAGCGACGTCAATCATATATTCTTCGAAATCTTGCCAAGCCTGAACAAAGGTGTATATATCCACTTCCACGATATTTTCTACCCGTTCGAATATCCGCATGAGTGGTACCGTAAGGGAATCCTCTGGAACGAGGCATATTTACTACGGGCTTTGCTGCAAAGCAATAAAAATTTTGAAATTGTCATTTTTAATAGTTATTTAGATGTTTTCCATAGTGTAATTATTGAAAAACAGATTCCGTTGTTCCTGAAAGATGCCGGCGGAAGCATCTGGCTAAAAAAAATAAACTGATTGTTGAATTAACAGAAAATCAAACATGAAGCTAAATACCGAATCCAGGGGGTTCCTGACATTGTCGGCAGTCATAATCTGCCTTGCGGGATTTTTAATATATTCAAATATTTACGGGAACACTCAACACTTCGACGACCTCGTATGGATGGGCGTCCCTGCATTTAAAAGCCTCGGGAATTTCTGGCAGATTTTCAGCATCAATCCCCTGCGTATCGTAGCGTTGTATTCCTTTGCGATTAATTACAGCATTTCGCAGAACAGCCTTTTCAGTTACTATCTTGTTAATATCCTTATTCATATATGCAACGGCTTGTTCGTTTGGGCTTTAATCAGGCTAACGCTCATCACACCGGCAATGAAAGACAGCGAAATTAGTAAAAATAGGAATGTTATTGCGCTTCTCGGAGCCTTGCTCTTCGTTGCTCACCCGTTGCAAACCCAGGCAGTTACCTATATTTATCAGCGTCTGGCTTCGCTTGGGACGCTATTCTATATGCTTTCCCTATTCTCATACGTTAAGGCAAGATTGGAAGATACCGGGCAGAGCAGGAAAAAATACTACTTTGCCTTATCTGTGGTTTCATTAGTTTTCGGCTTATTTACAAAGGAAAACATCTTCACTCTCCCGGTGATAATACTGCTTTATGAGTTTACTTTTTTCAATAGAAAATTGAAATTCCGGAATAAATATCTTCTCTATTCTGTAATAATTATCATCCTTGCGTTTTTTCTCGCAGTAATACTGATTAATCCCGCTAAGATATTTACGCCGAAAATGACACCCGACGGACAAACTGTCACCGCCTATACTTATCTGCTGACGCAGTTTAGTGTGCTTGTGTCATACTTCCGTCTTTTTATTCTGCCAATAAACCAGAATTTTGATTATTATGTTGAAGTGTCCAACACTTTCTTTGATATACCTACTATCCTGGCTTTTCTTTTCCATATTGGTATTCTCGTCTTTGCAGTTCTGCTGTTCAGGAAAAACAGGCTCGCCGCATTCGGATTGTTCTGGATTTATGTCACAATGTCAATCGAATCGAGCATAATACCGATTGAAGACGTGATGTTCGAGCACCGGCTTTACCTGCCAATGTTCGGGTTTGTGATTTTCCTTCTCGGCTCGGTTCATTACCTGTTCTGGAAAAAGTATAGCCGCCAGGTTATAGCATTCTTTATCATAATTTTTGCCGTTTATGGTGTTTTGGCATTCGAGCGGAATTCAACCTGGAAAAATGAATGGACTCTGTGGAACGACGTCATCGAGAAAGCCCCGAGGAAAGCCCGCGCATACAACAACCGCGGCATCCTTTATATGCAGAACCGCGATTATTCAAATGCTCTCCAGGACTTCAACCGTGCAATCGAATTCAATTCCAAATATTACCAGGCTTATAAAAACAGGGCAATTGTTTATATGACAGCCCGCAACTACCGGAAAGCAGTTGACGATTGCAATAGTTATGTTTTGCTTTATCCCTTCGATTACGAAATTTTTATCAACCGCGGGCATTGCTATTTCGAACTTGGCAATTATGCACAAGCCATCACCGATTATTCGGACTATCTCGAGAAAAACCCCAAGTTCGGCTACGGTTATTATTACCGCGGGCGAGCCTACCTGAAACACGGGGACTTCGAAAAAGCTCTTGTTGATTTGGATAAATTTAGAAAATTCGACATCCCTGTGCCCGGTTTCTACTTCAACCGGGGTTTGGCACAGATGAATCTGCAGCGTTATGACAAAGCTATTGCCGATTTTCAGTTCGTAATTGATAACTATCCGCAGATTATGGATGCCCACCTGAACCAGGCTTTATGCTTCGAAGCCACAGGCAACATCGCCAAAGCACACGAAGCGTACAAGAAAGCAATCAGTTTCCAGCCTGATAATCCCTTAATATACCTTCAGCGGGGCAAGCTCTACAGAAGGATGGGCGATATGGCACGGGCGGCGGAAGATTTCGCAAAAGCCGAGAAACTGAACCAGAGAAAATAAATTGATTTACGATTTTAGATTTGCGATGTTAGATATTCGATGCTCGTATAGAATCTTAGATTTTATATCAAAAAAGACGTTGCCCCACCGTCAACCACAATGACCTGTCCAGTGATGTACGAAGCGGCATCCATGCACAGGAAGGCAGCCAGCCCGGCGATTTCTTCCGGCTCTCCCACGCGGTTCATCGGGGTTCTTTCAAGAATTTTTGCAAGTGCTTTTTCGTTCTGCAGGACAGGCTCCGTCAGCGGAGTTCGTATATACCACGGCTCGATTGCATTTGCACGGATACCGGCGGATGCCCACTCCACTGCGAGATAGCGTGTCAATTGGGCAATTCCGGCTTTTGCTGCAGCATACGGCGAACCCGTTCTGACTACAAGTTTCCCGGCTGAGGAACCGATATTCACGAGCGAGCTATTCCCGGCTTTCAACATCAGGGGATAAGCCAGGCGGCACATTTCATAAGTTGCTCTGAAGTTCAGTTCAAGCAGCAGGTCTATATCCTCGCCCGAATAGTCCATGGTCTTTTTCCTGATATTTGTCCCTGCATTGTTGACAAGAATATCCAGTTTGCCGAATTCATTTTCTATTCTGCTGAATAATGCAAGCCTGTCATCATGGGAGGTAACATCAACTACGACCCCATGAATTTTACCGGGATAAGTCAGTGATAATTCTTCGATAGTATTATCAACACCCTCGACTGAACGTGCAGCAACAATAACTTCCGCACCCAGCGAAAGAAATTCCCGTGCGATAGCTTTTCCTATACCCTTAGTGCCTCCGGTAACCAGGGCTGTTTTATTCTGAAGTGACCAACGTGATTGCATTCTGTTTTCCTTTTTCAAAAAATTAATCATTATGTTTTTCAATTTAATATTTTTCTGTTAATTTTTATAAACATCTAAAAAAAAGACAAAATGTTAGAATTGTCATTCCCGCGAAAGCGGGAATCCAATACCAATGCGGTGTTGTGGATGCCCGTTTTCACGGGTATGACAAAAAAAGTGTATTTTTCAGCTAAATTTTAATTAATTTTGAATAATAGTATTTAACGCATAATAAGTTTAGAAAGAAATTTATGAAGATATTGATATATCTGGCATCAATTGCCGCCGCAGGCATAATTATATCTTGCTCCGGATGGAACAAAGACAAAGACAGGTTTGCCGAGGCATACAAAGAAATTCTGATTACTCGTGTGAAATACACAGACACTGTGCAGGCAAACAGACAAGTGAAGCAAATATTGAGTAAATACGGATATAACGATAATTCATTCAAAGCCGAATATTTCCGGTTTGCCAAAGACCATGATGAATTTCTCTCGATTATGGACACCGCACGGAAAAGAGCTCAGAGAGATTTGGCAAAGAAAAAAAGAAGCACTGACAGAGAAAATTGAATTTAACTCGAATTATATCATTTCCCATTTGAAATAGGACAAATGTCATTCCCTCGAAAGCCGGAATCTCTTGTGTTATAAGAAGGTATGGTTCCCAACTATCGGGTGAATGACACAACAAAAATGTTTAATCAAGGTAAGAGTCTATTTTTGATATACATTTCCCATAATAATATAATTTGCACCGATAATTTTTTCAAAATAGACTAATTTTTTTGTTTCCTGGCTGGCACCGGGTAGTAATTCGTAGTATTCGATAAAACAGCTTCCGGATGCGTTCGCTAAGTCAATCCCCTCCCTGATGTAATAATTGTTGCGGCTGTCCGCGGCATTCATGCGGTTTGTGCCTTCATAAGACCTGTTTAACGGTGACAATATGCAATTGCCTTTTGTGTCATAGACAGACAAACACCCCAAAGAATCCGGAGAATAGCGGATTTTATCACTGAATGTCTTAATAACATTATTTCGCATAACAGGGTCGGTGATGGCACTCCCGAAAACACCGCTCAAGCCACCGGCTGTTGCATGGACAAGATTCTGGACAAGATGCTTCTGGTAAGTGTTGTATGAATAAGTGTTCGGCTTTAGGTTTTCGATATATAGCCCCGAACCTATAAACATTGGCAGCGGCGACATCCGTGACACATACGTCATTTTTCTGAGTAATTGTTTCGTTGTCGGGTGGGGCCAATAGTAATATACGAATCCCCTTCCGCTGCTGTTAATTGTGTTTATCATTTCGACAATCAGCAGTGTGCCGTTGGTATCCCGCAGCCCAAGCTGATTTTTGCCCTGCAGGTTGGTCTGAATCGGATTAGCAATGCAAACTCCATCGGTGCTGTAAGCCCAGTAATACCCGGTCGAATCGTATATAAACCGCGAAGGATAGCAGTAATTTCTGATAAATTCAATCCTGGTAGCAGAATCGGTGACTAAGGATTTAAATACTTCACCGATTCCGAGTGCGGTGCATTCCACATTGTTGACAACTATACCTTTCAGGTACTCAACTTCGCTAATCTGTGCTTCGGCTGTATAGGTATTGGTTTGCTCGCAACCCGCAAGCGCAAAGGCTATCAGGGCAGAAAAAATGCAGATTATGTAACTAATGCGAAAACTTTTGAACATAATAGTATTTCCTTTATTATTAATCGTCTTTTTTTAATAAATTTGCCTCAAATATAACTATTAAATGATAATTAACCAAAAGGTGCGACTATGACGGGTTCAGATGGAACAAACAAGGGAAACTTTACAATCAGGAACATGGGCTTCGGCGACATGGCCACAGTACTCGACTGGGCTGCCCGCGAGGGATGGAACCCGGGACTGTACGACGCCGAGAGCTTTTTCTTCCAGGATGAGCAGGGATTTTTTATCGGTGAGCTGGACGGTAAGCCGGTGTGTTCAATATCTGCTGTTTCTTATGGTGATAATTTCGGATTTATAGGTTTTTATATTGTTCTGCCTGAATTCAGGAACGACAAATACGGCTCGCTCATTGCCCTGCATGCAAGGAACTGCCTGGGCAACAGGAATATCGGACTCGACGGGGTTCTCGAAAGGAAGGACAATTACTCGAGGCTTGGTTTTCATTATGCCTATAAAAATTTCAGGTTCGAGGGCACTGCCGAAGGCATTGAGACCGTGAGCAAGAATTTGGTAAACACCAAAGACTTGCATTTCAAAGAAACAGCAGATTACGACGAGCGGTTTTTCCCGGCACGGCGGGAGGACCCCCCGCGGCGAGGGAAAAAAAAAAAAAACTTTTTTTTTCTGACCCGGGTATCTTCC